>JADMIO010789775.1_pt1 | contig 27667 bp, 20 predicted proteins | sample 8958161 | NCBI WGS metagenome assembly JADMIO01 (sample SAMN16585339, study PRJNA669376) | soil metagenome | isolation source: Crop rotation soil | place: USA: Cullars Rotation, Alabama | collected 2011
CTTTCCCGCCGCCGGCGCGGCCGCGCCGCGGCCTCCGCCGCCACGCGCGCCCTGCCCTTGCGCGAAGACCACCAGTGAGGCGGCCATCACGATCGCCGCCGATGCCATGAGTGCGAGTACGTGCTGACGCATGATGACTCTCATCGTAGTGGCCGCCACGCAGCCCGATTACTGTTCGAACGTCGGCAGCTTCTGGCCGTCCGGCCCCGCGATCGCGGAGATCTGCAGGACAGGGGTGCCGTTCTTCTGCGCGTGGCCGCTGACGGTCACCTTGTCGCCCGGGTTGAGCGTGTGCTTGGTCCACCCCGCGCGCTGCAGCTTGTTGGGTGCCGTCAGCCATCCCGACCAGTTCGTCGTCTTCCCGTCGTCGCCCTTGACGTCGAACCAGACGACCACGTGCGGGTTGACGAAGTCGAGCATCGTCACGGTACCGGTAAGAGTGGTGGTCGTGGTCTGATCGAACGCCGCCCCGCCGTGGTGCGCGAGCACCGGACGCGCGCCGAACGCCAACACCGCGAGCAGACCGAGGACGACCATTGGTTTTCGTATCATTGCGATCTCTCCCTGGGCGCCGTATCGCCCCTCGACTTCGCTCGGGACAGGCCCAACGGGCCGAGTCTAGCCCAATTCAACCCAATCCCGTAAGAGCAGGTATCTCCACGCTGGCCAGCGCTGCTCCCAGCCACAACACGATCGACATCAACGCGAGCAGCCGGGCTGTCACCGGCATCACGGCCGCGGTGTCCCAGCTGGCAACGTTCCACTCGATGACGAGCGCCGCCACGACCGCCAGAACGACGATCAACATCTTGAGGCGAAACGGATTCGCCGCCGCGAAGTCGCCGGCTTCAACGGTGAACAACAGGAAGCCCGAGACGACGACGGCCCCGAACGCAGCCCAGGTCCAGGGCCGAAGTTGTTCCGCCAGCGCTGAGAGCGGCTGATGACGATCGGCGACGCCCAGGATGCGCAGGTCGCGCACGACGATCATGCCGATGGACAGGAACACCGCCGAGTAGTGGACGATCGAGACGACCCCGTACAGCCAGGACGAGGTCGCGAGCGCCTCTACCCACCCGGCGTGCTGGAGACCTTCCCACATCCCCGCATGTCAGGGCTTCTTCGACTGATCGCGAAGCACCGGCGATGCCACCGCCGTGTTGTAGTCGGCGAACTCGGTCGGCGAGCAGAGCAGCTCGGGGACGTCGAAGTCGTCCGGCATGAGATGCAGCGGGTACTTGTTCATCGCGTACCACGGCTCCGTGTACATCACCGGGTCCGTGATCTTCATCGTGAGCTCCATCGTGTCCTTCGAAATGCGATGGTAGATCTCGTCGACGACCAGCTTGTCGCTGTGCGGACGCCCCGCGTGATCGACCCACGTCTTCGGCTGCATCCCGGTGGTCTGCACGACGAACGTGTAGTCGTCTTCCCAGTGGCCCACCGAGTAGCCGTTGTAGCGCGGGTCGGGATCAGACGGCGGCTTCCGTCCATCGGTCCAGATGACGCGGTAGTTGCCGTAGAAGAAGCTCAGCATGATCACTTGCTTCGGGGTCTGAATCATGTCGATCGTTCTGAACTCCCACGTCCACATGTATGGGAACCCGAGCGGATCGCAGTGGCCGGCCGGATCGTTGGTGAGCACCGAGTCGACCTGCCGCACGCCGGGGCCCGACGGCAGGTTCTTCTTGAGCGCGGCGAGGCCCGCCGCGGTGTACGGCACCGGCTTCTCGATGCCGGTTTCGTCCTCGTGACCGCCTTCCTGGCCGCGCCCGCCGGGATACACGGCGGGATGTTCGAAGTTGCCGGTTCCTCCGATCTGCGTCATCGCGTCCCAGATGCCCGTGAGGTCGCGCTTCGGCGCGACACCCTCGGGCTTCTTGTTCCTGTATGCGCTCCGCGGCGGAGGAATCCTGTTCCACTTCGCATCCTGCGCGCGCAGAAGCGGAGAGCACACGACCATGGTGACAACCGCAGCGATCAATCCAAGGATGCGCCTGGACATCTCTGGAAACCTCTCGGCTATTTCTTCGACGAGTCGCGCAGCGCCGGCGTCGCGAACTGGTTGTTGTAGTCGGCGAACTCGCTCGGCGAGCAGAGCAGCTCCGGGATGTCGAAGTCGTCCGGCATCAGGTGCATCGGCAGCTTGTTCGTCGCGATCCACGGCTCGGTGTACATCACCGGGTCGGTGATCTTCTGCGTGTATTCGAGCGTGTCGGCCGAGATGCGATGGAAGATCTCGTCCACCACCAGCTGATCGCTGTGCGGACGGCCGGCGTGATCGAGCCAGGTCTTCGGGTTCATCCCGGTCGTCTGGACGACGAAGGTGTAGTCGTCTTGCCAGTGGCCCACTGAGTAGCCGTTGTAGCGCGGATCGGGATCAGCCGGCGGCTTGCGCCCATCGGTCCAGATGACGCGGTAGTTCCCGTAGAACGGGCTCAACATGATCACCTGCTTCGGCGTTTGCACCATGTTGATCGTCCTGAACTCCCACGAGAACATGTACGGGAATCCGAGCGGATCGCACTTCCCCGCCGGATCGTTGGTCAGCACGGAATCGACCTGCCGTACGCCGGGTCCCGATGGCAGGTTCTTCTTGAGCGCCGCGAGACCCGCCGCCGTATACGGCAGCGGATGAGAGATGCCGGTCTCGTCCGGCGCCCCGCCTTTTGACCTGTCGTAGCCCGGACCCGTGGCCGGATGCTCGGGCGCGCCGCTCGTACCGAGGGCCTGCACCGTGTCCCAGATGCCGGTGATATTCCGCTTCGGCGCTTCGCCCATCGGCTTCTTGTCCTTGTAGGCGGCGCGGCCCGGCGGAATGTTGTTCCACTTCGAATCCTGCGCGAGCAGCAGCGTCGAGAACATCGCTGTCGTAACAGCGGCGATGAGAGCGGCGGTCAATCGCTTGGACATGTTGATCCTTCTACTTCTTTGAAGAGTCTCGCAGGACAGGCGTCGCGACCTGGTTGTTGTAGTCGGCAAACTCGCTCGGCGAGCAGAGGAGCTCCGGGATGTCGAAGTCGTCCGGCATCAGGTGCATCGGCAGCTTGTTCGTGGCGATCCACGGTTCCGTGTACATCACCGGATCGGTGATCTTCTGCGTGTATTCGAGCGTGTCGAGCGACACCCTGTGGAAGGTCTCGTCGACGACCAGCTTGTCGCTGTGCGGCCGGCCCGCGTGATCGAGCCAGGTCTTGGCGAGCATGCCCGTCGTCTGCACGACGAAGTCGTAGTCGTTCGCCCAGTGGCCCACCGAGTAGCCGTTGTAGCGCGGGTCCGGATCCGAGGGCGGCGTCCGTCCGTCGGTCCAGATCACGCGGTAGTTCCCGTAGAACGGGCTCAACATGATCATCTGCTTCGGCGTCTGGACCATGTTGATGGTCCGGTACTCCCACGAGAACATGTACGGGAACCCGAGCGGATCACACTTGCCCGCCGGATCGTTGGTCAGCACCGAGTCGACCTGGCGCAGGCCGGGGCCCGACGGCAGGTTCTTCTTGAGCGCCGCGAGGCCTGCCGGCGTGTAGGGCAGCGGCTTCTCAATTCCCGACTCGTCCTGTTGCCCGCCCTGCGATCCGCTGCCCCGCGGACCGAGAGCCGGATGCTCGGGCGCGCCACTGACGCCCAGCGCCTGCACCGTGTCCCAGATCCCCGTCAGGTTGCGGCGCGGCGCTTCACCCATCGGCTTCTTGTCGCGATAGGCGGCGCGCCCGGGCGGGATGTTGTTCCACTTGGCGTCCTGCGCATGCAGCAGAGACGAACCCACCCCCGCCGCCGCGAACGCCGCGATCGCCACGATCAAGCGCTTGGACATGTGCGGTTCCTAGAAGACGTCGCCGGTCTGCTTGAACTCTTTGTCGTTGATGACGATCTTGCCGCGGATCTCGCCGATCGGCTGGTTGTTCTTCGCCGGCGTGATGTCGAGTGCGACCGTATCACCAACCTTGAACGTGTTCTTGGTCCAGCCGCGGCTGGTCTGCGTGACCGGATTCCACGCCTCGAGCACCCAGTTCCTGACCGTGCCGCTGTCGTCCTTGGAGTCGACCTTCACCAGGACGTGCGGATTCGACCAGATGTACTCAGTCACGGTGCCCTTTACCGTGATGCTCTTCCCAGTGTCGAACGAGGCGGCGCCGTGATGCGCCAGCAGCGGAACGGAGAACGCGAAGACACCGACCAGGAACGCGACGATTCTGAACTGCTTTGCCATGAAAAGCCTCCAACCCATGCTGTGTACGTCGGTTAACGCGGGGGCCCGGCGAACCGATCGGCCGGGATATTCACATTTGGCTGCACGTCCGTCAATTGAAATACAGACCGGCCATCCAGCCAGGTACGCGTCCATTTAAAGGGGATCCGGACACCAGCCGCCGGCCGGTAATCCTCGTAGTCGTACTGCGTCACGATGCGCCCGACGGGAGAATCCGTGTAGTGCATCAGGCGCGTGAGAAGTCCGCTGTCCATGTCGAAGTAGAGCGTGGTGAGCGTGCCGGCCGGCGTCCTGCCCTGGACGACCTGGTAGTCCTTGTCCCCGATCGACACGGGAAGCCCTACGCGGACCCCCGTCAGCATCTGCTTGATTCGTGTCGGCCAGGCCAGCTCCACTTCGAGGCGCGCGCCGTCGAGTTCCTGACCTGACAGCAATTCCACCTTGAAGGGCCGCTCGTCCAGCGAGGCAGTGGTCCAGGCGTCGCGACCGTTGTAGACCATGCTGCGGTCGCCCAACCCGCCGTGCCACAGCCACGCGCGCTGATTCGGCGCCTTCATCGACACTTCCAGCGGATGCGCTTCCGCATCGTCAAACGCCTTGTACGTGCCTTTCGCGGTGTAGCTCGTGAGCGCGGCGATTCGCGCAGCGCCGCCGATCGCCGTCAGGTACTTGTCGAAGATCTCGTCGGCCTTCGGCCCGTTTGGATTCGCGACGACGAGGTCTTCGGGCTCGTCGGGCGGCGCGGCGTACAGCGCAACGAGGCTCGGCGTGACCTTCGGCCGCGCGAGACCGCGATGGCACGAGTAGCACGTGACGACCTGGCGACCGCCGAAGTTGGCGTCGTTGATCTGCTTGGTCATCGTCACCATGCGGCGCGCGGTCTGCTTCAACGGCGTGTCGTTCGCGTAGAGCGCCCAGTTGCCGCCGCTCTCCTGCCCGTGACATTCGGAGCAGTTCTTGCCGAGCGATGAGGCGAAGATGCCCATGGTCCCCATGAACTCGTCTTCGGGAATGCCTTTCAGCACCTGGATGTTCTTGAAGACTTCCTCCGCCATCGGCACCCGTGTCGGCTGCTGTGCCTGCTGCGCCTGGCCGCGAACCGTCGCCACGCCGATCAGGCAGATCGACGTAAGAACGATCGCGGCCTTTACTCGACTCCCCTTCATGTCGCCTCCGTTAGAACCCGTATTTAAGCCCGAACTGAAGGATACGCGGATCGCCGCTGTTCGCGAGGATGCGGCCGAACGTCGACGACAACAGGTTCGTGTTCGGATTTCCCCAGTTGAAGTGATTCGTGACGTTGAACCCCTCGAGGCGCAGCTCCACGTTCTGGGTGCTGGACAGCCGCAGCACTCTGGTGACCGCCAGGTCGATCTTCCAGAACGCCGGACCCACCAGGCTGTTGCGCACGTAGTTGCCGAACGTCCCGTTGTCGGGCTGCGCGAACGCAGCGCGATTCAGATACGCATTCAGCGTCTTCGGACCGTAGACGTCCTTGCTGATCTGATTCACGCGCTGGTTGCTCTGGCCGTTGAACGCATTGTCCTGGCCGGTGGTGATGTTCAGCGGCGAACCGGATCGCATGCTCAAGATACCCGAGACGCGCCAGTCGGAGCCGAGATGGCCGAGCACGCCGCCGAACCTCGGTGTCTGGGTGCCAGCCGTGAAGTTCGCGATGTGCGTGCGATTCGCGGTGCAGTAGCCGCGATCGAGATTCGGATCCGCCGGATTCGTATAGCCGACCGCGAACACCGGGCTCGATTGGTTCTCGAGACCGAAGCAGCGGCCCAGCGTGTAGTTGCCGTTCAGATTGAGCAGGCTGCCGCGGCGGCGGAACGTCAGCTTCATCCCGCGGTAGTTCTGCGAGCTGAGGTCGTTGAACTGATCGAGGTTCGAGAAGAACGCGCCTTCCTTCGGATTGATCAGCGACAACGCGCGCCGGTCGTTGATGTTCGACAGCGTCGAGCAGACGGTCAGCGCAACGCCGTTCAACGTGCACGGGCCGAGACCAAGATAGACGCCCGGGTTCAACGCCACCGTATCCCAGAGGTGATCGGAATGGCTGCCAAGATAGCTCGCCGATATTCCCCAGTTCGTCCAGAGCTGCTGCTCCAGCGTCACATTCCACGACTGGACGCGCGGCGCGTTGATGTTCGGGTTGATCGAACCGAACGTCCCGGCCGCGGGGAAGATGACGTTCCTGCTGGCGCCGATCGGATGCGGGTTATTGCCGTTGTACGGATCGTCCATCCGGCCCGCGGGATCCTGCACGATGGTGCGGTTGCCGAAGGGCGGCGACGAAGCCTGCGTGAACCACGTCTCGCCCGGCGGCGTGTCGTACGCGAGCGCGTAGGAGGAGCGGATGGCCGTCCGGCCGTCGCCGAGCACGTCCCACGCGACGCCCACGCGCGGCGAGAAGTTCAGCCACTGCCGCTTGAACCCCGAGCGTCCCGACGGGAAGCCCTCGTCGCCCGGATACTCGATGCCGGCCGGCGCGTTGACGAACTGCTGGCTCTTGACGTTGCTCTTGAACTTGTTGATGTCGAAGTTCGTGACGCCGCCGACCTCGACCTGCTGGCCGAAGAACGGCTCCCACCGCAGACCGCCATTGACGGTCACGCGATCCGACGCGCGCCACGCATCCTGCGCGTAGAAGCCCTGATACCACTGGTGCATCGTCAGCCCGCCGGCGCCGCCCTGTTCGAGTGAGGCGACGCGGCCCAGCAGGAAGTCGGCGAGGCCGAGGCCCGTGATGGTGCCCGAGAACGTCCACGTGCCGCCGCCGCGCGCCCACGTGTTGTTCAGTCCATGCCAGCGGCCGAGCGCACCGCCGATCGCAATCTGATGCCGTCCGCGGACGAGTGTCAGGTCGTCGTTGAACATGTACGTGTTCGTCCACGCGATGCCGCGCGTCGAGGTGGCCGCCCCGATGCTGAACCCGCCGGTCACCGTGACGAGCATCTCTTTCGTGGGCGAATAGTTGTACGCGTTGATGCCGAGATCAGACGGCTGGAAGTAGTCCTTGTTCTTGCGGTTGATCGTCGTCCGGTTGAACGCGAACCGCATGTTGTTGACCGTGTTCGCGCTGAGGATGCGCGTATCGCCAAAGGTCGCCGCCTGCGCGTAGTTGTGCGTGCCCGCGGTCGGCGACACCAGGATGTTGTCGGTGTAATCGAGCGCGGCCGGACGCACGTCGCTCGAGAGCAGGTAGCGGCCGAAGATCGTGTCGTTCGCGTTGCGCTGGTAGTCGACGCGCGCGACGTACTGGTTCTCGTCCCGGTTGTTGACGCTCTGGAACGTCGTCCTGCCGCACGGATCCGTGGTGGAGGGCAGGCGGTGCGCGAGGTTCAGCGCCGCCGGGCTGAACGCCGACGGATTGACCGTGTTGTTGACGAACGGCGCCCGCAAGGCGATCGCCCGGCCGTTGTTGCAGGCCGGTGACGTGATCGCGCTGAAATCGCCCGCGAGCATCGCCGCCGTCGGCACGAACGCGATGTTGTCGGCCGGCCGCACGCGCGTCGGCGTCAACTGGAGCCCGCCGAAGAAGAACAGCTTGTCGTGGATCACAGGGCCGCCGATGGTGCCGCCGTACTGATTGCGCTTCAGGCCGTCGTTGAGGCGCCTGCCGTCGGGACCATTGGCGGCAAACGGGCTCGTCGCGTTGAAGCGCGCGTCGCGCAGGAACTCGAAGGCGTTGCCATGGAGCGTATTCGTGCCCGACTTGGTGACCGCATTCACCGACGCGCCCGTGTTCATGCCGTACTGTGCCGGCGCGCCGCTCGTCACGACGCTGAACTCCTGGAGCGCGTCGGGGAACGGCAGCGGAAGACCGTCGGTCGTCTGCGTGTCGTTATGGATGGCGCCGTCCAGCGTGTACGCGACGCCGGACGAAAGGCCGCCGGCCACGGAAATCTGGACGCCGCTCTGGAACGAGCGGTTCACCGGCGATCCGAGATTCACCGCCGCGCCCGCGAGCACGATCAGGTCGGTGACCTGGCGTCCCTGCAGCGGCAGCTCCACGATGCGCTGCTGCTCGACGACGTCGCGGATGCCGGCGCTCTTCACGTCGACGATCGGCGCCGCGCCTTGCACGGTGACCGCTTCTTCGAGCGCGCCGACCGCCATCGAGACGTTAATCGTCGGCTTGCCGCCGACCTGCAGCACGATGCCTGTCTGCACGTAAGTACGGAAACCCTGAAGCATCGCTTCGAGCCGGTACGGACCGGTCGGCAGGTTCGATACGACGTAGGCACCGTCCGCTTCCGTCACGGTGTTGCGTACCAATCCGGTGTCGGTCTGCGTGACGGTGATGGTCACGCCTGGCAGGACCGCGCCGCTCTGGTCGGTGACGCGACCGTTCACCTCCGCCGTGGCCTGCGCCCATGCAGTCCCGGACAAGAGGACAAGGATCATCGCGCCGAGGATGCCTCGCAACATTCCGATCTCCTTTAAAAATCCGCGTTTGGGGAGCGTTTGGGGAATATAGGGAGGAGCGTCAGCGGGAAGTGTGTCAAGTTGTGCCAGCTTGCCCGCCGTAGCTTCAGCGAAGGCGGGTGCGTCACCCACGACCGAGTAACAGTATGATTCCGCACGCACGGAGGGGTGCCGCGTGAACCGATGGGACCGGCCGCGTTCGCACAGGGTCGCCGCATGGCTGGCGGTCGGAATCTGTTCGTCCGTCGCGCTCCTCGGATGGTTCGGCTACCGCGCGATCCGTGAATTCCGCCGCAGCTCACAACAATTGACGCAGCGCCGGACGGACGAAGCCGCCGGCCTCGTCGTCACCGCGCTCACGCGCGACATGCGCGCCGCCAGCGAAGCGACGCTGACGTCGTCGGTGTGGGACGCGCCCGATTCGTCGCACGACGTCATCGCGCTCATCGCCAGCGCCTTCGCCCGCTATCCATATGCGGAGGACTTCTTCACGTGGGACAGCCGGAAGCCGCAGGCGCCGCTCGTGTTCTACACGAGACCCGACCGGCCGCCGCCATGGGCGCCGCCCGGCGACCGCAGCTATCCGGTGCGCGTCGTGACGCGGCCGGCAGTCGGCGACAAGCTGTTCGCGCGAATCACCGCCGATGCGGCCGCGGGACGAACGCTTTCGGTGAACTATTTCGAGGTCGGCGACTCACGCTACCAGGCGGTGGCGCTGTTGAAGTACGCCGATCGCCTGGATCAGCACGTCGAGTCGCTGCGCGGCGTCGTCGTCAACCTGGCGTGGACGCGCGCGCATTACTTTCCCGAGCTGCTGCAGCAGCTCGCCACCATCAGCGGTGAAAAAACGGGATTGACGCTGGCGATCGTCGACGACCACAACGCCGCGATCGCGGGGAAGCTCGGTGACGGTGCGTTCGCGAGCCGGAGAAGCTTTCCGCTGGCGTTCTACGATCCGACGACGATCGCGCCGGCGTATGCACCGGCCGTCGCGCCCGCTTCCTGGACGGTTGTCGCGTCGGCGGCCGGCGATCCGACGTTCGGCGCATTCGTGTACGGACCGGAGATCATCCTCGGGATGATCACGCTTGCGGGCTTCGCGCTGGCGACCGGGCTCGTGTTCACGCTGCGCGGCGTGCGTGCCTCCGCGGAGCTCGCGGAGATGCGCGCCGAGTTCATGGCGTCTGTGACGCACGAGCTGAAGACGCCGATCGCGAGCATCCAGGCGATGGGCGAGACGCTGAGCCGCGGCCGGCTGCGCGACCTGAAGGCGGAACAGGAATACGCCGCGGTCGTGACGCAGCAGGCCAAGCGCCTCGGGCGGCTCGTCGAGAATGCGCTCGCCTACTCGCGGCTGACCGACGTGACCGAGGCCTATTCCTTCGAGCCGCTCGACCTCGAGGATCTCGTCGGCGCGTCGCTCGCGCATTTCAACCCGGTGTTCAAGCAGGACTGCGCGATCTCGGTCGACATCCCCGCCGATCTTCCGTCGATCCACGCCGACCGCGCGGCGATGGAGCTGCTGCTCGACAACATCATCGACAACGCGCTGCGTCATTCGGGCGCGACACACCTGCGGATTGCAGCCGAGGCGCGCGACAACGAGGTGTGGCTCGAGATCACCGACGGCGGGGTCGGGATTCATCGCGACGACCTCGCGCGCGTCACGCAGAAATTCGCCCGCGGCCGCGGCGCCGCTCACGGCGGCAGCGGGCTTGGGCTGGCGATCGTCGCGCGCATCGTCGACGACCACCACGGACGGTTGGCGATCGAATCGACGCCCGGCGCGGGGACGACGGTACGCGTGATGGTGCCGGCGGCGGCGATCGTCATGCGCCGCCCGCAGGCGGCAGCGAGCTGACCATGACCACCGCGAAGCGCATTCTCGTCGTCGAAGATGATCGGGCGATCGCACGGGTTGTGTGCGACAACCTGGCGTTCGAAGGGTACGACGTCAGGCACGCGACGAGCGGACGCGAGGCCCTCCAGGAGGGCGCGAAGTTCTACCCGGACCTCGTGCTGCTCGACGTCATGCTGCCCGACACGAGCGGTTTCGAGCTGTGCAAGGCGCTCCGGCGAAAAGGATCCGCGCTGATTTTCATCTCGGCGCGCGGACAGAAGCAGGACAAGCTGCGCGGGCTGGACCTCGGCGCGGACGACTACGTCACCAAGCCGTTCGACATCGACGAAGTGCTGGCGCGGATTCGCGCGGTGCTTCGCCGCGCGCGAGCCGACGTCGAGCAGTTCGTCCTCGGCGGCGTGACCGTCGATCTCGCATCGCAGCGCGTGTTCTCCGACCAGCAGCAGATCTCGTTGACGCGCCGCGAATGCGATCTGCTTCGATACCTCGCGGAGCGGAGAGATCGCGTGGTGTTCCGTGACGAGCTGCTGCGCGAGGTGTGGGGCTACGCGGAGACACCGCTGACACGTTCGGTCGACAGCGCGATCACGCGCCTGCGAAAGAAGATCGAGCCCGATCCACGTCACCCGCTGTTCATTCACACGGTGCACGGCGACGGATACTGCCTCTCGTCGGTCGCGGGCGGCGTGCGGGCCGAGACCGACACCGACGAAACCGCGGACGCATGACCGTACGGGCTGCCGCGGCCTGCATTCTCGGCACCCTTCTCCTGGGGTCGTGCACGTCTCCAGCTGCCGCGCCGGCGGTGGCGCGCCGCGCGATCCGTGTCGCGACAGGAGGGCCGAACGGGCCATTCCTACCTGCGGGTGAAGCGCTCATCGCCGCCTACCGCACACGGCTTCCCGACATCGATGCACGCGCCGTGCGCACGCAGGGCAGCCTCACCAACATCGCCGTCCTGCAGCGCGGCGAGGTCGAGGTCGCGTTTTCGTACGCCGATTTCGCCTACGCGGGCTTCGTCGGCAAGCTTCCCAACCAGGCGGCGCCCTTCGAAGGACTCCGCGGCATCGCGCTGCTGCAACGCGCGGCCGTGCACGTCGTCGCCGGCCCCGCGTCGCCGGTGCAGCGCATCACCGACCTGCGCGGACGCAAGGCGGATCTCGGCGACGCAGCCGCGCTCGCCGCTCGATCGGTCCTGACCGCGTTTCACCTGTCGCCGGATGCGATTCAGGTCGCCCCGCGTCCCGCGGTCAGCGTCGAGGCGCTGCTGCACGGCGACGTCGATACCATCTTCCTGCTGGGTGTGCCGCCGCTCGCAGGCGTGCGCACCGCGCTCGAGGGCGGCGCACATCTGGTCCCGGTCGATGGCGCCGCAGTGGACGACTTGCTCCGTCAATACCCGTTCTACAGCGCGATGCTGCTGCGGCCGCAGATGTACGGCGAGGTGACGGCGCCGGTCGCCACGATCGGGATCAACGGGGTACTGCTCTGCCGTGCCGATCTCGACGACGACGTCGTCTTTGGCCTGACGAAGGCGCTGTATGAAGGTCCGGGTGAATCAGGAGTCGATCCGGCAGTGGTGCCGTGGCTCGATCTCGCAGTCGGAGCCGCGACGCCGGTACCGCTTCACCCAGGAGCGGCGCGGTATTACCGCGAACGCGAGCTCGCCCGTTGAAAGTTCAAAGGTCAAAGTGCAAAGTTCAAAGTAAGTTGAAAGTTGGAGCTCCCAAAAAGCTGACAGCCCGTGCTGTCTCCAACACGGGCTGCCAACCTCACTTTCTACTTTGAACTTACTTTGAACTTCCCGCTTTGAACTTTGAACTTGCTAATTCGTCGGAGGTGCTCCCGCGCCGCGTCCGCCAGCCGGCGCAGCGCCGCGACCGGCTGCAGGCGCCGGTTCTTCACCGGGAATCTCGGCGAAGTCCTTCGGTCCGGCAGGACGTCCGCCGCGCGTCACCCAGTGAATCGATCCGGTCAGCTTCTCGTTCGCCGGCAGCGGCTTCGACAGCGTGATCGAGTACATCTGCTTGTCGTTCGGCGCCAGCTTCGCGACCTGCCACTCGGCAACGTTGCCCTTGGTCTTCTTGTCGGCGTGCACGCCCTTGTAGCCGTCGCCGGTCGCGGTGACGGCCTTGATGCCCGCGGGCACTTCGATGGCGACGGTGACGTTGTCGGCCTGGACGCCCTTGTTCACGACGGTGAAGTTATAGACGGCGCCGGCGGGCGTCTGCTGCACTTCGCTGATGTTGGTCGTCACGGGGATCTCGAGACCGAGACCGACGGCCCAGTCGTAGATCTGCTTCAGCTGATCGTCCTGCAGCCGCGTGCGCGAGTAGTTGCCCATGCGGACGGCGCGGCAGTACGGGTTACCCGGACCGACGGCGGCGCAGTGCTCGGGCATCGCCGTGACGTGGTCGTACACCATGTGCTTGAACCACTCGAAATCGCCGTTCGCTTCAGCGATGCCGCGGCGCGGCGTGTCGAGAATCGGCGTGTGGCACATCGCGCAGCCGATCGTCGCGAGGGCGACAACCTGCCCCTTCGGCGCGTTCTCGGGCAGCGGGAAGCGCCACTTGGCCGGCGCCGCGACGCCAGGCAGGTTCACGAGATACGTGTACATGTCCGTCAGCTGCTTGTCGTTGAATTGCGGGAACGACGGCATGACGCCCCACGGCTCGTGCACCGCCTTCGCGAACTGCGCGTACGTCAGCTTGCGGCCGGCGAGGTCGGGGCCGTAGCCGCCTTCGGCGTTGTTGCCGTGGCAGTTCTTGCAGGACGTCGTGTTGCCGTCCCACAGAGCCTTGCCGGCGGCTGAATCACCGGCGGGCGCCGGCGTCTGCGCCGCTGCAAGCGCGGCGAACGCCGGTATCAGCAGTAGCGCGAGCAGAACTCTTTTCATAAGTCACTCACCTCGGTTTGACGAAAGTTGCCGCCTGGATCGAAACGTTGGGTTGCACATCCGCAAGTTCAAGCGTCGCCTGCATGAACGTCTGGCTGACGACGCGCTTGAACGGCATCTTCACGCCCGCGACATCGCGGAAATCCGAATAATCGATCTGCGTCGGCACGAAGCCGACCGGTGTCAGCGTCCAGCGAACCAGCCGCACCATCAGTCCCGACGGCGCGAAATAGAGGTTCGCGACTGGCTGCCGGTCCTCGTCGATGCCCTGCAGAACGACGACCTCCTCGTCGTTGAGGACGGCGCGACCCGCGCGCCAGTGAGGATACGCCTGCTTGATGCCCGATGGAAATGCCACGAGCGTTTCCAGCCGCGCACGGTCCAGGTTCCCTGACGTCAGCGTTTCGAGCGGCACCGGCGTGTCCGGACCGGCCATCCAGCCGCTGCCGCCGCTGAACGTCCGCACGCTCCTGCCGGCCGACATCTGAACGACGGTCGAGTACTGGTTCGGCGCCTTCGCGAAAATCTCCACCGGCACCTTCTCGAATCCCGTGTCGAAGCCCGCATAGGTGCCCTTGCCGGCGAACGTCGTGAGCGCGGCGAGACGCGCCGCGCCGCCGACGGCCTGCAGGTATTTGTCGAAGACCGCATCCGACGACAGCGTCGCGTCGGTCGTGAAGTCGCGCGCGTTCGGGTCCTCTTCGGGCGTGCTGTACTGCAGCGCCAGGTTCGGATCGCTGCGCGGGCTCTGGTTGCCGTGGTGGCAGGTGAAGCAGGTCACGCGCGGCGCACCGCCGAAGTACTGCGTGTTGAGCGCCTGCATCATCGCGATCATCTGCCGCGCGCGCTGCATGCGCGGCGTGACCTCGGCGAACTGCGTGCGATCGAGCGCCGCCTTCGGCGAGTGGCAGAACGTGCAGTCGTTCCCCATCGCGTTGGCGAACATCCCCATCGCGTCGAAGAAGGTGTCGACGGGGATGTCGCGGAGCACGGTAACGCTCTTGAAGACGTCCTGGGTGACGATGGGCTTGTCAGGCGCTCGCTGTGCGTACGCCGCCATGGGAGACACGACCGCGATCGCCGCAGCAAGAACGATCCATCTCATTTCTTGAACGGGTTCTCGTGGCCGCCGGCCTGGCCGTACTGGTCGTTCTCCTGGCAGATGTATTCCATGAGCTCGTCGCCAGCCGCCTGCAGCCGCGCGTTGAACGTCACGGTGAACGGCTTCGTGTAGTACATGGGATCCTCGATCGTCACGGTGTTGACCATCGTGTCCGTGCGCGGGCGCGTCCAGCGCTCGATGGTGTGCAGCTGTTCGCTGTGCGGCGTTCCCTTGCGATCGAACCAGAACTTGTCGTTGAAGCCGACCGTGTCGATGACGAGCGTGTCCTTGTTCTCCCAGCGGCCGATCGAGTGGCCGAACCACGTCGGATCGAGCTCCGCCGGATGCTTCCGCCCGTCCATGAAGATCTGGCGATAGCTGTGGATGTTCCCCTCGTGCAGCTGGAAGATGTGCGCCGTCGCGCTGCTGCCCGTGATGTCCTGCACCCAGCGGAACGGATACGGCGTCGAGCGCGGAATGCCCATGGGCATGCACCACACGTGCGGATCGTCGCTCTCGTGCTGCGCGCGATACGCCATCAGCTTCACGCCTTCGGCGTTGAGCGGAAGCTTCTCGCCCTTCGGCAGTCCCTGCGCGATGTCGTTGACCGGTCCGCCGCCCACCCACAGGCCGTCGAAGCTGACGGTGCCGTCAGGCAGGCGCGGCGGCGGCGCGGCGTTGACGGGAGGCCGCTTCACCTCCTGCCCGAGCGCGCCGACCGTGCCGAGCGAGCCGCGCGCTTCCTGGGCATGGGCGAAAATCCCAAATCCCAAGACCCAAATCCCACATCCCAGGGCGAAGACGAAGGTGCGGCGCATCGCTACTGGCCCCCGGCCGCGTCGGGACGTCCGTCATCCGACGCGCCGCCAAAAAGCGAGCGCCCGTCGGCCGTGATGACCGACCGGGCGTCGCCGCGATACGCTGCCACCTTCGCCGCATAACCGGTGACCGTCACCGTGTCGCCAACTTTCAGCGTGCGGCTCGTCCAGCCGTTGCGCACGAGCGCGCTCGGGCTGGCCAGCTCCATGTTCCAGGTGACCGTCTTCCCGTTCTCCATCGTGTCGACGTAGAACCGCACGTGCGGGTTCGTCCACTCGACTTTCGACACGGTCCCTTTGATGTTGAAGGTCTTGGTGCCGTCGTACTCCGTCGTGAACGAGTGATGCGCGAGCGCCGCACCCGACCCGATGAGCGTGAACAGCGCGGCGAGCAGGACCTTCTTCATGGTGTGCTCCTGGAAATTCCGTTTCCTAGAAACCGTACTTGATCCCGAACTGCAGAATGCGCGGCGCACCCTGCATGGTCGTGATGCGTCCGAACGTTCCGAGATTGAGATTGGTCGCCGGGTTGCCCCAGTTGAAATGATTCAACAGGTTGAACGATTCGAGCCGCAGCTCCATGCTGTGCGTGCTGGTGAACTTCACCGTGCGCGACAGCGCCAGGTCGATCGTCCAGCGTCCCGGGCCCTTGACGGCGTTGATCGGCAGGTTGCCGAACGTGCCGGGCGCGGGCTGCGCGAACGCCGCCTTGTTCAGGAACGTCTGCAGCGTCTTCGCGCCGTAGACGTCGTCGGACACCTGGTTCGGCCGCTGGCTGTTGATGCCGTTGCCGGAGTTGTCCTGCCCGGTCGTGATGTTCAGCCACGAGCCCGACGCGCCCTGGAAGATGCCCGACCAGCGCCAGTCTGACGCGACGACGCGCAGCGCACGGCTCGTGAACTGCGGCGTCACGTAACCGACGGTGATGACGCCAATGTGCGTGCGGTCCTGCGAGCAGTGGCCGACGTCATACGAAGGATTGAGCGGCTGCACGTACCCGGTGCTCAGCTGCGGGAACGAGCCGTTGGTCGGCGTGCCGATGCACTTCGACAGCGTGTAGTTTCCGTTGAGGCTCAGCCCGTGCGACTCGCGCTGCCGCACGGCGAGCTTCATCCCCTTGTAGTTCTGATGGCCCCCGTCGGTGTGCATGTCGAGCACGCCGATCAACGGGTCGTGCAGGATGCGGCGCTGATCGAGATTCGCCGGCACGGTGCAGACGGGATAGCTGACGCCGTTGAGCGTGCACGGTCCGGTGCCGAGGAACTCGCCCGGGTTGAGCGCGACCGCATCCCAGAGCCGGTCGGTGTGGCTGCCAAGGTAGGTGGCCGACACACCCCAGACGGTTCCGAGCTGCTTCTCGACCGTCGCGTTCCACGACTGCGCGCGCGGCGAGTTGATGTGCGGATCGACCACACCGAACGATCCGTACTGCACGAACGCCGTGTCGGCATTGGTGATGATCGGGTGCGGATTGCCGCCGTAGGTCTTGTAGGGATCGTCAAACAGTCCCGGAGGATCCTGCAGCAGCGATCGGTTGCCGAACGGCGGCGCCGACGAGTTGATGTTGTGGTAGTCGGCGCTCGGGAAGTCGTACGCGATCCCGTAGGAGGTGCGGATCGCCAGACGGCCGTCGCCCGTCACATCCCACGCGAGGCCGATGCGCGGCGAGAGGTTCCACCACTGCGGATACAGTCCCGACTTTCCTTTCGGGAAGCCCGCGTCGCCGGGCCACAGGAAGCCGGCCGGCGCGTTGTGGTACTGCGTGCTCTTGATCCCCTTCCGGAAGTTGTCGATGTTGAAGATCGACAACGCGCCGTTCTCGATCTGCTGGCCGAAGTACGGCTCCCACCGCAGGCCGCCGTTGATCGTCAGGCGCGGCCGCGCGCGCCACGTGTCCTGCGCGTAGAGGCCCAGGTACTTCTCGTCGACCGGAATGATCGCGGGGCCGCCCTGCTCGAGGGTCGTCACGCGGCCGATCAGGAAGTCGGCGAGGCCGGCACCGGTGGCCTGGCCCGTGATCGTCCAGTTGCCGCCCGAGCGCGCGTGCGACTCGCCGGCGTACTTCCAGTAGGCGAGGTCGACGCCCATCGACAGTTGATGTTCGCCCTTCACCGTCGAGAAGTCTTCGTTCACCTGGTAGGTGTTGGTGTGGAAGATGCCCTTCGTCGCCGTTCCCGCGGAGATGTTGAAGCCGCCGGTCACACTCAGCACCATCTCGCCGGGGTTGTAGTCGTAGACGTTGGACCCGAGGTCCTTCGGCGAGAAGAACGGTGCCTGGTAGCGGTGCACCGCCGTGCGGTTGAACGCGACGCGCAGGGAGTTCACCGTCCTCGCCGACAGGACCATCGTGTCACCGTAGGTGAACGACTGCGCGAGGTTGTCGGTGCCCGGATCGTTGGTGACCAGCACGTTGTTCGGGTCCTTCGCGTACGCAGCGGGCTGACGGAAGAACGTCGCCATGTAGCGGCCGAACATCTGGTGGTTCGCGTTGATCTGGTAGTCGCCGCGGCCGACCGCCTGTCCCTCGCTGTTGTCGTCCTTCGTCCCGTACGTGATCTGGCCGCACGGATCGTTGGTCGTCGGCAGCCGCTTCGCGAGGTTGAGCGCCGCGGGGCTGAAGAGCGCCGGGCTGATCTGGTTGTTGACGTACGGCGCGCGCAGCGTCACCTGGCGGCCGCCGTTGCACGCGGGCGAGGTGAACGCCGTGAAGTCGCCGGCAAGCATCGCCGCCGTCGGGACGAACTCGATGTTGGCAGAAGGCGTCTGCTTCGTTGACGTCCCCTGGTACGCGCCGAAGAAGAACAGCTTGTTCTTCACGATCGGCCCGCCGAGGGTGCCGCCGAACTGGTTGCGCAGCAGCCCGTCGTCCTTGCGGTGGCCGGTCTTCGGATCGATGGCCGCAAACGGATTCGTCGCGTTGAACTTGTGGTCGCGCAGGAACTCGAAGCCGTTGCCGTGGAAGTTGTTCGTGCCCGACTTGGTGACCGCATTCACCGACGCGCCCGAGTGCATGCCGTTCTGCGCGGAGAGGCCGCTCGTCGCCACGCTGAACTCCTGCAGCGCGTCGGGGAACGGCAGCGGCAGGTTCGCGTTGTTCTGCGGATCGTTGTGGATCGCGCCGTCGAGAATGTACGCGACGCCGAAATCGAGGCCGCCGGCGACCGAGATGTTCACCGCCTTGCCGCTCGAACCGGCGGAGCCGCCGAAGTTACGGCTGTTCGGACTGCCCGTGCTCACGGCGCCGCCGGCGAGCACGATCAGGTCGGTGACCTGCCGTCCCTGCAGCGGCAGCTCGACGATGCGCTCGTTCTCGACGACGTCCTTGATGCCGGAGCTCTTCACGTCGATGAGCGGCGTCGACCCCTGGACGGTGATCGTCTCGGCGACGTTGCCGAGCGCGAGCGAGATGTTGATCGTCGGACGTTCGGCGACCTGCAGCACGATGCCGTTCTGCACGTAGGTGCGGAATCCTTGAAGCGATGCCTCGAGCTGGTACGGGCCCGTCGGCAGGTTCGAGAGGATGTAAGTGCCATCCGCGTCGGTGACCGTCGTGCGAACGGCCTGCGTGGCCGTTTGGGTCATCGTGACCGTGACGCCGGGCAGAACCGCGCCGCTCGTGTCGGTGACGCGTCCGCTCATTTCAGCCGTGTTCAACTGCGCATACGCAGCGGTGGCAGACAGAAGGATCAGTACGCCGAGAACAACAGTCCGACGGAAAAGGCCCATTCGACCTCCAGGTTGCGGGGCTACGCGATCACACGCGCGTGGATTACCGGGACGCGCGTGGAACTACCGGTCTTTGAGAACCGCTCCTTGCGACGACTTCTGGCCTCCATCGACGCACGAGAGGCCCGGCGCGGCGCCAGGGAGGCCTTGCCGCTCGACCCACCCGCAGCAATAGCGATCGCATGACAGCGGCGCCTTGTACGTGCCGCGGAGCTTCTTCCGGTATTCCGGATAGAGCGACTCGGCGTAACCAAGCGCAGCCTCCTTCGGAATGCCGTAGTCGCGGGTCATGTGATCGGCCTCGGGATTCTGGCCGGGAAGGTAGTGAGGCACGATGCCGGAGTCTTCGAGCCTCGGAATCTCGCTTGCCGTGTTGCAGATCACGTCGGTGCCGCCGGTGGCCGGACGCGTGTCCTTCTCCCAGATGCGGGTGACGACATGCGGTTCGGTGAGGTAGATCGGATCCTCCTGGATCGTCGTCACCGTCAGCATGTTGCCGTGCAGCGTGAAGTGCACGGTGAACTTCGATTGATCGCTGCCCGGAATCCCGACGCCGCGGCGGATCCACTGCGTCTTCACGTTGTCGGTCTTCACCGTCAGCGTGTCGCCTTCCCATCTGCCGGTCGAGAAGCCGCCGGGCGAATGCTCGGCGTTCGGCGACGGATGCGGGCGGCCGTCCATCCAGATCGTCAGGTTGTCGCGCAGGTAGTCGCCGCCCATCACGTAGGCGATGATGCGGCCGTTCCGATCGGTCTGCGTCCAGACGCGAAGGCCCAGGGGGCGGTACTGGATCACCCACGGTGACTGCGCCAGGCACTGGCGCTCGAGCGTCGACGGCTGGTTCGAGGTGTAGAGCAGCGCCTTCGCGCGTCCCTCGTCCGACAGCGGCATCCCCGTGAAGTCGCCCAGATCCGAACCGGGCCCGCGCTCGATGTAGTCCTCGTACATCCGGATGGTGTACGACCCTTCGAAGTCGAACTGCGCGAAGGCGGGCGCGGCCGTCGCGAGCGCACCGATGACGAGAAACACCGACGTCAGGATCTGTTTTTTCATCATCGCTAGAACCTCGCGTCGCACGGCGTGGGATCGTACTTGCTGCCGTCCGCTTCCTTCTTGAAATGGATCGCGGTCATGAACGGAAGCTGCAGATACCTGGCGTCCTCGACGACGTTGGTATCCACCAGGTACTGATCGCCGTTGTCTTCCTTCATCAGGTCGAAGTACTCGGTGAAGACGGCGTTCTGGCTGTACGGCACGCCGTTCTTGCGCAGGTAGCCCGGCCGCAGGTTCGTCGTCACCGCCTTCAACGATCCTGAGCGCTGCGCGGCGCCGCCGCGCCCGCGTCCGCCACCGCTGATGATCCACTCGGCCGACGACGTGCCCTGCCACGAGCGCGGACCCGGATTCGCGGGCGCCGTACCGAACGTCAGGAGACGCGTCTGCGTGCCGTAATCGCTCTCGATCTTCAGCGTCTTGTCGTCGGCCCACGTGATGTGCAGCCGCACCGGCCCGCGCATCAACCCCGGCGCGCCGTACGCGCGGCAGGCTTCGCCCGCCGCTTCATCCTTCGCGGGATCCCACGCCTCGGCCACCTTCTCCGCTTCGGGCGTCATCGGGATGCTCGGGAAGTCGCCTTTCGCGGGCGTGATCATCCGCCAGCGCCAGTCTTCCGAGATGATCGCCACCCAGTAGCCGGTGATGTCGATCGGCGCCTGCGTGCGCGGCGTCACAGGTGCCGGCGCCGCTCCGCCGCCGCGGCCGGGAGCGGGAGCGCCGCCCTGCCGTCCCTGCGCCCATGCGTGCGCAGCGCTCACGACGAGGGCGGCTGCGGCGACGACGGTCAACAGCTGGCGCTTCACTACTCTGTTTTCCTCGTGGGATTCTTCAACCCGTTGTAGATCGCTTCGACGAACATGTCGGTCGTCCACGGGCCCGACTCGGCGCCATACCGCTTGCGATAGCCGGCCGTCGGATTCGCCGCCTTCACCTGCTGCAGCGTCATCCCCTTCTTGATCTGGTCTTCGATGATGTCCTTGATGGTCGTCACCATGTCGCGGTACTCGACGACTTCCGCGTAGTCGGAAATCGGACCGTGGCCCGGCACGATGAGCGTGCGGCCGGGTTTGACGACGAGCGGCATGCCGGGCACGGTGAGATCGAGCAGGCGATTCAGCGCCTCGAGCTCGCCCTGGATGCTGCCTCCCTGCGCCGCATCGATCACCGGGAAGCGGCGGAGGTCCATGATGTCGCCGACCACGATCACGTCGGCCTTGCGGAAGTGCACCATGACGTCGCCGTCGGTCACGGCGCCGAGCTGCCGGATCACCTGCACGGGTTCGTCGTTGAGATAGAAGGAGCGGTACCGCGACGTGAACGTTTCGGTCGGCCAGTTCCCCGTCGGCCAGACCTTGTCGTTGCGGTTCTTCGGCACGCTCATCTGCTGCAGCACGTTCTCGTGCGACAGGATGGTGGCGCGCTGCTCGCCGGCGAAGTCGTTCGGGTTCACGGGAACGCCGACGGCGCCGACCTTGTCGTTCCCGCCCACGTGCTCGGCATCCGCGCTGGTGTTGATGATCATGCGGATCGGCTGGGCGGTGATCGCCTTCACGGCGGCAACGACCTTGTCGGCGTTCGCGTCGGTGCCGCTGTCGACGAGGATGACCCCGTCTTCACCGAGGTGCGCCGTGATGTTCGCACCCGCCCCGAAGATCACATAGACATTGGGGCGGATTTGAATGGTCTCGAGGCCCCCTGCCGGAGGCGCCGGCGGGCGCTGTTGTGGAGGGCCGCCCCCCCGCTGCGCGGCGACCACGCCATATCCCCAATAGGTACCACCCAGGACCAGCGCCAGGGCGACCAGCCACGGGGAGGCCGATAAGACCGGCCGGATGACGAAAAATCTGGTTCGCATTGGAGCGTCGGCATTCTAAGAAGCCATTGGCGGGCAGTTGTAGCAAGTTGTGTCAACCCCGGAGACGGTTCTGACACAACTTGGCACACTTCGCTAAACCGCGAGCGTATACCTTCGCGCCAATTTCATACTCGTACCCGCCAGTTGCTATTTTTTTCCGGCGATCGTGCAACTCCCGACCGAGGAGGTAGTGAATGAATCGCACGTGGGGAACCGTAGTCGGCGTGGTCCTTCTGCTCCTGGCCGCCACAAACGCGTGGGCCCAGGCAACCGCTCAAATCAACGGCAGCGTCGCCGACGGTAGTGGCGCCATTCTGCCGGGCGTAACCGTCGTCGCCACGCAGACGGACACGGGGTTCAAGCGCGAAGCGGTCAGTAACGAGACCGGCTCCTACGCACTTTTGAATCTTCCAATCGGCCCATACAAGCTCGAGGCATCGCTGGCGGGTTTCCGTACCTACGTGCAGACCGGCATCGTCCTGCAGGTCGACAGCAACCCCACGATCAAGGTGACGCTGCAGCTGGGCGAGCTGGCCGAGACGCTGACCGTGACGGGACAGGCGCCGCTCGTCGAGACGCGCAACACCTCGGTCGGCCAGGTGATCACGAACCAGCAGGTCGAGGCGCTGCCGCTCGAAGGACGGAACCCGACGTCGCTCATCGTGCTGTCGGGCGCCGCGGTCGACAGCGGCAACCCGTCGAGCCGCAGCCTGACGTCGAGCCGCAGCATCACGATCGCCGGCGCGCAGCAGTGGGGCGTCGCGTATCTGCTCGACGGCGCACTCCATAACAACGTGTACGACGGCGTGAACCTGCCGCTGCCGTTCCCCGACGCGCTGCAGGAGTTCAAGGTCGAAACGAGCTCGCAGAATGCGCAGAACGGCTACAAGGCGGGCGGCACGGTCGGCATCGCGACCAAGGCGGGCACGAACCAGTACCACGGCGACGTGTTCGAGTTCGCGCGCAACCATCGCTTCAACGCGACGAGCCCGTTCGCGTCGACCAACCCGAAGACCGGCTCGCGGTTCGACGACGGTCTGAAGCGCAACCAGTTCGGCGGCGTGTTCGGCGGACCGATCGCGAAGGATCGCATCTTCTTCTTCGGCGCGTTCCAGGGCACGCGCACGACGCAGACGCCGGCCGACATCATCACGTTCATTCCGACGCAGGCGATGCTCAACGGCGACTTCTCACAGGTCGCGTCGGCGGCGTGCCGCGCGCAGGGCAACCTCGCGCTGCCGGCGGCGCTCGGCTTCGTCAACAACCAGATCAGCCCGTCGCAGTTCAGCCCCGCGGCGGTCAGGATCGCCAAGCTGCTGCCGACGACGAGCGACCCGTGCGGCCGCGTCACGTATCAGCAGACGACCAAGCCGGTCGAGAACCAGCCGATCGGCCGCGTCGACATCAACCTGAGCCAGAAGCACCAGGTGTTCGCGCGCTACATGCTGTCGACGACGAAGTGGTCGCCCGCGTTCCTCAACGCCAACGGCAACGTCCTCGCCGCGGCGGGAACCGGTGCTGGCGGCCGTGACAACTCGCAGCAGTCGTTCGTGTTCGGCGACACCTACGTGTTCAGTCCGAACGTCGTGAACAGCGCGAGAGTGTTCGTCGACAGGACGAGAGTGATCCGCACCAACGCGGACATGTTCGGTCCCGAGGATGTCGGGATCAAGATGTACAGCTACATCCCGCACTACATGAACATCACGGTCACCGGCGCGTTCTCGATCAACACCGGCACCGAGACGTATTCGTACTACCTGCCGCATACGTGGGGCGCGGCAGACGATCTGACGATCGTTCGCGGTGCGCATCAGTACGGCCTCGGCGCGACCACCTCGTTCTCGGGGTGGAAGGCCGAGACGAACGTCCGCTCGATGGGCCCGATCTCCTTCGACGGCGGCGTAACGGGTCTCGGCATGGCCGACTTCCTGCTCGGACGCGTGTTCGAGTATCGGCAGTTCGTGCCGATCGACGCCGACGTCACGCAACTGTATGTGGGCACGTACGCGCAGGACACGTGGCGCGTGAACTCGAAGATGACGCTCAACTACGGGATGCGGTGGGAGCCGTGGTTCCCGCAGGAGTCGCAGGACAAGCGCGTCTACAACTTCGACATCAATCGACTGAAGGCGGGCACGCGCAGCACGGTGTACCCGCAGTCGTACCCCGGCCTCTACTACCCCGGCGACCCGGGCTTCCCGACCAAGGCCGGCATGAAGCGGCAGTGGGGCAACGTTGCGCCGCGCGTCGGCGTGTCGTGGGATCCGAAGGGTGACGGCCGCGAATCGATCCGCGCCGGCTACGGGATCACGAGCGACTTCGTCACAGGGCAGTTCCTGTTCGACTCGCGCTCGGCGCCGCCGAACGGTCTCGAACAGCGCCTCGTTCGTCCGCTGCTCGACGATCCGTGGGGCTCGGTCGGCCGCACCAACCCGTTCCCGGTGGACTTCAATCACTATCCGTACGACCTCGCGCTGTACTCGCTGTACATCTCGATTCCGCCGGACCTGAAGACCACGCGCAATCACAGCTGGAACGTGGCCTACCAGCGGCAGCTCGGCAACGACACGGCGTTCTCGGCGACCTACATCGGCAGCCACATGATTCACATGTGGGGAGCGGTCGATGGCAACCCCGGCGTGGCGCCCAACGCGCCGATCGCGTCGCCGACCGCGGCCTGCACGGTGAACGTGCCGGGCGGCGGCACGCAGTCGTTCCCGAACTGCTCCGCGGCGCTCGATCAGCGGCGTGAGCTGAGCCTGCTGAATCCGACCGTCGGGCAGTACTTCGGCTATCTCGACTACGTGTCCGACGCGGGCTGGCAGAACTACAACGGCCTGCTGCTGAACGCGCAGCGCCGTGCGGGCCACGGCATCGCGCTGAGTGCCAACTACACCTATTCAACCTGCACGGGCCTCATCAGCCAGGGTGACGGTCCGTTGAACGTCGCGACCGGATACATGATTCCGATCTCGATGATCAATCCGCCATCGGATTCGGAAAAGCAGAAGGTGTACGACCGCGAGAAGGGCTACTGCACCAACTGGCGGCGGCACATCACCAACGCGACCGCGACGATCGAAACGCCGAACTTCAAGAGCGCGGCCGTGCGTGCGCTCGCCACGGGCTGGCGGCTCTCGGGCGTCTATCGCATCAGCTCCGGCGCGCCGTTGACGGTGACGACGGGCGTCGATCGCGCGCTGTCCGGCATCCAGACGACGACGCAGCGGCCCGACCAGATCCTCGACAATCCGTACGGCGACGGCACGATCAACAACTGGCTCAATGCGAAGGCGTTCGCACAGCCGGCGGTCGGCACCTACGGCAACTCGGGCCGCAACGCCTACTTCGGTCCCGGACGCCAGACGGTCGATCTCTCGCTCGTGCGGCAGCTCTCGCTGAGCGCGCAGCACAAGATCGAAGTGCGCGTCGAGGCGTTCAACGCGTTCAACTGGTTCGTGAAGGGCAACCCGGTGACGAACCTGAGCAGCTCGAGCTTCGGACGCATCCAGACGCTCGGCTCTGATCCGCGTGTGATGCAGTTCGCATTGAAGTACGTCTTCTAAAGGGGATCGCCAACCGATGCGAGTACCAACTCGCGTCATCCTGCTGCTGGTGGGGCTCGCCTCCACCAGCAGCATTTTTATCTCTGCCCTGAAGGCCGCGCAGGGCCCTCCTCCGCAAGCGCCTGCGGCGATCACTGCTGCGCGCGAGCAGCAGCTCTTCCAGCAGTTCTGCTACGCCTGCCACAGCGAACGCGCCCGGGCGGCCGGACTCGATTCCGCCAAGAAGCTCGCGCTCGATACGCTCGACACGTCGAATGTCCATCGCGACGCGAAGACGTGGGAGCTCGTGGAGCGGAAGCTGCGCGCGGGCATGATGCCGCCGGCCGACATGCGCCGGCCGGATCCGGCGACCTACGAAGCGATGATCGCGTGGCTGGAGGGCGAGCTCGATCGCGACGCCCCGGCGTACACCCCGCCGCCGGGACTGCACCGGCTGAATCGAACGGAGTACGCGAATTCCATCCGCGAGCTGCTCGACCTGCCGATCGATCCGGCGAAGTACCTGCCGTCGGATGATTCGACCGCGGGCTTCGACAACATCGCGGGCGCGCTGGGACTCTCGTCAACGCTCGTCGAAGCGTACGTGACCGCCGCGCAGAAGATCAGCCGCCTCGCGCTCGGCGAGCCGGAAGAGCCGACGCTCGTCGTCTATCGCGCGCGCGAGGATACGTCGCAGGACTACTACATCGAAGGGCTGCCGCTCGGCACGCGCGGCGGCCTGCTCGTCGAGCACCTGTTTCCATCCGACGGCGAGTACACGATTACCGTCACCCCGATCTTCGGCGACAACATGACGCCGATCGGCTTCGGGTCGGTGCCGTGCGAGCAGCTCGAGATCCTGATGGACAACGAGCGGCTCGCGCTGATGGACTGGAACGGCGGCGGCCGCGCCCCGCAGACGCAGTGTCCGGGCGGCCGCGTGCAGGAAGCGCAGCGCACCCGCGAGGGCGGTCCCGAAGCGTTCCTCGGAGCGGGCGCGCCGATGCGCGTCCGCATGCATGCCACCGCGGGCGTGCACACCATCGGGGCGACGTTCCCCGCGACGCAGTACGCGCCGCTGCTCGATCTCGATCGCCACTTCAGGCGCTCGACCATCCAGACGGGCCCGACGCCCGGCTTCACCTTCTTCCCGCACGTCGGAACGGTGCGCATCGAAGGTCCGTATCAGCCGACGCACGCGACGAACTCACCGAGCCGGCGGAAGATCTTTGTCTGCAGACCAGCGCCTGCCCCGAGCGAGCGACGCGAGTCGAAGGACGCCGCCGACGAGGAGGCGTGCGCGCGGCGGATCGCGCAGACGCTCGCGACGCAGGCGTACCGGCATCCGGCGACGCCCTCGGATGTCGATGCGCTGATGGAGTTCTACCGCCTCGGCCGCCGCGAGAAGGATTTCGAGCTCGGCATCGAGATGGTGGTCGCGCGCGTGCTTGCGTCGCCGCGCTTCATCTATCGCATCGAACAGGAACCGCCGAACCTCGCGGTGGGACAGACCTACCGCGTCAACGACATCGACCTCGCGTCACGCCTGTCGTTCTTCCTCTGGAGCAGCCCTCCGGATGCGGCGCTGCTCAAGATCGCGGAGCAGGGACGCCTGAAAGATCCGGCGGTGCTCGAGCAGCAGGTGCGGCGCATGATCGCGGATCCGAAGGCCAAAGCGCTGTCGGTGAACTTTGCCGGCCAGTGGCTGAACCTGCGCGGGCTCGATAGCTTCGCGCCCGTGCCGGCGCTCTATCCGGATTTCGACGACCCGCTGCGCCAGGCGATGCGCACCGAGGTCGAGATGCTCTTCGACACGATCGTGCGCGAGGACCGTCCGATCACCGAGCTCCTCACCGCCGACTATACGTTCGTCAACGAAAGGCTCGCCGCGCACTACGGCATCCCGAACGTCTACGGCAGCCAGTTCCGGCGCGTCACGCTCGGGCCCGACATGGATATGCGCCGCGGCCTCCTCGGCAAGGGCGCGATCCTGACGACCACGTCGAAGCCGGATCGCACGTCGCCCGTCACGCGCGGCAAGTGGATCATGACGAACATCTTCGGCATGAGCCCGCCCGACCCGCCGCCGAACGTGCCGCCGCTGCCCGCGCGCGCGGCCGACGCGCGCGGCAACGCGCACGAGCCGACGATGGGAAAG
>JADMIO011602895.1_pt1 | contig 27665 bp, 30 predicted proteins | sample 8958161 | NCBI WGS metagenome assembly JADMIO01 (sample SAMN16585339, study PRJNA669376) | soil metagenome | isolation source: Crop rotation soil | place: USA: Cullars Rotation, Alabama | collected 2011
CGCCACCGCCACGTCCTTGTCGGACAGGCTGAAGTAGTCCGCATCGCCGTAGTCGATGTGCGACCTGAACCCCGGCTCGCGAGCCAGCCAAAGAAAGAAGGTGCGCAGATCGCGAACCGTCGCGAACACCGTGGATTTGCTCAATCGCTCGCCCGTCCGGCTGCTTCCGGCTTCTGCGAGCCTCCGCTTGAACGCGACTGCCTGCCCGCGGTGGAATCGCTTGAAATCCCTGTTCCTGGTTGAAGCCTCGAAGCGCGCAAGCGAGGCCATTATCCGGTCGATCGTCGCCTCATCCCGACCCATCGCATCGCGCAAATAGTCACAGTAATCGCGCTTGATCCGCTCATTCTTGGCATTGGGTTTCGTCATGTCGCAGAGCGCCTTTCGTGGTCACAATCTAGGGAAGGATCAGGGGACCCATTTAATCGTGGCGGTACTTCCCTCATTTGGACCAGCAATCCCGGCAGAACCGAATGGATCGCGGCCTGCCTGACCCGGCGATGCATGACGGTTCCGCAGTCGATGCAGATCCCGCCGAGGTTGCCCGATCCCGGCCGCATCTGAACGTACTCAACGGAAGTCGGGACCGGCGCCCGAGGCTCGCGACATCTGAAGCAATAGAGCGTCCCGGCCGGGCAAGGTCGTTTTCGTTTGGCGTATTGCTCGATCAAGAATGCTCGCACGGCCGCTCCTTGGAAGAGGCAAGGCCGGCGATCGTCGAGGGAGGCTAGTCCCCTTCGCTGCCAGTGCCGGATGGTATTCTTGTGAACCCCAAGACGGTCAGCCAGCTCGCGAGCTGTGTAGTTCCTATGGATCTTGATGAGGTTCGGGTTCGCTCGCCGCCGGCTCATTTGGACGTGAACGCCATGTCCAAGTCCGACTTCCGGTAGAAAAGCGCACGTCCCTTTCGGATTACCGGGAGGAGCGAATTCTCGGTCATGTGATAGATCGTACGCACAGGAAGGCCCGTGTAGTCAGCGGCGCCTTTCGCGCCCCGGATCAGGTCCTCAGAAAGCATCCATCCTCTCCGACATAGGGAAACTTATCCCTACTAGGTGACACGGGTTCCGTTGACGCGCAAGAGGGACAAGTATACCTATCCACACAATCCACACGGTCGATCGGGAATTTGGGCCGGCGTTGTCTTGGGGGTGTGAATTGTCGGAGTTATCGTTCGGGCAGCTAGAAGCGTGCTTGGCCCATATCCAGCAGGTGTCGGATTTGAAGCGATACACCTTCCAATCCCGGCTCAAGCAATGGCAGAAAATGGGGTTCCCGGAAGGGACGAAGGTCGGCAAGGGCGCGAAGGTCAAATACACCTTCCGGCACCTTTGTCAGATCGTCGTGATGATGCAGCTGATGCGGCTCGGGCTAACGCCGGAGCGCTCGATCCACATGGTCAATACCGGGTGGCCGCGCTTCCGCGAAGGATTGCTGGACGCGATTGACCACATCGCCCAGGTTAAGCCGCAGATCGTCTACGCCTTCGTCCACGTCAACGCGCTGGCTGAATTGAGTTGGGACGCCACGCCGTGGAAGGAAACGGTCACGGTGGACATCATCACCGACGAAGACTTGGCCGGTCTTTGGTTTGGCATTGATGAAACCGAGCGATGGGACGATAGTGAGGCCATAGCCGCGGAAACGAGGAAGCGCGGCTATAGCTCCGAGGCATGGGTTGAATTGGTCCGCATGTCGCTTGCGGACACGATCGTCGTTGAAATGAACCTAATCGTCATGACGTGCCTGTTCGCGGTTGAGCAAGTCCTTCGGACGGACCCCAAGTCGTTCGCGCCGGAGATCGCCGATTGGCGCAAGGAACACAAAAACTGGAGGCGGAGCGCGGAGGCCAAGGCGATCGATGATCGTCACATGGCGACGCTCAAGCGCGACACCGAACACGGAACTTTCCGCTATCGGACGGTCGGCCATGCCGGCTTCTTGTCGCGGCGCCTGACCAATCGCCCGGATTTGGGGCCGGAAGGCGTTCCTCACCAACTCTACGGCTGCTCCCATTCAGGAAGGAAGCCTAATGGCGACGATCAAAAAGCGTAGGTGGCGCACAGCGAACGGGGAAGCCCGAGAAGCCTTCCGCGTTTCCTACAGCGACCGCGAGGGAAAGCGCCGGTTCAAGCAATTCGAGTTGAAGCGAGATGCGGATGCCTATCGCGTCCGCGTGGAAGGCGAGCTCGCGCTCGGAATTCACACTGCCGATGCGGTCAGTGTCACCGTCGGGGAGGCTGCGGACATTTGGCTGGCGTCCTGCGAGCCTAGTTGCGACCGGGGCACGATCAAAACTTATCGCGAGATCGTCCGACTACACATCAAGCCCCAGCTCGGCAGCAAGAAGCTGTCCCGACTCACGGCTCCGGAAGTCGTGGAATTTCGCGATGCGATGATGCTGACGCGCTCGCAGGCCATGGCGAGTAAGGCCGTTCGGCACTTGTCCATGATACTCGGCGAAGCGATGAGCCGGGGGCTGGTAGCTCAGAACGTCGCTCGCGGTGTGAAGGTGAAGCGCCCCCGCGGCGAAAAGCGCCAGCGACTCGCCAAGCGAGCGGAGATTCCACCGATAGAGCATCTTCGCGCCATGCTCGGTGCCGCCGATCGGCTGAGCAACGAAGATCCTCGGCTGCCGGCGCTGCTCCGAGTCGTTATGCTGGGCGGTCTCCGCGCCAGCGAGGTTCGCGGCTTTCCGTGGGAAAACGCCAAGCTGAAGGTTCCGGAGCTAGCCGTCACTCAGCGTGCGGACCGCTGGAACCTGATTGGACCCCCTAAGTCGGATGCCGGCCATCGCTCAATCCCGATCGGCCCGGCGATGCGGGCCATACTCCTGACGTGGAAGCTGCGCTGTCCGCCTTCCCCACTCGGGCTGATGTTCCCCAACAGCCGTGGCGGGGTGATCGACCAAAAGGGGTTCATCGGACTGCTACTCAAGGTCCAAGTCGCGGCCGGTATCGCCCAGGACAGCGGCAAGCTCGACGCGAAGGGAAACACCATCTGGAAGCCGCGTTGGGATTGGCACCACCTGAGACATGTTGCCGCGTCCAACTGGCTCAATGACAGCATCGATTTGAAGCGCCTTCAAACGTGGATCGGCCATGAGAACATCCAGCTAACGATCGACGTCTACGGTCACTTGATTGCGGACGCTCAGAAGGATGCCGAGCTAGCCGCTGGAGCGGAGAAGTCGCTGCTCGGCTAAGAGCGAATGCACCATAAGCGATACATGGAGCCGCATTTTTCGCGGTTTCCCTAGACTGTCCGGCAGACTGTAAATCTGCCCGCGCAAGCGTACGCTGGTTCGAATCCAGCCCTCTCCACCATCGTCACGCAATTGGCACAGTTAGCCAGGCTATCCACGCCACGCTGAGTTTAGATGGGCGCGAATATCCGCTCCCAATCGTGACCTAAGTGCCTCTCCCGGCAAGAAAAAGTTGCATCCGACAACCTAAATTAGCCACGTACTAACCTTCCGTAATTGTCCAAATCCGACAAATCCCATTAAGTTGTGGCGGACTCGGTAGTCCCCCGGGTGTTATGGGGGCGGTCAGCTCGGAAGGAATTTTAGTGAACGCTGCGGCGGGATCACGCGCTCCCGACGATGGGCAGGGGGCGATGGAGGGGCGGCTCGCGAAGCTGACTCGCGGGCAGCTCGATTGCCTTTTGCTGGTGGACCAGCATCTTTCATCCAAGGAAATCGCGGCGGAGCTCAACATCTCGCCGCATACCGTCGACCAGAGAATCCGCCTGGCGCTCCAGACCTTGGGCGTCGAGCGGCGCACGCATGCGGCGCGCCTGGTCGCGCGCCATCACGAGCCATATCAGCGATTGATACATCAATCGCCGTACATTGAGACGGAGCCCTTTGCTGATCATTCCGATGGGGCGATCAGCATTCAGATTCGGCACGCTGATCGCGCAGGGGAGTCCGGGGGGCCGGATCTCAAAACCGAGCAGAGGCCTGAGTCTTCCTGGTCTTCCCTGCCATTGCCGTTCGCAACGAGGAGTCATCCCCGCAATGAGATGAGCGTCGGCCTCCGGCTGCTCTGGATATTCCTGATCGCGACGGGCGCGGCCTTTTCGGCGGGCATGTATCTCGCGGGGCTCGAAAGTCTGGCCAGGCTTCTAAAGGGCTAACGGAAACCAACCTCCTACTCATTTCGGCAACCACATCTGCGCGATTCTCGTCGCGCGGAAAGGAGCCAGTCATGCGTAAGCATCAGATTGAGAACGCCGCATACGAAGTCGCGACCCAGGTCAGGACGGTCGAGGAAACGATCGATTTGGCACTCAGCGAAATTGCCGAGCTGCAGGCTCGGGTCATGCGGGCAAACACTGTCGCTCAAGTCAGCGTCGGTACCGTGCATCCGGTGCTTGAGGACCTCGCTGCCGCGATGAGCGGCTTGGTTGGTGCTCGCGGTTCGATCGTTAGCTGCCACACTGCCTTGGCCGAGGCCAAGGGCAAGGTGCCGGGCCTGCGGACGGTCTCGTTCGGCGAAGGCGAAAAGTGCCCCGACCAGAAGACGGGCTTTGCCGATCTCCGGATCGTCGCGTAAATGAACTCGCCGGCCCGGTCAGCGGCTGGGCCGGCTGTTCACCTATGCTGAGTCCCACCGGATATTATACCCTTCTGGCCCTGGTCAGCGCCTTCGCCTTCTGGCGAGGACGGACGGACGAGCGCGTGGCCGCCGCGATTTGCATCATCGCAACCTTCGCGAGCAACATCGTCTATGATCCGAACCACGGCTACGGTGGCGTCGAGGTGGGAATCTTCCTTGTCGACGCGGCAACGCTTGCCGGCTTCACAATTATCGCCCTTCGCTCTGAGCGATTTTGGCCGCTCTGGCTCGCCGGACTGCAGCTGACGACCGTCTTCGCTCACGTGATGAAAGCCGTCCAGCTCGATCTCATGCCGCAGGCCTATGCCGCTGCCGCGCGCTTCTGGGTCTACCCGATCTTCCTGATCATCGTGGTAGGTACTTGGCGAAGCTATCGACGCCGCGGGATCGCCGCGCGAGAGCCCGTCGCAGCCTAGCAAGGCTTGCGCCACCGCTCCTGTTTCCCCATGGCCGCCGCATGTCCCGGCGCAAGAAGTCGCACCAGACTCATCACGGCACGGCGAACCGGCCGCGCTTTTGGGGCAAGCACGCCGTTGCCGCGGCGCTCGACAATCCGGACCGCAAGGTCCTGCGCGCCTGGGCGACACGCGAAGCCGCCGACTTCATGCAGTTCCCGAAGGACGTCGCGGTCACTTTGGCCGAAGCCCCCGACCTCGGGCGGCTGGTGCCGAGCGACGCGCCGCATCAGGGCGTCGTGATCGAGGTCGATCCGCTCGAGGACTCCTGGCTCGACGACATCCTTGCCGAGGCGCCCGACCGCGCTGTGCTGCTCGTGCTGGATCAGGTGACCGACCCCCACAATGTCGGCGCGATCCTGCGTTCGGCAGCAGCGTTCGGGGCCATCGGCATCGTCACCCAGGACCGTCATTCTCCACCTGAAAGCGGGGCTTTGGCCAAAGCCGCGTCCGGAGCGCTTGAGCGCGTGCCTTGGGTGCGCGTCGTGAACCTTGCTCGCGCGCTCGAGCAGATCGGCGAGGCGGGGTTTTGGCGGATCGGGCTTGCCGGTGAGACGCAGAGCGACCTCAAGGACGCTTTGGGCCCGCCGCGCGTGGCTTTGGTCCTCGGCGCGGAAGGGCCGGGCCTGCGACAAAATACGCGAGAGCACTGCGATGCCCTTGCGCGCCTGCCAATCAGCGACGCCATCGAGAGCCTGAACGTCTCGAACGCGACGGCCGTAGCTCTTTACGCGGCGAGCGTCGCCTGATGGTTCGATCGAAGAAAAGCATCGAGGATCACGTCGAGGAACTCGCCAGCCGCGAGCCGGCCTTCGCCGGTGTGCTGAAGAAGTACGGCATGCCTGAACCCCGAGCGAGCGAGCGCGGCGCGCAGACCCTGCTTCGAACGATTGTCGGCCAGCAGGTGAGCGTCGCGGCCGCGCGTTCGATGTGGGCAAAGCTCGAAGCTGCGTTCGGATCGCCGCCTGATCTCGCAAAGCTGCTTGCCGCCAACGACGAGGAACTGCGCGCCGCGGGCATGTCTCGGCAAAAGTCCGGCTACATCCGAAGCCTTGCCGGCCTGGTCCTTTCCGGGGAGCTGGACCTCGAAAAGCTGCCCGAGGACGACGAGGAAGCGATCGCCCTTCTGACCAAGATCAAGGGCATCGGTCGCTGGTCGGCCGAGATCTACCTTCTGTTCGCAGAGGGCCGCGCCGACGTCTTTCCGGCGGGCGATCTCGCCGTGATGATCGAGCTGGGGCGCCTCATGGGACTCGCCGAGAAGCCGAGCGAGAAGCAGCTGCGTGAGCTCGCTGAGGCGTGGCGGCCGTATCGAGGCGCCGCTGCGGTGCTCGCCTGGCACAGCTACAATTCTGCGGTGTTATAGACGGCATCTGAAGGAGAATCCGATGAATCCACGCAATCTGATCCGCTACGAACCGATTGCCCTGGGCATTCTTCGAATCATGACGGGCCTGTTGTTCCTAGAGCATGGACTGCAGAAGTTCGCGTCGTTCCCTCCCGGCAAGATGGCGGGGTTCGGCTGGACTTTCGCTGGTCCCCCCGCCTACGCCGGGATCATCGAGTTGGTCTGCGGAGCGCTGATCGCGGTCGGCTGGCTTACGCGGCCCGCCGCGTTCCTGGCGTCGGGGACGATGGCCGTCGCCTATTTCATGGTCCACGCACCGCAGAATTTCTTCCCCGTGAACAACATGGGGGACGCGGCGATCCTCTATTGCTTCATATTCCTGTACCTGATCTTCAGGGGACCGGGCGCGCTGAGTATCGACGGCGACAAGCGCGCAATCGAAGTCACCGACGCCGAGAGGCTGTAGTCACTTCCGGATGCGTAGCGAGTGTTCGTGCGCTGCGAGACCGCGGAACGTCTTCGGTCCTTGGTCCACGCGGAACGGGCCCATTTTCTCGCCGTTCGTGTTGCGGCCGACGACGAAGCTGGCTGACGTCTGCCCCTGGCCGCTGCTCCAGCGGTAGACGGCATTGAACGCGACTAGCGGGACGAACAGCGAACGCTTTTCGACTTCGAAAATGCGCAGCTGGTCACGTGGGAGCGTCACGAGACTCCGGAAGCTCATGCGCTGCAAGGGCGGGATATCGACGCCCTCACCACGGGCCGATGGCCGCTCGAAGAACTGGCCGATGACCTGATCCTGATCCGGTCCCGCGTTGAACATCGCGGCTTCGACCAGGACCTCACGGGCGGGGGCGCTTCCACTATTGTAGACCGTGACTTCGAATTGAATCGCGCCCTTTGCCTCGTCGACGATCGCGGCCGACGGCTGGAAGTCGATCTCGAGCCAGGGACGGAGGCGCGTCGAAACGATCCCGGCAGGAGCAATGGGCGGCTGGGGCGCAACTTCAGGGAGCGGCGGGCGTGGTGCGGGCTGAGGAACCGGCGCCGGTCTGGTCGCAGCGCGTGGCGGGCTGGGCTCGAAAACCAAGGTGTCCACGCCGCCGCCCGCGAAGGCATAACGGTCCGAACGGTGCCTGCGAAAATACCAGATCGCTGCACCGGCTGCCGTAAGAAGCGCCAGCAGCCAGGGCCATTTGGCGATCAGCCCGCTTTCGGGATTCACAATCGGATCCGCAACCGGGACGGACGCGGGTTGCGGCATTGTGCTTGGCCCGAACGCCGGAGCCTGATCGCTTGCGGGCGTTGGCGGCGGGAAGTTGAAAGCACTGGGCGATGCTGTTGAGGATGCGGAGGGCGCCGAGGTAGCCGGAGTTCGCGAGGCTACAGTCTGATCCAAAGTCGCCGGTGCAGAGCGCGCGGTCGCCGCGGCGTTAGTTGCCGCGCTCTGGCGCGGTGACTGCTGCACCGGAGCGGCAGTCGCCGGGGTTTCGGCCCTGCGCGTCACCGTGCCGTTGAGCGAGAAGTCGCGAAGCTGCGCGGGCCCAACCGCATCGTCCGTCCGCGGAGACGGCGGAGCAATTACTGGAATGGAGGTGGAATCCACCTGATCTTGCGCGAACGCGGGCGAGCCAAGGCCCATCGCAAGCGCAATGGCCGCTGAACTCAAGCGCAATCCTACCCTCATTCTCACCCGCATATCTGGCTGGAGCCGCTCGCGTTCTGCCGCAGCGACTCCGGCGCTTTGCCGTCCAATCGCCTGCGATTCAAGCACATGCTGGATGAACCGCAGGCGACCAGCGACGAAAGTGCCGGATTTCCGAGAGCCTAGCGAGCGTCGACGAGGACCAGCTCGGCGTCTTCTTCCGCCGTCACGCTGATTTTACCGATGCCGGTGATTGCGACTCCGTCCCGCTTTTCAGCGGGTGTGCCGTTCACCGCGACCTTCGCGCTTGGGACTAGGTAGAGATGCCGCTCCGGGTCCGCGTCATATTCCAACGTCTCGCCTGCCTTCAGCGTGGCGCCGAGGATGCGCGCATCGGAATTGATGCGCAGCACTCCGTCGTCGGCATTGCCGCTGGCAAGCAGCTGGAACGCGCCCTCCCGGCTCTCCTTCGGAAACGGCATCGCCCCCCAGCTCGGCTGGGCATTCGGCTTGTCCGTCTCGATCCAGATCTGAAAGAGGGTCGTGTCCTCGTCCTCAAGGTTGTACTCGGCGTGGGTCACGCCCGTCCCCGCGCTCATCACCTGGACATCGCCGGCACCGGTGCGCCCTTTGTTCCCCATGGAGTCCTGGTGCGTGATCGCGCCGGTCCGGACGTAAGTAATGATCTCCATGTCGCGATGCGGATGCGGCGGGAAACCGGATTTCGCGGCGATCTTGTCGTCGTTCCACACGCGAATCTTGCCCCAGCCCATGCGCTGCGGGTCGTAATAGTTCGCGAACGAAAAATGGTGGCGGGCATCGAGCCAGCCGTGATTGGCATGACCCAGCGAATCGAATTTGCGGATGTCGATCATGCGATGAAGGTGGCGTGTCTGCGGAGGCCTTCAAGTGTCACCGATGTGCCTTCAGGCCGGCAGCGTAACGCGCCGCCTTTTCAGCATAATGCGCGGCTGACAGTCGGAGCGCGGCCTTTTCCTGATCGGACAAGGGCCGGATCATCCGAGCCGGTGCGCCGACGATCAGTCCGCCTTCCTCGAACCTCTTGCCTTCGGTGATCAGGGCGTTGGCTCCGACGAGGCATTCCGGCCCGAGAAACGCTCCGTTGAGAATACGGGCGCCCATGCCGACGAGGCAGTCGTCCGAGACAGTGCAGCCGTGCAAAATCGCCTGGTGTCCGACGGTCACCCGCGCGCCAATGGTCAGCGGCACGCCGGGGTCGGAATGACCGACAGCTCCGTCCTGAAAGTTCGACTGCTCGCCGAGGATGATCGGCGTGTTGTCAGCCCGCAGGACCGCTCCGAACCAAACGCTCGCGCCGACGCCCAAGCGAACATCACCGATGAGGTCGGCCGAAGGCGCCGCCCAGGCGCCCTCCGGGAGCCCCGGCGCGACTCCTTCGATCTCATAGAGCGCCATCAATCCTCCTCGAACGCGCCGACGAACACTTCCTCGCCCGCAATGCCTTCGAGCTCCTGGTCGAGACCACGGTATTCGACGCCGAACTCGCGCTCGAAAGCTTCGAAATGCCCCTCGGAGTCCCAACGATCGATGGTCAGCCACCAATCGTCCTGCTCGCATGGGCGCAGGAGGACCGTCCCACGATAGCCCGGCGCGCGTTCGAACAATTTCGCCCAGTGGCCGGTCCCCGAGTAGGCCTGCTCGAATTCGCTTTCCCTCCCGGAGGGTGGCCTGAATTTCCAGACGCGCGCGTGGGTCATTGGGCGCGTGTACACGCAGCGGCAGCCGCGAGTCACCCGCGCCGCGGTTCCGGGCGAATGAACACGCGCGAAAGCTCAGGATGCCGCTCGCGCAATCCGCTTTCGATGCGTCCGATCAGCTCTTCCACGTCTGGAATCTTCATGTCATCGTCGAACTCGACGTCCATCGTCGCGATCACCTGGTCCGGAGCCATGTGGGTGGTGAGCACCCGGCTGACGTTACGAACGCGGTCCTCCCGCTGCGCCGCGCTACGGATTGCCTTTTGGAGCTCGGGATCGGCGCGCTCACCGATCAGCAGGTTCTTGCTCTCGCGCGCGAGCACGATGGCCACGGCCGCGAGGACGATGCCGATCAGGATGGATGCTGTGCCATCGATCCAGGGTGCGTCATACTCAACAGCCAACGCCGTGCCGACTGCGGCGACGACAATGCCGATCAGCGCGGCGGAATCCTCGAAGAGCACCATGAAGCTCGTCGGGTCCTTGCTGTCCCGGATCACATGCCAGAACGAACCATCACCACGGACTTGCTGAAATCCTCGCCATGCGACGAACCAGGACACGCCCTCGAATACGAACGCCAGTCCGAGGACGACGAAGTTGATGATCGGCTTGGTGATTGCCTCGGGCTGCCGGATGTGGACCACGCCCTCATAAATCGAGATACCCGCACCCAGCGCGAAGATCAGGAGGGCGACGACGAAGCACCAGAAATAGAGCTCGCGGCCATAACCGAAGGGGTGATTCTCGTCCGGCGGGCGGGATGAGCGGTACTGGCCGTACAGCAGCAGGACTTCGTTGCCGGTATCCACCAGCGAATGAACTGCCTCGCTGAGCATGGCTGAGCTTCCGGTGATTGCCGCCGCGAAGCCCTTCGTGATCGCGATCAGGAGGTTGCCGACCAAAGCGGCGATGATTGCAGGGCGGGATGCTGGAGCTGCCACGGCCCGACAACCGCTCCATCTGGAGAAGTTTCCCTCGGGCAACGATTAACAAAGGGTTAGGATTTGCGGCGCAGGGTCGGCGGCGATGAAGACCAGCCCCGTCATCGCGCTGATCGCCCTGGCTGTCGCCTTCGTGCCGGACCATGCCGGCGCGGCGGCCTATGTCGCGACCTCATCCGGCCTCCACAACGTCAATGCCCGCATCTTGATGGCGCACAATGCTGCTCGGGCCGAGGTCGGTGCCCCACCTTTGCAGTGGGACCCGAACCTTGCCGTCGCGGCGGCTTCCTACGGTCCTGCGCTGTCACGGATCGGACATCTCGTTCATTCACCGCGCGCCGGGCGCGAGAACCAGCGGGAAAACCTCTGGATGGGCGAGGACGGTCGTTTCCGGCCCGAGGAGATGGTCTCCGCCTGGACTGACGAAAAGCGCCTGTTCGTCCCAGGCGCGTTCCCGAACGTCAGTCGCTCGGGCAATTGGCCGGACGTCGCTCACTACACTCAAATGATCTGGAAGACGACGACGCACGTCGGCTGCGCGATCTATCGCGACGGCACTTGGGATTATTTGATTTGCCGCTATTCGCCGCCGGGCAACCGCGACGGAAAGGCCGTTCCCTAGTAGAGGAACATCGGCATGCCCTCCACGCGCATCAGCTTCGCGCGGTAGGTGGCGGCGTCGTAGAGGCCGGCAACATCGACCACTTTCTGGCCCTGCTCGAGCGTTCCGATTGGCACGTGGCTGTAATTACCGTCCTTCAGCACGACCATGCGAGCATGCTCGTTACGGGCCAGCAGTTGGATCGCTAGCGCTCCGAAGGCGAGTCCGACCATCCGGTCCATGGCGTCCGGCTCACCGGCTCGCATCAGATAGGCGAGCTCCTGGATTACGGTTCCAAATCCGAGCTGCTGCTTGATCGCGCGGCCCAGCCTGCGGCTGACGCTGACTTCGTCGCGTTCGCTTCCAGGGAGGGAGCGCATTGCGTCGTCGCCATTGCCCTCGCCGCGGATCGTCGCGCCCTCCGAGATGACGCACATTGCGTAGCTTGAGCCGCTTTCTTCCTTGTCGCGGGCCAGAAGCGGGAGGAGCACGTCAAGATCCGCCGGCACTTCGGCGATGACTGTACGGTCGACTTGGGCAAGGAAGCCCGCAAGCAACGCAGTCTCCCCGCTACGGCGGCCGAAGAGCTCGACGATTCCGATCCGCTCGTGGCTTCCGACGGTCGTGCGAAGCGCATTGATTGCTTCGACCGAGCGGCTGACCGCCGTCGAGAAACCGATGCAGTAATCGGTTCCGTAGACGTCATTATCCATCGTCTTCGGGACGGAAATTACGGGGAAACCCTGGGCGGAAAGGTGCGCGGAGAAGCGCAGGGTACCGTCGCCGCCGAGCGTCACCATCGCGTCGATGCCGAGCCGCTGGAGAATGTTCAGGACCTGAGCAGTCTTGTCGCCATCGGCGATCGTCCGTGGATCGAGGCGTGAGGTGTGAAGGATCGTGCCGCCCATGCGGTCGATTCCGCGGATACTATCACGCGTCAGGGGAACGCTGTTCGCGGCAATCGACGCGGGATTGTCGGGATCGATCTCGAGAACGCCCTGCCAGCCGCGCTTGAAGCCGATCACCTCCCACCCGCGGTCGTCGGCGTTCAGAGTGACGGAGCGGATGCAGGGGTTGAGCCCTGGCACATCGCCGCCGCCGGTCAGGATTCCGATCTTCACGTCGCCCCCGCTAACGATGGTCCGTTCGGATGGCTAGCGGCGGATCGCGATGCTCGCCAGTCCCTGACTGGCGAAGCCATGGTGCCCAGGAGAGGACTCGAACCTCCACGCCCTTGCGAGCGCCAGCACCTGAAGCTGGTGCGTCTACCAATTCCGCCACCTGGGCACGGAGAGCTTGTTTTCAGCTGGTAGGCGGCGCCAAATGGAGGCGGTCGCCCGTCATGTCAATTCCCGAGCCGCGCTGATCAGCGCCTTGTCAACGAGCGGCGCGAGCCGCTAGTGGCAGCGCGATGATCGAACCCAAGCTCGTGACCGTATTCGGCGGCGGCGGCTTCATCGGCCGCTACGTCTGCGAACAGCTCTTCGAGTATAACGAGTATAACGTCCGGCTGCGGGTCGTGACCCGCGAGCCGCGTCGCGTGAACTTCATTCAGCCGCTCGGCCAGGTCGGCCAGTTCGGTTTCGTCCAGGCCAATGTCACGGATCGCTCATCCGTTCGCCGTGCGATCGAGGGTGCGTGGGCCGTTATCAACTTGACCGGCTCGTTCGCGAAGATGCACGCGGTTCACGTCGAGGGCGCGAGGAATATCGCCGAAGAGGCGAAGGCCGCTGGCGTCCGATCACTCGTCCACATTTCGGCGATCGGCGCGGATCCCGATAGCGAAGCGACTTACGGCCGCACCAAGGGCGAAGGCGAGAAAGCCATCCGCCATGCATTCCCGGGTGCGACGATCATCCGCCCGTCGATCGTGTTCGGGCCCGAAGATCAGCTGACCAATCGCCTCGCCGGCATGGCGCGCCTTCCCGCGCTGCCGGTCATCGCTCCCAACTGCCGCTTCCAGCCGGTGTTCGTCGAGGACCTAGCGAAGGCCATTGCGGGGGCCGCGGTCGACCCTGCGACGCACGGCGGAAAGACTTACGAGATCGGCGGCCCGCAGGTGCTGTCGATGCGCGAGTTCACCGTCGAAACCCTGAAAGCCGCGGGGCGCGAGACGGAGCTGGTCGAAATTCCCAATCCCATCTCGTCGCTGATTTCCCGCCTTGGCTTCCTGCCAGGTGCGCCGCTCACGCGCGACCAATGGCTGATGCTGCAGAACGATAATGTCGCGAGCGGGCCGGGTCTCGAGGCGTTCGAGGTTCGTCCGACGCCGTTCGGAGCCGTCGCGCCGGAGTGGCTCGGAATGTACGGCGGCAACCGCTTCGCGCGTCGCCGCCTAAACCTGGCGGCCAACACCTAGACCATGCCGCTTCTCCTGATCGCGATCATCCTCGGCATCGTCGAGGGCGTGACGGAGTTCCTTCCGGTCTCGTCCACCGGCCATTTGATCCTCGCCACCGAGCTGCTCGGCTTCGATGCGGACAGGTGGGCGGCGTTCAACGTTATCATTCAACTGGGTGCGATCCTCGCGATCGTCGTCCTTTACTGGCGGACGTTCTGGGCAGTGCTTGAGGGCATCCTCCGCAAGAACCCGATGTCATGGCGCTTCATCCGCAACGTACTGATCGGTTTCCTTCCGTCAGCCATCATCGGCGTGATCCTGATCAGCAAGATCGAGCTCCTGCTCGGCAATGCGGAGGTCGTTGCCTGGGCGTTGATTGCGGGCGGCATCGCCATCCTTTTGATCGAGAAGCTCGTGAAGCCGGGCGAGATCGTCGGTGTCGCGGAAATGCCGCTGAAGACGGTGATCGGCGTCGGCTTCATCCAGTGTCTGGCGATGATCCCGGGCGTCAGCCGCTCGGGCGCGACGATCCTCGGCGGCCTGTCGCTTGGTGTCGAGCGCCGCACCGCAGCCGAATTCAGCTTCTTCCTCGCCATACCCACCATGGCGGGCGCGACGACGCTCGAATTGGTGAAGCATCACGACACCCTGCTGTCAGGAGCGAGCGGAGTTGGCTTCTCCACCGTAGCGGTCGGTTTCGTCGTCAGCTTCATCGTCGCGATCGTCGTGGTGAAGGCATTCGTGCACTACATATCGAAGCACGGCTTTTGGCCGTTCGCCTGGTACCGGATCATCGCCGGCGCGGCCGCGCTCGTCTGGCTGGGCGCCCGCTGATTCATCTGCCGTTCATCGGTTGCTAAGGTCCGGGGGCGTTAGAAATCAGCCGCTTGTACGCGAGGACTCGACCATGCGCGCTGCCCTGATTGCACTTCCGATTGCCGCCTTGATCATACCGTCCACCGCGGTCGCCAAACCGCTGCAGGATGAGACCGCGCATATTCAGCGCGTCCTCAATGACCCACAGTGGGCGGACCGAGTCACCAACGTGATGCTCGCAATGTCCAAGGCCTTCATGGACATGCCGGTCGGCGAGATCGAAGCCGCCCTCCAGGGCCGTGAACCGACGGCCGCCGACAAGCGGCGGACGGTACAGAGCGAAACCGGCATGTCCGAGCAGCGGCTCCAGCAAAAGATCGAGGATACGCGCCCGAAAATGGAAGCGGGCATGCGAGCCATGGCGGCCGCGCTTCCAGCATTGATGAAGGGTCTTTCGGACGCCCGGCGGGAGATGGAACGGGCGACCGCAAACATGCCCCGTCCCGATTATCCCAGGCGCTGACGTTCACGCCTAGACGCGCGATTTTCGCTCGCTAAAGCTGCCTCCAGATGTGGCAGCTTTTCCAATTCCCGCTTTGTCCCTTCTCCCGCAAGGTGAGGCTCGTCCTCGCCGAAAAAGGCATTGCCGCGGAGCTGGTACGCGAGAACCCGTGGGAACGCCGCGACGAGTTCATCGACCTTAATCCGGCGGGGGAAACTCCGGTCATGGTCGACGCCGACCAGGGCATCACGCTGATCGGATCGCAGCCTATCGTCGAATTCTTCGACGAGACAGTCGACCGCATGCCGATGATCCACGGCAATGCGGTCCTTCGCGCCGAGATTCGGCGGCTCACCGAGTGGTTCGACGAGAAGCTTCATCGCGAAGTCGTCGAGCCCCTGATGAATGAGCGGATGCGCAAGCGCCTCGTCAGCAAGGAAAGCCCCGACACGCGCATCCTTCGCGAAGCGATGCGGGTCGCGAACAACCATCTCGACTATGTCGACTATCTGCTCGACCACCGCCGCTGGATGGCGGGACCGGGGCTCAGCCTGGCCGACTTCGCCGCCGCCGCACACCTCAGCGTGATCGACTATCTCGGTGCGCTCGACTGGCGCGGTCACAAGCAGACCAAGGATTGGTACGCCGTCATGAAGTCGCGCCCGAGCTTCCGTCCGTTGCTCGGTGAGCGGATGGAGGTGATCGTACCGCCGGCGCACTACGACAAGGTCGACTTCTGAAGACGCTCAAGCGAGTTGGGATCGGCGCAGCGGTCCTGCTGCTCGCTGTCTTCGCTGTCCTCACGATCAACACCATGCGCCTCAAGGGCGAGCCGCTCGGCAAGGCGCCGCCGCCAGGGCCGGTCGATAACGCCGCGGTCCAGCGGTTGTCGCAGGCGCTGCAGATCCAAACCGTTTCCACCGAAACGTCCGAAGCTTCGCCAGAAGTACTGGCCGCGTTTCACGCCTTCCTGCAGCAGAATTTCCCGCGCGTGTACTCGCAGCTGAAAGTCGAAAAGGTTGGAGGCGGAAGCCTCCTCTTCACCTGGCCGGGCTCCGATCCTGCGACTCCAGCTTTGTTGCTGACCGCACACCAGGACGTCGTCCCTGTCGAAGCGGGCAGCGAAGGCAAATGGAGCGCGCCGCCCTTCAGCGGCACCGTGGCAAGCGGCTTCGTCGTCGGACGTGGCGCGATCGACGACAAGGGCTCGCTGATGGCGATCCTCGAGGCGACCGAACGCCTGCTCGCGCGGGGCTACCGGCCGAAGCAGACGATCTATCTAGCCTTCGGTCACGATGAGGAGCGCGGCGGGACCGGCGCGCAGGCGCTGGCGGCTTTGTTCAAGCAACGTCGTGCGAACATCGGGCTGGCGCTCGACGAAGGCTACGCCGTTCTCGACGGGGTCATCTCAGGAGTGGAGCCGCCGATCGCCATGATCGGGGTCGCGGAGAAGGGCTACGTCTCCGTCGAGCTGACCGCGACCGGCTCGGGCGGCCACAGCTCAATGCCCTCGCCCGACAATGCCGCGACCCGCATCTCGCGCGCGGTCGAGCGGCTGTCCGACAATCAGATGCCGGCGCGGATAGAGGGGCCGACCGAGGCGATGCTCGAAGGGATCGCGCCCTACAGCAGCGGGTCGATGAAGGTCGCGCTCGCCAACCGCTGGCTGACCGCCCGGCTGGTGAAATCGCAATTCCTCGGTAGTCCGGACACGGCCGCCGCGATCCGCACCACGACGGCGCCGACGATCATCAATGCGGGCACGAAGGACAACGTCCTGCCGCAGTCGGCGCGGGCGGTGATTAACCACCGCATCCTTCCGGGTGACACCGTTGCGAGCGTCCTCGCCCACGACCGTCAGGCGATCGACGATCCGAAGGTGCAGGTCCGCGCCATCCCCGGCGGCCACGATCCGAGCCGCCCGGTCTCGGCATCCAGTCCCGAATATCAGCAGCTGGCGACGGCGATCCGCGCCAGCTTCCCCGAAGCCGCCATCGCGCCCGGCCTCGTCCTCGGCGCGACCGACGGCCGCCATTACGAAGGTGTTGCGCGCGGTGTCCTGCGGTTCGCGCCAATCACCATGCGCAAGGCGGACCTCGAACGCTTCCACGGCAACGACGAGCGCATCGCCATCACCGACTATGTGCGCGCGATCGGCTTCTACGAACGACTTATGAGTGCGTCGCCGCCACGAGGTAATTGAGGCGCAGATCCTCGCTCAGGTGAAGCCCGCGGGTCGGGCTGAAGGCGAGGCCCTCGACATCCAGGCATTTCAGGTCGGCGTTCGCCAACAGTTGCTTCATCCGCTCGGGCGCGATGAACTTGTCGAAGTCGTGCGTGCCCTTGGGAATTGCGCCGAACCCTTCCGCGAGCGTGATCGTAATCAGCCTCGACCAAGCCGTGGCGTTGGGTGTGGACATCATCAGCAGTCCGCCGGGCGCGAGACGCTTCGCCAGATCGTCGATGAACTGCTGCGGGTCGGCCGTGTGCTCGATCACCTCCATCGAGGTGATCAGGTCGAACGTGCCCTCGAGATCTTCGACAGCCGACACGCGGTAATCCACGTCGAGCCCCTGCCGCATGGTCGCGGGCAACGCTGATCAACTCGGGCGTCGGATCGATCGCCGTGACCTTCGCTCCGAGGCGCGCCAGCGGTTCCGCCAGCAAACCGGCACCGCACCCAACGTCGAGCGCCGTCTTTCCCTCCAGCGGCCGGCGGCTGTGCTCGTCCAGCGACCAGTGCTGGTCGATCCAGTCGCGGATATAGGCGAGGCGCACCGGGTTGAGCTTGTGCAGCATCGCCGAGGCGCCCTTCGGGTCCCACCAGTCGCCCGCGAGCTTCCCGAACTGCTCGATCTCTTCCTGCAGGATGCTTGTTTCCGCCATAGTCGCCTCCTAACAGGGCGCGCCCGTTCACCCAAGGAGCCTGAGTGCCTCGCATCGTCATGAAATTCGGCGGCACGTCGATGGCGGGCATCGAACGCATTCGTAACGTCGCGAGCCGCGTGCGGCGCGAGGCGGAAGCGGGCAATGAAGTTCTGGTCGTCGTGTCGGCGATGGCTGGGGAGACGGATCGGCTCGTGCAGCTGTGCCGCGAGGCATCGGCGCTCAGCGACCCCAAGGAATATGACGTGGTCGTCGCGTCCGGAGAGCAGGTCACGTCTGGCCTCCTCGCAATGACTCTTCAGAACATGGGCGTGAAGGCACGCAGCTTCATGGGCTGGCAGCTGGTTCGAGCGTCCGGCGTCCACGGCAACGCGCGGGTCGAGGCTATCGAATCCGCGACGCTCGATGAAGCGCTGAAGGGCGGCACCGTCGCCGTCATTCCCGGCTTCCAGGGCGTCTCCGAAGATGGCCGCGTGGCGACCCTTGGCCGCGGCGGTTCGGACACCTCCGCGGTCGCCATCGCCGCGGGCGTGAAGGCCGACCGCTGCGACATTTATACCGACGTCGACGGCGTCTACACGACCGACCCGCGCATCGTGCCCAAGGCGAGCAAGCTCAATCAGGTGACGTTCGACGAAATGCTCGAGCTCGCGGGCGTCGGGGCCAAAGTGCTGCAGGTTCGCTCGGTCGGGCTTGCGATGCGCGAAAACCTGCCATTGCGCGTTCTCTCCGCATTCGAGGACAAGCCGGGCACCGATATCGTCGCCGAACTTTCGGGGAGTGAGATGGAAAGAAACCTGATCGCGGGCATCGCCGCCGACCGGAACGAGGCGCGGATCACACTGACGGGCATTGCCGACACGCCAGGTACCGTCGCGGCGACGATCAAGCCGCTCGCGGAAGCCGGCATCCAGGTCGACATGATCGTCCACGCCGCGACGCCGAATACCGGGTCTTCTGATCTTACTTTCACGGTCCCCCGCGCAAGCCTCGCCCAGGCGATTTCGGTGATCGAGCAGGGCAAAAGTGTGATCGGCTATTCCGACCTCGTGCAGGATCCGTCGGTCGCCAAGGTCAGCATTGTTGGCGTCGGCATCCGCTCCAACCCGGCGCTTGCGGCGAAAATGTTCGAAACCCTCGCCGAGCGGCGGATCAACCTGCTCGCCGTGTCCACATCCGAGATCAAGGTGAGCGTATTGATTGCTGAAGACGAACTCGAATTGGCCGTCCGCGTCCTTCACACGGCATTCGGCCTCGACGACCAGAGTGCTGCGGCATGAGCGGCGAAGGCCTGATCGCCGAACCGCGCGCGATGCATGGCGAAGGCGGCCACACTCGCCTGAAGGAGCTGATGCATCGGGGCACCGAATTCCTCGGCTGCGACGTCGCCATCATGGGAGGCGCGATGAGCTGGGTAAGCGAGCGCAGCCTCGTCTCCGCCATTTCCAATGCGGGCGGTTTTGGCGTGATCGCCTGCGGAGCGATGACTCCTGAACTTCTCGACACCGAGATTACCGAGACCAAGGCGCGCACCAAGCGGCCGTTCGGCGTGAATCTGATCACCATGCACCCGCAGCTCAGCGAGCTGATCGACATCTGCGTGAAGCATGGCGTCGGCCACATCGTGCTCGCGGGCGGCCTGCCACCGGGCAAGGCGATCGAGAAGATCAAGGGCCACGGCGCCAAGCTGATGGCCTTCGCGCCAGCGCTGAGCCTCGCGAAAAAGCTGATGCGGTCGAACGTCGACGCCATCGTTATCGAGGGCATGGAGGCCGGCGGCCACATCGGACCCGTGTCGACGACCGTGCTCGCGCAGGAAATCCTGCCGAACGTCAGCCACGACATTCCCGTCTTCATCGCCGGCGGCATCGCGCGCGGCGAGGCGGTCGCGGCCTATCTCGAAATGGGTGCGGTTGGTGTCCAGCTCGGCACCCGCTTCGTCTGCGCGAACGAGAGCATCGCTCACGCCAACTTCAAGAAGGCGTTCATTCGGGCGTCCGCCCGCGACGCCATTCCCTCCGTGCAGATCGACCCGCGCTTGCCGGTCATCCCCGTTCGAGCGCTCAAGAACCGCGAGATGGAGAATTTCGCCGCCAAGCAACGCGAAGTCGCCCAGCAGCTCGACGACGGTGCGATCGAGATGGCCGAGGCGCAGCTCCAGATCGAGCATTACTGGGCCGGCGCGCTCCGCCGCGCGGTGATCGACGGCGATGTCGAAAGCGGCTCGGTCATGGCCGGCCAGTCGGTCGGCATGGTGACACGTGAGGAACCGGTCGCCGACATCATCCGCGAACTCATCGACGAAGCCGCCGCCGCGCTGGAAAGCCGCGGGTAGAGCACCCAAATCGGGGGCCGCCAGACAAGAAGGAGCACCCCGATGACCGACCAGGCGACTGTCGAACGCGATGCCGACACCTCGGCGCGCAAGGAGTTGCAGACGGTCAATCCGGCCACCGGCGAACCCGGAAAGAAGTATCAGGAGCATAGCCTCGACGACGCGAAGGCCGCAGCTACGGCTGCCCACCAGGCTTATCTGAATTGGCGGAAGACCTCATTTGCCGAACGCTCGGCAATGGTGCGCAAGGCGGGGGAAATCCTCCGCCGTCGCAAGGACGAGTTTGCGGCGCTGATGACCGAGGAGATGGGCAAGACTCTCACCGACGGCCGCGCCGAGGTCGAAAAGTGCGCCGGTCATTGTGATTGGTTCGCCGACCATGCGGAGAGCTACCTGGCCGACGAGAAGGTCGACATCCCCGGTAGCGAGGCCTTCGTCACCTACAATCCGCTCGGCGTCGTACTCGCGGTGATGCCGTGGAATTTTCCCTTCTGGCAGGTCTTCCGCTTCGCTGCTCCGGCATTGATGGCGGGCAATGGCGCCCTGCTGAAGCACGCCAGCAATGTCCCCGGCTGCGCGCTGGCGATCGAGGACGTGCTGCACGAGGCAGGCGTGCCGCGCGACCTGTTCCGCACCCTCCTGCTCCCGAGCAGCGAAGTAAAGGCGCTGATCGAGGACGATCACGTCGCGGCCGTCACCCTCACCGGCAGCGTTGCAGCGGGCAAAAGCGTCGCGACGGCTGCTGGTGGCGTGCTCAAGAAGTGCGTGCTCGAACTCGGCGGATCGGACGCCTACGTCGTACTGGAGGACGCCGACATTCCGGCGGCCGCCAAGGTCTGCGCGACGGCGCGAATGGTGAATGGCGGCCAGAGCTGCATCGCCGGCAAGCGCTTCATCGTCGTCCGCTCGGTCCTGCGCCAGTTTGAAGATGCGCTCGTCGAAGCGATGCGCCCCTTCGAGATTGGCGACCCGCGCGACGAGAGCACCAAGCTTGGCCCGATGGTGAGCGCCAAGGCGCGCGACGAAATCCACGACCAGGTCGAGAAAAGCATCGCCAACGGCGCTCGCCTCTTGATCGGTGGCAAGATCCCGGACCGCCAGGGCGCCTGGTACCCTGCCACTGTCCTTGCCGATGTGCGCGAAGGCCAACCCGCCCATGACGAGGAGGTGTTCGGACCCGTTGCCGCGATCATCGCCGCGGACGACGAGGCGGACGCCATCCGGATCGCCAACAACAGCGAGTTTGGCCTCGGCTCGGGCGTCCTCACTGGCGACCTGGACCGCGGCCGGCGCATCGCTTCGCAGGAACTCGAAGCCGGCATGAGCTTCGTCAACGAGAATGTGCGCTCGGACTCCCGTATGCCGTTCGGCGGGGTGAAGCATTCGGGCTACGGCCGCGAATGCTCATCCTTCGGCATCCGCGAGTTCACCAACATCAAAAGCGTCCACGTCAGCGAGCTGAAGCACACAGGCGGAAGTTCAATCGAGTAATCAGCGGCTAGCGAGATAGGAACTCAGCCGCGCAACCCCGTCGGGCGAGATGTGCAGGCCGAGCTTGGTTCTCCGGAAGAGAATGTCCTCGGCAGTTCGCGCCCACTCATTCGCGGTGAGGTAATCGACCTCGCGGGCGAAGAGCCCGGCGCCGAAATCCTCGCCGAGGTCCGCGATCGCTTCCACGCCTTGGAGCAGGCGCGCAGACCTTGTTCCATAAGTGCGCGCGAGGCGACGAAGAACTACCTGCGGAAGCTGCGGATAACCCTCCTCCAGTCCGTCCGCGTATCTTTGCAGATCGAGGCCGGCAATGTCGCCACCGGGAAGTACCGAACCCGCAGTCCAGGCACTTGTGGCCGGCGCAATCCGGTCCAGGACGCGCTCAGCAAGGCTTCGGTAGGTCGTGAGCTTGCCGCCGAATACACTGAACAGAGGTGCGCCCGATCGATCGAGGTCGAGTACGTAATCGCGCGTGACCCGCGAGACATTTGAGTTCCCGTCCGCGACGAGCCCGCGAACCCCGGAATAGGTCCAGGCGATGTCGCTACGCTTGGCCGAAGCCGCGAAGGTCCTCCCGACCGTTTCGAGCAAGTAATCGACCTCGCCAGCGCTGATTTCCGGCCTATCGGCAGGACCGCTCCACGCAACGTCCGTCGTTCCAACGAGGGTGAATGCGTCCTCAAAGGGGATGGCGAAGACAACCCGCCCATCGGGGTTCTGAAGAATGAAGGCGTGCTCGCCCGGGTACAGGCGCGGCAGGATGATGTGACTGCCTTTGACGAGCCTCAGGTTTCGGTCGCTACGTGTTCCGGGGAGCCGGTGGAATAGCTCGGCCGCCCAAGGACCGGCGGCATTCACGAGCACCCTTGCACGGATGACTTTCTCACCGTCCTCGCCGCTCAATCTTGCGGTCCACCCGTCCCTCTCTCGCCGCGCTCCGAGCAACTCGGTGCGGGTCAGGATCGTCGCCCCACGATCGGCCGCGTCCATAGCGTTGAGCACGACGAGCCTGCTGTCCTGAACCTTGCAGTCCCAATAGGCGAACGCTTTCGAAATGCCGGGCTTCAGGCCCGCGCCGAGTTCTCCATCCAATGTAGTCGAACTGCTGTCCGGCAGAATCTCCCGGCCGGCAAGGCGATCGTAGAAGAGCAGTCCCGCGCGAACTATCCATCCCGGGCGCGAGGCCTCGGTCAGTGGGAGCACGAATTGCAGCGGCTGAACGATGTGCGGCGCCGCTCGAAGCAGCCGTTCTCGTTCCGCGAGTGACTCCCGGACCAGCCGAAACTCGAACTGCTCAAGGTAACGCAATCCGCCATGCACAAGCTTGCTGGTTGCCGAGGACGTATGCCCCGCCAGGTCGTCCTTTTCGACGAGCACAACCGACAGTCCGCGGCCGGCCGCATCGCGCGCGATCCCGGCTCCATTAATCCCGCCTCCGACGACCAGAAGGTCGACCACCTCGCGGCTCAACCCGCCCTCCTTTGGCGCCGAGCATAGCTCAAAGAGTCACATTATCGCGCTGTGCCAACGGTCAGGCGATAATCCAAAGCCCCGGACAACCTGATTTTGTTCGTGAAGCGTACCTTCTGCTCAACGACTCGGTGGGGTGGGACCATGCAACCGGCCAGCGCCACGCGCGACGACGCGACTCTTGCGATTGGCAGCGACGAGCTTGCGGAAGGGCTGATGCTCGTCCGCGCGAGCACGTTGAAAATCATCCGGCTCCAACTTGCCATGGAACGGCGCGACCGTCGCGTCGCGATCGAGGCGGTTGACGACCTCGTCGCTCTCGATCGAAGCCTTGAGGAATTCCTGACGCAGATTCCGGCGGGGAACGACGATGGCTTGTTTCGAAACCTGCTGGAATTGGAACGTTCAGCCCTGAACATCGAGAAGCACACGCTGGCGGCAGGAATCAGTAGTCGCAATTGGCCTGAATCCGACACCGTTGGCGGCGCGGCGGAGCCCGAAGAGTGGGCCGCCTACGAGGAGGAGAAAGAGGACGAGGCGACACCACAAAGGTGGCTCCGCTTCGCAGTGATGCTCGTCGCGATCCTGCTATCTGCCGGGATCGCCTATTTCCTGGGCGCCGATGGAATCGTGCCGGACCTCATCCGGGGGATCCGATGATCGCTTCCGACAGCCTGCTCCGCGCCAAGGAGCTCGACGCCTATGAGGCGATCCCGTCCCTCGACCGGCACGGTGAGACGATCCGGCTCATCCTCGCCGAAGTCTCGATGCTCTCGGAGAAGTATCGCTACGTTCAGCGACATGACGTCCCGCACGTGCGCGAGCTGACCAAGATGATCGACCTGCTGTGGCAGGAAATCGAGATGGAATCCTGCCCGCAGCCATTGTTCAATCCGCTCGATCAGGTCGGCACCTACTGAAGTTCGCGACTGCGGCGTGACATTGGCGCGGCGCATCTGATAGCGCTTGATCATGCCGTTGAGCGCCGCCGCCTCCGCCCGCGAAATCCTGACGGGCCTGCATGAGATCATGGCTGGCCGCGGCAGCGCGCAGGCGAAGCTGGACAAAGTCGTCGACCTGATCGCGGACACGATGGAGAGCGAGGTCTGCTCGATCTATCTCCTCCGCGACAACAAGCTCGAATTGTTCGCGACGCATGGGCTGCGCAAGGAAGCGGTGCACGTCACGCGGCTCGGAATGGGGGAAGGCCTCGTCGGCACGATCGCCGCTGAAGGCCGCATCCTCAACCTGGCCGAAGCAGCGGAGCATCCGGCTTTCGCTTACCGCCCGGAGACCGGAGAAGAAAGCTTCCACAGTTTTGCCGGCGTACCGGTCGTCCGCCTCGAAAGCCCGATCGGAGTTCTCGCTGTCCAGCATGCCGAGCCCCGGCGCTACGAGGAAGTCGAGATCGAGGCGCTTCAGACCGTCGCAATGGTCCTTTCGGAGATGATCGCCGCCGCCCGGCTGGTCGACGGAGCGCGGCGCGGGCGCATCCGCAGCAGCGGACCGCTGCGTCTGTCCGGTCTCAGGCTCGTGTCCGGAATGGCGAAGGGTGAAGCGGTCTTCCACCAGCCACGCGTGGTGGTCGAGCATACTGTCGCCGACGACATCGAGGCCGAGCGCGACCGCGTCTATTCCGCCTTCCGCAAGATGCGCGAGCAGATCGACGCGATGACCAAGGAGGCCGAGTTCGGCACCGCCGGAGAGCATCAGGAGATTCTCGAGACCTACAAGATGTTCGCCTATGACGAAGGCTGGTCGCGGCGGATCAACGAGGCGATCGACAGCGGCCTGACCGCAGAGGCGGCGATAGAACGCGTCCAGCAACGCACGCGGGCCCGGATGCAGGACATTGACGATCCCTTGCTCAAGGATCGGATGCACGATCTCGAAGACCTGTCGAACCGGCTGCTGCGCATCGTTTCCGGCCGCTTCGGAACGGCGGCGCAAACCGGCCTCGCGAGAGACACTGTGCTGATCGCCCGGAATCTCGGCCCTGCCGAGTTGCTTGAATACGATCGGCGGAGGCTGAAAGCCGTCGTCCTCGAGGAAGGTTCGCTCACCGCTCACATGACAATCGTCGCCCGTGCGATGGGCGTGCCGGTCGTCGGCAGGATTTCCGACATCCGCCACAGCGTCGAAGAGGGCGAGCAGATCCTCGTCGACGGCGACAACGGCAGCGTGATCATCCGCCCGAGCCGTGCGCTGCTTTCGGGCTTCGAGCACCGGCTCGCGACAAGGCAGAAGCGTCGGGCGGAGTTCGAGGCCGTCCGAAACCTTCCAGCGGTAACGCTCGACGAGGTTCCAGTCAGCGTGATGGTCAATGCGGGTCTAGCCGAGGACGCCGCCAATCTCGACCCGTCAGGCGCGGACGGGATCGGCCTATTCCGAACCGAATTCCAATTCCTCGTTTCGGCCACGCTTCCGGGGCGCGAACGTCAGCAGAGGCTCTACACGAAGGTGCTCGCCGCAGCGGGAAAGAAGCCGGTGGTCTTCCGCACCGTTGATATCGGTGGCGACAAGGCTTTGCCTTATCTCACCGATATTCGTGATGAGGCGGAGAACCCCTCAATGGGCTGGCGGGCGCTTCGGCTGTCGCTCGAGCGCGCGACCTTGATGAAGGCGCAGGCCCGGGCGCTCCTCGAAGCATCGGGCGGTCAAGTCCTTCGAGTGATGTTCCCGATGATCTCCGAGCCGTGGGAGTTCGACGAGGCACGCGAGCTTTTCGAAGAGCAGATCCATTGGGCGCGCAAGAGCCACCGCAAGCTGCCGAAGCGCATTGAGTTCGGAGCGATGCTTGAAGTTCCCGCGCTCGCTGAAATGCTTGACCAGTTGCTTCCGAAGATCGACTTCCTCTCGATCGGCACGAACGACCTGACGCAGTTCCTGTTCGCGGCGGATCGTGCCGATCCTAGGCTTGCGGAGCGTTATGATTGGCTAAGCCCGGCGATCCTTCGCTTCCTAAGGCGCGTCAGCAGGCAGGCCAGAGAAGCAGGCGTCCCTGTGCGCGTTTGCGGTGAAATGGGCGGCCGACCGCTTGAAGCGATGGCGCTTATCGGGATCGGGATTGAGCATTTCTCGATTACACCTGCGGCCGTCGGCCCGATCAAGGCAATGGTTCGCTCGCTCGATGCCGGGCGCATCCGGACCAGGATGGAGCAGTTGCTCGACCGGCCACCGGCTAACATGCGCAAGGCACTCATCGACTGGGCCCGCCGGCACAAGGTCGCGACCGACTAGGTGGACCGAAACGGCGGTTGACAGCTTTCGCATCGGCTTGGAGAAGCGATGAGAATATCGGGTTGAGGCGAATGGCCGAAAGCGACGAAGAATTTGTTGAAAGATCGCCGGTAGGCGAGCGTCTTCGAGCCGCGCGCGAAGCGAAAAAACTGTCGCTCGAAGACATTGCCGAGATGACTCGGATTCCTCTCCGCCACCTGCAGAATCTTGAGGCCGGCGAGTGGACCGCCTTGCCCGCCCCCACCTACACCGTGGGTTTTGCGAAGAGCTATGCGAGCGCTGTCGACCTCGACCGGACCGAAATCGGCGACGATCTTCGGGATGAGATGGGTGGCATGAGGTTCGACTCCGCGAAAACGGAAGTCTTCGAGCCCGCCGATCCCGCTCGCACGATGCCGAAATGGTTGGTCTTGTCCGCAATTGGAGCGATCGTGCTGGTTATTGCAGTGATGAGCTGGCTCAATAACCGATCGCTTGCTCCGGACCAGCCGTCAGCGCCGGCTGCGCAAGAAGAGACCACTTCCCCGCAGGCCGCCGCGCCACAAGCTGCCGCCGCGCCCCAACGGCCACAGCCGGCGGCGGGTGGCCCGGTTACGCTGACCGCAACCCAGCCCGCGTGGATTCGGGTGACCGACCAGGGGAAGACCTTGTTCGAAGGCGTCCTCGCTGCTGGCCAGACCTATGCGGTTCCACAAACGGCCGCCGCTCCGCTTCTCCGCGCCGGAGCGCCGGAGGCCTTGCGCATCAACGTCGGCTCGTCGGTCGCGCCCGCTGTCGGACCTGCCGGCAAGGTTGCGTCGAATGTCAGCCTGAAGCCGGCCGACCTCATGAAAGGGCCGCAGCCGACCATACCTGCGCCGAGCGCGCCGCCCGCGGTGCAGAACACGGCCGGATGAGACCTTCACCGTTCAGGCACTTCTGATCTTGGCTTAGCCTACTCATTTGAATAGATTTTCCCTTCCGGGGAGGGACCATGAACAGCACGAATTTCCGTTTTGCAGCCACGGGCTTACTCCTGGCATCCGCCAGCGTTCCCGCGATCGCGCAGGTGCAGCAGATTCCGCAGACCCAGCCGGCGGCTACGCAGGCCTCGGTCATCAATCTCGACAACCGCATCGTGGCGCTTGAGCGCCAGATCGCTGACCTGTTGCGCGCCGAGGAAGAGAACGGGCGGCCTTTCCAGCACATTGGGATCCTAAGCTTAGAATTCCACGTGGACAAGTTGTCGCG
>JADMIO010835404.1_pt1 | contig 27658 bp, 24 predicted proteins | sample 8958161 | NCBI WGS metagenome assembly JADMIO01 (sample SAMN16585339, study PRJNA669376) | soil metagenome | isolation source: Crop rotation soil | place: USA: Cullars Rotation, Alabama | collected 2011
GCCGCGACTTCAAGTCACGTGAATTCCAAGCTTCGGATCCCACTGTGCTGGAAAGGGCTCGTCGCGCTCGACCAGTACGAGGTTTTCAATATTCCCAAATTGCCGAACTTCGTAAGCTTTCATGTTTTCTTCACCCTATCTTCGCCATGCGGTCGTCAGTGTGCCAGCAGGCGCATAAGGTCACGGCGACTTTATGCGATGCCGCTGGTTTCTTGATCATCCATTCTGCTCTGTTATTCAAGCTCAGGCAATGCCGCGCCCGTTAATGCAGGTTTGGCGTCCACCATAAATGACTGCGCAAGTTCATAGGCATCTGTTGCGCGTGGAGAGTAATATCGCGTGCGCAGGCGAGCGGTTTTTGTGGTCGCCGAGCATCGTGTATGCTCGCTTGTCGTGGTATAGTGTTTTGTGTAATATCACAATCGGCTCAATCGATAAATGACAAGTTTAACCGGGCGGTGCAAAGCATCACTCCTTACTTTCCAGATAGGGTAGACACCGATGGAATCAACAACGATCCTCAACAACGTTGAAGAAAAGCACGTCGAAGAACTCGAAGGTGTGACGATTCGCTTCGCCGGCGATTCGGGCGATGGCATGCAGTTGACCGGCACGCAGTTCACCAACACGACGGCCATCGTCGGCAACGACATCTCGACGTTGCCCGACTTTCCCGCAGAGATCCGCGCGCCTGCCGGCAGTCTTCCCGGCGTGTCGGGGTTCCAGCTCAACTTCTCGAATCACGACATACGCACGCCGGGCGATGAGCCTAACGTCCTGGTCGCCATGAATCCGGCAGCGCTCAAAGTGAATCTGCCCGACCTTGAAGCCGGCGGCCTGCTGATCGTCAACACCGATGCGTTCACCGAGAACAATCTCAAGAAGGCGAGCTACGCCAGCAATCCGCTCAACGACCACAGCCTCGACGGCTTTCGTGTGTTCAAGCTGCCGATCACGACGCTCAATCGCGCGGCGCTGAAAGAAGTCAAGCTGCCATCGAAAGAGATTGATCGCTGCAAGAACTTCTGGGCGCTCGGCCTGATGTACTGGCTCTATGACCGCCCGCTGGAACCGACCGAGCGCTGGATCGAGGCGAAGTTCAGGAGCAAGGCGGCGGAAGTCGCCACCGCCAACCTGACGGCGCTGAAAGCCGGCTTCGCTTACGGCGATGCGGCAGAGATCTTCACGACGCATTACCGCGTGCGCAAAGCGGCGATTGCGCCGGGCAAGTATCGCAACATCACCGGCAATCAGGCGACGGCGCTGGGCTGCGTCGCGGCGTCTGTGCTGGCGGGTCGCCCGTTGTTTTATGCCAGCTACCCGATCACGCCGGCTTCAGACATTCTGCACGAGCTTTCCATGCACAAGAACTTCGGCGTCAAGACGTTTCAGGCCGAAGACGAAATCGCCGCCATCTGCGCGGCGGTCGGCGCATCCTTTACAGGACACCTGGCGCTGACGGGTACGAGCGGGCCGGGACTGGCGCTCAAGAGCGAAGCCATCGGCCTGGCGGTGACGACCGAACTGCCCGTGGTCATCATCGATGTGCAGCGCGGCGGCCCGTCAACCGGACTGCCGACGAAGACCGAGCAGGCCGACCTACTGCAAGCGATGTTCGGGCGTAACGGCGAATGCCCTGTCGCCATCGTCGCTGCATCAACCCCTGCGGATTGCTTCGACATGGCTGTGGAAGCCTTCCGCATCGCCGTGCGTCATATGGTGCCGGTGATCTACCTTACAGACGGTTATCTGGGCAACGGCGCAGAGCCGTGGAAGCTGCCGACGATAGATGATCTGCCGAAGTTCGGCGTCGAGTTCACGACCCAGACTGAAGGCTTCCAACCTTACGTGCGCGACCCGGAAACGCTGGCGCGCAACTGGGCGATACCGGGAACGCCTGGGCTTGAGCATCGCATCGGCGGCCTTGAGAAGGCTGACATCACAGGTAATGTTTCTTACGATCCCGAAAATCACATGCACATGGTCTTGACGCGCGCTGAAAAGGTGGCGCGCATTGCCGACGACATCCCTGAGCTTGAAGTCTACGGTGAATCGGAAGGGCGTTTGCTGGTAATCGGCTGGGGGTCGACCTATGGCGCGATCACCTCGGCGGTCGAAGAGATGCAGCGACGTGGTCAGTCAGTGTCGAGCATACACATACGCCATCTCAATCCGTTGCCGCGCAATCTTGGCGAGATTCTTGGCCGTTTTGACCGCGTGCTAGTGCCTGAGTTGAACATGGGCCAACTCTGCATGCTGCTGCGCGCTAAATATCTGGTGCCGGCGATCTCGTATCCGAAGGTCAAAGGCAAGCCGTTCAAGATCAGCGAGCTGCTCACGAAGATGAATGAAGTGTATGAGGATTAGCGATGAGCGATGACGACTTCGAGAAGCGAATGAAAGAACACTTCGATCAACTAGCCGCGATTGTCATGAATCTCGGCGAACGGGTTGATCAACTTGGCGAACGGGTTGATCAACTTGGCGAACGGGTTGACCAACTCGGCACCCAGGTCGAAAAACTGACGGAAAAGGTCGTCAAGCTGACGGATGCCGTGTTGGGCTTGGCGGGTATCGTCGGTCGGCATGACCAACAGATTGCTGAGCACGACAGACGGATCGCCGAAAATGACCGCCAGATTGCTGAACTCGTCGAGCAGGGCAAAGCGACCGACGAACGAATAAACGCACTGATTGCGATTGTTGAAAAAACGTTTCGCCGCCCGGATGCAGAGTAATTCGGCGGTGGTTGATTAATCAATCATCAACGGCCGCGCCGCCATAGCAACGACGCTGTCGGCTTGTGATGAATCTTGAAGGAAAACCGTATGAGCACAGATGCAAACGTCCCGACGAATGGCGGCAATGGTCAGACGCCGCCGGTCAAGCTATCGCGCAAAGACTTCGTGTCGGATCAGGAAGTCCGCTGGTGTCCGGGCTGCGGCGATTACGCCATCCTCGCGCAAGTCCAGAAAGTCATGCCGGAACTCGGCATCAAGCGCGAGGACATGGTCTTCGTGTCGGGCATCGGTTGTTCGAGCCGCTTCCCGTATTACATGAACACCTACGGCTTTCACAGCATTCACGGGCGCGCGCCGGCCATCGCGACGGGCATCAAGGTGGCCAACCCTGAGCTGAGTGTCTGGGTCGTCACCGGCGACGGCGACGCGCTGTCGATTGGCGGCAATCACCTGATTCACGCTATCCGGCGCAACCTCGACATCAACATCCTGCTCTTCAACAACCGCATCTACGGCTTGACCAAGGGCCAGTATTCGCCGACTTCCGAGTTCGGCAAGCGCAACAAGTCCGCGCCCTACGGCGTCATCGATTATCCGCTCAACCCGCTGTCGGTGGCGCTGGCGGCAGAGGCGACCTTCGTGGCGCGCGGCGTTGATACGCACACGGCGCACTTGCAGATGATCGTCGAGCGCGCCGTCCGCCACAAAGGCGTGTCGTTCGTCGAGATTTATCAGAACTGCAACATCTTCAACGATCATGCCTTCGACATGTTTGCCGAGCGCGGTGTGAAGGACGACCGCACGGTCGCCATCGAGCATGGCAAGCCGTTGATCTTCGGCAAGGAGCACAATCGCGGCATCCGCATGACCAGTGATCTACGCCTGGAAGTCGTTGACATCGGCAACGGCGTCAGCGAAAGCGAGTTGATCGTGCACGACGAGAAAGCGCCGGATTCCTATCTTGCCTACATGCTGGCGCGCATGGAATATCCCGACTATCCCGTGCCGGTGGGCGTCTTCCGCGACGTTGAAAAGCCGACGTATGAAGACTTGTTGACCGGCCAGGTGCAGACCGCCATCGAGAAGATGGGCGCGGGCGATTTGATGAAACTCCTGAACGCCGGCGACACCTGGACGATTGAATAAGCTAGGCTCCCCTACGGGGAGAAGGCAAGAGGCAAAGGCAAAAGGCAAAAATATAGGCGCGGCATTTCGAGGCTCTGACGATTATAGCGGATTGCGAAAGCATGTAGGGGCGACCCTCTGTGGTCGCCCCAGAGTCCGTCGGCGCAGTCTGGGGCGGGCAGAGACGCCCGCCCCTACATGCTTTCGGAATTTGATCTAAGAGCCGGAATGCCGCGCTTCCTCTTTATTGCCAATAGACCAGAAACAGCATCACGCCGGCTACGACAATCAATATAATCAAGGCGACAATGATGACCACGGTTGCCCGGCGACTTGCAGGCGGCAAAGCGGTTGCTTGAGCGGGGGCTGGCGCGAACGCTGTGGCCGTGCCGCCTTCGGCGAGGTTCTCGGAAGTCACGTGTGGCGATGGCGGTTGCGTCGTCAACGGCGCTGCTGCCGTGTTGAGGTTCGGCGTCGCCTCATTGCCTTGCGTCGTCACCGTTGCTTGCAGCGGAGCGCTCAAGTCGTGCCCCAGAGCGTAAGCGACGGCTTCGTCCAGCGACATCCTCTGTCCCTGCGCCAGGTGCGCGCTATAAGCTGTCTCACCCAACGGATCACGCACACTGGCGACAATGGCTTCGTAGTCGGCGCGGTAATGCGGCGCTACCGGAGCATTGGCGGCTTGCCGCACGGCGGTTGCTGCGCCCAACAATCGCGCCGCGCGTTGCAGTTGACCTTCGGCAACCAGCGACTCTGCCAAGCCTTCAAGGCAATGCGCCGTTCCGGCTCTATCGCCCAGACGTTGGAACGTGGTCAAACTCTCGGCGGTTAGCGACTTCGCCCGCTCATAATCGCCTTGCAGGTACGCGATGGCTCCCAGGTTGTTCAGCGAAATCGCCCGGCCCTGTTTGTCCTCAAGCTCCTGTCGCAAGATTAAACTTTCTTCGTAAAACACTCTGGCCCGCTCGTAATCGCCGTCCTTATAAGCGATGGTTCCCAGATTGTTCAATGACAGAGCGATGCCCCACTTGTCTTGCAGTTCCCGACGGAGCGCCAGACTTTCTTCAAGTAGTTGCACGCCGCGCTGATTGTTGCCCTGCTCGAATACGGCGCTGGCCAGGCTGGTCAGCGAATTGGCAATGCCGCGTTTGTCGTCCAGTTGGCTATAAAGCACAAGGCTGCGTTCACAAAACAAGCCTGCCGTCACATAATCGCCGAGCGCCCGCGTGATTGAGCCCAATCCGAGCAGGGCTTTCGCTTGTACAGATGCCGATGCGCCTTCGGTTTCAGCCAAAGCGAGGAATCCTTCCAGCCATCCGCGCGCCTCGCGAAAGTGGCTCCGTACAAGCCAGAAGCGTGCCAGCGCGCCGCATAATCGCAGGGCCAATTCGGCCTTTCCCTCTTCTTTGGCCCATTGCAACGCGAGGCGAAAATTTCCATGCTCTCTTTCGAGCCGCTCTAACCATGCCGCTTGCCCTGAGCCTTTCAGTTCGGGCTCGGCTTCTTCAGCTAAGGCCAGATAAAACGCCGCGTGTCGCTGTTGCAGCGCCTCGCTCTCGCCGCTGGTCGCGAGGCGTTCCAGCCCATATTCGCGGATGGTTTCCAGCATACCGAACTGCGCCTCGTCACCGTAGGTCTGCTCGCCCTGCCGCACCAGGCTTTTATCAACCAGCGACGCGACGCCGCTCAAGATATCGATCTTGGGATCGCCTGTGCCATCGCAAACGGCTTCGATGGCCTCCAGCACGCAGCCGCCGACAAAGATAGATAAGCGTCTAAACAACTGCTTCTCGTCTTCGCTCAACAACTCGTAGCTCCAGGCAATGGCGTCGCGCATGGTCTGCTGGCGAGCGGGCAGATCGCGCGCCCCGCCGATCAGTAATTGAAACCGCTTTTCCATGCGCGCCAGCAAAGATTGCGGCGACAGCATGCGTATGCGCGCAGCAGCCAGTTCGATGGCCAGCGGCAAACCGTCCAGGCGAACGCAGATCTCGGCAATGGCCCCGGCGTTCTCTTGATTGATCTTAAAGTCAGGCTTGACGGCTATGGCCCTTTGCAGGAAGAGCGCGACGGCGGGGCAGCGCGTCAACTCTTCCAGCGCAGGCAAACGTTCAGGGTCGGGCAGCAGCAGCGGTGGCAGACTGTATTCGTGTTCGGCGCGCAGGTGCAGCACGGCGCGACTGGTCGCCAGAATTTTCAGGCGCGGGCATTCGGCCAGCAACTCGGCCACCAGCGCCGCCGCCGAGAGCAGATGTTCGAGGTTATCCAGCACCAGAAGCATCTGCTTGTCGCGCAGGTGTTCCTTCAAGCTGTCGAGCAGCGGCTTGCCGGCGGCTTCCTGCACGATCAACTCCTGAGCGATGACCGAAGCGACCAGATGTGCATCGCTGATCGCCGCCAGCGAGACGAAGAAAACCCCGTCGGCAAACTCTTCAAGCAAGTCGGTCGCTGCCTGTAGCGCCAGGCTCGTCTTGCCCGTGCCGCCGGGGCCGGTCAGCGTCAGCAAGCGCACGTCTTTGCGCCGCAGCAGATTCTTGACCGCGCTGGTTTCAGAGTCGCGCCCGACCAGCGCTCGCGGTTGCGCCGGCAGGTTGTTGGGGTGGAGATGCGACAGCAAGGTGATCTGCGAAACTTGATTCGGCTCGCGCCGCGTGGCTTTCTGTCGGGCGCGATGGGTCGCTGACTGGCTGCTGCTGGAACCTGATTGAGCCGGTTGTTTGAGCCTGAGTTCAAACTCCAGCCTCTCGATTATGGGATGAAGATCGCTTTGCAAATCGCTGATCGTTTGATAGCGCTCGCTGGTTGGCTTGGCCAGTGCGCGGGCGACGACCTGCTGCACATCGTCTGCAACCTCCGGCCTGAAGCCGGCGAGCGGCGGCGGCGCGTGCGCCAGTATGCCGGCGATGACATCGGCAGCCGAGTCGCCTGTGAAGGGCGGCCAGCCGGCGATCATTTCGTACAGCACAATGCCGAGACTAAAGATGTCGCTGCGATGATCGACCTGTAGGCCGCGCGCTTGCTCAGGCGACATGTATTGCGGCGTGCCCATCACCATGCCCGGCAGCGTCGTCACGCCGGTCAGCGTCAGCGTCCGCGTGTCGTTGAGCCTGGCCGGTCGTTCGGCCAGCTTGGCGAGCCCGAAGTCGAGGACTTTAACCAGACCGTCAGGCCGCACCATGACATTCTCCGGCTTGATGTCGCGATGGATGATACCGGCGGCGTGTGCGGCGGCGAGCGCGCCGGCAATTTGCACGGCCACGTCGAGCGCTTCAAGCATCGTCAAGCGCCCTCCCTGCATTTGCTGGCGCAGGGTGTTTCCTTCAATGAACTCGGTGGCGAGAAAATGAATCTCGTCGGCCTGGCCGATGTCATAAACCGTCAAGATGTTCGGATGATTGAGCGCCGATGCCGACCTGGCTTCGCGCATGAAGCGCCGCAAGCGAGCATCGTCGCCGGTGAATTCGGCGGGCAACAGCTTGAGCGCGACGCGACGGTCGAGGCGCGTATCGACTGCCAGATAAATTTCGCCCATGCCGCCCGCGCCTAACAGATGTTGAATGCGATAGGGGCCGATCATGCAGCCCGCGAGGGTGCGTGTCTGTTCGACCGCCAACATCTCGGCGGCGACTTCGAGGGCCGGGGTTTCGATGAACTGGTCAGCGTCCTGTTGAGCCGCCAGCAAGGATTCGACTTCACGGCGCAACTCCTGGTCGGCGGCGCAAGCGCGTTCGACAAAAGCGGCGCGCTTGCCCGTGTCAAGCTCCAGCGCGGCGCTGAAAATTTCCTCGATCCGTTTATAGCGTTCAGGCGTCATACGGTCGTTGACGAGTTGCGGATGATGAGTTGCGGGCGGCGGATGAACTGCGCTTACTCGTCGAGGGTGCCGGTTCGATTCAATTCGCGATACAGCCATGCTTTGGCCATCTGCCAGTCGCGCTTCACGGTCTTGGTCGAGACCTTCAAGACTTCGGCGATCTCATCTTCGCTGAGGCCGCCGAAGAAGCGCATTTCGACCACCTGTGCCTGGCGCGGATTCAGCGTTGCGAGCGTTTTCAGCGCGTCATCGAGAGCAATGATGTCGGCGCTGCGGTCTACGGATACGGCGAGCGCGTCTTCAAAAGAGACGCGCTGGGCTTCGCCTGCACGCTTGATCTGGTGGCGGGCGCGGGCGAAATCAACTAACAGGCGACGCATCAACTGCGCCGAGACGCCAAAGAAGTGTGCGCGGTTCTGCCAATGGACATTCTTCCAATCGACCAGCCGCATATAAGCTTCGTTGACCAACGCCGTCGTCTGTAGCGTATGGCCGGGATTCTCTCTAGCCATATAGCGGCGGGCGAGCCGGCGCAACTCGTCATAGACCAGCGGCACTAATTGATCGAGCGCTGCCTGATCGCCGTCGCTCCAGGCCAGGAGCAGTTGCGTGACGTTCTTTGGCGCGTCCACAGTCATGAGGGCCTCCTTACACCAGACAGGCCGGGCCGCAAGCGGCGGTAACTTATCATAGGTGCTGAAAACTTGCCAGACGCCGGAAAGCGATGGGCGAAGAATTTCATTTCCTGGCGATGTCCCTTTTTGTTAGCCGAATCCGCATTCGTAGGTGAGAGCAGAGAGATGCTCAATATCAAAAGATTAAGGAGAGATGAAGATGAAGATCAAAAGCAACGTTAAAGCTGGCGGACTCGTAGTAAATCACAACCAGACCGTCAATCGTGCCGGCAAAGGTTTATGTGTCAAGAGCAACGTCAAAGCCGGTGGCCTCGTGACGAATCACAACCAGACTATCAGGCGTGTTAGCAAAAGCCTGCGTATCAAGAGCAACGTCAAAGCGGGTGCGCTCACGTCGAACCACAACCAGACCATCAAGCGTGCCGGCAAAGGTCTACGCGTCCAGAGCAACGTGAAGGCTGGCGGCGCAATCATTCACGACTGATGCCCGGCGGCAGAGTTACAAGACACGACACAGACGATAAGGTATTGCTAACACAGATACTCGAAAAAAGGAGAAACACTGATGAAGATCAAAAGCAACGTTAAAGCTGGTGGCGCTATCATCCACGAGTAAGGCCCAGCGGCATGACCACGCAACGCAAGACAAATAGCGCGGTATTGATAACGCAGATATTTGAAGAAAGGAGAAACAACGATGAAGATCAACAGCAATGTCAAAGCTGGTGGGCTCACGACGAATCACAATCAGACCATCAAGCGTGCCGGCAAAGGCCTGCGCATCAAGAGCAACGTGAAGGCTGGCGGCGCAATCATTCACCAGTAAAGCAACGCTTGGCAATTGATGTTCGGTAGCCAAACAACAGGATTGAATGCCAACGATGGGGCGGTATTGATAACGCAGATACTTGAAGAAAGGAGAGACGAAGATGAAAGTCAAGAGCAATGTCAAGGCTGGCGGTTTCGCAAGCACAACGCTCGGAAACTAATGTTCATTGGCAGATCGTCGAGTAAGAGAATCTGTTATGCGCAAGACAAATCAAGCGGCTTCGTTGCCCGGCTGAGTAGCAACCCGGCAAGCAGCGAAGCCGCTATCGCTTTTGTGAAGCCAGCATGAAGTTTCTGCGTATCAAAGCCTGTCGTATTCCTCCGGCTCCGTATCCGCCGCTTTATTCATCGCTTGTTCAAACTTTTCCCGGTCGCCGCGACTGGCTCTCTGCTCCAGATATTCCTGGGTCAGGAGGGCTGAAATCTTCTCGGCCAACGCAGAGCTGATGAACTGATCTATCGAGACATTCTCTCGCTTTGCCAGTTCTTCGAGTCGTTTATAGAGCGAATCTGGAAGATTCAAGCTTATCGCACTCATGGTAGTTCTCCTATGATCTGCAAGAATTCTTTTGGTGTCGCGGCTTCGATGCCAAACTTTTCGATGCCTTTGAAATCCCGTTTATTGTAAGTAATAACGAAGTCGCATTGCGCCTCAACGGCTAGTTCGAGAATGAAATCGTCCTTTGGGTCAGACAGGTATGGCCGCCACAGAAAGAATACTTCTCGCTTATTGGCGACGGCGCAGATATAGTCGAGAATATCGTCTATGTCCGCAGACTCTAAAGGCAACGCCTCTTTTAGCTGCATCCTCGTATTCAAAAAGCAAAGGCACAGAGATATTGAGTTGAAACTTATCACTGCCGAGCAAAAGTAAAAGCTTGTGTGATGCGCCCCGTTTCGACCGTAGAGCAGCAACAAGGACATGGGTGTCTATGACGACCTGATGCCTTTTCACAAGCATTATTGTATGTGCCGGTAAGGTAATTGCCAATGTGTACCAATCCACAGATGCAACCTGGACGAGACGGGCGTTAAGGCCAGTTCAGACCATTCGCAGGCCTCACTAAATATTTTCGCGGCGATGTCCCTTTTCGCAGAGGGAATCCGCATTCATAGGTGAGCGCCGAACAGAGGCGCAATCGCAAATTGTGAAAGGAGAAGAACGATGGACAACAAAAGCTACAACCTGACCGACGGGATCATCTGGGAGATCGAATAACTCTGCAAGCGGAAAGAGCCACTGGCCGAGGCGGCGCAGTGACTCATTCGCACAACCCAGGCCAACGCGACTCGTCGCCCGTTGCATTCGCAGTCAGTGATAAGCGACAACGCCACTTCAACCCTATCGCTCGGATCACGCTTCTCGCTTCCCGGTTCCCACCGATTTGAAAATCAAAAATGTAATATGCCGAACACTGCCAAAGCATGGTATGCTCTCGCCGATTCGGCAAACTCGGATTGATCCACGACCAGCGCCAGCAAATAGGCGGCGACATCATCAGTGATTCTTTGTGCCCTTTGTAGACATAAAAGACGAGGTCTTATGCCAACGCCATTCTCGCGCACCGCGCGCTCGCTCAATGCGGACGCTTACCGCCGCTCAACTTTGGGACTGCTGATCATTGTTGCTGTGCTCGGCGCATGGGTCGCCTGGCTGTTTGCGGCCAGGGTAGCCATCTATGAAACTAGCGATCAGGCGCGGCTCGAAGTCGACAACGCCGTCCATCCCATCGAGTCGCCGATCTTTGGTCGCGTCGTCGCTACCAACCTGATCATGGGCCGAGAGGTGCAGGCCGGCGATGTTTTAGTCGAGCTTGATGCCGAGGCGCAGCGCCTTCAACTCAATGAAGAACAGGCGCAGATGACGGCGCTATCATCACAGCTTGACGTGCTACGCAATGAAGCCACTGCTCAGAATCGCTCGCTCAATCAGACACGTGAAGGGACGCCGCTCGCCCTTGCCGAAGCGCAGGCCAGGCAGCAAGAAGCCGAGACCACCGCGCGCCAGGCCGCCGAAGAGGCACGGCGCATGGTCAAGCTCCATAAGGACGGCCTGATCTCCGAGTTGATCTTGCTGCGCGCTCAAGCTGAAGCTGAAAAGACGCGCCTGGTGGCCGATGCGCTTCGGCTTGCGGTCACACGTTTGGGGAAAGATCAGGGAACCAAAGAGACTGATCGGCAGGCGGGCGTCGAAGGTCTCAAGCGGCAAGCCGCAAACATCGAAGGCGAGATCACCACGAAGAAAGCGACGATTGAACGGCTCAAGTACGAAATCGCCCGGCGCATCATTCGCGCCGCCGCTGCCGGGCGGCTCGGCGAAGTCGGCGAACTCAAAGCCGGCTCCGTCGTCCACGAAGGCCAGAAGCTCGGCGCTATCGTCCCTACAGGAACGCTGCGCGTCGTCGCCGAATTCATCCCCTCGGTCGCTCTCGGACGCATACATGCCGGTCAGGCGGCGCGGGTCCGGCTCGAAGGCTTTCCCTGGACGGAGTACGGCGGCATCTCTGCAACCGTCGCCAACGTGGCGAGCGAGCCGCGCGAGGGCCGCGTGCGCGTCGAGATGCTGGTGCATACCGATCCATCTTCGGCGATACCGCTTCAGCATGGCTTGCCCGGCACGGTCGAGGTTGAAGTTGAGCGCGCCTCGCCGGCGGTGTTGCTGTTACGCGCCGCAGGCCGCCGTCTGACCGGCGTCGCCCAGCAACCACAATCAGCGAGCCGCGAGGGGCGTTGATGCCAGGCAATCGTCGCCAGTCCAGTCGCCGCTTCCTGGCTCCTGAAGTCGTGCAGACTTCGGCAATGGATTGCGGCCCCGCCTCGCTCAAGTGCCTGCTCGAAGGCTTCGGCATTCCTGTCAGCTATGGCCGCCTGCGCGAGGCTTGCCAGACCGACGTTGATGGAACGTCCATCGATACGATTGAAGAAGTCGCCGTTCAACTCGGACTCGAAGCCGAACAGGTGATGGTTCCCGACGATCACCTGCTCTTGCCTGAAGCCGAATCGCTGCCTGCCGTCGCCGTTACTCAACTCGCCAATGGCATTACCCACTTCGTCGTCATCTGGCGTCGTCACGGTGGCTTCGTTCAAGTGATGGATCCGGGCGTGGGCCGACGTTGGCTGGGCCGCGAAGCGTTGCTCAAACAGCTTTACATTCACAGCACAGTGGTGGCGGCTGCGGGCTGGCGCGAGTGGGCCGGCTCAGACAACTTTATCGATCCGCTGCGCCGCCGTTTGACTGATCTCGGCATGTCCCGAAAAGCCATCGCCCGTTTGATTGCCGATGCGCTTGCCGATACGGAATGGCGGGCGATTGCGGCTCTCGATGCTGCCGCCCGCATGGTCAATTCACTGGTGCGCTCGAATGGCATTCGTCGCGGCAGACAGGCCGCCGTCGTGCTTGTAGCCTATTTCACAGACGCGCTCGCCGAAGCGCCGGGCGCAGTCGAAACCATCCCGAAGCATTACTGGCTCGTGCAACCCGCCGCGCCCGACGATGACGGCGAAGCTCAACTGCGCATGCGCGGGGCGGTGCTGGTTCACGTGCAAGGCCGCGCGGCGCAGACAACTGAGCACGAATCGCCCTCACCGCTCTCACCTGAATTGATGGCGGCGCTTGAAGAGAAGCCGAGCCGTCCCTGGCAAGACCTGTTGCGGCTGCTGCGCGCCGATGGCGTGCTCGCGCCGCTGGTCGTCATGCTGGCATTGGCGGCGGCGGCTTTTGGCGTGATCGTCGAAGCTTTATTGTTTCAGGGATTAATTGATCTGAGCCGCAAGCTCGGCGTCGCCGAACAACGACTGGGCGCGATGGCTTTGCTGGTTGGCTTTGCCGCCGCGCTATTGTTGCTAGAGATGCCGCTCGCCGCCAGCCTCTTGCGTTATGGGCGCAAGCTCGAAGCGCGATTGCGCGTTGCCTTTCTTGAGAAGATTCCGCGCCTCGGTGATCGTTACTTCCAAAGCCGCCTGATCTCTGACATGGCCGAGCGCAGCCACAGTATTCAACTGCTCAGAGTGCTGCCAACGCTCGGCGGGCGCTTCCTTAGATTGATCTTCGAGATGGCCTTCACAACGGCGGGCATCATCTGGCTTGATCCGACCGCCGCGCCCGCGACCCTCATCGTCGCTGCCATCGCCGTCGTCTTGCCATTGGCGATGCAGACGCGGCTCACCGAACGCGACTTGCGTATACGCAATCACAACGCCGCGCTCAGCCGCTTCTATCTCGACGCGCTTCTCGGTCTGGTCGCTGTGCGAACGCATGGCGCAGAGCGCGCAGTGCGGCGCGAGCACGAGAGCTTGCTGGTCGAATGGATGCACGCAGGCTTCGCCTTACTGCGCGCCGCGATCACGGTTGAGGCGATTAGCGGGCTGGTGGGGTTCAGCCTGGCGGCGTGGCTGCTGCTCGATCACCTGGCGCGCGGCGGCGGCGCGGGCGGCATCCTGCTGCTGGTCTACTGGGCTTTGAATCTGCCGACGCTCGGACAGGAAATCGCCCTGATTGCCCAGCAATATCCGGCGCAACGCAACATCACGCTGCGCCTGCTCGAACCGCTTGCTGCGCCCGAAGAAGTGGAAAGTGGCGCAAGTTACCAACCCGCATCAGGAGGGCAAACCGCGAAGCCTGCTATCGCAAGCGCCGCCGCCTCTAGCGGCGCGACCAGTGTTCAGCCAACCGAGCGCATGGCTGTTGATGACCTCTCCCTTGAATATCCGAAAGATGAACGCGCCCTTGCGACGACAGAAGCGGCAGGCGTGCGTATAGACCTTGAAGCGGTGAGCGTGCGCGCCGCCGGCCATTTGATACTGGACGGCATTGACCTGAGCATCAAGGCAGGCAGTCACGTTGCCATCGTCGGGCCATCGGGCGCGGGCAAATCGAGCTTCGTTGGTTTGCTGCTTGGCTGGCATCGCGCCGCGACGGGCGGTGTGCGGATTGATGGCGAGCCGCTTGGCGCAGAGCGGCTCGCAGGCTTGCGCGAGCAGACCGCCTGGGTAGACCCTGCCATTCAATTATGGAATCGCTCGCTCATCGACAACCTGCGTTATGGCTTGGCTGCGGATGCAATGCTGCACATCAGCTCAACCATCGAGATGGCCGACCTTCGGCGATTGTTAGAAAAGTTACCTGACGGATTGCAAACGTCTATAGGCGAAGGCGGCGGCCTGCTGTCCGGTGGCGAAGGCCAGCGCGTGCGGCTTGGCCGCGCCATGCTCAAACCGCGTGTGCGTCTAGTCATCCTCGATGAACCATTCAGAGGGCTTGACCGCGAGCGGCGACGTGAACTGCTGACGCGCGCTCGCAAACTGTGGAGCGACGCGACGCTGCTGTGCATCACGCACGATGTTGGAGAGACCAGAGGCTTCGAGCGCGTGCTGGTCGTCGACGGCGGACGCATTGTCGAAGATGGACGGCCAGCCGAGTTGTTAGAAAATCCTCAGTCGCGTTATCGCCAGATGCTCGACGCCGAAGCGTCTGTGCGCGAGCGGCTCTGGGCGAGCGCCGATTGGCGTCAGTTGATGCTCGATGACGGCAAGCTGTACGAAGAGCGCCGGGAGGAAGGCGCATGAAAAGTGATGCGGCTCACAGATTGGCATGGCCTGCTTCCAGGCTCGGCGAAGCGATGGAAGCCATCGCCCGCAAGAGCGGGCTTTCGCCACATCACGTCGACACGCCGAATCCTCCAGGTTCGATCTTCACAGGCGCAGACCAGGCGCTAGGGCAATGGGTCGAAACCGCTGCGACTTTATTCGGCTTTGAAGCTGAGCCGGTAGAAACGCTCTACGCCGAAGCCGAACGCTTCATCCGCGATGCCGGGCCTGCCTTGATTCGACTTCCCGGAGCGGGCGAGCCGAGTTTTCTAGCGTTGCTGGAAAGCCAGGGGCGGCATGTGCGTGTGCTTGCGCCCGATCTTTCGATTCGCAAGCTGCGGCCTGAGACTTTATCCCATGCGCTGACGAGCGCGCTTGAAGCACCGTTAACGGAAAGCGTGGCGCGCTTGCTGGCTAAAGCAGGCGTGGCGCGACGGCGATTGGCGCGAGCCCGTGCGGCGATGCTGCGCGAACGGCTCGGCCAGCAGCGCATCAGTGGCGGCTGGCTGCTGCGCCTCAGGCCCGGCGCAAGCTTCTGGCAGCAAGTGCGCCAAGCCGGATTGCCGCGTCACCTTTACCGCTTGATCGGCTTGTACACCTTGCAATATGTTCTGGGACTGCTCGCCTGGTGGATACTTGGCCGCGCAGCGCTCGGCGACCGGCTTGATAAAGGATGGTTGGTTGCGTGGGCCTTGCTCTTGCTCACGGCAGTGCCTTTTCGCTTGATGTCAACCTGGTCGCAGGGCGTGTTTGCGATAGGCGCAGGGAGCTTGCTCAAACAACGCCTGCTGTACGGCGCATTGCGGCTTGAGCCGGAAGAGATACGCCACGAAGGCGCGGGCCAGATGCTTGGCCGCGTCATCGAATCATCGGCGGTCGAATCGCTCGCCCTCAGCGGCGGCTTTCTCGGCCTCGTGGCGATCATCGAACTGGTGATGGCGGCGGTGATTTTAGCCTTCGGCGCAGGCGGCATGATTCATGTGCTGATGCTCGCTTGCTGGGTGATGCTTGCCGCCTTCATCGGACGTTGGGTGCTGCGCAGCCGTCGCCTGTGGACGGACACGCGGCTGGCGATGACTAACGATTTGATCGAACGCATGGTCGGACATCGCACGCGGCTCGCGCAAGAATCGCGCGCCACCTGGCACGAAAGCGAGGATCAGCAGACCGAGCGTTATCTGGAAAAATCCTTAGCGATGGATCACGCCGCGATCTTTCAGGCCGGCGTCGCGCGCGGCTGGTTGTTGCTGGCTGTCGCCGGATTGATTCCCGCTTTTGTTTCAGGCAGCGGCTCGCCCGTGAGCCTGGCGATTAGTTTGGGAGGAATCCTCCTGGCTTTGCGCGCCTTGATGAAGTTAATTGCCAGCATGACTTCACTACTGAGCGCCGTGATCGCCTGGCAGCAAGTCACGCCTTTGTTCAAGGCAGCGGCGCGTTCAGAAGAAGCGGCGTCAAGGTCGCCGCTATCAGGCTTTGCAATGGGTTCAGCCGACGGCCAGCACACCGTGATGGAAGCGCACGACATTGTGTTTCGCTACCGTGAGCGCGGCGAGCCAGTGCTGAAAGGCTGCAACTTAGAAATTCGCGCAGGGGATCGGCTATTACTCAGAGGCTCGTCGGGCGGCGGCAAATCGACGTTTGCTTCGCTGATGACGGGCTTGCGCACGCCTGAGTCGGGCCTGATGTTATTAGGCGGGCTGGACTATCGCACACTGGGGAGCGCCGGATGGCGGCAGCGCGTTGTCTGCGCGCCGCAATTTCATGAAAATCATGTGTTGACCGGAACCTTCGCCTTCAACCTGCTGATGGGGCGCGGCTGGCCGCCAACGGCAAAAGATTTTGACGAAGCCGAAGCCATCTGCCGCGAGTTGGGACTGGGCAACCTGTTGAACCGTATGCCTGCGGGATTGCTGCAAATGGTCGGCGAGACCGGCTGGCAACTTTCGCACGGCGAGCGCAGCCGGCTTTACATGGCGCGCGCCATTCTGCAAAACGCGGATATGGTCATCCTCGACGAGAGTTTCGCGGCGCTCGATCCCGAAAACCTGCGTCAATGTTTAGAGTGTGTGCGCCAGCGCGCCAACACCCTGTTGGTCATTGCCCATCCGTAGGCCAAAGCCAGTCCCGTAGGGACAAAATGTTTATAATAACCAGTGAGATATAGAATCCAAGCTCCGTTAGGAGCGCAATGTTGACATTTCGCCCCTACGGGGCTTGCATTCTTGTCAACACCGTCAACTATAAACATTTCGCCCCTACGGGGCTGCGGATTCCAGCAACGCTTACGTGCTTCGAGCATCACGCCATGCCTTGCAATTTCCTCGCATGTACAGGTATCATAATAAGCTTGCTAAACAAGTGGGCTTGGCCCACTTTTTTCATTAGGGATAATGGCCGGCTTAAACCGCGAAGCAATCAATGAGATTATCGAGCGCGTGGCGGCGCGCGAGGGGCTTGAACTGGTGCATTGGGAGACGGTCGGCCCGCGCAATCATTTCGTCTTGCGCATTTTTATTGATAAGCCGGGAGGCGTAACACTCGGCGATTGCGAGCGCGTCAGCAATCAGGTCGGCACGCTGTTCGACGTTGAAGACCTGATTCCGAGTCAGTACACGCTCGAAGTGTCGTCGCCGGGTATCGAGCGCGGCCTGTACAAGCCCGCCGATTACGAGCGCTTCAGCGGCAGCCGCGTGAAGCTCAGAACGGCGCAGCCGATAGGCGGTCAGCGGAATTTCAAAGGCAAGCTGCTTGGCATCAACGGAGACATCGTCAGCCTGGAGGCTGATGCAGCGGGCCGTATCGACATCCCTTTCGAGCAGATCGCTAAGGCGAATATCGAATACGAGTTTTAGTGGTCAGTTGCCAGTGGTCAGTGGTCAGTTGTAGAGAGGACTCACCGACCACCGACCACCGATCACCGACCACTGAGGAAATAGCTATGTCCACGAGCATGAGTCCGATTGCCCAGACCATCGACGTTCTGAGCCGCGAAAAGAACATCGACCCGAACGTCATCATCTCTGCTATCGAAGAAGCCGTCATCAAGGCGGCGCGCAAGCAGTTCAACGCCGAGCAGACCGGCGAGGAATTACGCGCTCGCTACGATCCTGAAACCGGCGACATCGATCTGTTCGCGCTGATGACCGTCGTCGAAGAGGTGCAAAACCCCGCGACCGAAATCAGCCTCGCCGACGTCCTGGAGATGGGCATAGAGGGCGCAGAGGTCGGCGACCAGTTGGAGTTTCCCAAGCCGAAAGAGGAACTGGGCCGCATCGCTGCGCAGACCGCCAAGCAGATCATCTTTCAGAAAGTCCGCGAAGCCGAGCGCAAGAACGTTTATGACGAATACATCGGGCGGCTCGGCGAACTGGTCAACGGCTTCGTCAAGCGCTTCGAGGGCGGGCGCATGATCGTCGATCTCGGCAAGCTCGAAGCCTTACTGCCGAAAACCGAGCAGTCGCGCGTCGAAAGCTTCAGCCAGGGCGAGCGCCTGCGCGTCGTCATCAACAACGTGCTGACCGACTCGAAGGGGCCGCAGATCGAAGTCTCGCGCACGTCGCCCGAAATGTTGAAGCGTTTGTTTGAAATGGAAGTGCCGGAGATTTATGACGGCACGGTGCAGATCAAAGCCGCCGTGCGCGAGCCCGGCGACCGCGCCAAGATCGCCGTCATCTCAACCGAGCGCGACGTTGATCCTGTGGGTGCTTGCGTCGGCATGAAAGGTTCGCGCGTACAGGCCATCATCCGCGAACTGCGCGGCGAGCGCATAGACATCATCGAGTGGAGCGAAGACCCTGCGGTCTTTGCCGCCAACGCCCTGTCGCCGGCCAAAGTCTCGAAGGTCGAAATCAACAGCTTTGAAGACAAGAAGCTGACCGTGACGGTTCCCGAAGATCAGTTGTCGCTGGCCATCGGCAAGAAAGGCCAGAACGTGCGGCTAGCGGCCAAGCTGGTCGGCTGGCACATAGACATACGCAGCGCCGAAGAAGCGGCGCGCGCCGCTGCGGCGCAGCTTGAAACCGTCATGGCGGGCGGCGCGGCGAGCTTGGCCGACATCCGCGAGAGTCTGGCGCTCGATCAGATTACCGCACAGCGTTTGAAAGATCGTGGCATTGAGACCATCGAAGAGTTGAGCACGCTGACAGTCGACGAGTTGGTTGACGCCATTGACGTGAGCTTCGATCAGGCCAGCGAGATTATCGATAGAGCGCACCGTCTGCTGGCGCAAAAGCAGGCGCGCGAAGCGCAGGCGGCGAAGGAAGCTGCTGCCGCGCCGGCGCAAGCCGAGTCTGAAACAGAAACTGCACTTGAGACGGAAGCTGCGCCTGAGGCGGCAGCCGAAGCCGGGCACGGCGTCTCTGTCAGCGAAGAAGGCGCTGAAGGCGCGGCTCACGACGCCGCCCAGTTTGAAAGCGGTGCGGCCACCGAAGCGGCTCCCGAAGCCGATTTAGAGACCGAAGCTGCGCCCGAAGAAACGCCTCAGGAAACCATTGACCCGTCGCGGCTCGCTGAACCTGAGCCGACCAGTGAAGAAGCGGCGGACGAGTTGGATGAAGAGCGGCAGTACGCGCCGCCGCCCGACGCCGAGCCTGAGCCGCCGCGCCCCGATGCTTCTGCGGTGCCGAATTTTAATGCGATGAGTCCGAGCGAAGTGCAGATTCAGGAAGCGCTGGCCGATGCCCCCGCTGGTTCTGAAGAAGCTCTGGGAATGATGCCGGCATCGGGCCTGGAAGCCTTCGCGCCGGGTGCGCAAGTCATTCCTGAAACCCATCGCGAGTGGGCCGAAAAGAGCGGCATCGAAGAGAGCCCGGAGCAGACTGCCGAAGAACTGATCGAGTCGTTCCGCGAAGACCTGACGCTTGAAGATGTGCAGAACGTCACCGGCGAAGGCAAAGCGGGCGATGAAAGCGATGAAACCAAAGAGTAAGGTTGATCACACGCAGCGCCGCGAGGCGCTTGCGAGAGCGGCTTGAAGCTTGCGCTTTGAGCGAATGGAGAAGTTTTCGGATTTACTATGGGGACAGCAGGCAACAAAACAAGAATCTACGATCTGGCGAAAGAGCTGAAACTCGATAACAAGAAGGTGATCGAGGACGCGCGACGCGAAGGCATTGATGTCAGTGTGCCTTCCAACACCGTGCCGAATGAAGTGGCCGAGCGCATTCGCACCAAATACTTTCCCAAGAAAGCTACGCCTAAAGTCGCGCCGCGCCTCATCAAGCACGCGCATATGGAAGCCGCGCCCGCTTCGGCGGAAGCTGAAGCCTATGAGCCTATGGCCGAAGCGCCCGCCGCTGAAGCGCCGCAGGCGGCTGTCGGTCTGCCTGCCGAGCCAAGTCGCCCTGAATCGCGAGGGCCGCAGATCAAGGTGCTGAAGAAAGCGCCCGCGCCCGCGCCGATGGCCCCGCCTGTACAGGCGACGCCGCCGGCGATTGAAACCGTCATGCCAACAGCGCCGCCGGCCCCTGTAATTGAGCATACTGTAGCGTCTGCTGACGCGCTGGAACCGCAAGTGGCCGCAGAGCCAGTCGCGCCGCCGCCGGTCGCCGAACCGAGCAGACCGCCGGTCGCGCCGCCGACAAGAGTTTCTATGCCGCCGCCAGCGGTGCCGCGTGGTGCGGGTCAACAGGTGCGCCAGTTGCGCCGCATTCCTGGTGTCGTTGTGCCGCCGCCAGCCGCGCAAGCGCCGCCCTCGACAAGCCGTGCAGGAGCGGGCGGGCGGCCCGGCCAACAGAGTGGCCGCCCCGGTCAAGGTGGACGGTCTGCGCCGGCAGGCATGCGCGTCGAAGCCGGCGCTGCCGGTGTCGCTCCCGACGTGGGCGCGAAAAAGCCGAGCACCGTCTACATCCCGCAGGACAACCGCCCTGGCCGCAAACGCACGCGGCGCGGCAAACGCGGGCCGGGCGAGTTCGGGCCTGAAGAAGGCAAGCATCTCGATTCGCCGCGCATGGGCCGTTCCACCATCGCGCCCAAGCAGAGGCCGGTCTTTGTTGAATTGCGTTCGTTGAAGGTCGTCGAGGGCATCACAGTCAAGGACTTTGCTGAAAAGATCGAAATCAAGCCGAAAGATGTAGTCGCAGAGATGCTCAAGCGCGGCGTGATGGCGACGATCAATCAAACGATCAACCCGGAAATCGCCAAAGGCATCGGCAAAGAATTCGGCTACGAGATCAGCTTCGCGCCGTTTGAAGAGATCATCAGCGATGCCGAAGAAGTAAAGATCATCGAATCGGGCGAAGAAGACCTCGCGCCGCGCGCCCCCGTCGTCACCGTCATGGGTCACGTCGATCACGGCAAGACGTCGCTGCTCGACGGCATACGCGAGACTCGTGTGGCCGAAGGCGAAGCCGGCGGCATCACGCAGCACATCGGCGCTTATGCGGTTGACGTTACCGACCCGGACGATCCTGAAAAGCTCCGGCGCATCGTCTTCCTCGACACGCCGGGCCACGAAGCCTTCACGATGATGCGCGCTCGCGGCGCGAAAGTCACAGATGTGGTCGTGCTCGTCGTCGCCGCAGATGACGGCGTCATGCCGCAGACGATTGAAGCGATTGATCATGCGAAAGCCGCCGAAGTGCCGATCATCGTCGCCATCAACAAGATTGATAAGCCTGACGCCAACCCCGACCGCGTCAAGCAGGGACTCGCGGATCGCGGCCTGCTCTGGGAAGGTTGGGGCGGCGATACCGTGATGGTCGAAGTCTCCGCGAAGCAGCGCGTCAATCTGAAGGGTCTGCTTGAAATGATCCTCATCACCAGTGACATACAGGAATTGAAAGCCAACGCCGACCGCCTGGCAGCGGGCGTCGTCCTGGAAGCCAAGCTGGATCGTGGTCGCGGCGCGGTCGCCACCGTGCTTGTGCAGCAGGGCACGATGAAAGTCGGCGACCCGTTCATCGCCGGTCAGATCTTCGGGCGCGTGCGGGCGATGTTCGATGATCGCGGGCGGGCGATTGACAAAGCCGGGCCGTCGACGCCAATCGAGGTGCTCGGCCTGCAAGGAGTGCCGGCGGCAGGCGATCAGTTACAGGTCGTGCAGGATGCCACACTGGCGCAGCACATCGCCAGCCAGCGACAGATGCAGGCGCGCATGGCCGCCATTGCGCGCACCTCGGCTCGCAGCCTTGAACAGTTGTTCTCGGACAAGAGCGCCGTCAAGGAACTGAAGGTCATCTTGAAAGCCGACGTGCAAGGCTCGGTCGAAGCCGTGCGCGATGTGCTCAACAAGCTGACGACGGAGCGCGTCAAGATCAGCATCATTCGCTCAGGCGTCGGCGCGATTACCGAATCGGACGTGATGCTGGCGGCGGCCTCGTCGAAAGACATGGGCCGCGCGGCGGTGATCATCGGCTTCAACGTGCGCCCGCAAACTCGTGCGCGCGAGATTGCCGAAAACGAAGGCGTCGACATACGCCTGCACACGATCATCTACAAGGTCGAAGAAGAGATTCGTCTGGCGATGTTGGGCTTGCTCGATGCGACCAAGCGCGAAGTGATCACAGGCCACGCCGAAGTGCGCCAGGTCTTCCGTGTGCCGCGCGTCGGCCTAATCGCCGGCTGCTACATCACGGATGGCAGCATTCGCCGTACGACGGCGCGCATCCTGCGCGATAACGTCGTCGTCTTTGAAGGCAAGATCGAGTCGTTGCGCCGCTTCAAAGACGATGTCAGCGAAGTCAAGCAAGGCTTCGAGTGCGGCATCTCGCTGGAACGATTTCAGGACGTGAAGATGGGCGACATCATCGAAGCTTACATGACCGAAGAGGTCGCGCCGACTTCATTATAAATCGGTGCGGGCGCGTTTTGAGATTCGAAGCTCCGTAGGAGCGCAATGTTTATAGCAAACCGATCAGATCAAAAGTCAAGCTCTGTTAGGAGCGCAATGTCGCCATTTCGCCCCTACAGGGCTGGCGATCTATTGAGCATCTGACGACTATAAACATTGCGTCCCTAACGGGACTTCTCAGAAACGCTTTGTAAACCGCAGCGACCATCTGCGGGTTGCGGTTGTGAGTTCGCGGTTGATCGCAGAAAATCCCCCCTGGCCTCTCGCAACGTAAACCCATTTCTATGGCGTTTCGCCTGGACTTGTTTATTATAGAACTCTTGCAACGAGTGTTTGCAGTTGCAAGGCGGACGGTTTGCGATTAGCATTAGAGGTTTAGCTCTGGCTATAAACCGTCGCTGAGGGAAGTATGATAGGCAGAAGACAGGAACGCCTGGCCGAACAGATCAAGGAAGAAGTCAGCATGATCATTGCCGGCGAAGTCGAAGACCCGCGCGTTGGCACGGTGACCGTAACCGATGCGCGTCTGACGCCCGATCTCAGGTACGCCAAGATTTATGTCACGGTGCTGGGTAGCGAGCAGGAGATCGATGAATCGCTCGCGGCGCTCAAGCACGCCGCCGGTTTCATTCGCACGCAGCTTGGCGCGGTGCTGCGCATGAGACGCACGCCGGAACTACATTTCGTCTACGACAACACGACCGAGTCTGCCACGAGAATCGAAAAGATCCTTAGCGAGGAGGAAGAAAAAGCACGGGCGCGTGAACAGGCCGCGAACGCCTCGGAGTCTGGCCTCGACAGTGAATGATTTTAGATTTTGGATTGCAGAACGAAGGCGACAAGTTCGAACGCGCCGGTTCCGGTTAATCCAAAATCTAAAATCCAAAATCAGATTGGGTGCATTATGCTTGGTCAGGTTGTACAACTCATTGAACAAAAGCAGCGATTCATGATCACGTCGCACATCCGGCCCGATGGCGATGGACTCGGATCAGGATTGGCGCTCTACTGGATGCTGCGCAGTCTCGGCAAAGAGGCTGACGTGGTGCTGCATGATCGCGTGCCGCCGGCTTATCACATCTTGCCTGGCTCCGAACGCGTGCTCGTGCAGCCGGACATCGCCACGAATTACGACGCCGCCTTCATCATCGAATGCAGCGACGTCGATAGGCCCGGACTCCCCGGCTTGCATGGTCAGTTCGTCGTCAATATCGATCACCACTCGACGACGCTGCCTTTCGGCGACATCAACTGGATTGACCCGACCGCCGCCGCCGTCGGCGAGATGATTTACAATCTCTGCAAAGCGCTCGGCGTCGAAGTCACCAAAGAAATCGCCGACTGCATCTATACCGCCTTGCTGACGGACACCGGCAGCTTTCATTTCTCGAACACCACCGAACGCACTTTGAAGATCGCCTCCGAACTGGTGCGCTGCGGCGTCGAGCCGGCGAAGATTTCGCAGGCGCTCTTTTATTCCTATCCCTTCTCAAAAGTGAAACTGCTCGGCCTCGTGCTGTCGAACATTGAGCGCGATGAATCAGGGCGCATTGGCTGGGTGACGATGGATCGCGACATGATGTACGAAGCCGGCGCTTGCGAAGAAGACGCCGACGGCATCGTCAATCACGCGCTGTCGGTCGGCGAAGTCGAAGCCGTCGCCTTTTTCAAAGAGCTTGCGCCGGGCGTCTATCGCATCAGCCTGCGCTCGAAGGGCCGCACCAACGTCGCGAAAGTCGCCGAGACCTTCGGCGGGAAAGGCGGCGGCCATCGCAACGCCGCCGGCTGCCGCATCGAAGGCGACTTTGATGAGGTCAAGCGCCGCGTCATCGAAGGCTTGCAGATGGCCGTCGGCGTCGTGCCGGTCTCCGCTTAACAAACGGACTGGCTCGCAAAAGCAGAGCCCGGCAAATGGAGACGGCGGCAATCGCAATCTCGGCTGTCGCTCCGTATAATTAAACCATGAAAATCAAAGTCATCGTTCACGAAGCAGAAGAGGGCGGCTACTGGGCCGAAGTTCCTTCTATTCCCGGATGCGCGACTCAGGGCGATACGTTTGAAGAATTGCTGAACAATCTTTACGAGGCGGTTGAGGGCTGTTTGTCGGTTGATATTCCACCTGACCAGATCACCGATAAAGACCGGATATTAGAAATCGCTGTATGAAATCTCTATCCGGCAAGCAGCTTGTACGGATTCTTGAACAGCGTGGCTGGATGTTGCTACGCATTCAAGGCAGTCATCACATCTATGGCAAGATTTGTAGACACAACCGTACCTGACATCACGCCCCAACGGAGATCCGACACAAGACTATTGCAAAGGAGTGCCCTATCTATAAAAGCGGAGTATAATTGACAACCAGCGGATGTGAGTGTGGAATTCAGAGAAGTAGCCGGACTGATAGTTCGTGGAGGATGAAAGATGAAGAAGCGATTACTCGCAGTTGCAATGTTGTTGGGAGTATTGGCAGGGTCAGCCTTTGCAGCCCAGGACAGACCGCAGGAAAGACCAAGGAGTGAAAGACCCGGTGTTCACAGATCAGAGGGCAGTTCGATGCGCCACCACAGAAGGCATCACCGGAGGCATCACCACAGGAGAGGTCACAGACAGCACGACCAATCACACCAGTAGTAACTCGCCAGTGGAAAAGTGAAGATGCAAAGCCTGCGGCGGCTGCCGTGGGCTTTTGCTTTTGTTCAGATGCAGCAGTTATCCACAGACCATGATATACTGGCCCACCAGAGGTTAAAGATGAAACGTAAAACTCCCTTGGGCACTTCTTATTATGAGATCGTGAAATATAACTTGAGAACTCGCAAAGATCTTCAGGTCGTACCAGGCCAGATTCAGGGATTATCTGAAGTCAATCAAAAGATCGATACGCTCAACGCCCTGCTAAAATCTTCTAAGGAAGATGAGGGTGGAGATATTGTTTATTACAGGCGTAAGGTACAATCATAGTGGCTAGTGAATAGCTTAGGTAAAGAAACCCAGATGAGAAGTCACAAAGGAAAAGACAATGCCAGATAAAACTATTCGGTGTTCAGACTGCGGCCAGTCGTTCAATTTTTCACAAGGCGAGCAAGAGTTCTTTCAACAGAAGGGAATGAGTGAGCCCAAACGCTGTAAGGAATGCCGTGCAGCCAAGAAAGCCGAAAGAGGCGGCGGCGGCGGTGGCAATCGTGGCGGCGGGCGCGGCGGCTCATACGACCGATACTAAAGACTCTCCATTGATTCCCCGACAAGCCGAATCAATACGGCGCGGGACGGTCAACCCGTCCGCGCTTCTTCATGAGATGTCGAGCTAGAGGCCAGAAATTATTGGGCTGCGCACCAGTCGAACAGGGATAAGCTCGCGCCGCGCGAAGCGCATCATGCGCCATCGCCCCTACAAGGGCGGCGGCTACTTGGCGAAATAACCGCGTTTCGTCTTTGTCTTTATCCCTTCAAGGTTGACTCTCAATTTAATCGCTCGCCAGCGCCCGTCTTTGCGCGTATCCTTTGCCGCATAGGCGACGCTGTAGAGGGCGTGCAGTTCTGCCGCGACCTGTTGGTAAACGCCGTCGAGGTCTTCGATGCGCCGCGCCATGAAATAAGCGCCGCCGGTCTGCTCGGCGAGCGCTTGAAGCTGCTTGCGCGCCTCTACATAAGCGGCTCTGGAGTAGTGCCTGCCCATCTCCGGTTCGGTGTCGAAGTAGATGGGATAGATCGTCGTATCTTCTTCAACCGCGCGCATGAGCAACTCGTCGAACGTATGTTTAGAGCCTTCCTCGTCTTCAGGAAGAAATGAGCTATCGACGCCGTCGGTCAACACGACGATGGCTTTGCGGCCATCTTTAATCTCACCCAGCAGGTCGAAGGTTGTCCATTCCGCATCATAGAGCAATGTCCCGCCGCCGGGGTGCTTGATGTGATCAATGCAGTCGTTCAAGCGCTTTCGATCATTCGTAAAACCAGAGACCAGTTTAAAGCGTGAAGTGAAGACCGCGACGGCGAGGCGGTCGTTCTCTTTCAACGAATCAACAAAGCGACTGGCGGCTTTCTTCATCGCCTTGAGCTTGCTGCCGATGCTGCCGCTCAAATCCAGAAGCAAGACGAGATTGACCGGCGCATCGACGGGCGCGAAATGGACGATCTCCTGCTGCACGCCATCTTCGAGGATGACGAAATCCTCGCGCTTGAGCTGTGTGACCTTCTTGCCCTGCGGGTCGGTGACGCTGACGTTGAGATTGACCCAACGCGCATTGAGCTTGATAGCGCCATCATCGCCATTGGGATTTTGCTGAATGGACAGAACCGCCGCAGGGGTCAAGAAAACGAGTAAAGCTAACGCCGCAAGCCGTACCGTAAGTGCCACGATGAGCCTCCCCAAATCAGGTTGATTACTTTCACTCCACCTGATGGCAATACGCAAGGGGAAGCGCCAGCGAGTGCAAGTTTATCAGCGCCGAGACTAGATATTTAAGGGCGATGGTTGTTCATTTACTCTTGTTGCGCGGTGATGGATTGGAAGCCCGCGACAGCGGGCGATAGATTGTAGCCCAGCGCGTCAGCGCTGGGGGTGCATAGCGAAACCTGACGCCAGCCCGTGAAACGGGCGGCAGAGATCATGCGCTGCACCTCTGTCGCCTGCTTCGCAGGCTCGATGATTCATTGCATGGTTTACCCAGCGCTGACGCGCTGGGCTACATGCTGCCGCCGACTACGTCGGCTTTTCCTTCATACCGCGTACGATGAGTCATTAAGTTTTACCGCGATGATTGGTAGCGCGCCCGCCGCTTGAATCATTGCGCCTGCGATTGAATGCCGGCGGCGTCATAGGCTTCAAGGAAGCGTTGCGCCTTGATGCCTGGACTGAGCAAGGCAACGCCGCGTTGATAATCGTAGAGCGAGAAGACGCCGACGATCTCGCCCTGATTGTTATAGACAGGGCTGCCGGAGAAGCCGTCCTGCCCATCAATCTTTGCAGACCAGTATTGCGAGCCGCCGAACGCATACGAGCCGTTGAAGCTCCCCCGGCGGATCAGTTTCTCGCCGCCCGGTTGGGCAATCAAAAGCAACTGCTCATCCTTGCTGGGATCTCTTTCCAGCACATTGGGATCCTAAGCTTAGAATTCCACGTGGACAAGTTGTCGCG
>JADMIO011020038.1_pt1 | contig 27657 bp, 25 predicted proteins | sample 8958161 | NCBI WGS metagenome assembly JADMIO01 (sample SAMN16585339, study PRJNA669376) | soil metagenome | isolation source: Crop rotation soil | place: USA: Cullars Rotation, Alabama | collected 2011
GCGACAACTTGTCCACGTGGAATTCTAAGCTTAGGATCCCAATGTGCTGGAAAGAACGGTCTCAATCTCGTGGTGCATGTGTTCATGGGTGTGCTGTTGTGGAAGGCGGCGCGGTTTGTTCCTGGCGCGGATCCACGAGTGGTGCTTTATCTCTACGCCTGGAATCCCGTCGTTCTGATGCAGTCCCTCGCGAACAGTCACAACGACATTCTTATGGCGTTCGGGATTCTGCTCGCAGCCTACTTCGTGTTGCGCGGCAATCCTCAGTGGTCTGTCCCTCTGCTCGTGCTCGCGGGGCTGATCAAGTATGGAGCGTTCGTCCTGATTCCGTTTGCTCTCCTGCGAACATTCCGAGCGCAAGGTTTGAAGGCGGTTTTGAAGTCATCGCTCCTGGGTGGCTTGCTCGGACTCCTGGCCATGATCCCTTATTGGCCAAAGGAGGAAGGCTTCAAATACCAACTGCTCTTTCTGCAGACGACAGAGAGCGGTGGCTCTCTTCACGCGTTTGCGGCGACGCTGTTTCGATTTGCGGGACGTCTGTTCGATCCCCTGGCTCCTGTCGCTCCGGCCGCCGCGCACGCGCTGGAGATCGCGCTGGGTTTGGGCTTCGTGTGCTTCGTCGCCTACGAATTCATCGAAATAGTGCGTGAGCGGATCTCGGCGGTCTCCATGGTGCAAATATGGATGACGTTGCTTTTTGTGGCCATCTGTGTCGTCAGCCCTCAGTTTTACTCATGGTATCTCGTGATCCTTGTGCCGCTCGCAGTGCTATGCGCTGAGGCTTTCCTTGGGCGGGCAGCGCTCGTTTTGAGCGTGACGCATGTCCTCGCCTTCGCGGACCTTCGCCGCAAGTCGATCGGATATTTTGTGATTTGTACGCTATTGCCGATGGCGTGGCTTTACTGGCAGAGCAGACGTGCAGATTCGAAGCGATAGCCCCTCCAGACAGGAGGGGCTATCACGCGAACTACTGTGGTTTGTCCTGTGGACGTCTCAAGACTGGCGGGGCATCAGCGTCTGAGGTGCTCTCGCCCGGCTTGGACGCGCCGTCTTTGCTGCTTGTATCCTTCGGATCGTCGCCATCCCGCGGTGCTCGTCGCGAGGGAGCAGGGCGGCGAAGACTCGGAGCCCGATCTCTTTCAGTCGGAGCTTTGTCGCCCTCCAGACGTGCCAGAAGCTGCTTCACTTGCGAGAATTCCGAGGTTGTCACCACATACTGCTCTCGGGCCGGCAGGATCAACTCGATATTCTTTTTCGTCTCCGCGACGCGTGCTTCGGTTGGAGGATGGGTTGAAAACAGTCCGGATACTTTATGTTTCGCGCTTTCCCGCGCCTGGAGTTTTTCGAAGAAGCTCACCGAAGCGCCTGGATCGTAACCGGCTTTGTACATGTATTGAAGGCCCAGCCGGTCGGCTTCCGCTTCAGCGGTTCTGTTGAAAGCGAGGAACGTGATCGGAACGCCGATCTGCGCGGCCTGCTGGATGATCATGCCGGGTATGCCGCCGCCGAAGATCATCAAGGGAATCGCCGCGATGTTGATGAGCGACGCCTTCTGCTGCTGTTCGACGGCGTGTCTGGCGCAGACATGCGCAATTTCGTGCCCCATCACCCCGGCAAGTTCCGCTTCCTCATCGGCGGCGAGAATCAGCCCTGTATTGACGTAAAAGAACCCACCCGGCAACGAAACAGCGTTGATCTCATCCGATTCGATGACTCTGATCGTGAATGGGACTTTGCAATCGGAGTTGCGGACGATATTTTGACCGACGCGGTTGACGTACTCGGTGACGACGGGATCGTTCAGAAGCGTCACGCTGGATTCGAGCTCTTTGGATGCCTCTCGGCCCATCGCGATCTCTTGCTCGAGGCTCATCTTCATGAGCCCGATGCCGCCCTTGTTGATGTCCCGGTTGCCGATGTTGTCGATATCGGAGTTCTTCGGCAGTTTCTTGGCCAATTCCTTGGCGGCTTTTTCCTCTTCCTTGGCCTTCTTCTCGGCCGCTTTCTTTTCCTCGGCTGCCTTCTTCTTTGCCTCAGCGGCAGCCTTGGCTGCCGCTTTTGGATCCGATGTGTCCGGGGCGGTTTGCGCGAAGGCGGGGGCGGTCAGAAACACCGCAAATAGCAGTGTGACCAGCTTCCTGGAAAACCTGTTTGTCATGCTTGTTCTCCGATACCTAAGTGATTCAATCGTATGGGCCATACCAACATGTGTCAAGTGGTTTGACGGCGCCGCGGAGAAAAGGAAACAGATTATTTACAAGGCTTTACAAGGTTTCTATATGGACGCCACGGGCATGCTGACGACATCGTCGACAGCTATAGCCTCCTTGACGACGAAGGGCTCGGCATACTCCACCCCGATGAGATGCCCGAAGTACTTGCATTGCGTCGTGATGCGATCCATCAGCCGTCCCCAGGCAGGATAGAGTTCCGTGACCTCCCGCATATCCCCGGCAAACTGCGACTCGAAGGCCATCATCGCCTCCAGTTTTTTAGGAAAAAACGGCGAGATGTCCACGATGAAGGACGGAGTCACGTCGGCGTACATGGCCGAGTAAAGAATCTTCTGGGGGCGGTGGGGTACGCCCGGAATCGGCAATTGCTTCAGCCCGGCGGCGTAACAAGCCTCATAGCCCAGAATTGCAGCCGTGTAATGGTCTGGATGCCGCCCTTCCCAGTAAGGAAGGATTACGGTCCTGGGCTTCGCTGCCCGGATGCGCTCCGCTACCGCCATCCGGTTCTCGATCGACAAGGTGAGTCGCGAATCGCCGAGGTTCATGCGCTCCCGCCAGCGCGCACCAATGATCGCCGCGGCAGCATTCGCCTCGCTGGCGCGAATCTCAGGAGTGCCGCGGGTGCCCATTTCACCTTGCGTAAGATCGAGGATTCCCGCCGAGTAGCCCTGATGGATCATTCTCAGCAGCGTGCCGGCGCACGTCAGTTCGACGTCGTCGGGGTGAGCGGCAATTGTCAGGACGTCTACTTGTTCCACAGTGCCTTGAGCTTTCTTTCCAGCTCCGCGCTGTCCACGCGGTGCCGAAATGCTTCTTCGCCATTGATCATCACGACGGGAATTTCCCAGCCATAAGCCTCTCTCAAGGCGCTGTCGGAATCGACGTCCGTGACTTTCAGGTTGATGGAGTATTTTCTGATGAGCGGCTCGATGACCGCCTTTGCGTCATCGCAGAGATGACAGCCGGGTCTTGAGTAGATCTCAATTTGAATGAATTCTGGCATCTTTGGTGCTTTGAAGCCGGCGGAAGAACTTGGCCGCGACTTGAACGTCCCGCCCGATCTGCTCGCGCAACAATTCCGAAGAGTCGAACTGCCGCTCGTCGCGAACGCGGCGGAGGAATTGCAGCCGGGAAGTGATCGTTTGTTCGGGGACCGAACCCCGCAGAATGAAGGTTTCGATGGATTGAGTGCCGCTTCCAAACGTCGGTCGTGTGCCGATGTTGGTGATGGAGTCCACCCACGGGCCGCCATCCATTTCGGTTCGCGTGATGTAGACGCCCTGGCGCGGCACCAGCTCGTTTTCAGCCGCCAGGTTAAGCGTAGGCACCGTCACCTTGCGTCCCCGGCCGGCGCCCGCAACAATGCGGCCTTCAAGTTCGAACCAACGCCCTAGAAGCCGACATGCCTGCGAGACTTTGCCATCCTGAATCCGCTGGCGAATCTGCGTGCTGCTGACGACAACTCCTCGAGTCGAAACGGAGGGTATTTCGATCACTTCGAATTCGTGGTGCCACCGTTTCAGGGTTTCGATTGTGCCTGCCTGCTTATGGCCAAACGTAAAGTTGCTGCCCACGCATATAGCTTTCGCCCGCAACCCATCCACAAGGTAACTTTTTATGAACGCTTCGGGGGTGAGCGCAGCAAACGCCATGTCGAATTTCGCCATGAACAACAGCTCAATCCCCGCGGCTTCAAGAAGGCGAATCTTCTGTGGCAGCGTGCTGATCAGCCTTGGTGCAAGTTGAGGCGCCAGAACGCCCACAGGATGAGGCGCAAACGTGAGGACCGCGGGCCGAACGCGAAGCTTCCTGGCCCGTTCGACAACGTTTCGGAGAATCGACTGGTGCCCCAGGTGCAGGCCATCAAAGTTGCCGATGCTGATGACCGATGGGGCGTTCAACGCTGCGTCGGTCAGATCGGAAACGACTTTCATCGGGGTATGATTATACGGAATGACCGGGACAAAGTTCGAAAAGCTCGTTGAGATCATGTCCACGCTGAGAGGCCCGAATGGCTGCCCATGGGACAAGCAGCAGGACCACAACACGCTCAAGCCTATGCTCGTCGAAGAGACCTACGAGGTGCTGGAGGCCGTCGATAAGAATGATTCCGATGGCCTCCGCGAAGAGCTCGGCGACCTCCTGCTGCATATCGTCTTTCACGCGCAGCTCGGAAAAGAGGCAGGGAAGTTTGACATCGATGGCGTTGTCGATGGCATCTGCGAGAAGCTGATTCGTCGCCACCCGCACGTTTTCGGCAACGACACCGCCGCATCACCGGAAGAGGTCGTGAAAAACTGGGAAGCGATCAAGGCCGAGGAAAAGGCGCAGAAGTTGACCGGGCGCACTGCGGAGCAGCGATCGCGACTCGAGGGCATCCCGAGCAAGCTTCCTGCGCTGCATGAAGCTCACCAGATATCCTCGCGCGCGGTTCGTGTGGGTTTCGACTGGCCGGACATCGGAGGCGTGTTCGACAAGCTGGAGGAAGAGACGCGCGAACTGCGTGACGCACTCACCGCGCCGGAGCAATTGCGGCAGTCTCGACTCGAAGACGAAATAGGCGATCTTTTCTTTGTTGTCGTTAACCTTGCACGCTTTCTGAAAATCGACTCCGAATCCGCTTTGAAGCGCGCCAACCGAAAATTCAAGAAGCGGTTTCAGCACATGGAAGCGCAGCTCGCCGCCGCCGGCAAAGACATCGAATCCACCACGCTCGATGAAATGGAAAGCCTGTGGCGGCAGGCGAAGATCGAGACGGCAGAGGAATGAGCGGAGCGAATGCAAGCCCGATAGGGCGCAGCCAGTGAAAAAAATGAGCGGCGTCACGATTCGCGAACTCACCACCATTGAGGAGTTCGAGTCGTGTATGGAGTTGCAGAGAGAAGGCTTCGGACGCAGCGATCTCGACCTCATGCCCATTCGCTTTTATGTCGTAACCCGGCATGTCGGAGGTCTTGTTCTCGGCGCGTTCGACGGCAGCGCAATGGTCGGTTTCCTAAGCGGCATACCCGGCATTCGTGATGGCGTGCCCTATTGGCATTCTCACATGCTGGCTGTAACACAGACGCATCGAGGTGCCGGCATTGGCACTCAGCTCAAGCTGGCCCAGAAGGAACGAGCGCTCAAGCAGGGCATTCGCCTGATCGAATGGACTTTCGATCCGCTCGTTTCACGGAACGCTTACCTCAACATCGAGAAACTTGGCGTGATCGTCCGGCGCTACTATCCCAGGTTCTACGGGGGCGACGACGATCGCCTGGTCGCGGAATGGTGGCTGGAGCGGCCGCGGCCCGTCCTCGGCGCCGATAGACGACGGGTGACGATTCCGGCAGATTTTGATCCAGCCGCGCGTGTTCGCGTCCGGGAGGAGTTCCTCGCCAACCTAACGGATGACTTCTTCGTCGCGGCATTCGAGCGTCACGGCGACACCAGCGATTACATCCTCATTCGAGGGGCAGCTCATGCGGATCAAGCAGATTGAACTGCGCGAAATCCGGATGCCGCTGTTGCGGCCGTTCGAAACCAGCTTCGGAGTCACGCTGGACCGGCGAATCCTGATCCTGAAGGTTTCCGATGGCCCATATGAGGGGTGGGGGGAAGTGACCGCCGGCGAGGGACCGTTCTATTGCCATGAAACCACGGATACGGCATGGCACATCCTGCACGACTTCGTCATTCCGCGAACGCTTGGGAAAGAACTGGCAGGAGCTCGCGACTTTGCCCCCATGGTCGCCGACATTCGGGGCCACTACATGGCGCGCGGTGGGCTGGAGGCCGCGCTTTGGGATCTGGAAGCCCGGGAGCGCGGGCAGCCGCTATGGAAGTTCCTCGGCGGCACGCGTGAAGAGATCCACGCCGGAGTCTCCATCGGCATTCAACCCTCGATCGACAAGCTGCTTCAGGTGATTCATGACGAAGTCGATGCCGGTTATCACCGCATCAAGATCAAGATCAAGCCGGGCTGGGATGTCGAAGTGATACGTCAGGTCCGCGCGGCCTTTCCGAAGATTCGCCTGATGGGCGATGCGAATTCCGCGTACACCCTCGCGGACATCGACGTGTTCCGTCAGATGGATGCTTTCGACGTGATGATGTTCGAGCAACCGCTGCATTACGAGGACATCATCGATCATGCCGAACTGCAGCGCCACATCCGAACTCCGATTTGCCTGGATGAGTCCATTCATTCCGCCGATGACGCGCGCAAAGCGATTCAGATCGGCGCTTGTCGCATCATTAACATCAAGCTGGGACGTGTAGGCGGCCATCGGGAAGCACGGGCGGTCCATGATGTGTGCCGGGATAACGGGATTCCGGTCTGGTGCGGGGGCATGTTGGAGTCGGGCATTGGGCGGGCTCACAACGTGGCGCTCTCAAGCCTGGAGAATTTTTCGCTGCCGGGAGATGTCGCGGCCAGCAAGCGGTATTGGGCCGAAGATGTGATCGCGCCGGCGGTGGAAGTCTCACCTCGAGGAACTATCGCTCAGAGTATGGAGCCGGGAATTGGGTATTCGGTGAACCTTGAAGTTCTCGATCGCTGCACGGTTCGCAAGCAAGTATTTTCCGTATGACTGTCCACGAAGCCGACTGGCTCTGTCCCGCAACGTCAGCTCCCATCCGCAACGGTGCTATTGCCGTGGAGCAGGGACGTATCGCTCAGATTGGCCCGGGCGCTGAGGTTCCCGGACACGACCGCGTACGTTATCCCGGTTGCGCCATCATCCCGGGCTTCGTCAACACCCACGCTCACCTTGAACTCACCATCTTTCACGGCCTCCTCGAGAACCTCGCCTTCGGCGACTGGATCGCGAAACTCGTTCGCATCAAGTACAGCGCACTCGATCGCGAAGCGCTCAAGGCCTCGGCGCGCCTCGGCGCCATCGAAATGCTGCAGGCCGGTGTCACCGCCGTCGGAGAAGTGATGGATACCGGAACCGGTTGGGAAGCGATGCGAGAGTTTGGTCTCCAGGGCGTGGCCTACCAGGAAGTGTTCGGTCCTGACGAAGCCCAGGCCGTCGAGTCTCTGCGAAGCTTGCAGTCCAAGGTAAACGACTATCGGCAGCAGCAAACCGAGACGCAGCGGATCGGGATTTCGCCGCACGCCCCATACACGGTATCGAAGCGTTTATATGAAGCCGTGCGCGACTACGCGCGAAGGGAATCGCTGCGCATGACTGCACACGTCGCCGAATCGAACGACGAAACGCTGTTCGTGCGCGACGGCGCAGGACACTTCGCTGAGGCCCACAAGAAGAGGGGCATCGAAGTCACGGCGCGGCAGACTTCGCCAATCGCGTACCTCCACAAGCTTGGGCTTCTCGGTCCCGACATGCTTCTTGTGCACGCCATCGATACGGACCCTGCAGACCTCCAACGCATCCGGGATACAGGTGCTTTCGTCAGCCATTGCCCAAGATCCAACGAAAAACTTGGACATGGTATTTCGCCTGTAGCCGAAATGCACAAGCTTCACATTCCCGTCTCACTAGGCACCGACAGCACGGCCAGCAACGATTCCATCGATATGTTTGCCGAGATGCGTCTCGCCGCCTTCCAGCAAGGCCTGAGTCCAGCCGCAGTTTTTCGCATGGCAACGATTGAGGGTGCGCGTGCCTTGGGACTCGATGCTTCGATTGGAAGCCTGGAGGCCGGGAAGCGTGCGGACTTCGCGGTTGTCAAGCTTAGGGGAGTCGCCGAGGACCCGATCGAGTGGCTGGTCCGCTCGGGCAAAGTGGCTGATGTGAAAGCGACCATTGTCGGCGGTTCCCCCGTCTCCCTCAATGAAACGGGCATTCGCCACGACGTCGAGCGAATCAGGGCATCTATTGCTCGCGCATGATCACAGGCACCCGCACCGTACTGTCCCTGCGGCTTTCAATCTTGATGGACGTCCCCTGCGGCTCGTAACGTCGCAGGAAGGACGGGTCTGCGTAGGCACGCGGTTCCAGGAAGTTCCACGCAAAGACGGCATAGTTGCCCGGTGGAATTCCGCGGAGCGTGAACGCGCCGGCTTCATCCGCCACTGCTGTCTTGAAAAGACTGATGTCGCCGCGTAGGTCTTCCTCCGGTGCAAGAACAATCTGGGCTCTTGGGAAAATGGCTCCGTTTGTTCCGGTGACCGTGCCACGAATGCGTCCCGTCGCGGAACTGAGGACGATCTCGAGGGTATCGCGATCGTCGGAAATTGAGACGGGTGCTCTCAATGCATCGGCCGTTCCCAGCGTCGCCGACTTCACGTAGAAATCTTCCGGTAGGCCATAGACAGCGATGGAATAGCTTCCTTTGATGACGTGTTGTATCTCGAACGCACCACCGGGTTCGATTTTCGCCTGACCACCGGGGCTGGTGCCGTTCAACACAAGCTGTATGCGGTTGAGAGTTGGCAACGGGGAGCCGTCGTCGGTCGCGATTTTGCCGCGCATCGAGAAACCGGGATCCATCACGATATCCACGCCGCTGAGATCGCGGTCGCCCACTTCGACACGGCGTTCGGCAACAAGGTTTTCCGCCGTCACCGACATTGCCGCGAGGCGGTATGTACCTGAGGGGAGATTCCTCACGACGTAGTTTCCGGAAGAATCGGACTGCGCCTGAGCTTGTGCCGCGCCGCTCACCAGGATCTGGATCTGAACCTGGACGCCTCGCCCGGTGCGGGCGTCGGTTACGGTTCCACTGACGTTTGCCAGCGCTACACGCCTGAGGTGGAAGTCGACGGCAGACCGTACTTCTCCTGCTTTGAGTTGTAGCTTCTCAGCCATGCCGGCGTTAGGCGCATCCTTGTAGAACACGACCGGGTATCCGTTGGGAGCCGGCAGCACGTTTGGATTTGGCGGCACGAATACGGGGCCGAGCCGCGCGGACGTGTAGTTGACCGCCACGTAGTACTCGTCCGGTGTGAGCCAGTAAAAGCGATACTCGCCGCGATCGTCTGTGCGAGTGAACGCCGCCGCGGCTGTGCGCGGACCAGTGGGCCCCGGCGGCCCGCCGGCGGGTCTGTACAATTGAACAATCGCGCCGCCGAGCGGTTCGTTGTCGAAATCATGAACCGTGCCGGTGATTGTCGCTGCCCGAACCAGCTTGAAGTCCATAGCCGGTACCGGCTCGCCATTTCTGATCGCCAGTGGCGTTCCGGGAGCATTGAGCGCGGCCTGACCATACTCCACAGCGGCAAAACCATCGGCCGTCACTTTCAAGCGATATTGGCCCGCCTCGATGTCTCCGATCCGGAAGCGACCATCGCGCCCCGTGCGAACAATCTTGGGTGCCGCTCCGCCGGACAATTCAACCTTCGCATCGATGATCGGAATGGGACGGCCGTCCGGGCTGTCTGCCTGCGTGATCTGACCCTCGATTGAAGATCGAGTCGCCGCCGGCAGTTGGAACATCAGAATCAGGCTGAGCAAGAGCGACATGGCTAGGGCTCCACGGTGATGAGCTTCAGATCCAGCGTCCGGTCTTTGTTCTCTTCGATCAGAAGGGTTGTGCCGCGAGTCTGATAACGCGACAAGAACTCCGGGTTGTAGTAGGCACTGCTGGAAACGGCATCGAATGCGAAAGCCGTATAGCGCCCCGGTGGCACACTGGACATCCGGAAGCTACCTGCGGTGTCAGTGGTTACTCTGCGGTAGCGATCGCGGCGGTGGCGCAAATCTTCCTCAGGAACGAGCACTACTGCGGTGCCGGCGGCAGGAGAAGCCACACCCGTGGCAACTGTCCCCGTAAGAACCCCGCGGTGTCGCGCAATCACGAGGTCGATCGAGACCGGGGAAGTCGATACCTGAACTCCGGACTTCAGCGCGTCTCCGCCTTCGATAGGCACCTGCTTCAAGTAGTAATCCGGGGGAAGGCCCACGATCGAGACGTCAAACTGACCCGGGAAAAAAGGCGACTGTGTCGCAATAGTCCCATCGGGGCGCAGGGGCAACGACACCGTCGAGCCGCCGGTTCGCGCGGTAAGCCGAGCGAAAATCGCCGCCACGTCGAATGGCAATGGACCTGTCGAACCTTCAACCGTGAGTCGGCCGCGTGCCTGGATCGCCGGCACGAGCGGAACATCGAGTTCCAGGTCACGATCCGCAATCAGCACCGGGATTTCTGAAGTCGACATGGTCTGAGTTGCGGCCTGGTGGATGCCGCGTAGAACGTATGTTCCAGGTGCGATGTTGGGGATCTCAAACTTGCCGTTCACGTCCGGGCGATAGCGAAACGATCCGTTGGCGCCAACGATTGCTGTAGGGAACAACCCCAATGGGAACTCTGTTGCTTTCGATCCGGCGGGCGTATTCAGCAGGCTGCCGCGAATCGTTACAAGCGGCACGTGCCGAATTTTGAAATCAATCGCGGACACGTCCTGGCCGTCGCGCAACCGAACGGTTTGTGCTGTGGCGATGTCCGGGGTGTTCGGATAGTAGTAGGTGGGGTAGTCGACCTCAGGACGCGCGAGGTTTGGATTGACCTGGGGAAACGCCGTAAGAATTTCGTGCATGGCGCCTTCACTATGATTCACCGCAACAAAGTATTCGCCAGGACTTAGCCAGAAGAGTCGATAGTTTCCGCGTTCGTCCGTGTTCACGGACTGCACGAGGCGATAGCGGCGGGAGCCTCCCGGCTGATACTCCACGGATAGCGCAAGCACACTCGCGTACGGCACCGGCCGTTCATTTTCGTCATGGACGATCCCACTGATCGTGGCGGCCGGCGGCATCGATATCTTCGCGTCCGGGAGGCGTCCTCCGGCGAGAACGTGGATCACTGCGCCCTGATCGTTGATGCCGCGTTGGCCGTACTCCGAGCGGACGAACCCGTTTCGAATCGCCGAGAGCCGGTAATCGCCGGGCGGGATCCCCGACAGCGAAAACGTTCCCTTGCTGTCGGTCGTGGCGACAAAGGTTTTCTGCCGGCCTTTAATGAAATCCAGGATCGCGGCATTGAAGTCGTAGTCCGCCAGAGCGCCGACATTTGCGGAATAGAGTTCGACCACGGCTTTCGAGAGGCCCTCGCTCGTGCCGCCTCGAACGACGGTGCCTTGTAGCGTCGCAGTCGGCGTATCCGCTGTCTGGAGTGCAAGAACGACGGTAAGAAGCGCCTTGTTCAACATGATCAAGATTCTTGTCGGAAGCGCAGTGGCATTAGCCCTGCGATAAGTGTTACAGCAGGTTCTCGGTTCTGATTTTTTCTATGATAACGATTAGGTAGTCCGGGTCAAGTTTTGAGTTAGAGTTGACGCCGCGCATGCGACATCACATCGCCTTGGTACTCACAATCGTTTTCGTCTCGGCGGGTGCACTCGCGCAGACCGCGCGCCAGGTGCCGGATGATGCGGAGATTCGTCAAATTCTTGCCGAGCGTGTCGACAAGTACCGGCAGAGCGTCGGCATCGTCGTTGGCGTGATTGAGCCCCAGGGACGTCGTGTGGTTTCCTACGGCAGACTTGCCGCGGATGACCTTCGGCCGCTCAATGGAGACACGGTGTTCGAGATTGGATCGATCACCAAGGTGTTCACTTCGCTCCTTCTCGCGGACATGGCGGAGCGCAACGAGGTTGCCCTGGACGACCCCGTGGCCAAATACCTGCCATCGACAGTGAAAGTGCCGGAGCGACGAGGCGAGCAGATCTCATTGGAGGATTTGTCCACTCACAAATCCGGCCTGCCACGGATGCCTGCCAACGTGGATCCCAGTAATCCAGGCAACCCGTTCGCGGAATACACCGTCGCCCGTCTTTATGAGTTCTTGTCGAGTTATCAACTGCCCTGGGACATCGGCGAACGGTACGAGTATTCCAATATCGGAGGGGCCTTACTCGGACATGCCCTCGCGCGACGTGCCGGCATGAACTATGAGGACTTGATTGAGAAGCGGATTACGCAACCGCTGGAGATGAAAAGCACGCGCGTTACGCCGACATCGGACATGAAGGGTCGGCTCGCTGCAGGTCACGCTTATGCGCTGGAGCCGACATCCAATTGGGATTTCGGCGCATTGGAACCGACGGGCGCCCTTCGTTCAACGGCGAATGACCTGCTCACCTTCCTTTCGGCCAATCTCGGTTATACGAAGACTCCGCTTTCACAGGCTATGGCGGCCATGCTGAAGGTTCGCCGTGACAGAGATCGGGGAACAATCGGCCTCGGGTGGTTTTTCGATTTGCGAGGCGGCGTCGAAATTATTTCGCATTCGGGGAGCACGGGCGGATACCAGTCCTTCATTGGTTACGATCCCAAAGCCCGAATTGGAGTAGTGGTGTTGTCGAACAGCGGTACCGGAGTTGGCGTTGACGACATCGGCGTCCATTTGCTGAACACAAAGGTGCCGCTTATCGATGGCGAATTTCTAAAACCGCCAAAGCAACGAAAGGAAATCGAGATCGACCCGAAACTGCTGCAAACCTACACAGGGCGATACCGGTTTCCTTCGAGCCAGCCGGCAAGCATCACGAGTGAAGGCGGGCACCTGGTGTTGCAGGCGGAGGGTGAAGTCAAGATCGCGTTTTACCCTGAGAGCGAGCAGGAGTTTTTCGCCAAAATCATGGATGCTCAAATGAGATTCTCGAGCGATGCCAAAGGGCACATCACAGAACTTATTTTTTACCGGAGCGGCCAGGACGTTCGGGTCACCCGAATCGACGAGTAAGAGCCTACGCGCTTGCTGAGTTTCTGATCGACAGGAGTCGTTGGACGGCCATCTCCGCGATGGCCTGGCCTGTGTGTTGATCGCTGCCCGCTATTGCTTTGAAGTGATCACGATCCAGAACAAGGACGTCGAGCTCACGGATCGCACGTACAGTGGCAGTTCGTGGACGATTTTGAAGGATGCCGATTTCACCGAAGTAGTCGCCGGCACCGAGTTCAGCGAGAACGAAATCTTCTTCCGCAACCCGCTGCACGACTTCGGCGGCACCAGACACGACGACGTAGAAGGTCTCTGCGGCATCGCCCTGGCGAATGACCACGTCGCCAGGTGCAAAGCTTTCGCGTCTCAGGTGCCGAGACACTTTGGCCAGCGCGTTTTGGCCCAGCCCGGGCAAAACACCGGCTAATTGGTTTACCATCACGCGCCGCCGTGCGATCTCCGCGATATCGTCACTGACGAGATCATGGTCCGCGACGAGTTGTGTAAAGAGATCCCGGCCGATCTCGAGCACGCGCGCGCCGCCTTTAGCCGCGCGAATGGACGCGGTCCTCGGGACGCCATACAGCAAACCGATTTCGCCGAAGTAACTGCCTGGGCCGAGGGTGGCGAGCTTCTCGGAAACCACTTGCGGCGTTTGGCGCCACACTTCAACCTCGCCCTCCATGATGACGTAAAAGGCATCCGCCGCATCTCCCTCACGGAGGATCATGCTTCCTTCCTCGAAGGAACGCTGCACTACACCGGCAAGGAGATTCTTCAATTCGCTCCCGGTCAATCCCAGGGACGACAGTGTTCTCTCTTCATCCTTCGACTTTCCAGAAACGGGTGCGTGGTGTTGTCTCTTGGCAACGACGCGAACCTTGAGGTTCGCCGGACCCGGCATGGGCGTCAGGACAACACGCAGCTTGTAGTCCTTCGGATGCAGTTCAAGTTTCACGGTCCTCAAGACGGCCAGCGTCGTGATCATCGTGATCGTTTGAACAAGGCCGATGCTCAAACAGGCATGAGTGCCGAGACCGAAAGGCGAGTAGGCGTTGGCACGCATTGCTTCGGATCGTGGCGGCAGATAGCGGTCGGGATCGAACTTCATGGGATCCGCGAAGTAGTGCGGGTCGAAGTGGGGCACGCTTATCGCGAAGAAAACGAAACTGCCCGCCGGGATGGTATAGCCATCGAATTCGAATGTTTCCACGACGAAGCGCGGGACGGCCGGAGCAATCGGCCGATGTCTGAAGATTTCCTTCACGCAGTTCTGCAGCGTCGTCATTTCGCGCAACTCACGCATCGTTGGCGTGCCATTCGCGTATGCGGCATCAATCTCATTTGTCAGACGGGAGATGAGATCCGGGCGATGCAAGAGCTCGTGTAGGAGGAATCCTGTCACCCGGCCCGTATATGTCATCCCGTTCACATACGGCAGGTGGCCGTTGGCGATTCGGTCCACGTCGTTCAGCGGGCGGCCATCCGGGTATGTCGCCTGCAGAACCATGTCGAGCATGTCCACCCGCCGGTGAACACCCGGCTGCTGCCGCTCGTGATCTGTGAAGAGCTTCTTGAAGAATTCGTGAACCGCGTGCTTCGTCTTTTTATAGAACGGCATCTTCAGGAGGAAAGACGGCCAGCCTCCTGCAGTCGCGCCGATGAAAAACCGCGAGAACCGGCGAAGATGCCGATACTCCGTTTCGCCCAGCGGACAGCCGCCGGCGGCGAATGCCAGGCCATTCACAGTGGCGCGTTGCAGCCGGTCCATGACCGGAATGGCTTCGCCTTCTCCCCAGGTCGCCACTTCCTGCTCCACCATGCGGATCAGGTCTGGAACCACCGGGCTTATTGCTTCACGCGAAAGTACCGGCTTCATCGCTTTGCGAAAGTGCGCGTGATCTGCGCCATCCATGGCGGCGATGTAGTTGTCGGTGCCGGCCTCCGCGGCAAGGCTGCTGAAGTACTGGCGATTGGAAAACAGGTGTCCCTGGCGGGACGCCAGCCGGTTCGCTTCAAGCCCGGCCAGTACCGTAATTTCGCCGGTAGGCGCCGTAGGATAGCGGACGCGATAGGCCGTTCCGTATTTCCTGGCGGCTTCGACCCAGAACTGGATCGGCTCGGCGGCAAGGTCGAGCGCATTGCCGATGACGGGCCAGCCTGCGACGAGCGGTGGCAATTTTGAAGTCGCAATAGCCATGGGTTTGCTAAGAGCGCACGTAGAGTAGCAGAGCGATGCGCTTAGTACTAGAAAAGCTACCCGGTTGACCATTGATTGTTGACTGTTCTCCGTTGACTGCTTGCGGTTGGTGTATTGGTTGATTGACCTTGCCCTGTCTCAGGTTTCAACACACCAGCCGTGGGCAGTCAACGGAGAACAGTCAACAATCAATGGTCAACGAGGCTTACGTGGAAGTTAGTCGAGCAGCGGAAGTGCGCCGCCGATGCGGGCCTGTTTTGCTCGCAGCAAATAGAGAATGAAGCCGGCAACCAGGGTTCCGAGGCCGGCCAGGGAGGCGTAGGGCTCTTCCTTGATACTCCATACGGTCATCCACAGGGTGAAAGCCAGATAGATGATGGGCGTCAAAGGGTAACCGACACAGATTTTGTGTCGGGCTCGTCCCTCGCGGCGTAATCGAAAGAGGCTGACAACCGTGAGTGCAGAAAAAATATTCAGCGTGAACGCGATATAGACCAACAGCCCTGCGAATGATGGCGTCAGCGCGAGCGCGGCAGCCAGTAAGGCCTGGAGTGCGACGGCTTTCGACGGTACCCGCTTGCTGTTCAGGCGGCTCAAGGCGGCAGGCAGGAAGCCGTCGCGGGCCATGGCTTCGACGATGCGCGGCCCCACCATCAACATGGCGCTCACCTGGCAAAACAACGTCAGAGCGATCAGCATGGCAACCATTCCGGCAATGTCTTTGCCCCAGAGCTTGAGCGCCACGGCGTGTCCAACCTGTTCGACACCGGATAATTCCGATGTGGGTACAACGAGCAGGTAGGAGAGATTGAGCAACACGTAAACCATGGCGACCAGCGCCGTTCCCGTCAGCAGGGAACGCGGCAGTGTTCGCTCAGGCGCCTTTAGTTCTGTCCCGATATACGCCGCGGAGTTCCAGCCGGAGTATGCAAAAGCGACGAAGACAAGGACAACAGCGAAGGGCGGCGACACCAGGAAGCTCGGATGGAGCTGGAACGCCGTTCCTTTGTCGGTGCCTGAAGTTGCAAAGAAAACGCTGCCGATGAAAATCGCGATCAGCAGCAGGTTGACGCCGGTAATCAGGTTTTGAAAGCGGCTGCCGAGATGAAGGTCGAGCCCATGAAGCAGCGACAGTACCAGCACGATCAGCGCTGCCATGAGGGACACGGGCCAGGAAGGAAATACGGTCTCGATGTAGAGATTCATCGCGATGGCGGAGGCGGCGATGGGCCCTGCGAATCCGACAACCAGCGAAACCGCTCCCGACATGAAGCCCAGCGAGGGATGCAGCAGGCGGCTCAGGTAATAGTACTCGCCGCCCGAATGCGGCAGGTTGGCGCCGACTTCTCCGTAGCACAACGCACCGCACAAGGCGACCAGTCCGCCCAGAAGCCATGCAAGCAGGATGTCGCCGCTGCCGGCGCCCATGCCGGCCATCAGTCCGGTCGTGGTAAACACGCCGGTGCCAATCATGTTGGCAATGACCGTGACCGTGGCTGCGGTCAGCGTCAGGGTGCGGCGATCGGACACAACTCAGACCTTCGACAACATGTGCCCGAGCTTCTCCTTCTTTGTTTGAAGATAACGCTGGGTATCGTCGGTGGGAGCGATCTCAATAGGTACCTGTTCGGTGATCGTGATACCGGCTTCCTTCAGAGCCTGAATCTTGCGAGGGTTGTTTGACATCAGTCGAACACGGCTGACTCCGAAATACCGCAGGATGTCGATACACAACGCGTAGTCACGATGGTCCGCTTCGAAGCCGAGTTCCTGATTGGCTTCCACGGTGTCGTGACCCGCGTCCTGAAGTTCGTAGGCCATCAGCTTGTTCATCAAACCGATGCCGCGTCCTTCCTGCAGGTGATAAATCAGAATGCCGGTTCCGGCTTCAGCTATGGATGTCTGCGCGATCGTCAGTTGCTTGCCGCAGTCGCAACGGCTGGAGCCAAAAACATCGCCGGTCAGGCATTGAGAATGTATGCGTACAAGGGGGGATTCCACCTCGGCCGGTTTTCCCATGACAAGGGCAACCGCACCGTCGGATTTGTCGCTGGACTCGAAACCAAAGATTCGAAAGTTGCCGAATTCCGTCGGGAAGGCCGCCTCGGCAACCTTGAGGGTTTTCATGGCGGAAGTATAGCAGGTATTTTTTTAGCCGACTAAGGCCATCTAAGGGAAGACAACGTCGTCCGCGGTGCCGCGCCGCCCGTCGGGGCCCAGAGAGCGGAAGCGGAAGCTCGGAGTCGTGGATTCAATTTCGATCGGGCGTCCCCACCCGTCCGACAGGACGAGGTCGCTCATGTATTGCGGATGCAGGACGTCGCCCAGCGTTACGACCGTTGACGCGCCAGGCGCATTTCCATTTTGCTGGCGGTAGGCCGTGACGCCGGCGTCAAGCTTGCGGAGCGCCGCGATAGTCGCTTTCTGGCGAGTTTCGTTGAGGGCTCCGACCAGTTCGGAAAACGTGACCCAGTTTTGATCTCCGAGCCTCACCGCGGAGATGTGCCAGGGGCTCGTCGCGGTGTCGCGCTCGAACTGGAAAGCGAGTTCGACCGTCGTTTCCGCGATCGCCCGATTGCCGCTTTGGCTGACGATTCTTCGAACATTGACCGCCTCGGGGATCAGCGTGGACGTGCCGAACTCGGCGACCTGCTTGCGGATTTCGTTGTGAGAGAGTCTCGCTCCGCCGCAGCCGCTGGTGAGGAATGCAGCGATTAAAGCGAGCTGGAGAGCACGATTCATCAGGGTTTCGAGTCTAGCACGCTGTGATAGACTCCCCAAAATGCACGTGAAACTTCTATTCTTCGCAACACTTAAAGATATCGTTGGTTCACGCCAGCTTCAGTTGGATGTTCCCAAGGGCGCAACTGTGAATGATCTGTGGGAGCGTCTGGAGTCCAGCTATCCGCGTTTGCGGCCTTACCGCTCGATCGTCCTGACTTCCGTGAACGAAGAGTATGTCGACCGCGCTGCGGCGATTTCCGAGGGTGACGAAGTCGCGTTGTTTCCTCCGGTGAGCGGCGGCTCGACGCCTTCCGACATTGAAGTGATGGAGCAGCCGCGCGAGATTTACCGCATCACGCGCGATGCGATCGATGCTCGTTCACTTGCCGCCATGATGCTGCGCCCGGAAGACGGCGCCATCTGCATCTTCGAGGGCGTCGTGCGGAATAATTCGAAAGGGAAGGCCACGCGTTTCCTCGAATACGAAGGTTACGAGAGCATGGCGCTCAAGAAAATGGAAGAGATCGGAGCCTTCGTCCGTAGCGCCTGGGATATCGATTCCGTTGCGATTGTTCATCGGCTGGGGCACATGGATATCGGCGAAACGAGCGTGGCAATCATCGTTACGTCGGCCCACCGCCGGGCTTCGTTCGATGCCTGCGAGTACGCGATCGATCGGCTGAAGAAGATTGTGCCCATCTGGAAGAAGGAGTTCTTCGAGGATGGTGAGGTCTGGATCGAGGGACAGAACTAGGAACCAGTTGCCGGCAGGCGTGTCCCCTCCTCGCAGAGGGTAATTATATACTTGACAGACCAAGCTCTCTGAAGTAAAGTTCTTGTCATGGCAAACGCAGCGTTCCCAGCGACACTACAGGAAGCAGTTATCTATTTCAACGAGTACGAAAACTGCCATCGGCTCATGGTGGATATTCGCTGGCCGGATGGCAAGGTAAAGTGCCCTACCTGCGGCTCCGAGCACGTTACCTATCTCGCCAAGGCTCGCGTGTGGAAGTGCTACGCCAAGCATTCTCTGGCTAAGTTCTCGCTTAAGACTGGAACGATCTTTGAAGACTCACCTATCGGCCTTGATAAGTGGCTCGTCGCGTTCTGGCTTGTCGTGAATGCGAAGAACGGCGTTTCATCCTGCGAAGTAGCGCGGTCTCTTGGCGTCACGCAAAAGACCGCGTGGTTCATGGATCACCGTATCCGTCTGGCGATCACCCAAGGCGGATTCGAAATGATGGGCACTCCCGATAATCCCGTTGAAGTGGACGAAACCTACATCGGCGGCAAGGCTCGCTTCATGCACAAGGACAAGCGCATAAAGATGAAAGGCAATACTGGCGGCATGGGCAAACAGGCCGTGTTTGGCTTGCTGGAACGCCATCCGCACAACGGAAAGTCAAAGGTTCGCGTCACAACAATCCCGGAGAAATGGAAGAACGAAGTAAACGACATCATTCAAGAGACCGTGAACAAGGGCACGATGATTTACTCCGATGAGCACGGCTCTTACCAGCAACTACCGGAGCGCGGTTTTGAGCACTTGTTTGTCAAGCACGCGGAATACTACGTGGATGGCGCAGTCCACACGAACGGTATCGAGAACTTTTGGGCATTGCTCAAGCGCGGCATCAAAGGCACCTACGTATCCGTTGAACCGTTTCACATGTTCCGATACCTTGATGAGCAGGCTTTCCGTTTCAACGAACGTTCTGGTAACGATGGTGACAGATTCTTGTCCGCGCTAAGTGGCGTCGTTGGAAAGCGTCTTACGTACAAAACGCTGATCGGCGATCCGGAGGGTCATAGTCGTGCGGCAGCGGAGAGGAAAGCGGAAGAGCTAGGATTTTTCTAGGCTCTTCCTTTTGCGTTTCGGTTTTGCGGTCCTTGGCGGGAGCGCATCTTTCGGAACAGACATAGCGGCTTTGAGAGCGGCCTTGAAGCGCTGGAACGCTTCGGGGCCTTCGATCATTTCTAAGGGCTTCTTACTCATCGCTTATCCGTTCCCACATTATCACGGTGGGACGGAAAGGCGGAAGTGTCTACTATCAAGTCAGCCTCGCTTAACATCCATGAAGCGTTTCTCGAACGCCTTAACAATGACGCCAACCGCCCGACTCATCGCGGCGCATCTCTCCCCCAAAGTGTCGTCCGCGAAAAGAGGTGGAGGGATCTCGTCAAGCGATATGTCAATCGCGAGATTAGGATTTGCCTCTACTTTCATTCCTTCGGAATACCCGGCAAGCGTGAAGGTCGCGATTTCTGTCTGACGTTCGAGAAATCCCTCAGACCTGACTTCGATACTCTTAAGCGAGACACCATTGGGGAATCTGAAAAGAGGCTGAATATTGCTGACCCAGGACGCGACAAGGTGAAGCCTTCTATGTCTGTCCTTGCGCGCCCAGTCATTGAGAATTTTCAGAATCCAGCCAAGGTCCTTGGTCAGTTCTTCCGGCGCGAGGTTTTTGGGAACCTTATAAGGCTGTACCGACTTGATGACGGCCTTCAGATCGTCCGGCAATGGTGCGATTTTCCCGGAGGCGCTGTCGAAGTGGTCGTCGGACCAAGTGAACGGCCATTCGAGCTTGTCTTCATTGGGGGGCGGGTTTTTTCCGCTCTCACTCACGGCGGACGCATAGATACACGCATCAAGGGCTGCCCGATACTGGTACAGCATCTCGCCGAGTTCGAGCGCGAGAATATTGGGTATATCTCGGGCGGGGAAAACGCTGAGACTTCCTGTCCCGTCGTGCTTTATGTCGATGGAACTTCCATACAGGTAGTGTTCCTCGCTCATTTGATTCCAAGCATTGGCGAAGGCTTCTCGATGGACATCGCCCCGATAGATACGCTGCCTGCACGTCTCAAATTCGAGTAATGGCATTGGTAAGGCTCAGGCGGGTGAGGTAACCGTGGACGGCTCAAATAACGAACCGCTCGGAATGCTTGTGCGGCGACTCCGACCTTCACTGCCGCCGAAGCGGAGAACAATCGGCCACGGTGCCGGTATGTACACGAGGAAGCTAATCAGCTTCTTCATGTGTCATCACCTCCTCGACTCGCGAAATGCGAGCAGCGGAAGTGTAGCGCGTTAGGCGTGGTCAGCGAAGTATATAATTACCCTCGCAGAGGAGGGGACACGCCTGGCTTCACGAGATCCCATCTTTCCACCGCAGCACCGGCTTCCTCGCGGCGCTTGCCTCGTCCACCCGGCTGATTCGCGCGTTGTGCGGCGCCGATTTCACTAGCTGCGGGTCCGATTCCGCCTCCCTGGCAATCGCAAGCATCGCTTCGATAAAGGCATCAAGCTCCTGGCGGCTCTCGGTTTCCGTCGGCTCGATCATGATGGCGCCGGGAACGATCAGTGGAAACGAAACCGTCGGCGGATGAAAGCCGTAGTCGATCAGGCGCTTGCCGATATCACCCACTCCGACACCATGGCGGGCCTGGTTCTTGTCGGAAAATACAACCTCATGTAGCGTCGGAGAGTCGAAAGGCAGCGCATAAGCGCCCTTCAGCCTTGACCGAAGGTAATTCGCATTCAACACCGCGGTTTCGGTGGTGGACTTCAATCCTTCAGGCCCATTCGCCAGGATGTAGCAGAGGGCGCGGACATGCATGCCGAAGTGTCCGTAGTAGGCCTTGATCCGGCCGATCGAGTGCGGGCGATTGTGTTCGTAATAAAAGGTGCCGTCTTGTTTCTTTGTCAGCACCGGACTCGGCAGGTGCTGCTCGAGGATTTGCTTAACAGCAACCGGACCTGCTCCGGGGCCGCCGCCGCCGTGTGGCGTGGTGAAGGTCTTGTGCAGATTGATGTGCAGGACATCGACGCCGAAATCGCCGGCGCGTGTGATCCCCATCATCGCATTCATGTTCGCGCCGTCCATGTAGACCAGCGCGCCGTGGGAGTGCACGATTTCGGCGATCTCTCCGATGTCACTCTCGAAGATGCCGAGGGTGTTCGGGTTGGTAATCATGATTGCGGCGACGTCGTTCGACATCGCTGCGCGAAGCCCATCGAGATCGACTGTGCCTTTAGCGTTCGTCGGGATGTGCTGGACCTCGTAACCCGAGATGGTCACGCTTGCCGGATTCGTTCCGTGCGCAGAGTCCGGCACCAGGACGATCCGGCGCGGGTTGCCGCGGGCCTCGTGATACTTGCGGATCATCAGAATCCCGGTCAGCTCGCCGTGCGCGCCGGCAGCGGGTTGAAGCGTGACGGCATCCATGCCGCTGATCTCCGCCAGGCAGGATTCCAGAACCGACTGAATTCGCAGCGAACCCTGCACGAATTCGTCAGGCATGCAGGGGTGCGCGTGAGCGAAGCCGGGAAGCCGCGTCACAACCTCGTTTACCTTCGGGTTGTACTTCATTGTGCACGAGCCGAGCGGATAGAGGCCGAGGTCGATGTGATAGTTCCAGGTCGAAAGCCTGGTGAAATGTCGCACGACGTCCGGCTCGCTGAGTTCGGGCATGCCTTCGATGTCGTCACGAAGCAAGGCTTCATCAACGATCTCGGCTACGGCGCGTGGTGGCACATCGAGCGGGGGAATGTCATAGGCTTTCCGCCCGGGAGAGCTGATCTCGAACAGAAGCCGCTCATTCAGGCTGATGTGGGAGCTCGTACGACTCACTGGAGTCCCTCCACAAGCGCGTCGATGTGTTCGCGGCTCGCAGTCTCCGTTACACAAACCAGAATGCTGTTTGAGAGTTCGGGATAGAAACGTTCAAGCAAGACACCGGGAACGATGTTCCGATCCTTAAGGTTCTGGAATCGTGACTCGGCGCTTTTTAGCCGAATGACGAATTCGTTGAAACGCGGCGCCGGGAACAGAATTTCGTGCGGCGTGAGTTCCTGGATTTTCCGGATCGCGTAATCCGTTTTCTGGATATTGTGCTCGCAGGTTGTTCGGAGACCTTTGGGGCCGAGGGTAGCGAGGTAAATGGTCGCCATCAGGGCGCACAACGATTGATTGGTGCAAATGTTCGACGTGGCTTTCTCTCGACGGATGTGTTGCTCTCTAGTGGAAAGCGTGAGCACAAAGGCTCGGCGGCCCTGCTGATCCTTTCCCATGCCAACGAGCCGGCCTGGCATCTGCCGGACGAACTTGTCGCGTGTCGTCAGGAAACCCACATGGGGTCCGCCGAAACTCATGGGAACGCCTAGTGACTGCGCTTCACCGACCACGATATCGGCATCCTTCGGTGGTTTCAGGATTCCCAGCGAGAGCGCTTCGCAGACATTCACGATAGCCAAAGCACCGTGCGGCTGTGTGAGGGCGGCCACCGCAGGGGTGTCCTCGATGGTGCCGAAAAAATTAGGTGACTGCACGACAACCCCCGCGACTTTGTCATCGAGTGCGGCTTCAAGCTGAGCGAGGTCGATGCGCCCCGACGACGTGTAGTCGATGAGCTGAATGTCGAGCCCAAGATTCTTTGCGTATGTTGCCATGACGGCCCGGTATTGTGGATGAACCGTGCGCGCGACGAGAATGCGATCGCGCTTTGTGATGCGATGCGCCATGAGCATCGCTTCGGTCACGGCCGTGCTCCCGTCATAGAGCGACGCGTTCGCGACGTCCAGGCCGGTGAGTTGCGTCATGTAGGTTTGGAATTCGAAGATGGCCTGAAGTGTTCCCTGGGCGATTTCCGCTTGATACGGGGTGTAAGCCGTGTAGAACTCCGAGCGCGAAATCAGCGCATCGACGATGACGGGGATGTGATGCCGGTAAACGCCGGCGCCGAGGAATGCTGTTTGACCGCCGGTATTGGCGTCGGCCGCTTTGTGAAAGTAAGCAAGCAGCTCGGGCTCGCTTAACGCGGCAGGAATATTCAGAAGGCCCTGGAGGCGGAGTCGTTCAGGAATGCCGGAAAACAACTGGTCGATGGAATCGACACCCATCGCGGCCAGCATTTCCTTGCGGTCTGACTCGGAGCAGGGAAGGTATCGCATCAGCGAGCTAAGTACAGCTTTTCACAACTAGGGTAACGTATTCGAGCGGGTGTCCCCTCCTGAGTCAGGAGGGGTGGCTGTGCGCTCAAGAAACTTCGCGGAGCCTCCTTAAGGCGCACAGACGGGGTGGTCACCCTCGCGTGAATCTTTAAGAATTCATTCCGAAACGTTGCCGTCGAGGTGACCACCCCGTCTGCTCCCGCTAAGGAGCGCTGTCGCGCGAAATTTTCCTGGGGTCGCAGCCACCCCTCCTGACTCAGGAGGGGACACCCGCTCGAATACGTTACCGTAGTTGTGAAACAAGGCTTTGGCATGATTTCTTCGGCACTGCAATCGCTAGCCACTAATGTATTCCTCGTATTGCTTTGCAGACAGCAGCCCCTCGGGCGTCTTCTCGACCTTCAGCCGCACCAGCCAGCCCTTGCCATAAGGATCGGCGTTGACAGTCTCCGGCGCATCCACCAGAGAACCGTTCACCTCCGTGACCTCGCCGGAAGCCGGACAAAAGATCTCGGAGACTGCTTTGACGGACTCGATCGTTCCCAGCGGTTTGCCGGCGGTCAGTTTGTCGCCGACTTTCGGAAGTTCGACGAAGACAACGTCGCCCAGTTCGCTCTGGGCGTGATCCGTAATGCCGACGGTGCCGGTGTCTCCGGAGATTCGAATCCATTCATGTTGTTTCGTGTAGAGGAGGTCCGCAGGATTCATATGTCGTCACCGTTTGTAAAAAGGCGTTGGCACAACTTCCGCTTCGCAGGCACGGCCACGTACGAGAACGTCGATCTTGCTGCCGATCGCGGAATGCTCGACCGGCAAGTAGGCCAAACCGATGTTCTTTTTCAGTGTAATCGAAGGCGACCCACTCGTGACGTGGCCAACTTCCTTTCCGCCAATCTGTACAGGATAGTGATCTCGAGCGATGTCTCGAGTCTGCATGGCAAAGCCGACAAGTTTGCGGCGTGTGCCATCGCGTTTTTGCGCAGTCAGCGCTTCGCGGCCGACGAAGTCGCCTTTGTCGAGTTTCACGACCCAGCCGAGTCCGGCTTCAAGCAGGGGCGTGGTCTCATCGATGTCGTTACCGTAGAGCAGCAGTTTCGCTTCAAGGCGTAAAGTGTTTCGAGCGCCGAGGCCGACAGGCAGAAGGCCCGCCGGCTCGCCGGCAGCGAGGATGGCGTTCCAGACTTTTTCGGAGTCCGCGGCGGGGAAGTAAAGTTCGAAACCGTCTTCTCCCGTGTAACCCGTTCGAGAAATCGTGGCTTCGACATCAACCACGCCGCCACGAGCAAAGTGGAACGGTTCAAGGTTCGCCAGCGGAACCGGTGTTAGAGGTTGGAGAATCTCAGCAGCCCGGGGGCCTTGCAAGGCCAGCAAACTGGTCTCGTCGCTGATGTTGGCGATCTGCGCGTCGAACCGATTCAGCGCATGGATCCACTCGAAGTCCTTCTCGATATTTCCCGCATTCACAACGAGCATGAAACGTTGCCCGGTATACCGGTAAACGAGAAGATCGTCGATCGCTGTTCCTTCGCGCGTGGGCAACACGGAGTACTGCGCCTGGCCGTCCACAAGGTGCGACGCATCGTTGGAGGTGACGTACTGGACGAGATCGAGAGCTTGCGGTCCGGTAACTTCGAACTCGCCCATGTGACTGACATCGAAGAGTCCGGCGGCGGTGCGGACGGCGGTGTGTTCTTTCGCTATTCCGGAGTATTCGACGGGCATTGTCCAGCCGCTGAAGGGGATCAGCTTTGCTCCCAGTTTCTGATGAACTGGGAACAAAGCCGTCCGCTTGTCCGGCATAGGACTATTGCACGTTGATATTCAGAGTGATCTGGCCCGCAGACGCATCGGCGCACGCCCGGAATTTCTTTGTGTCTCCGGGAATATCTTTCTCCCAGCAGTCGCCCACCGGTTTCCAGGCCTTGAGAGTCGCGGCGTAGAATGCGCGCAAATCTGCGGCCGACTCCCCAGGCATGGATACTGTAATCCGGTACGGAGGGCCACCCGACTTGGTGACCTTAGAACGGCGCGGCGTCTGAATCGTAAGACCTGCAGCGAGGGTCTGCGCGGGCTTCTCAAGGACGTACTTGCCGTAGTGCGTTTCTTTGGCTTCCGCGGCGTTTCTAGCGTCGAGCGCTTGCAGTTCCGCTTCTTTCTTGCGGTCCTCTGGTGTTACGCCTCGGACGGTGATTTGAAACTTGCGCGTCAGTTCCTGGCGGTCCACTTGCTTTCCGCTGATCCAGACTTCGTCGATGCCCTTGGTCGCCGAGATTTCCTTCAGCGGGTCATCGGAAACGACCATGAAGTTGGCTTTCTTACCTACGGTCAGCGCACCCAGATCGGCGGCACCGAGGGCTGCTGCGGACGATAGCGATGCGGCCTTGAGGACGTCTGCCGGGGACATCCCCGCAGCAGCCATCAATTCCAGTTCATGGTGCTCGAAGTACCCCGGCAGCGTGTAGGGCATGCCGCTTCCGCTACTAAAAGCGATAGTCACTCCGCCGTCTGCGAGCTTCTTCAGGTTCTTTGAAGCTGTCGCGAACTGCTTGCGGAAGTCCTCCGTTTCGGGATTTCTCTTGAGCTTGCTGATGAAAACGTCGTCGCCGAGATAGGCGGAAAGTTGTGGCGGGTAGACTTCAAGCATCGCGGATTCGCCTCGCCACCGGGGTTTTTCGATGTAGACGAAACGCGCTTCGAGGGAACTGAGTGCAGGTGCGTAGGAAACTTTCTTCTCCTTCAAAACGGAAACCAGCTCGTCGTCAACGTCGCCTTCCCGAACGCTTCCGATCAGGGCATCGACACCGGCCTTAGCCAGATCTTTAGCCTCAGCAAGACCCGGCGCGTCCGCAAGCACCTTCAGCATGTGCTTGTGCGCTTCATCGACAACCGCTGCTGCGGTGGCGCCCTTCATGCCATTCGCCCAAAGGATGATGACGTCGGCTTTGCGGTCCGCGAGTTCGCTGACGGCTTTTCGCGCTTCGTCTTCGGAGCCGACCAATAGGGGAAGCGTGCCCAAAATACCGGAGCCGCCCTTTGCCGCTATGCCACGTCCGGAAGTGTGCAGTAGAGCACCGGTGGCGTTGCCTTGCTTTTGTTCGTCTCGCACCTGAAAGGCCAGGCCGTCAGCATCCCCGGCGGCGGCGACCGCAGCGACACCGTAATAGGCATACCGATTGAGATCCGCGACCAGGGAGTCCCGCGTATAGTTCTTTGCGCTGAAGTCTCCTGCCATGCTCAGCCCGGGATACCCGTTCAGGTTGACCAGCATCGGGATCACCATGTGACCGTCAAATTCGCGCTGCAAGGCACCTTTTGGCGGTTGCAGCTCTTTTGCTTTACCGATCTGGTGGATCTTGCCCTCATAGAGGATCATGGTGGCGTCGTCGATCGGCGCACTGCCGTCGCCGGGGATCAGCTTGAAGTTCGAAATGAAGGTTGCCTCGGAAGGTCTGGCAATCTCCGGTGCTGCTGTCCCCCCTTCTTTCTTAGGGTCACCGCAGCCAGCGGCAAGTAGCAGACACAATACTGCGGTGTTGAAGCGGTTCATGGGCTGAGACTCTCCTTAACTCCTGTTGTCTTAAGTACTGGTGGTTGCTTGTCTGTTGGGTTCCCCTGAACAAGCACACGAATTCTAGCACACGCTTGACGCTGAATCGGTACAACCATACGATGCACAGGGAACAGAGGTTACATTCCCTTTGCCCGGTAAAATTCTTGTTACAAAACCCGTATTTCCTGAAGCGATCGAGTTCCTCAAAGCTCATGCCTCCGTCGATTTCAATACGGACGATCGAACCCTTACCAAGAAAGAACTGATCGAGCGTTTGAGCGGAGTTCACGGCGCCGTCACCTTGTCCCCTGACACTATAGACACCGAAGTTCTGGAGGCTGTTCCCACTGTTCGCATCGTTTCCAACGTTGCGGTCGGCTTG
>JADMIO011411894.1_pt1 | contig 27654 bp, 22 predicted proteins | sample 8958161 | NCBI WGS metagenome assembly JADMIO01 (sample SAMN16585339, study PRJNA669376) | soil metagenome | isolation source: Crop rotation soil | place: USA: Cullars Rotation, Alabama | collected 2011
AAGGTGAGCCAGTGTGATTACATTTGCGGCCTAACTGTGGCCAGTCCAGTTACGCTGGAGTCACTAGTATTTAGGTGACACTATAGAAGCGGCCGCGACAACTTGTCCACGTGGAATTCTAAGCTTAGGATCCCAATGTGCTGGAAAGGACTCGCGACCCGGACGAGACTCGCATCGCGCGCCCGTCGTCAGGAGTGGTGGCGCGCTATGACGATGACGACGTTGACGGAGTGATCTTCACCGCGCGGCCCACGATGTTGTTCATAAAGATTGGCTATGCCGCAGCCGTGCTCGGTGCGATTGTGATTACCGTGCTGCTGGCCATGGTCCGATTCATTGATATTCCGTGGTACATCTCGCTGCCGCTTGCACTGAGTCTGCTGTTGATTCCCGCTTACTATCATCTCAAGCGCAACATGGTGCGCTACACGCTGACCGAATCGAAAATCGAAATTGATTATGGTTTGATTGCACGCACGACCCGCAACATCCTGCTGCCAAAGATTCAGGATGTCACTGTTTCCGCTTCAATCCCGCAAAGAATCCTCGGATTCGGCGACGTCGTTATCGATAATGCGACCGAAGTCGGCGGCACGACTGTTCTGCATAACATCAATAACCCGCGTCATCATGCTGACCTGATTTTGCGGCAACTCAGGCAGTGGCATTAGACTTAGACTTCACAATGTTGTGGCTCGCAGGGAACATCGGCACCGTCGATGGTTTCTAAAAGAGCCTTACGTCCTCTTATGGCAGTAATTCGTTTGCATCTTAAAGTTCTGTTGGTACTCATCAGTCTGGCGCTGCCGGCTTTTTCGGCGACGGGAGACCCGCCGACAAGTGAAGTAATCAAGTTGTTGCCGGACACGATTGGGTCGTTTCGCGCTGACGGGCCAGCTCAGGGAATCGAGCTGGAGCAAGTCATTGGTTGGCCGGTCGTAACCGCAGGGGCCGAGCGAAAGTATTCCAGAGACGACGGCGTGTCCTTTTCGATTGGCTTGGCCCGTACTGAGTCGGAATCATCGGCGTACGCGCTACTCACCCAACTGGTCCCACGCGATCAAAAAATAGAAGTCGACAAGATTGGCACGGCCAGCAGCAGTTCTCCAGAACGCATTGTGTTCTCTCGCGGAGCGACAGTCGCGACCATCACCTGGACCAACAAGTCGCCGGGAGCGGGTGAAGACATTCGCGCAGCCCTCACGGATTTTTCACGCACCTTACCGACATCCGAAGACGACGTGCCGCCGTTGGTGAAACATTTGCCGGCTGGCTATTCAAGTGCGCACCCAATGTACGTTGTCTCACAGTTGGGTCTTAAGAATCTCGTCTCCCAGCCGATCATCGACGTGCTGACATTTGACGGTGGTACCGAGGCAGTCGTGGCAAATTACGGCCAATCACAACTGGCGATTGTGGAATTCACGACTCCGCAAATGTCCATCGACAACGATTCGCGCGTCTGGACAAAAATCGCGGAATTGAAATCTCAAGGCCAGCCCGCGCCCAGTGCGTATCGCCGCGTCGGCAATTACTCAGTGTTTGTTTTTAACGCGCCGGATGAGAAGAGCGCGAATGCGCTGGTCGATCAAGTGAAGTACGAGCAAGTGGTGCAATGGCTCGGCGACGATCCACATTTATACGACCGGATGCAGAGATACTTTGCGCAAACGTCTGCGGGGGTGCTCGTCGCGGTGCTCAAAAGTTCAGGCCTCTCACTTATTCTTTGCCTCGGCATCGGCGGACTGGTGGGCGCGCTTTTGTTTCGTCACCGACGCGCGCAACGTGCCGCCGCATTTACCGATGCCGGCGGTTCAATTCGGCTCAACCTCGACGAATTGAGCGGACCTGCGAACACACGACCGCTGTTGCCTTCGTCCAAGAGATCTCACGAAGATCCGACTTCGTAATTATTCGTGTCCTACGGTTACCTGGACGGCGTCGTCACGTTAATGTCTACCTTATTGCTCTTGCCGCCGAATAATCCACCGCGCCAAGCGAAGAACGCCGCCACAATTAAAATCACGAAAATTACCAGCACGGCCACGACGCCCGCGCTGCCTCCGCCACCATTCTCACCCATAATTTAATCCCCTTTTTGATTGAAAGAGTCGGTTTTCCTCGTGAATAGTCGGATTACGGCGAAACTGCGCGGCGCCGCCGGCTGACTTTGCGGCTGCGACTGAGGCGCCGAGACGTTCACGTTGATTTTCGTGCTGCGCCCGCCAAACACGCCGCCCCGCCACGCCAGTACCGCGACCACAACCACAATTACAAAAATCACCAGCACAGCAACTACGCCGGTGTTGCTGCCACCTTCGTTGGCCATAACGATCCCTCCAAGGGAAAACCTAAGTTGATATTTCTGTTGAAAGGGGCTTAGTAGGGGAAGTTACTGCGAGGGTTCGTTAAGTTTCTTAGCACAGCGCGAAACGTAAGGTCAAACGCTAAACAAAAAGCAGGCAGCGATGGGGGGCATCGCTACCTGCCTGAACAGCCCCACGTCCAAGGGCCAAATTGTTCCAACTACCTGCGTGGCTTGCGAGGCCGCGTGCGGTCCGGCGCAGGTTTCACGTCGCCCGGTTGCACGGTCGGCGTGGGCTGCGGCGGATGCGCTCCCGGAGGACATATCCAGATTTCGAAGTAGTCCTGTTCGCGGTATCCGCCATTGACGAACACCAACCGGTTGGCACTTACGCCGCGAGTGATGGTCAGATAATCCATCGACCGTTTGCCGAGCGCATCTGCCTGGCCGGTGCGGCTGCGTTGGCCGGCATAGATGATGATGTAGGCGGTGGTATCCGGCGAGTTCTGTAACTCAATCGCCAGATTATCAAAGCGCGCCTTGTCATCGTCGAATGCGACTGACGGGAATTGATCGAACTGACGGCACTCGACCGGCGGCGGTGTCTTGGCCACCACGTTGGTGGAAGCCTGGGCCGTCTGGCGGCACATCGGATCGCCCGAGCCGTCATCTGCTGTCAGCGTCGCGGTTACTCGTTGACCACCAAGTCCGGTCGAATCGACGGTAATGGTCGCCGTACCTGCGCCGCTCACGATCTTGGCTGTCCCGGGCGCCACCGACCATGCGTAATTGACGGGCGCGGTGCCCGAGTACGCGACATCGGAAGTGAATGTGATCAAATCACCATCGTTAACCGTGCTCGGCGCCGAAACATTCACCGGGAACGGGCACGGAGACTTACTGATTGAGAACTGCTTCGGATGATAGTTGAGGTTGACGCAGACTCTGCGCGCCTCGGCGATATCAAAATCGCGGACCCACTTCTCGCCGTTGGGCAAGTCGATTTGGACGACGTGATGTCCCGGCTGCAGCTCGATCACGCGCACAGTTTGGGACGTATCGCCCTGGGGCTGGCCGTCGATTCGCATCGGGAATCCTGCCGGATTCGTGGCGATTTCCAATTGGCCGTACTTAACTTTCTTTTTCTTGCTGGCCGCCAAAGCGGTGCTCGAAGTACAGGCAATGATGAAAGAAGCGGCGATCAAAACGCCGATCGCATATTTCGCGACATTAAAATTTCGAATCATGGAAGCTTTGGAGTTCATTACTCGCCCTCCGTCTCTGAAGCGTCATCTTTCTTGATGCGGCTTTTCATATAGCGACGACGGGCTGCGGCGGTGACGGTGACAATACCACTGCCGAGGAGCAACAATGAAGTCGGCTCCGGAACCGTCGGCGGCGTCGGCGAACAGTTCACGCAGAACACACTAATTTCAGGCGTCGGTGACGTCGGCGGCGACGGGCTAAAGGAAAACAGAGTCGGCGGAGGCGGCGGCGCATTTGGCGTCAACGGCGGCGGAGTGTGATGCGTGCAAACACCGGTCAGACACACCAGCGGAATCAACGCAAAGAACGGCCAGATCGGAATTCCGCCACCACCGACCGGCGGAATTTCACCGCAATCACAGATTGTTCCATCGACTGTGTCCTGCGAAAGCACCTGGACGTCGGCCTGCGGCTGTTGGGCCGCGACTTCGATACCGGACAGCACAGAGGCCACTCCCGTTGTGGTGCCGACGGGGTCGGTACTGATTACAGGACCGACGTTGGTGGCGATGCTGGTTGACGTGGTGGTCCTGGTGGTTGGATCCTGCAGTGCAGCTTTTAGTTTCAGCTGCTGCAGTTGACCGCCGGTCTGCAAGTCACCCATCACGTTGATAACATCAACGAACTTGATGGGGCTGGCCTGCGTTGGGACGGCGACTACCAACAGTAGACCGATCATCGTTGTTATGGTTTTTGGAAACCGAGACCTCATGTGCTAGGCACTCCCTCCTCGAGTCAAACAAAAGCAGTAATGCGACGTTACTTCCTGCATTCGGGGACACTCGAACAAAATTTCTCGCAAAACGGACACACCAGGCCTGCCGTCGGGTACAAGCATTCATTTTTCGTGCTGTTTTGCCTCTAGAAAGAGAGCGTTAATGCGGTGGGTATTCCAATTTCGCGCAATAGTTTAGCGGATTTTTATTTGTGCGGTGGGCGACGCGAGCCGCCCACCGACACGGGAAAGCCTGAAAGGTGAACTATTCCGGCTGGGGCGCCTCTTCGGCATTGCGGTTCTCGTCGCGAAGCACGGCCTTGCGGGAAAGCTTGATTTTGTTGCCTTCCTTGCCGATGCATTTGACGAGAATCTGCTGGCCTTCCTTCAGTTCGTCGCGGACGTCGCGGATGCGGCGGTCGGCGATTTCCGAAATGTGCAGCAGACCATCGGTGCCCGGGAAAATTTCCACGAACGCCCCGAAGTCGACAATCCGGCTGACAGTCCCGACATATGTGGCGCCGATTTCGGCTTCCGCAGTCAGGCCGCGAATCCGGTTGACCGCAGCTTCGGCCGCGGCGCCGTCAGCAGTGGCGATCGATACGGTGCCGTCATCTTCGACGTCGATCTTCGCGCCGGTCTCTTCAACCAGAGCGCGAATGACCTTGCCGCCTGGTCCAATGACGTCGCGAATCTTGTCCGGATTGATCTTGATTTTGATGATTCGCGGTGCGTGTACGGAGATTTCCTCGCGTGCTTCCGGCATCGTCTTTGACATCGTGTCGAGAATGAACAAGCGTCCCTTCTTTGCCTGCTCTAATGCCTCGGCCATGATCTGCGCGTTGACGCCGGCGATCTTGATGTCCATCTGCAGCGCGGTAATACCTTCACGCGTCCCCGCAACTTTGAAGTCCATGTCGCCATAGTGGTCCTCTGCGCCGGCGATGTCGGTGAGGATGGCGTACTTGTTTCCTTCCATCACCAGGCCCATCGCTACTCCCGCAACCGGCGCCTTCATCGGCACGCCCGCGTCGAGCAGAGCCAGAGTTCCGCCACAAACGGTGGCCATCGATGACGAACCGTTTGATTCGGTAATGTCTGAAACGATGCGCAGCGTGTAAGGGAAGGTCGTGTCGTCGGGCAGCGCGGCTTCGAGCGCTCGACGCGCCAACGCGCCATGTCCGATCTCCCGCCGAGATGACGAGCCGAATCGACCGACTTCGCCCACCGAGTATTGTGGAAAATTGTAGTGCAGCAGGAAGCGCCGTTTGACCTCGCCCTTTTCGAGATCATCCATGAACTGCTCGTCTTCTTTCGTGCCGAGCGTCGCGGTCACCAGCGCCTGAGTTTCGCCGCGAGTGAACAGCGCCGAGCCGTGCGTGCGCGGCAACCAGCCTACTTCGCAATCGATCGCTCGAATTTCTGAGAAGCGGCGGCCATCGGGACGACGGCGCCGGTTCAAGATATCGTCGCGGAAGATCTTTTCTTTCAAGTGATCGAAGGACTTCTTGGCCATCATCCGCTGCTCGATCTGATCCTCGGGATAGCTTTCAATGACTTCCTTCTTCAAGGCGTCGACCGCCGCATAGCTGGCCCGCTTTTCCTGGTTGGTTGTATCCAACGACGCGCGCAGGCGCTCGGCGTAATTGCGTTCGATCTCGCCAATCATCTCTTCATTTAAGACCGGCGGCTCGACCGCGCGCTTCTCAATTTCCAGCGCTTTGTAGAGCTCTTTCTGCCAGCGACAGAGGCGGTTGATTTCCTTGTGGGCGAGCATTAAGGCCTCGACCATGATTGCTTCGGTCACTTCCGCAGCGCCGGCTTCAACCATCACGATCGCTTCTTCAGTTCCGGCGACGATCAAATTCAGACGCGATTCGCGAACTTCATCGTAGGTCGGATTCACGACATAACGTCCATCGATCAAACCGATGCGGACGCCGGCGATCGGAGTCGAAAACGGGATGTCCGAAAGGTACAACGCGCAGGACGCGCCGGTAATCGCGATCACATCCGGATTGTTGTCCGGATCAGCCGAGATGACTGAGGCAATCACCTGCGTTTCATTGCGATAACCCTCAGTGAAGAGTGGCCGGCAGGGACGATCGATCAATCGGCTGGTCAGGACCTCCTTTTCGTTCGGCCGCCCTTCGCGGCGGAAGTAATTGCCAGGAATGCGCCCGGCCGCATAATTCGCTTCGCGGTACTCAACCGTGAGCGGAAAAAAGTCTATGCCTTCGCGCGGTGTGGGTGCGCCAACGGCGGCACACAGGACCATGGTATCGCCATAACGGATCACACATGATCCGTCGGCTTGTTTGGCCACGCGTCCGACTTCTACGGTCAGGTCGCGGTCGCCAACCCTGATTGATTCTTTCAAATATTTCTTGACTGTCATTTTTGTCTCCTTGTGTCCGGCGGGAAGCGCCGGCCGCAGCGTCTCATCCGCTGCGATTTGGAGTGCGGTGGCAAGCGAAGCGCGAGACCGCTTTGGTTTTCTTCATCCGATCCAAAGCGCCGTCGTCGCTGCACTTTGCCGGCGCACTCCAGATAAAAGAGAAGGCGGCAGAGCCTGGCCGTGAAGCTCTTGCCGCCTTCTGATGTTGTAAGGCAGCGCGCGTCGTCTTTTTTCCGTGGTCGCCGTCACGTTCGGCTCGGAGCAAGCTCTTCGATGACGCGTGCTTTTTTCCCTGAGAGAGTCGAAGATTCTCTTCGTTAATTAGTTTTTGCTAACCCGCAGATTCAGCCGTTCCACAACTTCGTGGTACTGCTGGATGTTTGTTTTCTTCAAGTAATTGAGCAGACTACGTCGCTGTTGGACCATCATCAGCAGCCCGCGCCGCGAATGGTGATCCTTCTTGTGTATCTTGAAATGCTCGGTGAGTTCGACGATTCGCTGGCTTAACAGCGCGATTTGCACCGGGGGTGACCCGGTATCTGAATCATGTGCTCGAAAGTCGTTGACGATTTTTTCTTTTGCTTCTCTTGCTAATGTCACTACTGAAAATGGTCCTCCAAGACCGCAGTAAGTCCGCGAATACAACGGCAAACCGCGAAAATTCGCATAACGGACAAAAAGTTAACATTTGTGTTGGGCGACTGCAAGTTGCGGTGATGGCCGCAGATATGGGTGTCAACGCCGGTTTTGTCTGATAACATCTGCGTCTTCTTCGCGTCGGACAACTGAATCAAATGACCACTACGACCTCGAAAATCATCATTGTCGGCGGCGGGTTCGGTGGACTTTTCACTGCGCTGGAACTCGCTGGAGTGGGCGAAGCCACGCTGATTAATGACGAAGACCACTTTCTTTTCAAGCCGATGCTCTACGAATATCTGAGCGGCGAGGTTGAAGCTTGGCACATCGCGCCGGATTGCCGCGAGTTGCTCGACGGAAAGGCCGGGTTTGTCAGAGGCGTGGTCGAGGCCGTTGATTTGGATGCGCGGTCGGTCCGACTGGCCAATGGCCGCTCGATGCCCTATGACGTTTTGGTTTTCGCGCCCGGAGCGACCACGAACTTCGCGGGTGTTCCGGGCGCCGAGCAGTTTGCGCTGCCGTTTCGCGCCTTGGATGACGCTAATCATTTGCGCCGGCGGATGACCGAAGTCCTCGATCGAATTGCACCGGACGCTGCGCCACAAGACACGCGCGAAGCGCTTACGTTTGTAGTCGTGGGTGGCGGCGCCAGTGGCGTCGAATTATCAACCAAGATGGCAGACCTGCTGCGCGACGCGGTGAAGCGCCGGGCGCTGCGCGGAGAGCCCCGCGTTGTCGTCGTCGAAATGGCCGACCGTCTGGTGCCGGGCATGGGCGAAGAGATTCGCAAGTATGTCGAGGACGCGCTCGAGGAAACACGCGTCGAGGTTCACACTAACACCCGCGTGGTGAAGGTCGGCGCAGACAGCATCACGCTCGATCACAATCAGCGGCAGACTGAGATGCGCACCTCGGGAGTCGTCTGGGTCGCCGGCGTGCGACCGAGCCCTTTGTTGGAAACTCTCAACGTCGAACGCGATCGACGCGGCTTGATTCAAGTTGAGCCGACGCTGCAACTCGCGGGACGGCCCGAGGTGTTCGCCCTGGGAGACATCGCTCTGTATCCGGATGTGACGCCGATACTAGCGGGCACGGCGCAGTTGGCATTTCAGCAATCGCACCTGTGCGCGCAAAACGTGCGTGCCTTCATCGAAGGACGCGAGTTGAAATCAAAACACTTCGTCGAACTCGGAGAGGCAGTGAGCCTGGGCACGCAACACGCCGCCGTATTGACGGGCGGCAAGGCGATAGGCGGGCCGCTCGCGCGACAAGCACGGTTTGCGCTGTACACGGCACGCCTGCCGACATGGCAACACCGGCTACGCGTGGGCGCCAGCTGGTTCTTTGAAGGGACCACGCCACGACCGCTGCAGCCTTTGGGATTCTAGCTCGCTTCGCGATTCTTGGCGGCTTCGCGACTTTGCGTGAGGGTTGCTCCCCCGTAATCGAAAATCACAAAGGAGATTGTGATGGCCGAACTTATTCGTGACATCGTTCTCGCTCACGGTATCGCTCGCTTCAGCATTCTCAGCGAGATTCTCATCAACACCGGCACGATTCCGAACGATGACAATTTGCATTACTTCAAAGGCATCGCCTCGCACTTGCGCGCGAACGGCTTCAACGTCCACACGACGAATGTTGATTTCGCCGGGCCGGTCGACGACTGCGCGCGGGAACTGGCGGACCAGGTCAAGAGTATTAATCGCAGGGTGCACATCATCGGACATTCGCAGGGCGGTTTGAATAGCCGGCATGCGATTGTCGATCATGGCATCGCTGATAACGTCGCCATCCTCACGACGATCAATAGTCCGCATAACGGTAGTTCTTTCGCCGATTTTGGTTTGTCTCCGTTAGGCAAGCTGTTCATCGAAGTCGCCCGCCCGGTGCTCAATCTCGAAGGCTTCAAGGATCTGAAGACCGACAGTTGTGCGGAATTCAATCGACGCGCCGCCAACACCGAAGCCACCAACAATGTGATCTATCGGACATACTGCGCGGCGGAAGCACGCGAGCGGATAGTGCTGCCGCTGCGTCCCTCATGGAAGATCATCTCAAAGGCGGAGGGAGAAAACGACGGGCTGGTTTCGCTAACGTCGCAGAATTGGACCAACAATATCGTGGCCGCCGATGGCACAACCAAGCCGGTCCAGCATTTCAGTTTCGGTTTTCCTGCCGACCATCTGAACGTTTGCGGCTGGTGGGACCCGGCTGAGACTCAGCGAGCGGCTGACTATGAGCCGCGCGTGAAAGAAATTTACCTGCAAGCCGCGAACTGTGGAATCGCTTAATGATGAATAAACCCGCGCCCGAAGTTGAGCGAGCCACAACGCAACTCGGCGACATGTCTGCCGAAGAGTTCCGACGGCATGGCCATGAGCTTATTGATTGGATCGCCGATTATTTCGAACGCATCGAAGAACTGCCCGTGCTTTCGCAGATTGAGCCGGGCGATTTGAAAGCGCAATTGCCGGCCTCCCCGCCGGAACGCGGCGAGCCGATGACCGACATCATCGCCGACGTCGATCGACTGATCCTCCCGGCGCTGACGCATTGGAGTCATCCTTCGTTCTTCGCTTACTTCGCCACTTCAACTTCCGCTCCCGGTATTTTTGGCGAGTTGTTGAGCGCGGCCTTTGATGTGAAATCGATGCTGTGGCGCACCTCACCGGCATCAACCGAACTGGAAGAAGTCACGCTCGATTGGCTGCGACAGATGTTGGGCCTCGATCAGGGAATGACCGGCTTTATCTACGATACGGCCTCTGTTTCGAGCATGCATGCGATCGCCGCCGCGCGCGAAGGCGTCGAAATTCGGATTCGCGAAGAAGGCATGAGTGGCCGAACGGACCTGCCGCTGCTGCGCGTCTATGCTTCCGAGCAGGCCCATTCATCGATCGACAAAGGTATCATCACGCTCGGATTGGGCCAGCGCGCCTTGCGGAAAATTCCGGTCGACGATCAGTTCCGGATGATTCCCGACGCGCTCGCCGAAGCGATTGCTGAAGACAAGCGCAATGGGTTCCTTCCATTCTGTATCGTGGCCACGGTCGGCACCACTTCGACATCAAGCATCGATCCTATTCCGGACATCGTTCCGATCGGTGAAGAGCATGCGATGTGGCTGCATGTCGATGCCGCCTACGGAGGATCGGCCGCCATCGTGCCGGAGCTGCGTCATGTTCTCGATGGCTGTCATCGCGCAGACTCGCTGGTCTTGAATCCGCACAAATGGCTGTTCACGCCGTTTGATTGTTCGGTGCTTTACTGCCGGCACCTGGATTTGCTGCGCCGCGCGTTCTCGCTGGTGCCGGAGTATCTGCGCACGCCGGAACAGGAGAAGGTGCGCAGCGGCTCCGATTACGGTGTGCAACTCGGCCGTCGTTTTCGCGCGCTGAAGTTGTGGATGATCATCCGTTACTTCGGTCATGAAGGTCTCGCGGCGCGAATTCGTGAGCACCGCCGTTTGGCGCTGCTGTTTGCTTCGTGGGTTGAGTCGTCGGCTGATTGGGAATTAATGGCGCCGTCGCCGTTTGCGCTGATTTGTTTTAGGGCGCGCGACTCCGAAGGTCTCGGCGCCGAACGCTTGAACGAACTGAATGAAGCGATCATGCACGGGGTTAACGCTACCGGCAGAGCGTTTCTTTCGCACACGAAACTCCATGAACAGCTTACGCTGCGACTGTCAGTGGGGAACATCCGCACGACTGAGAAGCATTTAAAGCAGGTGTGGGACCTGCTGAATGATCAGCTGAAAAAACTTACCGCTTGATCTATCCATTCGACCGATGCGCCACCGTCAGCGAACCCCGTCCGCAATTGCGATTGTCCTGTTCCTGCTGACGATTGCGCACGCGCAACCGCGGCCCTTGACGGCGACAGATATTTTGCGCGTCGCTACCGTCGGCGATCCGCAAATCTCGCCGACCGGAGAGTGGATCGTTTACACCGTCGCTACCTCAGAAGCCAACGAAACAACGAGCAGCTTGTGGCTGGTGCGCGTGGGCGATCGCCCCTTTTCCGGACCGCCCACCGAGCCGCGCCGCAACTGGGAAGCGTTTCGATCCACGGCACGGCCGCTGTTGCCGTCGGGTTGGAACGCGAGCAATCCGCGCTGGTCGCCGGATGGTAAGAGCATCGCATTCCTGGCGACGCATGAAGGTCAAAGGGGCATTTGGATCACGAGTCTCGCTCGCGCATTGCCTCGCCTGGTCGCCGAGGTGCGTGAAACTAACTTCTTCATTACCTATACCGGTGAGCCGTTCGCGTGGTCGCCCGACTCGCGCATGATTGCGTACATCTCGGCCAGCGAAGAAGAGTCCGGCAAGGGTGACGATCCGCGAGTCATCGATCGCATTCAATATAAATCGCGCACTTCGCTTTCCGATCGATTGCGCACTCATGTGTGGATCGCCGACGTCGATGCGCCACAACCGCGCCAACTGACTTCGGGCCTCTTCTACGATCACGCTTTAAGCTTCAGTCCCCGCGGCGACGAAGTCGTGTTTCTGTCCAATCATGAAACCGATCCGGACGCGAACAATAACTCGGACATCTTTGCAGTAAATCTCCAGGCGCAGGTGCGGCAGATCACTGCCACCGCCGGATGCGAGTACGAACCAAACTGGTCACCCGATGGGAAATGGATCGCGTACACCGCAACCAGGCGCGAAGTGACGACCATCGACAGCGTCGCCGAAGACACGCACGTGTGGATAACTTCAGCCAGTGGCGATGTGCGACGCGAGCTTACCTCCTCGCAAGATCGACGCGCTCGCAATCCACGTTGGCAAGCTGACAGTCGCGCCATCTATTTCCTGGCGAACGACCACGGTCAGACTCTCGTCTTCCAAACTGATTTGAACGGCGAGAAGATTCAGCCGATGTTTGGCGCGATTAGCGAATTCAAACCAGTGCCGGCTGAATTTAAAGGGTCGCTTGATTCATCGGCGCCGGCGGTCCTCGATCAACGAATACAGGTGGCCGGATACAGCGTCGCCGAACAATCGAGCTTCGGAGAATTCGAGTCGGCGCCAAATCGTCCGCCGCTGCGCTTTTCATCAATGGCCGTGGTCATTAGTGATCCGACCCATCCTGGCGAAGTTTGGATCGAGCGCGGCAACATGCTCATGCGGGTCACGAACCACAACGAAGCGATTCGCCGCAGCGGCTTGATCGAACCGCAGGAATTTCGCTTCAAGACTTTTGACGGAACCGAAACTCAAGCGTGGCTAATCAAGCCCGCCGGTTGGCGCGAAGATCGGAAATACCCGCTCATCCTCAGCATTCACGGCGGACCGCACGGCATGTACGGCTACGCGTTCAATGCGAACTTTCAGGTGTTGGCGGCGCGCGGTTACGCGATCCTGTACATCAATCCACGCGGCTCGAGCGGCTATGGTCAGAGATTTTCTGACGGCACGATCAATGAATGGGGCGGCGGCGATTATCGTGATCTGATGGCCGGCGTCGATGAAGCTCTCCGCAAATTTCCCTGGGTCGATCAGAATCGTTTAGGTGTCACCGGGGGAAGCTACGGCGGCTTCATGACTAATTGGATTATCACGCAAACGACGCGCTTCAAAGCCGCGGTCTCAACCGCGAGCGTCAGTAATCTCATCAGCTTCTATTCGACGTCGCTCTATCAGGATTTGGTTCATGCAGAGTTCGGCGGCTTTCCGTGGGACAATTACGAACTGCTCTGGCAATGGTCGCCGCTAAGATACGTTCGGCAAGCGCAAACGCCGACCTTGTTCCTACATGGCGAGCTGGACAACGACGTTCACATTACGCAGGCTGAGGAAATGTACATGGCGCTGCGCCGTCGTGGCGTCGAAACCACGCTGGTGCGATACCCGCGCGAGGGACACGGCTTCCGCGAGCCGCGGCACCGCGTCGATGCGCTGGAGCGAACGCTCGACTGGTTCGATAAGTATCTGAAGTAAACCTGATGATCGAGGAAGATGATGCTGATTCACATTGTGGCCTGGAAATACCGTGCGGATGTTTCGGAAGATGTCCGCGAAAAACATCGAGCGATGTTGAAGGCACTTCACAACGTCGTGCCCGGCATTGACGATTTTGCCGTCGGGGCAGATTTTCTGCGCGCACCTAATTCGTATGACACGGGACTCTTCGCCCGGTTTCAGGATCGAGCCGCGCTCGACGCCTATAGCGATCACCCGGAGCATGTCGAAGTCGTCGTCTTCGGCAGGACGATCGCCGAAACGATGTCGAAAGTAGATTTCGAAGAATAGGAGCGCCGGCGTCTTTGCGTGCGGTTCACCGGCACCCTTGCCGGTTCACGCGTTAATGAGATGCGAGCAAGATGCTCGCGACCCGCCGACACGGATGTCGGCGGTCCAGTCTATGAAACGCAAAATCCTTTTCGCGATTCTGCTTATCATCATCGCTTCGCAGATTCCGTTTGCGTATCGGCGCTATCGTCTGCGCAAACTGCAGGGTGCGATCCAGCAACTCGCGACGCAACGAAACCCAGCCGGTTCGAACAATGAATACGTCGATTACAAAGGCGTGATTCATGTTCATACTTTTCTCGGCGGACATAGCACTGGGACGTTCACGGAATTAATCGCCGCTGCAAAAGCAAATCAACTCGATTTCGTGATCATGACTGAGCATCCGCAGGCGAACTTCGATACGTCGGCGATGACGCTCAGTGGAATGCATGACGGAGTTCTGTTCGTGAATGGCAACGAAGTCGCGACCGCGAGCGGAGATCGATTGCTGCTGATCCCCGGAATCTCCAACGCTGCCACAGCGAACACGCGCGCCACGCAGGAAATCATCGACGAGCAAAGACGAAGTCGCGGACTATCCTTTGTAGCTTATCCATCTGAATCCGGAGCGTGGCAAACAACCACCGCGGACGGTGTCGAGGTCTACAATCTCTATACCAACGCGCGTGAGATCAAACCGGTCGTGATGTTTTTCGACGGGCTTTGGTCGTATCGAAGTTACGCCGATCTGATGTTCGCCAACTTCTTCTCTCGCCCCACACAAAACTTGCAGCAGTGGGATACAGCCAATCGCACGTTGCCGCATAAGTTGGTTGCTATCGCCGGCAACGACGCACATGCAAACGTCGGTGTGAGTCTGAACGACGCGAGCGGCAAGCAGTTGATTGGACTCAAGCTGGATCCGTACGCGCGTAGCTTTCGTGTGGTGCGGACTCATGTCCTGCTGAAGCGCGACGAGCCGTTCACGCGCGAGAGTCTGCTGAGAGCACTGGCTGAGGGCCACTGCTATGTTTCGTTTGACATCTTCGCGGATCCGGCTGGCTTTAGTTTGACAGCTGATGACCCTCAGAATTTTCAATTTCCGCCGGCTATTGTGGGCGGCACCTTCCCCTCTTTCGGGCAAACGCGTCTGACCGCGAAAGCGCCGGTCGACTGTCGGTTCGTTCTTTTCCGAGACGGAGAGCGCACGAGCGAGCAGATGGGATCGTCGGTCGACTTCATCGCCGATCGTCCTGGCACATACCGCGTGGAAGCTTATCTCGAATCCCTGCCGGCTCCGGCGCGAGGACAGCCTTGGATTATCTCTAATCCAATCTATCTAACCGCCGGACCAGTTCCAATCGACGCCAAATAGGCGCGAAAATCTCGCAAAACAATGTCTTGTACGCCTTCACAGCGCTGTGTTAATCTGTGTTTGGCCAAGTTGGCCTCGCGAACTGCCCCACACTCACATCCCGAATTAAGCAATGGCGACATCCGGAGCAAACCACTTCGAGTTCGACTGGTGGGTCATACAAAAACGCGCCGTCTATGTTGGCGTGTTCATCCTGCTTGCGGCACTGGTCGCCGGCGGCGCGAGTCTCTACGTGTGGAAGTTTGGCAACCCGCTCAAGCGAGCCGCGGCCAAGTCAGACGGGCCCGCGGGCGCGCGCTTCATGGCCTTCGAAGGCGACGTGCGGGTTATTCGATCGGCCACGCGCCAAATCATCTACGCGAATAATGACATTCAGCTTTATCCCGGCGATACGGTGCAGACGCAGGCCGATGGTCGCGCGCGCATCAGCATGGCCGATGGATCGACTGTCGTAGTGCGACCGAACAGCACGATCATAATTCGAGATAACGAAAGCACAGACAACGGCAAACGCTCGAATGTTCACGTCGTCGTTGACAGCGGACAGATGGTCGTTCGCACCAACGAACAAACCGAAGACAACAAGAACGTGATCGAAACGCCGAAGACGCAGAACCAGATTGCCGGACAGACGAACGCGAGTTTCGGTGTCGCGCCGGAAGGCACTGAAGAAATTCGGGTCAGCAGCGGTAATGTGCAGAGCGCTAACAGACTCGGAGAGAAAGTGACCTTGCAGGGCGGTGAATATGTTTCGGTGAACCAATCCGGAACTATTTCGAAGCCGCAAAGATTATTGGACGTGCCACAGCCCTCGCAGCCGCGCGGTCTGGAAAAAATCTCGGCAGCGAGTAACGGCTCGGCTACCGTCGCGCTGCGTTGGCAAAAGCCGCTCTCCGGCGCCGCGTCTTACTATCGTGTTGAGGTGGCCACGTCGCCTTTCTTCGTGCAGGAAGGCAAAGTAATCGAACGCGACCAGTTGTCGGTGACGGAATTCAACGCCAGCGATCTGCGTCCGGGTGCGTATTTCTGGCGCGTGCGCGCCACGGCGGCTTCGGGACAGACAAGTGACTGGAGCGAACCCGAAAAATTTTATGTGATTGCTTCCGGTGGGAACGGATCGACCGTCGCGGTCGCGAACCTAACGGCCGTCCACCTCGGAGGCGACGTTTACATCATCCGCGGTAAGACAGCGCCCGGCGTGAACGTGCGTGTGTCGGGCCGCGAAACGCCCGCGCTGTCCGACGGCACCTTTCAGATTCAAATCACCGCGCCCGCCAGCGTGCGCGAAGTCAGCGTTCAAGCAGCAGACTCACAAGGTAATACCAGCAGTTATCGCGTTGCCCTCACGCGTACGAGTTAGTTCACGGCTCTGAAATTTCGAATTGTGAGATTTTAGATTTCAGGGTTAATGGCGCCGCCCCGGCCAAAACATCCTCAAGCATAATCGCAGGACGAAAGTGCCGGATGAAGAAAAGTGTCATCGTAATTTCGGATCAAAACGCTGAGATTGCGCCCGAAATCATCACCATTTTGCGAGCGTCAGGTCTCGTTGTGCGATCGTTCGGCCTGTGGCCGTGCGATCACGGCGATGCTGCGGCAAAGTTGCTTGCCCTGATAATTCAACTGCCGCCTATTCCTGAGCCGAAACTGCTACGCGAGATGGTCGACCAGGCGCGCGTCGGTTGGCCGGAGCTGCCGCTGATTGCCTGTGCGCTGCCAACCGTTGAGCTGCCTTCGCGTTGGCGAGAGACGATCGTTCAGGCCGGATTCAACGCGGCGGCCGAGAGTGCCGCGCAACTGCCCGCGCTAATCCGCGAAGTCGAAGAACACGAATCGGCAGAAGAACCCGCGCCTTTCAAAGCCGCGCCTGATGATGAAGCGTTGGCGATCGTCGATTCGATGCGAAGCCCGGAGCTGCGTGGCGCGTTCGTTTTAATCTCCGCCCTCCATGCGGTCGCGAGTCAAAGCGAGGCGGCATCGATCGCGATTAGCGGACTTGGCCGTCTAATCAAAGCCCAACGATGGACAATTTTTCTTCCGCAGAACAATGCAGAACCTGGCGTGCGATTAGCTTCACTCGCGTCCAGACAATTTCACGAAGGGGAGCTTTTGTCATTCAATGTCGACTGGCATCGCGAGTTGTCGGACACTTCCGAAGACTCTGAGCTGGTCGCGAGTAAAGCGACGATCGAAGCGGCCGCGACGGCTACGACCGTCAGGCGGTCGGAAACGAAGAGCCGGATTCTCGCAGCGCCGTTGGTGGCCGGTCAAAGAATCATCGGCATGGTTGAAGGTGTGCGCACTTCACCAGCCAAATCATTTTCGAGTCGTGACAGTCGTCTGCTCGAGTCCGTAGCGCCTTCCATCGCGCGCGCCTTATCGAACTCGGTTCGCATCGCAGACGCTGAGCGGCTCTCGCTGACTGATGAACTTACGCGTTTGCACAACGCGCGTTACTTACGCCAGTTCCTGGTAAATGAGATCAAGCGCGCGCGCCGTTATCGCACGAAAGTCACGGCGCTGTTTCTCGATCTCGACGATTTCAAGCATGTAAACGATCGTCATGGTCACCTGGTCGGTTCGCATTGCCTGATGGAGATGGCCGCTTTGCTTCTTCCTTCGGTCCGCGATACCGACTGCGTAGTGCGCTATGGCGGTGACGAGTTCGTGGTGATTCTGCCCGAGGCCGGCCCGGAGGATGCGCAGATCGTGGGCGAGCGAATTCGCGCGAAAGTCGAACGTCACCGCTTCACCGGAGGCCGTCGGCTGAAAATATCTTTGACGGTAAGCATTGGCGCCGCAGTTTTCCCTGACAACGCGCTTTCGCCACATCAATTGATCTCATCGGCGGACCAGGCCATGTACGCGGCGAAGGCGGCAAACAAGAACTGTACTCGGCTGGCGGCGACGTCGACGACCACGCATAGCGACGACGAACGCGACACTCATCTCCCGACTGGCGAACAATTCGTAAGAATTCCCGACGGAAAATTCATTTCGTGATAGCAATAGCGCACGAATCGTTGTATCTTTGTGCGTTCGGTTCTGCTTCGGTGAGTCGATTTATTTATAGCCAGGCCCTTCGCGCCCGTCGCGGCTTCCAGCCTGCACGCGGATTTACCGCTCACCTCTTCGGACAACTCAATATTCAGTCAGGAAAATCGGTTTCAAATGGCTCTTAAATCTGTCTTTAGTCTCTTTTCGAGCGATCTCGCGATCGACCTCGGAACTGCGAACACGCTGGTCTATGCGAAGGGTCGCGGCATAGTAGTTTCTGAACCGTCAATTGTCGCCATCAACAAAGTAACCAATGCCGTCGAAGCCGTGGGCCGTGACGCGAAAGAGATGTTGGGCCGTACTCCTGGAAACATCGTCGCTATTCGCCCAATGAAAGACGGCGTCATTGCGAATTTCGAAGTGACCGAGAAAATGCTCCAACACTTCATTCGCAAAGCTCACAACGGCAAAACGTGGGTCAGCCCGCGCGTGGTAATCGGCATTCCCTCTGAGATTACTCAGGTCGAGCGTCGCGCCGTCGAAGATTCGGCGTACCGCGCGAAGGCTTCGGAAGTTTATCTCGTCGAAGAAGCGATGGCGGCGGCGATTGGCGCCGGACTGCCGATCACCGAACCGCACGGCAACATGGTTGTCGACATTGGCGGTGGGACCACCGACATCGCGGTAATCAGTTTGAGCGGCATCGTCTACTCACGTTCCGTGCGCGTTGCCGGCAACGAAATGGACGAAGCCATCACGCAGTACATCAAACGAAAGTACAACCTGCTGATCGGTGAACGTACGGCAGAAGCTATCAAGATTGAACTGGGTTCGGCCTTTCCGCTGGATGAAGAACTGTCGTTTGAAGTACGCGGACGCAACCTGATCGAAGGAATCCCGAAGACGATTACGATCAGTGATGAAGAAATTCGCGAAGCGCTGGCGGATTCTGTCTCGACGATCATCAATGCAGTACGGGTCGCTTTGGAAAGAACGCCACCGGAACTGTCAGCCGACATCGTCGAGCGCGGCATTGTCTTAACCGGCGGCGGCGCCTTATTGAAAAACCTCGACAAGCGTCTTTCGATCGAAACCGGGCTGCCCGTTTCTCTGGCCGAGGATCCCCTCGCTTCGGTTGTGCTGGGCACAGGTAAAATGCTTTCAGATTTCGATCTGCTGAAACGCGTTAAGTGGGACAATAGTTTGACAACCGGAGCCTGAGTAATTCGGATTGCGGATTGAATCCGCCCGAATGGACCAATCCGAAATCCGCATTCCCATTCCGCAATTGCAATGGCTGCCATTCGCACACAACGAGAGATTCGCCAGCGAGCCCCCTGGTGGCTGTTCGCGTTGTTGGCATTGAATTTCGGCTTGATGACCTACGACGCTCGCGATGCGGAAACGAAGCAGCGAAAAATTCGGTCGCTGGCGCAGACCATCATGTATCCGCTGCAACAGGGAACCTCATCGACCTCGGGTTGGATTGGCGGATTCTTCGGTAAATTCTCTGAACTGCGTCGCGCCTCAGCCGAAAACGAGCAGTTGCGCAAGCAGGTCAGCGACATGGAAGCGGAACTGCGCGACACGCGGGAGCGTGCCGCTGAGGCCGCGCGCCTGGAAGCGTTATTGAAGCTGTCACCGGGAACTCAGTACCAGTCGATCGCAGCCCATGTGATTGCCCGCGATCCCTCGATGTGGTTCGGCGGGCTCACCATAGACAAGGGACGCTGGGCCGGCATCGATGTGAACATGCCGGTGGTGGCGCCGGGCGGCATCGTCGGCCGCGTCGTCTCGACCAGCCCGCTGAGCTCGCAGGTAATGTTGGTGACCGATGAGCGATCGGGCGCGGGTGCGGTCGTCGGCGAATTGAGTGGGTCGACCGCGATGGGTTCTATCAAGGGCATGGGCGAAAGTGGTCTGCTCGACTTGCGCTATGTCTCGGGCCTGGAAAAAGTCCAAGTCGGCGACATGGTGAAAACGACCGGCCAGGATGGAATTTATCCCGCGGGTTATGACGTCGGCCAGGTGATCGAAGTGCGGCCCGGCTCAGCTACGCAGCCTTTGCTGATTCACGTTCGGCCGACTGCCGGACTCGAACGTTTGAAAGAGGTGGCGGTCCTCACTTACCGCGCGCCGCAGCGAACGGAATCTGACCAGGCACTCCCCAATGTGAAAAAAGAAAAGTAAGCAGTGAGCGGTGAGCAGTGAGCAGTAAACTTCTTTCGTTCCCGACAATCATGGCTCATCATTACCGCGTTGGCTTTCCGGCTTTGAACTGCTCACCGCTCACCGCTCGCTGCTCACTGTTATGCGTCAACTAACGGTTGCGATATTGCTAATCGTCGCCATCGCGCTGCAGTCGGCGCTGCGCGCGGTTTGGCAGCCGCTCGGTTACCTCGACTTAACTCTCGTGCTGGTCGTTTACTTCGCGCTGCAACGTGAACCGCTGCTCGCCTTGATAATTGCGGCAGTCGCCGGACTCGCGCTCGACCTCATTAGCGGCCCACCCGCTTTGCTGGGCGCGGGCGGCTTTGCCAAGCTGGTAACTGCGTACGCCGTCTATGTGGTTGCGTCGCGCGTTATGTTGGACACGACGCTGTTGCGAATTCCGGTGTTGTTTTGCGCCAGCGCCATCGACAACCTTGTCTATGTCGGCATGCATCGATTATTCGGCCAGATTCCCCCGATGCCCTTTGTGCAATCATTGTCGTACAAGCTGATTGCCACGACTGTTTCCGGCACCGTTCTGCTTTATTTGTACGATGCGTATTTCAGTAGCAAGGCCCGGCAGCGTCGCCAGTTTACGGTCCGCCGCCGCGTGGCCCGACGGCCTTCGGCAGCTGCGAGAAGAAGATGAAGTTCGTTGACGATTCCCAAAATCTCCGTCTGCGCCTGCGCCTGATTCAAGCAGCCGTCGTGTTGCTGCTCGCCGTGCTCGGCGTGCGGCTGTACATGCTGCAGATCGTCAACGGCGCGCGCTATGCAGAAGTTGCAGAGAACCAACGCATTCGTTTGTTGCCCATCCTGGCGCCGCGCGGCGTCATCATGGATCGTAACGGAACCGTGCTGGTCGATTCGCGGCCGATTTACAGCGTCATTCTTTCGCGCGAAATCACCAAGAAAATCGATTACTCCTTGATCGCGCCGCTCTCAGAAGGATTGAAAATCGATTCCGAAATATTGAAGGAGCACTTCGATCAAGCCGCAGCGTCCCCCGCTTTCGAATCTATCCTGCTCAAGGAAGGCGTGACTTCCGCAGACATCTCGTGGGTCGACGCGCACCAACTCGAATATCCAACCCTGCGTATCGAGCAGACGCCTCAGCGGCGCTATCCCGAAAATGGTTTGCTCTGTCACGTGCTCGGGTATGTCGGCGAAATTAGTCCCGAGCAATTGCAGAAACCTGAGTATCGCGACAAGGGCTACAAGCCCGGCGACGTTATCGGTCAGGACGGCGTCGAAGCAATCTACGACGAATATCTGCGCGGGCGTGACGGTTATCGCAAGGTGATTGTCGACAGCCGCGGTCATATTCAAACGGAAGTAGAACGCGTCGAGCCGCAATCAGGTCAGGACCTGGTCATCACCATCGATCTGGATTTGCAAAAAGCCGCGGAGGACCAATTACGCAAGTCGCCCCAGAACCGCGGCGTAATTATCTCGATGGATCCGAATACCGACGAAATTCTGGCGATGGCCTCGGCGCCGACTTTCGATCCAAACCTGTTTTCGCAACGCATCACCACCAAAGAAGGCCGCGCTGAATATCAGAAGCTTTTGAACGATCCTGATCATCCGTTGCTGAATCGTGCGATCCAGGGCAAGTATCCGCCGGGTTCGACCTGGAAACCTTTGATGGCCACAGCCGGTTTGAAGCAAGGCGCGATTTCAATCGATAACTCGAACCTGGTTTGCGGCGGCGGCATCACCATCGGCAATAAGTTCACCCGCTGCATGGGCGGCAATCACGGCTCGCCTAACGTGCACTTTGCGATCGAGCATTCCTGCGACGGATATTTTTACCGGCTGGGATTGAAGATGAAGCTCGAGGGCATTCAAGCGATGGTCGACATGTTCGATCTCGACAAGAAGACAGGCGTCGACCTGCCGCACGAAATTGTCAGCACCACGCCGTCGCGCGAACTGAAGGCCAAGCTCTTTCCCAAGGATCCTGATTGGAAAGACATCGACACTGTTTACTCTTCCTTCGGCCAAGGTGAAGACGTGTTGACTCCGATCGCGCTTTTGCGTGCGCACTCCGCCATCGGCATGAAGGGCAAGATGTTTGTGCCGCACCTGCTGAAAGAGGTGCGGGCCATCGGTGCGGTGGGCTACGATCCAGTGAAGAATGCGGCCATCTTTGCCGCGCGGCCGGCGCACACTTTCGAACATCAAGCACCGAAGAACCTGGGACTGCCGACCGATCAGAGCGATCTCGTAGTGAGCGCGATGTGGGCTGTGGTGAATGGCAGCGGGACGGCGACCGGAATCAAGCTGGCGGGATTTGATATCGCCGGCAAAACCGGAACCGCGCAAGTCGTCAGCCTCGGCAAAGAGGGAAGCGAGCACAAGGACCATTCGTGGTTTGTCTCGTACGCACCCGCCTACAAACCGGAAATCTCCGTCGTGGCTTTGATCGAAAACGCGGGCCTCGGTTCGCGCTTCGGCGCGCCGGCCGTGCGCGCAATCTATGACGTGTATTACGCCAGGACGCGCGGCGCCAAAGACGCGAGCAATAACATTGCGATGAAGACTGAATAATTCTCACCGCCGCTGCACACCGCACGCTTAAGTTTCATGGTTGCCGTATTAAAAAAACGAACGATTCGCGATTTCGATTGGCTCATAGCCGTGCTGGCCATCGGCATCGTCAGCTTCGGCACCTGGCAGATTCATAATGCCCAGCCGACTGAAACGTTCTGGCAAAAACAGTTGATTGGTCTCGGCATCGCGCTGGTCGCGATGCTGGGCATTGCCTTCACCGACTATCGTCGTCTGGTTGAACTGGCGCCATTCCTTTACATCTTCGGTTTGATTCTGCTGGTGATTGTTCTTATTCCGCACGTAGGAATGAAAATTAATGGACAGCGTTGTTGGATCAAGCTGCCGGTGGCGGGACAATTTCAACCGTCCGAGTTCGTGAAGATTCCGGTGGTGCTGATGCTGGCAAGATATTTTGGCAAGCATCGCACGGGCGGGTTAACCAAAAAGGAATTTCTGATTGGCTGCACGATTCTCGCCTTGCCGATCGGTTTGATTTTGCTCGAGCCGGACGTAGGCCAGGCGATTACTTATTTCCCGTTGCTGGCCATCATCCTGTTCTTGTCGTCGGTGCGGATGTGGATGGTCGTGGCAGTCCTGATGGCATGTATCGCCGGAGCTCCTTTGGCTTATTTCGTCGGCGTCAAAACCGGAGTGCTGCACGGTTATAAGCTGGAACGAATAAACGTGATTCTCGATCCTGAGAACGCCGACAAGCGCGGCTTCGGTTATCACACCTGGCAATCGATCGTGACCGTCGGCGAAGGCGGCCTCACCGGTTCGCACGGCAGCGAATATTCCCAGAGCAGCTTGAAGTTTCTGCCGGAACCGCACAGCGACTTTATCTTTGCGGTGACCGCCGAGACGACCGGGTTCGTAGGATGTTTGCTGCTGCTCGCCTCGTACGGACTGCTGCTGACGAGATTAATTAATGACGCGCGGCGATCGCGCGACCGGACCGGCATGCTGGTGATTATGGCGATCGTCGGCGGACTGATTTTTCAAATCTTCATTAACGTCGGAATGGCTCTGGGGATGTTGCCCGTGATCGGCGTGCCCTTGCCTTTAATGAGCGCGGGTTTGTCTTCGGTGCTGGCGACGTTCATCGCGATTGGGTTCGCGATTAGCGTGCAGTTGCGTCGTTTCGTGAATTGACGAAATTCGCGGGATCCAAGAATGAGAGGTGCGGAAACGCAATCGCGTTCCGCACCTCTTCTGTTTACCGATTCGAGATTGAACGGTCTATTTGGAGTGACGGCGAGAAGTGCGACGAAGCTTTTGCACCTGCGCCTTGAGACTGGCGATCTCTTTTTGTTGTTCCTGGATCGCATTGACCATCGCCCACAGAATCGGATCGCTATGCATTACCAGATAGCCGTTGGCATTCCTGGTAACTGCCTCGGGAACAACCCGCTGCAAAGCCTGGGCACTGAATCCGATATTCTCGGTGTCGGATGGCAATGCCAGCGGATTGTCGCTCTTATAGGAAAATCGCACTGGCCGCAATCCCATAACTGCGCTCAGACCGCGAGAGTAACTACCTTTGATGTTCTTCAAACGTTCGTCTGAGAAAACTCCCCAGGACGTGCCGCCGGCGGACTTGTCGGCATCTCCGGATACGGAGAGTTTCTGATCCGGGGCATTCGTGCCAATGCCGACGTTGCCGCCCGTCGGTGCGAGGGCGACGTTTCGGCTACCCTGGGTTGCAATAGCCAAATAGTCAGTGCTGGCGCCGTTGTCGGTAAGCTGGATATACGATAGTTCCGTGTTGTTCTGGCGGAAGCTGATGAACGGAGATCCATTTGCCGATCCGTCAATCGCCACGACTGCCTGGGTCGCGGAATTGATGTGCAGGGTAGTGCTGGGACTGGCCGTGCCGATGCCGACATTGCCATTCGCGGCAATATCAATCGAGCTGGTAGGCGCGCCGGGTCGAATGCGGAACGGCAGGCGTGAACCGCCTGTCAGGTCGCGCACGAACCAGTTGGCTTCGTTGGCCCCGATGTCCCACGTCTGGGCCGTAAATCCACCGCCGCTGGTTTGTTCCTGACGAATGGCGGGCGTGTCAGTGCCGGTGATATGAATGTTGAGACCGGGACTTGAGTTACCCAGACCCACCCTGCCGCTGCTGGCCACGAACAGTGAGTTAGTCGGCGCGCCGGCCGTCACGGTGAAAGGCACCTTCGAATTGGTAATGTCCTCGATTGAGAATTTATTCGCGCCGCCGCTGTTCGAATCGTTGGCGGTCAATTGCCAGTCGACGTTCGGAAAGCCGGCCGCCGTTGAAGTGTCGTCGAACTTGATGCGAGTATTGTTTTCCTTGAGGCGAATGGTGTCGAAGCCAAACGACTCGTTGTTAACGCAATCAAGGCCGACACACAGACTGCCCTGAACGATAAAGTCGTCGGCATTTACCACGTCCGGTTTCATCAAAGAGAAGCGATGGTTTCTCAAACGCGCGATCGTGTTTTCAGAAACGCGCGCCGGAGCCGCTGCCGGAGCTTTGGGTTGTGGCAAGTTATTAGACCCAATGCGTTGTCCTTCAATGCCTCCCGGTCCGACGATCATGCCGCCGCTAACGGCGAACGTACCGGACGCGGTCATCGATGGCATGACAGGTCGCTTACGCCCGGCGCGATCATCTTCCGAATCGTCGTCGTTGCCGCGCGCCTTCATGAGAGCGTCTTTTTGCGCCGCCGTCAGCACCGGGTTCAAGCGCAACTCCCAGTTGTAAACACCGTCCGGTAAACCATCGGCCTGTTTTTCGTTCAGTTCCACATCGAACGAGCTGCCGCCTTTAAATGCCTTTTTGAACTGGCGGCCATCGGGAAACGTGAGTGTGACGGCGCCGCCAGCGTTGGGAGCATATATGTCCCAATGAACGGAGCCGACGTTTGCGGTGAAGTTTGCAATCCTGGCTTCGCCTGCCGTCTGCGCCGGGGCAACCTGCGCGAACACGAGCGTGGCCATAGCGATAAGTGTGAGTCTGAAAATGTATCTTAGGTGCATCAGATGTCTCCTTTAGTTTGGTTGTGGGCCGCGACGTCTGGCGAAAGAGAGGCGGGCTGGAATTTTCAAATCACCAGAGGCCGTGGTCGGGTTTAAGCTAAACACTCTGTAAAAGTGACTTGGCCTTTTAGCAAGAGGTATCGCTTATGTCAAGCTTTTCTCGTAAAGATTCTTGCTTACAAAAACCGCAGGTACGGTTTCAGCGCCTTAGCGCGGAAACCGTCCACGGTATTCAGGTGATGAGAGGAAGGCTTTTACCATCTCGGCATTTTCGAAGTTGCCATTGAAGATGTTGAGTTTATCCAGCCAGAAGCTGTAGCCGGCAAAGTCGGCATCGCGACCGGAATTCGGGTCACGCCTGAGGTAGCCGAAGTATTCCATCAAGACAAACGCGCGGTTGAATTGCCGGCGGGTCAGAGAGGCATTCTCGGACAGGCGGCGCAGGACCTGGGCCCGCACGGCCACGTTGGAAGTGTCAGTTGCAGTGCCGAACAAGGACACTGAGGCCGCGTAATCGGGGTCTGTTGACTCGACGTGGGCGGTCGCAAACAACTTGTCGACGAATTGTGCCGGCGTCAACGAAACGGGATAGGCGGCGGTGAAACGTGCACGTTGCACGAAGTCGTTCATGAACGCCTGCTTGTTGGTTTCCAGACTTTGTTGCCAACCGGTTTGATTGACGACTATGCCTCTACTGATCTTTTGCGTGTCGGGTGTGAAATCACGCAGGGTCATGGGCACCGGAGCATTATCGATGTCGCCGTAAGCAGCTTCGTACGCGCGATAAACAAGGAATCCGGTGTGCTGGAATTCTATCGACAGGAAGAAGGCCGCCGAGGTATCGATGCGTTTGACCTCGCGGCAAGCCAGGTCGGTGCCGCACGATTCGATGTTACTGACCCAGAAATTGAATCCCGCTTCATCAGGCTCGCGGCCGAGGAAGTCGAGATAGTGTTGGCGGACGAAGTACTCGCTCGTGTCGAGCGGATTCAATCCGCTGCCGCTCGCCGTCGCCGTGAAGGTCGCTTCGGTCTGAGCAGCCAACTGGCTGAAGCTCTTTTGCGCCGGGCTAAAGCTGAAGTTGGCGCGCGCCGGAGTGACGACATAGAAACCGTTCGTGTCGACACTGTCGAACCGGTAATTGCCAAATGCATCGGTAATCGTGAGCCGGTTTTGCGTGCCGCTCATGCGTACGGCGACGCCTTCGACCGGCCCACCATTGCCATCCAGGATTTGACCAGAGATGGAACCGTTGGCGGCGGTTGGCGTGACGGTATGCGCGATGGCAAATGCCGAGAACGAATTAACCTCGGAACAGACCAGCTTATTCGCAAAGTCAGTCGGATTCGTCGTTCGCGTGCGATCAACCATTACGTCGTCCGCATCGCCATAGATTGTGTTGGGGCCAGCTTCTCGATGCAGGACCTTCAATCCCGCGAAGAAGGTTGGGTCGGTGAAGGATGGCAGATAGAAACAGACCGTCGCCGGCGGCGTGTACGACGCAGTCGTCGTTACTTCAAAGGCCGGCAAGGCCGGGCTGGAGCTGCTGCCGATGGCCACGTTGGCCGGACGGCTTAGGCTACTGAGCGTGGCCGGATCCAGAGATGATAGTGACGCGGTAGGCGTGCTCACGGCCGGATTCAAACGGGCCGCTGCGGTCGCATCGCGTTTCGCGACGTCACGCGGTGCGCGTTCTTCACAGGGAAGGACGCACGGGAAGGTGATGATGGCATCGACGATGTCGACGCTCGAATTAGGTCCAAAGGCGACATCGCGTGTTTCAGTTACCTGTCGCTCATAAGCACCGACATCCAGGCCGGTGTTGCCGTCATCGTCGCCATCGTTCAGCGGCGTACGTGTTTGTCCGCGCTGATCGACCGACACGGCCGGGCTGTTTCCGCTGCATCCGGTCAGGACGCAGGCATCGCCCTTATCAACGGCGGG
>JADMIO010792788.1_pt1 | contig 27652 bp, 26 predicted proteins | sample 8958161 | NCBI WGS metagenome assembly JADMIO01 (sample SAMN16585339, study PRJNA669376) | soil metagenome | isolation source: Crop rotation soil | place: USA: Cullars Rotation, Alabama | collected 2011
GCCGCGACTTCAAGTCACGTGAATTCCAAGCTTCGGATCCCACTGTGCTGGAAAGACTCACTTAACTCTGGGGCCGTTTCCAGGCACCAGGAAGTCCTAACCTCGGATCCCGTAGTCGGTCCATTCCGCGATCTTTGCGTCCTTAATGAAGAAGACGCCCACCAGGTGGTACGCAGGGCTCCCGTCGCGGCGCGTAAAACTGTCGATCCGCTCGTTGACCACCATCGGTCCACGCGCCCAACTATCGAGGATTTTGAACTCGATCCTGGAAGACTGTTCCACATAGGACTTGATGCGCTCCACCGCTGCCGCGCCTACGGCGGGCATGGCCGTCTCGGTAATCCGATACGAGCAGTTGGGAGCCAAGTAGGACGTTATCTTCGTAATGTCACGCGTAGCAAAGGCTGCGCAGAAATTGGCCACTAGAGCGAGATTCTCCTTTTCGGCGGCGGTTGGTTCGGCTGCCATCGCAGGCATTGCGAAGGCAGCCCCGGCCATAAGGAATCGGGAACGAGTCATGGCGTTAGCTACCAGGCCGGGTTCTTCCCTTCCTTGTACGCCCACTCATCGCGGCCTTCGTTATAGATCCTCCGCTTGGTAAAAAACCACTTGCCGTCCACCTTAACCATCTCGTCCTCGTAGTGGCCGAACCCGTCGAAGACGCCGCGCCGCTCGGGATTGTCGTTGGAGTAGTGGAACCAGTAGGAAGCACCTGACGCCTGATTCCCATCGATTTTAATGACGATGTTTGAAATGTTGTGGCGAGCCGCGCCCGCTCGTTTCCCGGCAACCTGCTTGGGATTCGGCATCCGGGCGATTGTCGCTTTAATCGCCTGGCGGCCTTTGATCTCGCCGCTGCCGACATCCAGTACGCCATTCTCGGTGAACGTGGAGACGTAAAGATCCGGATAGTGAAAGTCGAGCGCGAAGAGATAACGCGCCTGTAAATCCTCAATTGCGGCGCGGTCGTCTGCGTAGCTGGAGCGGCCTTGCGCCAAAACGTTCGCGGGTTTGGTTGCGACCGAAACGGCCAACCCGGTGATCAGTACTGCCGCGGCGGCCAGCGGTAGTGGAACCGCCCAGTTTTTCATGACATTCCTTTCAGCTATTCAATAGTACAATTTTGCAGTGAAGATTCAGCTACGAGGAGCTTTCCAGCATGACATCCATAAGTCCTCAAAATAGATGGCGGGCGGTTCTCTCTACAGCTTTGTGCGGAGCGGTGTCAGCTCTTGCTCAGGCGCCCGCCGGTGCCGGGCGCGGCGCGGTTCCTCCAGCCGAGGCGCTCTTCACATCGGCGCAGGCAGTCGCGGGAAAGGCGGCTTATGAGCGGAACTGCGCTAGCTGCCATGGAGCGCGGGTCGATGACGGGACCTCTGCTCCTCCGCTCCGCGGCACGGCGTTTCTCGGCAAATACGCCGGAAAACCTGCGGCCGATTTGTTCACGTCTGTGAGCACGAAGATGCCGCCTGGAAATCCCGGAAGCCTCAGCGGCGCCGAGTACGCGCGGATTATCGCCTACGTACTCCAGCAGAATGGTTTTGCGACCGGGCGGAAGGAGTTCGCATCGGAGGCGCCAGAGCTCGCTTCCGTGACGTTTCCCACTCTGCCGGGCGGCCGCGGCGGCGGCGGGTTATCGCCTGGTGTAAAGCTGCCTCCGGCGCCGAAGAAGACGAACCCTCTCGATAGAATTACTTCGGTAACCGACGCCTTGCTGCAGAACCCGCCCGCAGGCGAGTGGCTCACGTGGCGCCGCAGTTTCGACTATCACGGATTCAGTCCGCTCAAGCAGATCACAAAATCGAACGTGAACAATCTGCGCGTCGCGTGGACATGGACGCTTTCCCCGGGCGCGAATGAAGCCACGCCCGTGGTTCATGACGGCGTGATGTTTCTCCACAGCCCAGGCGACAAACTCGAAGCGCTGGATGCGGCCACGGGCGACCTGCTCTGGCAATACGCGCGAATCTTGCCGACAGGCGTGAACGCCGGTAACAAGCGGATGATCTCCCTCTACGGCAACAAAGTGTATATGGGAACCTCCGATGTTCATGTCGTGGCGCTCGACGTGAAGACCGGCAGGGTGGTCTGGGACCAGCCGCTGACGGAGGAAAGAGGTTTCACTCTCAGCGGAGGTCCGCTGGTCGCCAAGGGCAAGGTGATGATCGGCACTGGCGGTCGGGTCGGCGGTAAGAACTACATCGTCGCGCTGGACGCGGAAACAGGGAACCTGGCCTGGCGATTCAACACCATCGCGCAGCCCGGCGAGCCCGGCGGCGATACCTGGAACGATCACACAGCAGAGGAGCGAAACGGCGGCTCCGTCTGGATCGCGGGAAGCTACGATTCCGCGCTCAACCTCGCATTCTTCGGCGTTGCGCAGACCTATGACACCGCTTTGCTGTCGAAGCCGGTGAGGCCGGGAGTCAAAACCGACGGCCTGTTCACGGACTGCACGCTGGCCATCAATCCCGATACCGGCAAGCTCACCTGGTATTACCAGCATCTGCCTAACGATCAATGGGACCTCGACTGGGTGTTCGAACGGCAGATCGCGCGAATGCCTGTGAACGGCGTAGTTCGTCCGGTAATCATGACTGCGGGCAAGCAGGCCACCTATGACATTCTCGATGCGGAAACGGGAAAGTGGATCTATTCGAAGGACCTGGGCCTGCAAAACATCGTGTCCTCCATCGATCCGGCCACCGGCAAGAAGAACATCAACACGCAAACGCTTCCAGGCGACGGACAAGTGCACATGGTCTGTCCCCACGTAGACGGCGCCAAGAGCTGGCTTCCAGGTTCGTATAATCCGGACACCAAAATCTTGTACGTACCCCTGGTTGAGGCCTGCATGGATTTGATGCCGTTGACCGATAACGGAGGCAAGGGACTCTTATCGACCGGCGTTCGCCCGACCGTGCGCCCTAGACCGGATTCGGATGGTAAGTACGGCCGCGTGCAAGCCATCAACATGGCAACGCGCGAGGTGGTGTGGACAGAGCGGCATCGCGCGCCGGTATCGAGCGGGGCATTGGATACAGCCGGCGGAGTGATCTTCAGCGGCTCAATCGATCGGTTCTTCCGCGCTTACGATGATCAGACAGGCAAACAGCTCTGGGAAACGCGTCTAAGCGATGTGCCGAGTAACTCCCCGATTTCGTACACGGTGAACGGCAAGCAGTACATCGCGATCGGCGTGGGCAACGGTGGCGCGCAGGCGACTGGGTTCACGGCGCTGGTACCGGAAATCCAAAACCTCGACCGTGCCGCGGCGGTGTGGGTTTTCCAACTGCCCTGATCGAAGGTATTGGGTATCGAGCCGGCACTATTGGAGAATTCCGACTTCCTTTGCGGCCTGCACGGCTCGGCGGTCGTTAGGGTACCAGTAGTGCACATGGCAGCCTTCACATGCCAAGTCGATGCCATTGAGCGCGTTCAGCAAAGCGCCCTTATCTTTAGCGTCGATGGCTTGCATTACGACCTGGGCGGCATCCCGCAGTTTTTCCGCTCTCAGCGCGAAATCCTGACGTTTCGTTTCCAGTAAGGCCTGCAGCTCTGGTGTTTCCAGCTCCACTTCGGGATTCGCGGCGCGATCCCGAGGCCGGGCCGCGCGTCGTCCCGACGCAGTGAGTAGGTCTGGCGCCTTCAACAATACTTCGGCGCGCGCCCGGACCTGCCGCCATTCGTCATCCGTACGCGGCGCAATCTCCCTGATACCGCGCTCATCGCCGACGATCTGAACTGAGCTAAACAGAAACTCCGCGTTGGGATCGACCATGGAATGCATGAGGTCCCTGATGGTTGCCGGACCGCGGGCCGCCAGGATTGAACCCATCCACAGTAATAGGGACAGGCCAGCGGCCAACCTTAGTCCGCCCGAATGGTTCAACCCCGCAGCCGATAAGAGGTTCCTACGAAGAATCAAGGAACTCACACCCAACAGCAGGAGCAGCAGCGTCTTTATCCAAAACCAGGGATTGTAGGTGTATTGTCCGGCCTTGGCGCCAAATAACAATACTCCAAAGAGTGCCGTTAAGAGGAAGCTGATCCGCTTAGGCCAGCGATATCCAGCAAAGGCATCGCCGACATCGTGTTTCCACGTTCCCAGGCCGAGCGAACGCAGATCGGTCAGCAGCATCATGCCCGCCCACGTGGCCAGCGCAATCAGATGCAGCCACAGAAGGACCGGGTAGGCATAGGCCGAGCTGCGGATCCAGGAAAAGAATCCGGCGGCCTCAAATTGGCGTAAGAGCATGGCCACCCGGCTTCTAATCGTATCGCGCGAACCGCCGTGAAATACAAGACGCCCGCGCTCACCTTCCCCACTGTTCTAAGATTTAGTCAGTTCGACATGGCAGAAGACAAGGTGGGAGAGTTATCGGGACCCGATCTCCGGATAGGCGTGGAATTCGAAAGCCTCGCCGAGAGTGAGCCGCTATTGGGCCACTTCGATGGCGAGCCGGTAATCCTGGTGCGCCAAGGCGAGCAGGTATTTGCGATGGGCGCCGTTTGCACCCACTACGGAGGACCCCTGGCGGAGGGGCTGGTGGTGGGCGCGACGATCCGGTGCCCGTGGCATCACGCCCGCTTCGACCTCCGTTCAGGAGGCGCCGAAGGCGCGCCGGCTCTTAATCCAGTAACGTGCTTCAACGTTCGGCGTGAAGCCGGCAGGATCAGGGTCGATGGAAAGAAAGAGGCAGACTTTCGAGTCCCGTGTCCGCTCAATCCGTCATCCGTGGTAATCGTCGGAGCGGGCGCTGCCGGAGCCGCTTGTGCGGACATGCTTCGCACGAAGGGATACGCGGGGCCCATAACGCTGGCCGGCGATGAGGAGCCCGGTCCCGTAGATCGGCCGAATCTTTCGAAGGATTATCTTGCCGGTACGGCTCAAGAAGATTGGATTCCTCTTCGCACCCGCGATTATTACGAATCGATCCGGGTGGAGCTGGTTACCAGCGATCCGGTGGTTCGGATCAGTCCAGCCGACTACAACGTCTCTCTGCGCTCGGGACGAAGGCTTGACTATGGCGCATTACTACTCGCGACTGGGGCGGCGCCTCGCTCGCTTTCCATAGAAGGCGCAGATCTGCCGCACGTGTTTCGGCTCAGGACTCTAGCCGACAGCAACGCCATCATCGCTAAAGCGCAGCAGGCAGGAACCTGCGCTGTGATTGGTTCCGGTTTTATCGGACTGGAAGTGGCCGCTTCCCTCCGTCATCGAGGACTGGACGTATCCGTCATCGGTCAGGAGCCGCTTCCGCTGGGCAAGATTCTGGGTGAGGATCTTGGCCGATTCATTCAGAGGCTGCACGAGCGACACGGGGTCCGGTTCTTCCTGAATGCTACGCCTCGCGCGATTCGAGAGGATGGCGTCGAGATGGCCGATGGAAACTTCGTCGAAGCGAGATTAGTGATCATGGGCGTGGGCGTGTCGCCGCGAACGTCATTGGCGGAGACCGCTGGTATCAAGGTGGATAGAGGAGTCGTTGTCAGCGAAGCGCTACGGACGAGCGCTGCCGACGTGTTCGCGGCGGGAGACGTGGCGCGATATCCAGAACCCGTTTCCGGCGAAGCCGCGCGGATCGAGCACTGGGTTGTCGCGGAGCGCCAGGGACAGTCGGCGGCCCGTTCGATGCTCGGCATCGGCGGCGTATTCCGCGATGTGCCATTCTTCTGGAGCCAGCATTATGACGTCACGATCTCCTATGTAGGACACGCACCCACCTGGGATAGCTGTGAAATGAGAGGTGACTTGGAAAAGCATGACGCCTGTGTGATATATCGCCGGAACGCGAGGACGATTGCCCTCGCGACGATAGGACGTGATCGCCTGAGTCTGAGCGTCGAGGCCGCGCTGGAACGGGGCGACACGGCATCGCTGGAAAGTATCTTGAGAAACCAGTAAGGATGTCGCGGCTAGAGGCGGTCTAGTGCCCGGAAGCGCCAGTGTCACTAACTCCGTCCCGAGACTGCCAGCCGCTTGCCGGCAGAGTTTCGAGAGTCAGGGTTGAAGAGCTGCCACTTACCGATATGGCGGATGTTGTAGGCGATAAGCCGGTCAAAAACGAGGGCAGCCGCGCTTCCATCGTGCTTGCCAAGCCATCCGCGTATTTACCGGTCAAGTGATTGTTGTCGCGGTACATGATTTCGGAATTCTGAACCGCGAAACAGGTATCTTTGTCGCACAATTGGTCACTCAGATCGACGAAGCTAACGTTCTGTAAGCCTTGCGCAGCAGCTCTTTGAGCGTCGAAGATCGCTGGATTCAGCACAGCGGAACGCGCCATTTGGCAGGTTCCTCCGGGAAACCAAGGCACGCGGACAGACCGCGCGACGCACGCCGGTACATCGAAGGTAGGGTACGGAATGTCCCGGACCATTACGACAGGTACGTTTGCATCAGCGAACGCTTGAAGGCTTCTTCGAGTAGCGGATTGCCAATCTTCCAACGAGATAAAAGTATGATCCGTTGGCCGGTCGACCCGGCTCATGTATACGCTCGCATCAGCGATGAATACGGCGGCAGGTCGTGACTCAATGATCTTACTAATCGCGTTGGAGCGCCAATCGTCGCAGGTCGATGTTCGAGCTCTCCTGCCTGGCGCCCTGATGTCGGCCGCAGGGCAAAGGGTCTTAACCATTGTTGTTAATCGCCAGCGGCGGGCGTCGGCAATTCGCTGAAGGGGATTGAACCACTGTATGGCGTGTGAATCGCCAAACAATACGACTTGGACGTCCGATTTCTTTACCCCGAATTCACACGTCCGAACAACCGACTTCCCGAGCGTCACACATTCGTTCCAGGGCAGGCGGGAAATGTCGTCCATTGTGGTTCTGATCCGCACCATTTCGGCTTGAGCTGCCAGCCGGCTTGAGACTCGAACAGCCGCGGTTGCTGTCGCAACTGAAAGTACAGTGATGGCGATTCCCGCGTAGACAGCTCGAAGGGGCCGTGCGACCAAGTAGTTGCTGACACGAATCGGATTTTCCCAGACGTAATACGTGACTGCAGCAGTTATTAACGCGCCCAGTGCAACAAGGGCGTTTCCAAGGATCGTGATGTTGGGATAAAGCGCTTTCGCTAACACAAGGAACGGCCAGTGCCACAGGTACCACGAATATGACAGTTTTCCCAAGAATTGAAGCGGCCTGCTGGCGAGCACCAATCCTAAGCCGCGGTCAGGGACCTGAGCCCCGGACAGCAATATCGAAGCGGTTCCAAGAACCGGGACCGAAGCTATCCAACCAGGGAAGCGCTCGACGTCCACAATCGAATAGCTCGAATAGAGCACCGCTCCGAAACCGATCCAACCAAGCGTTATCCAGATACGCGGCGGCAAACGCATGCCCTTTGGAATCAGAACAGCCAGGCCACCAAGAGCGAATTCCCAAGCTCTCGTCGGAAGTTGGTAGAACGCATATGCCCGGCCGTTTGGCGTCATCCATACGCACGCCGCAAATGAGGCCAGCGCAATCGTAAAGAACATGGAGGACAGAATCTTTTTCGACCGGCATGCTTGCAGACATACCATTATGATTAGAGGCCAGAACAGATAGAACTGTTCTTCGACCGCGAGCGTCCAGGTATGAAGAACGGGGTTCGATACTACACTTGGGGCGAAGTAGTCAGAGCCCCTTGTTGAGAAAAATATGTTGCTCCCATACACCGCGGCGGCTCGGGCCGCGCGCGACATAAACGATAATTCGGTGGGTGAAAGCAGAATCACACTTGCGAGGATCGTAACAGCGAGCATCAGAGCCGAACCCGGCAAGAGACGTCGGATCCTCCTGGAGTAGAAGTGAAGCAGATCTAAACGGGAAGTCTGGGCGACTTCATTCACCAGGAGTCCGGTGATCAGGTATCCGGAGAGAACAAAGAAAACATCTACGCCGACAAATCCACCCTGTACCGCAGCAGCGCCGCAATGAAAAGCGACAACCAACAGAATTGCGACGCCGCGAAGCCCTTCGATGTCCGGGCGGAAGTCATACCGGTCGCGATATGTATTCATGATGCTTGTGTTGTCCGGTATACGCGGACTCCGCCTTTGGCGCCGGCGAAACTCGCGCAGTTCTAGTCAGAAGGGTTCTAAACAGCAGCCCGCAGACGGCGCTTCATCGTACACCACGTCCCTGGTTCGCATCCGGCGAAGCGTGCACAGTCGAAGTCTGTGATTCCGAAAGGCGCAGAGAACGAGCTCGAAGCTCTCCGATAGGATGGGCCGAGGCCCGAAGATCAAAAAAAGTGAAGAGGATGAACTGGTGGGCTGCCGCCAAATTTGCTACAGGCTGTAGCTGCGACTTGCAGGTTGATTATATTTGCTGCTCGTTGACCTGTCAAGCACTTTCCGGTCTCAAGGAATGCGCGGAAAATCGAGGTGCCGGCGTATTTGGCGCGAATGAATGTCTCAAGACTTGACGAGTTAAATATCGCAATTGTAGACATATTATATCCAATTGGAATATTGGAAGCATTTGCGAATATCTGAATCATAATCTTAGCTCCGGCACGATTCATCTATTGACGGCGATGAGGCAACGCCCGGGCTGACTCCGAAGCGCCTGGACGCGTCGTTTCGTTACCCAGAAAAGACACGCCGGGAAGCCCTAGGCCCACTCCCGCCACTGGCACGTCAGGTGCTTAGCCCTAACCAGGAAAGGAGCAGGGGTATGAAAATTCTTCTGGGTCTCGATAGCTCCGAAGCAAGCCAAGCTGCTCTTTCAGAAGCAGTTATTCGGCCTTGGCCATCTGGAACGCGATTCGAAATCGTGAATGTGGTCGAACCCTCCCATTTATGGGAGATGGGTGAAACGATTATAGAACTGCGCCGCCGTTCGGAGAAGCTGGTTCAGGACGCCGCGCAGAAGTTGCACGCTGCGGGTTGGCAGGCGTGTGGCGCGAGCCTGCCAGGCGACCCGCGCGCCGTTCTGATTGACCGCGCAATCACCACGGGTGCCGACTTGATCGTCGTCGGTTCGCATGGGGCGGCGGTCACGAGATTCCTGTTAGGCAACGTCGCCGCATCGATCCTGCGCCACGCACCGTGCGCAGTAGAAATCGTCAGGCAAAGAACCGATGCCGCGCCGCCATGGAGAATTCTGCTTACGACGGATGGTTCCGAATGCTCCCAAGCCGCTGCTCGAAGCCTGGCGGCTCGGTCCTGGTCTCGCGACACTGAGATTCGCGTGCTCAGCGTCGTCGAACTACTCCTCCCTCCGGCAAAAGCGTGGTTCGAGCCTCCCATGATTGAAGACGAGCAAGTGGCCGAGGCACGCGCACAGGCGATGTCGCACGCCGAAGAGGCAGTAGCCAAAGCGATCGAGATCGTCGAGCCGCTGGGCTGTAAGGTTTCCGAATCGATCTCAGTGCTGATCGACGGTCCGAAGAACGTGATTCTCAAGGAAGCCGAAGACTGGCGTTCGCATCTGATCGTGCTCGGCTCGCATGGCCGCCGCGGCATGGAACGCTTCATCATGGGCAGCGTTTCCGACGCTGTTGCGATGCACGCTACATGCTCTGTCGAAGTTGTCCGCCGGTGTGCGGAGCGTCTCTAGCGCGAAGGCCCGCGCCTACACGAGTCTGAAGCGATACACTGTCGTAGTATCTTTCCTGTGTTAGGAGGATCCTGTGACCTGGTACTACGCCAACGGCGGCCAGCAGTTGGGGCCGGTCGACGAGGCCGCGCTTGACGACCTTGTCCGTCAAGGAGTTGTACGCGCTGACACGCTCGTGTGGAAAGCGGGAATGCCGTCGTGGCAGCCGCATTCCTCGGCACGCCCGCAGGCAGCAGCGCCACCGCCTGAGATGCGCTTCTGCTCGGAGTGCGGCCGACAGTTCCCACTGAATCAGCTCACGAACGTGAGCGGTTCGCTTATTTGCGGCGGCTGCTACCCCGCTTACCAGCAGCGCATGAGTCCGCAGCCCGTCGCTGCATATCCTCCGCCCGGCGGGGGATATCAGCCTCAGGCGCAATATCAACCTGCCGCGCAGCCGGGGTTTCAGCCGGCCTGGCAACCGGCGGGCCCGATGGGTGGAGCGGGGGTAGCCCCCGCCTACGTGACCGGCTGGCGCTATGGCGGCTTCTGGATCCGGTTCCTTGCGCGCATCATCGACGGGATCATTGTTGGTGTCGCCAGCGCGATTATTCGCATACCTCTGGCACTGATCGGAATTGGGGGAGTCGCCGGGCTTGGCTCGAGCGATGATCCCGCGGCGGCGCTCGCCGCCCTGCCGCTGATCTTCGCGATGGTCGGCATTGGGTTCGTCATTCAACTGGCGCTCGGCATTATCTACGAGGTCTACTTCCTGACCACGCGAGGCGCGACGCTCGGCAAGATTGCGTTGGGCTTGAAGGTCGTGAGGGTAGACGGCGGCCCGATCACCACCGGCCTCGCGCTGGGACGCTATTTTGCTTCGTGGCTCAGCGGCATGATCCTGATGATCGGCTATATCATGGCGGGCTTTGATGAGGAGAAACGGGCGTTGCACGACCGCATCTGCGAGACCCGTGTAATCTACGCAAAGTAACGATGCTGGATCGCGAAAAGAATCAGCTCTTCACCCAAGTCGGCCGGGGCACTCCGATGGGCGATCTTCTTCGCCGCTACTGGATGCCGATCGCCGGAGTGAGCGAGTTCGAACAGCAAACAATCCGGCCGGTCCGGCTCATGGGTGAAGATCTCACGCTGTACAAGGATCTTGGCGGAACGTTCGGTTTAGTGGATCGCCACTGCCCGCATCGACGGGCCGATACGTCCTACGGGTTCGTCGAAAGCTGCGGCCTGCGTTGCAACTACCACGGCTGGCTGTTCGATCGCGACGGGCGTTGCATCGAGATGCCGTATGAGGATGTCGCACAGCCCGAGGCTCGGTTCAAGGATAAAGTTCGAATCAAGTCATACCCGGTGGAGGTTCGCGCCGGCCTGATTTGGGCGTATCTCGGACCAGAGCCTGCTCCGCTCGTGCCCAATTGGGAACCGTTCACCTGGAAGAACGGATTCGTGCAGATCGTGTTCGCGGATGTTCCCTGCAACTGGTTTCAGTGCCAGGAGAACTCCATCGATCCGCTGCACTTCGAATGGATGCACATGAACTGGAGCGTGCGGCTGGGCGACCGGCTCGGTCCGTATTCGCCCCGGCATCTGCGTATGGAGTTCGACGAGTTCGACTACGGCTTCGTTTATCGCCGCATTCGCGAGGGGATGAGCGAAAGCGACCTCATGTGGACCGTCGGCCGCTGCTGCCTGTGGCCCAACTGCCTGTTCACCGGCGATCATTTCGAATGGCGAGTGCCGATCGACGATGAAAATACGTTGAGCACAACCTGGTCGTTCGCCAGAGTGCCCAAAGAATGCGAGCCCTACGTTCAGGAAAGCATCCCGGCTTGGCGCGGCCCTGTCAAAGACCCTCAAACGGGCCGCTGGATTTCGAGCCACATCATGAATCAAGATTTCGTCGCCTGGGTCGGACAGGGCCAAACGGCGGACCGCACTGAGGAGCACCTGGGCGCGAGCGATCGCGGGATCATTCTTCAACGCAAGCGTTTTTTGGATGATCTGGAAGCCATAAAACGCGGCGAGGATCCGAAAGCGACGATCCGTGATCCTAAGGTGAACGAATGCGTCGCGCTCCCGGTCGCGGAGCGCAGAATTCTGACCGAAGGCTTGAGCCGCGAGGAACTGCTAAAGCATCCGATCCTCGGCAAACAATATGCGGGAGAGTATATTTTCCAAGCCGGCCAGCCCCCGGAAGTTCACGCCGCGTTCATGAAGGCGATGGGAGCCTAAAGGAGGCAGTCTGGCGGGCTTCCGCCGCAATTCTGTTGTCGTACCAGGCGGCCTGCGAAGCCGCCTCAGGCCGAGGGGGCCTGCCCACGACTACTGCTTCTGCTGCTGCGGCGCGCCGGTGGTGCCGGCGTCGCCCGAAGAACCGGCGTTGAAGACGCGTTTTCCATCGGCCATCGTAACCGTGCGGGCGTTGGCCATATTCGATCCGTCCTTCGCGGCCGACCCCATCACCACGATCGCGTCGCCGGGCTTGAGCGAATCCCGCCGCCAGCCGTTACGCATGAGGATATTCGGGCTGCCCAATTCGCAGGACCACTTCACTGCCTTCCCGGCCGGATCGGTCACTTCCAGATGAATCCAGGCGTGCGGATTGACCCACTCCAGTTCGATCAGCTTGCCGTGCAACTCAACAGGCTTCTTGGCATCGTATTCGGCGGCGAAGGAATGGTGTGCGAACGCCGGCAGTGCCGCCAGAATCGCACCAATCACGCCGGCCAGGAAAGCGAGTCGAAGCTTCATCGCGAGTGTCTCCGTCCTGAAATATCAAATATCGAAATTCATGATACTACGTTAGCCCGATGCCGGTCGTCGTGCCGTAATTCCTACGGCCGCCCCGCAGGCCCCACCAGGTGCCTGGTATCCTTCTCGTTTTCCTGACAGAAGTACTCCATGATCTCGTCGTTCGGAAGCAGGCGATGGGACGCTTCTATTGTGAAGGGCTTCGCATACGTATCGGGATCGTCGATCAGAATTTCTTCCTTCAGCAATCCGAGATTCGGACGACTGTAACGCTCGATGGTATGAAGCTTCTCGCTATGCGGGTGGCCGACGAAATCGAACCAGAAGCGGTCGTTGAAACCGATGCTATCGACCACCAGCGTGTCGCCCTCCCACTTGCCAACAGAGTGACCGTACCAACTCGGGTCGGGATCGTCGGGATGTTTGCGGCCGTCCATGAAGATCTGCCGAAAGCTGTGGATGTTGCCTTCGAACAGGATGAACATGTAGCCGGGCTGTTCGACGAATCGCCAGGGATACGGCGCGTGCCGGGGAACACCGGTAGGCAGGCAGTTCGCCTCCGGATCGTCCTTCGATTGGAACGATTTCATCCGATCGGCCGCCTTGGGTTTGAGCGTGATCGTGTCGCCCTTCTTCAGGCCGAGCGCGATGTCTTCGATAAGGAAGATGTCATTGGGCCGCCACACGCCGCTAAAATCGACCCTCCCGCTGGCGATTTTCGGCGCCGGCCCCTGCGGAAGCGGGGCCGCTTTCTTGTTCTGTGCGAGAACCCGTTCAGGAGTTTCGATCAACAGCCAGATCGCAGTGAACGCCGCTGCGGCGGCAAGGGAACTAATCAGCCACTTTCTCAAATCGACCTCCTTCAGACTATCGAACCTATTTTTCCACGAAATGAGTCGGGCGCGCCAAAACTATCCAGTCTGGAATCCGAAGTCCATACCTCTCTGTGAACCCCCCTTCTGAAACTCGACGCTGACAAAAGTAGGTCGGGCCGCATACCCGACCTACTACTGGACGCGGGGTTGGAATTGCGAGTGAGGGTGTTTGAAAGCGAAGCGAGTCGCCTGCCGACGGGCTCCAGCATAACCTCTCAAGGCTATCAACAAGAACCCCTTCCCGGATGCATTCTGGAACTGCCCGAGAAGCGTACCACGCAGGCTCCGGTAGAAGAGGACAAATGAAGAGGTTCCTGTCAGCGATTTTGGCTCTGGGGATTAGCGCTGGCCTCGGCGTCACGCTCTTGTCGGCCCAGGACCGGCCCGATTCCACAAAGAAGACGGGCAAGAAAAAGAAGGGCGGCAAGAAGAAGAAAGGAAGCGACGAGACCAAGGCTCCCCAAAAGTAACTAATCTCCCGTGCGAGGGCGGGAGGCCTCGATGCGCAACTATCGATTTCAGCCACCAGTGAATTCGCGCACTCGGTTCGCAGTCCCGGGTAAGGCGCGGAACTGGCAACGGCTGACTGCCGGCGTGGTGCCCCCCATATTAGCCGGTAGTGGCCTCCTTAACCTCGTTTCCCTGATGGGCGGACCGCCTCCTGGCCGTCGCCTGGCGTGGCTTCATCAGCTGTTTCCCCTGGAGGTTGGAACAGCCATTCCCTTCGTGAAGCTGCTGCTAGGTTTGGCTTTGGTCCTAACAGCGGTTCCCCTTTGGGGCCGGAAGAAGCGCGCGTTGCCGATGGCAGTCGGCTTAGCGTGCGCTTCTTCCATTCTTTCTGCTCGCGATCATCATGTGTGGCATTCGGCGGCGGCGCTCGGCGTCGCCGTTTTGCTGATCGCGATTCGAAAACAGTTCCGGGTGGGTGCGGGAAGGCCGACCTTCGTGCTCGCCCTGCAGCGCACGAGCCTCGCGCTGTTGGTCGCGACGCTCTATGGTGTCGCCGGTTTCTGGTTTCTTGAACCGCGTGACTTTGGCCGCAACTTTCACTGGTGGGAAGCCACGGCCCGCACGCTTCGAGCCATGCTCCTCTTGGGCGATACAGGGCTGACCCCACGCACGCCGTACGCCTCGTGGTTCCTCGATTCTCTCTGGTGGATGTCGGCCGCGGTCTTTGCGTACTGCATCGTAGTGCTGTTCCGGCCGGTGCGTTATCACTTTAGCAACAGTGAAATTGATCTGGAGCACGCCCGAAGCATCGCGGCAACGCACGCACGCACCGGTCAGGACTTTTTCAAGCAATCCTCCGACAAGAGCTTTTTCTTCTCGTCCAGTGGCCAGTCCTTCCTTGCCTATCGGGTCGCCGGCTATTTCGCGTTGGTCCTCGGCGACCCGGTAGGTCCGGAAGAAGACTTGAAGTCCACGATTGTCGAGTTTGTAGAATACTGCCAGGATCGCGGCTGGCGTCTCGGTTTCCATCAAGTTCAAGCGGATCGGCTTGCCCTGTACGAGCAGCTCGGCTTTCGCGGGTTGAAGATCGGCGATGACGCCGTAGTAGATCTCGACAGCTTCTCCCTCTCCGGCAGCGCAATGAAGGAGTTTCGCAACACCGTCACGCGGCTCGGCCGGCTGGGATATCGCGTCGAACGCTTTGACCCTGGCTGCAGCTCCGGCATGCTGGCGGAGCTCAGAGCGGTCTCCGATGAGTGGCTCTCCATGCCTGGGCATCGCGAGCGGAAATTCACGCTCGGAAGATTCGATCCGGAGTACGTCCTGTCGACCACCCTATACGCGGTCTTCGACCCTCGAAATGAGATGGCGGGATTCTTGAATCTGGTTCCCTCGTATCAATCGGAGACCGCAACGGTCGACCTGATGCGCCGCCGCGCGGTGACGGTGAACGGGTTGATGGACTACCTGTTCGCGATGACGTTTCTCGATCTGAAGGATCAGGGCGTTCGCCGCTTCAGCCTCGGAATGGCGCCGGTTGCCGAGTTCGATCAGAACGCGAAGCCGACTTTCGAGGAGCGCGCCGTACGCTGGGCGATGCTCAATCTGCCGTTCTTGTTCCGAGCCGATAGCCTTCGCCGATTCAAGGCGAAATACGCCGACGAATGGGAGCCTCGATACGACGTGTATCGCGGGCGTCTGGACCTTCCGCGGTTCGCTCTAGCCCTGCGAAGCGTCACGGAACTGCGCGGCCAAGAGCGCGGGGGGATGCTGCGTCATCGGTGGGAGAACGCCGCATGAAGCGTGCCATTCCACTGCTCTTTCTGGCGTCGGCGGTCTTCTGTACCGCGACCCCTACGGACGCCAATATTTCCATTCGAGGCAAGAGTCAGAGCATTGCGTTCCTTCATACGCCGGGTCCCTCGAAAGGCGCGGTGCTCTTTTTGCCGGGCGACGGGGGCTGGCGCGGTCTCGCCGTTACCATCGCCGAAACTGTCTCCCGCTGGGGTTACGACGTATACGGCTTCGATACCAGGAAGTACCTGGAAGCTTTCACCGAAACGGGCGGATCAGCTCTGACGCCGGACACGATGCGCCAGGATTTGGCTTCTGTGGTCAATTCAATTCACGCGAGAGGTGTGTCGCAGGTAACGTTGCTCGGCTGGTCGCAAGGCGCCGGCATGGCTGTGCTCGCCGCGCAGCAGCCGGGAGCGAAAATCGCCGGTGTTGTCACGCTCGGATTGCCGGAATCCGCAGTTCTCGGCTGGAACTGGAAGGATACTGTTGCGACGCTCGCTTTTCGGGAGCCCGATGAGCCTCACTTCTTTGTCCGGCCGGTGTTAACCGCGCTTCCAGCCGTCCCGTTGTGGATGATCCACGGCGAGCGCGATGAGTATACCAAGCCGCACATTGCGCGGGCGCTCTATCAAGCCGCGCCGGAGCCCAAGCGGCTCGTCACCGTCCGCGGCGCGAACCATCGCTTCGACATGGCTCGCGGGGAGCTTTATAAGTCGCTTCAAGAGGGACTCGCCTGGATTCAGAACGGCGGACATTGACACGGGCCGAAACGTGATTCGAATCGCCAAATTCGTGGTTTACGAGCCGTACACTAAGGACTTAGCGCCGCGCCGCAAGGAGTGGAAGCGGCGATCTCTGGGTTCCCCAATGGATCGGCAAACCGTCCTGCGAATCATGGCGCTCGGGTTTGGGCTGATGGTCCTGCTCGTGCTGGCGGTCGCGTATTTTGGGTACGAGCAATCGCGCTCGATTCAGGACAACGCTCAGGACCTGGTCCGGGAGCGCCTGCTGAATTCGGAGCGGGGAGCGGCGCTCGAAGCACAGATCGAGAAAGAATCGTCGGAGCTGCTTGACGAGCTCGCGTGGCTGCTGGGAGCGTGTCTGATCCTCGCCGTGGGTGGGTCAATCGTGTCCATCTGGATCACCAACCGTGCCTTCCAGCGTATGGAGAGGCAGACGGACGAACTGAACCAGGTCTCCTGGCACCTGGTAGACGCCCACGAGAAGATTTCGCAGCGCTTCTCCCACGAAATGCACGATGAACTGGGCCAGGCGTTGACCGGCTTGAAAAGTATGCTGAAGAGCGGAAGCGGCGCGGATCTGGAAGCCCGGCGCGAAGACCTCATTGGCGTGCTCGACGAGGTGATGCGCGATGTGCGCGAGCTCTCTCAGCTCCTGCGCCCAGTGATTCTCGACGATTTCGGCCTGGATGCGGGAATCCGGTGGCTCGTGGACCGCTTCCGTCAACGCACGGGCATCCAGGCCGAATATACTTCCGATTTCCAAGGGCGGCTTGGCGAGCTCACCGAAACTCATCTGTTCCGCATCGCGCAGGAGGCGCTCACCAACATCGCCCGGCATTCGGCGGCAGCCACTGCTTGGGTGCGCCTGGAAGTCTCCCATGAAAAGGTCACCCTGACCATTGAGGACAATGGCAATGGCATGGGTGGCGATCTGCCGCCCGGCAGACTCGGTTTAGTGGGAATTCGAGCGCGGGTGCGGCAATTGGAAGGTACACTGAAGCTGGAGAACCGGCAGAACGGCGGCCTTCGCGTTTCGGCGCAGGTGCCTTTCCGGCAACCAGAGCATGTCCACGAACAGGAAGATTCGAGTCATCATAGCGGATGATCACGCCCTCGTCCGCAAAGGCTTCGCCCTAATCCTGGCTCGTGAAAAGGACATGGAGGTGGTCGGGGAGGCGAGTAACGGGCGAGAGGCGGTGGAACTCGCCCAGCAGCTTCAGCCCGAGGTGGTCGTAATCGACGTGTCGATGCCTGAGTTGAACGGCATTGAGGGCACGCGGCGAATCAGCGAGCTTTGCCCGCGTACCCGAGTTCTGGCGCTCAGCATGCATCGCGATGCCGTCTACGTGCGCGAGATCCTGCGCGCCGGGTCTCGCGGGTACCTGGTGAAGGACGCCGACGACGACGCGTTCCTGATGGCCGTACGGGCTGTCGCGCGGGGCGAAGCATACATCAGCCCGGCGGTTGCCGACGCGGTGCTCTCAGACTACCGCCGTCATGTGACCGATCCGCTGGATTTGCTGACCACTCGCGAGCGCGAAGTGCTGCAGATGATCGCCGAAGGCAAGACGAATAAAGAGATCGCCAATACCCTCAACCTGAGCGTTTATACGGTCGAGGCACACCGCGGCAAGATCATGGAGAAGCTCAATCTCCATAGCGCGGGGGAGATCGTAAGGTTCGCCATCCGCAGCGGCGTCATCGAATAATCCGGTGTGGGAGCCCTCGCCCTGCTGCCGCGGCCTCCCACCCAGGCGACGTGCTGCCCCACACTGACGCCTGTGTTATGCTGCTAAACGACAGCGGCTTACCTCCAAGGCTGGCCTATCTATCTCAAACGAAAGGTTGCTATGGCCGAAATCAAATTTACGCTCAACGGCAAACCGGCAACGATCAACGTGAATCCGCGAATGCCCCTCCTTTGGGTGCTGCGCGACACGCTCGGTATGACCGGAACCAAGTTCGGCTGCGGAATGGCCCTGTGCGGCGCCTGCACGGTTCATTTGGACGGGCAGCCGGTGCGATCCTGCCAGACGCAGGCATCCACGCTCGCCGGAAAGAAGGTAACTACTATCGAAGGTCTCGCGGCCGATAGCCGTCACGTCGTCCAGCAAGCCTGGGTTGAAGAGGACGTGCCGCAGTGCGGTTATTGCCAATCCGGGCAGATCATGACCACCGCCGCGCTGTTGACCAAGAAAGCCCAGCCGACGGATGCCGATATCGACGAAGCTCTGCGCGGCAACATCTGTCGCTGCGGAACCTACCAGGCGATCCGAAGAGCGGTGCATCGGGCGGCGCAGATCAAACGCGCCGGCGTTGCCCGGCAGGGAGGTGTCGCATGAAGACGGTAAATCGACGCAGCTTTTTGAAGACCGGCGCCGCGCTGAGCGGCGGGCTCTTGGTCGGGTTCGCTATCCCCGAAAAGGCGAAAGCTCAAGCTACGCTCGCCAAGCTGAACGGGTACGTGCACATCTCGTCTGACGACGTCGTGACGCTGCTGATCCCCAAGGGCGAAATGGGGCAGGGCACGATTACGTCGCTGGCACAGATCCTGTCCGAGGAGCTCGACAGCGATTGGAAGCGGATCAAGACGCCGTACACGCCGGTCGACGCGAAGCTCTACGGGCCGATGCAGGGCGTGTTCGGCAGCATGAGCGTCCGCACGATGTACACGCCTCTGCGTCAGGCCGGCGCTCAGGCTCGAGAGATGCTGACGGAGGCGGCCGCGCAGCGCTGGGGCGTAAACAAATCCACCCTGCGCACTGAAAATGGCGCCGTCATCAACCCGGCGAACAACCAGCGGTTGACATACGGAAGCCTCGCCGATGCCGCTGCGAAGCTTACTCCGCCCGCGCAGCCCGCTCTCAAGGATCCGAAGAATTTCAAGCTGATCGGTACGTCGATCAAGCGGTTGGATACTCCGTCGAAAGTGAACGGCACCGCGACGTTCGGTCTCGATGCCAGGGTTCCGGGGATGCTCTACGCGGTCGTCGCGAAGTGCCCCGTGTTCGGCGGCAAGGTGAAGAGCTTCGACGCTACCAAAGCCAAGGCCGTACCCGGGGTGAAGAACGTCGTCCAGATTTCGACCGGGGTTTCCGTCGTGGCGGAAGATACCTGGTCCGCGATGGAGGGCCGCCGCGCGCTGGAGGTCGTGTGGGACGAGGGTCCGAACGCGAACCTGACGAGCGAAGAGATCACCCGCCGGTTCGCCGAGAGTATGGCTCGCGACGGAGCGGTTGCCCGGTCGACCGGCGATGCGAAGGCGACGGTGGCGGGCGCATCCAAGAAAATCGAAGCCGTCTACCAGGCTCCGTTCCTCTCGCACGCGCCGATGGAACCGATGAACTGCACGGCTCGCATCACGAATGGGAAATGCGAAGTCTGGACATCGACGCAGATGCAGACCGGCGCCCGCGACGTTGCGGCGCAGGCTTCGGGTCTAAAGCCGGAAGACATCACCATGAACTTCCTGCTGATGGGCGGAGGATTCGGGCGGCGCGGCGGTCCTGATTTCGTTGCCGACGCCGTGGAGACTTCGAAGGCGCTGGGCGGAGCTCCGGTGAAGGTAACCTGGAGCCGCGAGGACGATATGCAGCACGATCTGTATCGCCCTGCGTCCTACACTCGCTTCCAGGCGGCGCTCGATGCTCAGGGCTGGCCGACGGCCATCACGGCTCGGGTCGCGTGTCCTCCGTTTGGTCCGCTGCGGAACGGCGTTGCGGGCACGGCGGTCGAAGGCATCAACGACATGATGTACGAGATCCCGAACAAGCTGGTGGACTACCAGAACATCGATCCCGGTATTCCGGTGTCGTACTGGCGCTCTGTCGGATACTCGCAGAACTGTTTCTTCCTCGAAGGCTTCGTCGATGAGCTCGCGGCGGAGACCAAGAAAGATCCGCTGGAGTTTCGGCGCAAGCTGCTGGAGAAGGAGCCCAGGGCGCTCGCGGTGCTGAACCTCGCGGCCGATAAGTTCGGCTGGTCGAAGCCGCTGCCCGCGGGGCACGGAAAAGGTATCGGCATCGTGGACAACATCGGCAGCCGCACGGTGACCATCGCCGAGGTATCGGTGGCCAACGGTAAGCTGAAGGTGCATCGTGTTACCTGCGCGATCGATTGCGGAACTGTAGTGAATCCTGCGATCGTCGAGGCGCAGATGCAGAGCGGCATCGTGTACGGTCTGGCCGCCGCGATGAAGGGCGAGATCACGATCGAGAAGGGCCGCGTGAAGCAGCGGAACTTCAACGATTACGACGTGACGCGCATCGACGAGATGCCGGTGGTGGACGTCCACATCGTGCCGAGCAACGCCGCGCCCGGTGGTACAGGCGAGGCTTCCACGCCTCCGATCGTGCCGGCAATCGCCAATGCGATCTTCAACGCAACCGGCAAGCGGCTGCGCAAGCTGCCTATTCGCCAGCAGGATCTAGCGTAGAAAAACTCAGGCTCGCCGCTGCGCCAGTACGACAAGGTGCAGCCCGAGCCCTAGTCTGTTCGCAAGTCCGTCTCCCACACCGGCGCCGAAAACCGCGTCCAGGGTTTTACGTATTTTCTTGCGAATCATGATCTTGCGCACGGCTCCATACGATCCGAAACCCGGGATGATCGTACTCTTCACCAGGATTCGAAATCGGGGAGCGAGCAGTTGTGTTAGCTCCCGCATCGTTACCGGATTCTCGATGGGCTGCTTCTGATATTGCCGCTTCGTTTCGGGCGGCATTGAGTTCAACGTGCTTGCATTCGGAGTCGTCAAGATCAGAAAGCCGCCCGGCCGCACAAATCGCTCGACGCCTTCGGCGAATTCATGGTGATTCTCAAAGTGCTCGATAACTTCCTGCGCGACGACAATGTCGAACTTGTCCGGGTGTTGCCAATCCCGAATATCGCCCTCGAAGAATCGAACGTGCGGAAAACGGCGGGGAAAGTCGTCGACCGCAGCTCCGCTAAGCTCCACTCCAGTGGTCGGCCCGATCATCCCAAGCATATTCGACATCCAGCCGGCTCCCGATCCGACGTCCAAGATCGACGGCTGGAACAGGCGAGTCTTGGCGATCATATCGAGAATCGCCGCGGCTCTCGCACACTTGATTTTGTTGATGTACTGGAACTCAGCCCACCATGTGTCGTAGAAGGTTTTTTGCGCAGAGATTTCCATTGGAGTGACATTAGATGGAGGACTTCTGCGTACCGTTTCAGCGTGTCAACAGTGCTACGACTTGGTTGATTTCCACGAGCAATTGCCGAGTCAAAGAGTATCGCGATGCGAGCAGTGCTCGCGTCAAATTCCTGCTTGACCGAATTTTCCGCTATACACGAAATCCGCGAGCGATTTTCGATGACGCGGGCTTTCTTCCCGTTTCCTTAGCTCGTCGTTGAGTGTGGATGGATCGCCCAGGTACCCGATCGCCATCATGGCCACTGGTGCGTGCGTCTCAGGAACCTCGCACACCTGGCGCGCAGTATCGGCGTTGAAGCCGGCCATTTGGTGCATGTACAGACCCAGTGACGTGGCTTCGAAGCACAGATTGCCAACCGCAAAGCCCACATCGTGCCACGCGTGCCGATTCGGGCCGCCGCTGTGCGTGAAGTTCAGCTTCGCAATCGATAACGCCAGCACCGGCGCGGCCTTTGCCCACGAATTTCCGGGGTTCAGACAGCTCGCCAACGTTTCGAAGGCCGCAGTGTCGGCATGAGTCGCGAACACAAAGCTCCACGGCTGTTCGTTCGCGCTGGACGCTGCCCAGCGCGCGGCCTCAAACAGGCTCAGAAGCTTCTCGCGCTCCACGGGGCGGCTCGCGAAGGCTCGCGGGCTCCAGCGATGCAGAAGCAAGTCGTGAATCGGATGATCGGGCTTAGGGATCTTGACGGACATGGAGTTCATTATAGGGGTCGTCTGTTGAGCCGCGGTGCATAATGGTAGGACATGAAATTCGCAGTCATCGCGGAGTACACCGCCGACAAGGCGCGCATCGCCGAGGTTCGGCCCCTGCATCGCGTGCATCTCACGAAGCTCAAAGAGCAAAAGAAGATCGTCGTCTCGGGCCCGTTTGTTGACGATAGCGGCGCCCTGATGATCTTCGAGGCGGAGAGCGCGGAAGAGATCGAACGCCTGATGAGCGCGGATCCGTTTGTGCAAAACGGCGTGATCACCAAGCGCGAAATCCGGCCATGGCGAGAAGTTTACACGGAGCGGGGGAAGATACCGGCATGAAATACGCAGCGTTCGTCGATTTTAATCCCGAGCCGTCCAAGGTCGCCGAGAACAGGCCTGCGCACCGGGAGTATCTGGCCGCGATGAAAAAGGCCGGGAAGCTGGTTGTCGCCGGGCCGTACATCGACATGTCGGGCGGCATCCTCGTGTATGAGACCGCCACGCCTGAGGAAACCGATCAGATCCTGCGCGAAGATCCGTTTTTCACCAGCGGGATTTTTGTGAAGTGGGTGATTCGCCCGTGGAATCCAGTGATGGGAAATCCCGAGATGCTGCAGCCCGAGCCGCCCGCTTCATAAGGCAGACTACCCTGTTATCCTCCAGTTAGACGAAATGCGGCGGAGACTCCTGAGAATCGGTTTAGGGCTGTGCTGTCTCAGCACGGTCTACGCATTCCAGCGCGAGTTCCGCGTATACCGAAGTCTCGAACCGTACGACAACGTGAGCGTTCCTGACGGCTGGAACGAGAAGACCGAATTCGTGTTCGCCCGCCTGATGTTTCCCTCGGCGCGAGGCGCTCGTTTCGAGCGTCCGGGCGCGGATTGGCGCGAAGGCGGCACGGGTTGGTCCGAGGATTACCCGCGCGCCGATCGGCACTTTAATGTCGCGCTCAAGCGGCTCTCGCGAATTAACGTTCGGAGTGCGGAGCAGCCGGTTAATCCGAACGACGAAGACGATATTTTTAACTGGCCCTGGCTCTATGCGGGTCTTCCAGGTAACTGGGATCTAACCGACCAGCAAGCCGCGAAAATCCGCGATTTCCTGCTGCGCGGCGGCTTTTTCCTGGCGGACGATTTCTGGGGCGCCGATGAATGGTACGGCTTCGAAGAGGGTATGAAGCGCATCTTTCCCGATCGGCCGATCGTCGACATCCCTGACGAAGATCCCATCTTTCACACGGTTTACGATCTGTCCGATCGGTACCAGATTCCTGGCGAGTGGGGCTTGCGGCCGGGAAACTATCGAGCTGCGGGAACCACGGCGTACTGGCGCGGAATCTACGACGACAAGGGCCGGCTGATGGTGGCGATCTGCGCGAATATCGATCTCGGCGACGCCTGGGAGTGGGCGGATGCGCCTCACTATCCAGAGAAGTATTCCGCGCTCGGGATTCGCATCGGTGTGAACTACGTGATGTATTCCATGACGCACTAGGACCCAAGTGGGGCAAGCTTCAGCTTGCGCGGAGCTTCAGCTCCGCTGGCGCGTGGACGCTTACGGGCGTCGTAGGCGAGCTAAGCTCGCCGCAAGCTGAAGCTTGCCCTACATCGCGGCTAGCGATTCTTTGACGGTTGGGTGCTTTCCGGCTTCCACGTTACGGCGCCGCAGTGTGTGGAATTGCGTCAGGACGGTGTTGGCTTTCGCAAGTGCCGCGACGCGTTCGGTGAACTCCTCCAGCTTCACTCCCGGCACCGCGTAGAGCGCGACATCCGGCGTCAGAACATCCAGGTATGCGCGCGCGCCGCAGCAGCCCAGGCTGAGCGCCGTGCGGCCTGAATTGAACGCCTGGGGCACGACTGCGCACGCGGGGCGACCCATTGCCGGAGGCATGCCGTTCTCCATCTGCTGCGACGCTTCCGAGAGGATCAATGTCTGGTCCGCTCTCACGAACAGCAGCACGACATCAGGAGTCAGGGGAGTCGATCCCAGGGGGCCGTAAACGACCACGCTCGACTTCCGATTCAGAACCGGAATCAGCGGAATATCCTGCTCGCGGACGTACCCCAGCTCACCGAAAACCTTCAGCGCGTCGCCCAAATCGGTCTGAGCGGCGGAAGACATCTCCAGGTTGTGCGTATAGATTCCGATGGAGCATAGTTCGTGATCGCTGGTCACAGTCGCAAAGGGACCCTTGGAGGCTTCCTGCCAAAAGCGGCAGCCCGCCGGTACGGTACCCTGGAACGCGTTCACTCCAGCAGGCAGAGTGTCGGCGAACGATACAGCGACAGGCGATTGCTTCAAATCGAGCGATTCAGAAAGGGTTCGCGCGAGCGCGGCGTAGTCAGTCATGAAGCCAGTTTATCGGGATTGGCTTGTGACCTGGTCGACAGTTGTCAGCTCGCCGCCGGCGCTGTGAAACTCGCGGAGGAATCGGTCGCGCGCCTCGTCGTTCAGACTGCGAACTGCGTCTGTCACCACAGCAACCTTTCGCCCTGTGTTGAGGAGTCCCATCGCCGCGAACTTCACGCAGATCTCGGTGACCACGCCGTAGACCACGCACTCTTCGGCGCCCAGATATTCCATGATCGGCACTAAATTCTTGTTGTCGAAGCAGTCGAGCGTCTGTTTCTGGAGGACGATTTGTTCCGCCGTCCCGATGTCCGGCATGCGCGCGCCGTTGGGCACTACGGTTCGCTTGTCGAGCAGTGTAATCGCGGGTTTCTGCTGGCCCGCGGTATCGACAACGCAGTGCGGAGGCCAGGTGCGGAACTCAGGATCGTGCTCTGAATGGGCGTCGGTGGTGGAAATCACGGGAATCCCGTGGGCGGCGGCGTAACGGTTCAGGCGAGCGATATTCGCGACGATCGACTCCGCGCCGGGGACGTACAGAGCGCCCGCGGGATATAAGAAATCCATCTGTGTGTCGATATCGAAGAAAATCTTCACAGCGCGGTACTCTTCACAGTGCAGCTTCGGTGCGCGATTGCTCGAACAGGAGCGCGAGCTCGGGACTTAGGTCGACGCGCCAATCGTCCTTGCCTTCAAACAGGCTGACACAGGGCGCGGGCAACTTGCCAAGCGCCGCGGTCGCGTAGTTCCGGGCTTGCGCTGCATCGGGCAAAGGCTCGACTAACTCGCCTTGGATGATCACCGGCCGCAGCAGAGCTTCACAGGTTCCGCCCAGGCACTCGCCCGCGCGCCCCAGCACATCATGATCCGAATAGCGGAACACTTGCTTCGCGCCCGGCAGCGTTCGTTTGGCTTCGCTGAGCTTCAGAACGTATCGCGATCCGGAATGATTCTCAATCTCGACCAGCTTGTAGACCACGCCCAAGGATGGCGCGTCATGCGAGGTCGCCAGCTCCGTGCCGACGCCGAACACGTCGACCGGTGCGCCGTTGGCAAGCAGTTCGTGAATCTTGTACTCGTTCAAGTCGCCGGTCGCCATAATTTTGGCGTCTTTGAGACCGGCGTCGTCCAGGATCTTGCGAACCGCGGGCGTAAGTTGCGCAAGATTCCCGCTATCGAGACGCACGCCCCAGAGTGGACGTCCGAGTTCAACGGCACGGCGCGCGCCTTCGAGCGTGTCGTACGTGTCGATCAGGTAGATGGTGCTCTCCCCGAGCAGACGCTGGAGTTGCTCGAACGCTGTCCGCTCGTGCGGAAACGACATCACCCAGGAGTGCGCCGCGGTGCCGTACACTGGAATCCCGTAGCGGCGGCCCGTTTCCGCGTTGCTCGTGCCGGCGCAGCCTCCGATGTAAGCTGCCCTTGCGCCGAGCACTCCTGCATCGGGTGAATGTGCGCGGCGGGTTCCGAATTCGACCACGGCTCGCCCGAGCGCTGCCTTAACGGTGCGGGCGGCCTTGGTCGCGATCATGGACTGAAACCCAAGCATCGCCAGTAAGTACGTTTCGACGATCTGCGCTTCGATCAGCGGCGCGCGGAGCGTCAGAAACGGCTCGCTGGCGAACATCGGAGTACCTTCGGGCACGGCGAATACATCGCCCGTGAAGCGCAGATTCGCGAGCATGTCGAAAAATTCCGGACGCGTGCGGTGGAACTGATCGAGCCCGCGCAGGTAATCGATCTCCTCAGCGGTAAAGCGCAGGTTGAGAAGATAATCGACCGCTTGTGCCAAACCCGTCGCCAGGATGAATTTGCGATTCTCCGGCATTTTGCGGACGAACAGCTCAAAGGTGGCCCGGCCGGTGGTCATGCCGGCTTCGAAATAGCCGGCAGCCATCGTGAGTTCGTACAGATCTGTGTTGAGCGCGGAAGCCATCAAGCAACGCTCTCGAAAGAATGAACACTACTTCTTAGTGTCGGTTTTCTTGGTGTCCGTCGGAGCGGGCTCGCGAACGCCGTCGCCGGACTGACGCAGGTCGCGCACACTGTCGCCCGTCAGCTCGTACAAAGAGGTGTCGTTCTCGCGCTTCGCGACGAAGTTGGAGCCCGCGGGCGCGATTTGAATCTTCTCGGTGCGCTTGCCTTCGTTCGACACAACCGTTATTTCGATCTCCGGCGTCTTGAACCCGGACTCGACAAATTTTGACGCGCTCAGGTCGCGCAGCTTGTCGATCAGGTTCTGCACGGAAACAGAGTCCATTTCCTTGCCGCCCGACTTCCACTTGTCGCCCGATTTTTCCACGGAGAACATCCGGGCGCCGTCTTTGTAATCGATGCGCGTCGGATCGTTGAACCCGAAGTCGAACAGCTTCTTGGCGCGGAAATCGTCGACGGATTTTTCGAGTCCGTCGGCGGATTCCTTGTTGACCTTGAAGACGCCGTCGACAGCGCTGGATTTGGCGTAGACGTCGTCTTTGTTCTTGCGGATTTCGATGGTCTTGACGCCTTCCGGTCCGGTAACCTTCACGGTCGCGATGGGTTTCGCGGCGGCGAAGCCGCTGGCCGCCGCTTTCGCGTCTACGTCAGCGTCAAGCGTCACGCCCTTGACCTTCGAGAGCACGTCCTCCACCTGCCAGCCGTCCGCGCGAAGAGGCCTCGGCTTAAGGATCTGCCACTCCGTCTGCCCGATGCGGCCGAACTCCACCGGGGTCTTTCCCGCAGCATCCAGCTCGACTCGAGACAGCTTCTCCTGATCGAACATGAAGAGATGCTTCTCGCGCAGATCCTTCGCGCTCTTCGTGAGAGCGTCCTTGTTGTATGACGCCATGGTGAACAGGCGTTTATCGCCTTCCGCCATCGCGTAGACGCCATTTCCGGTAGGCGTCGGGTCGCCGATTTTCAGCACGCGCGACTTGCCGTCCGCCATTCCGAACGTAATCTGCGTGGCGGGCGGTTCCAGTCCGTAGCTCGGAAGATCTGTGGGGTTCTCGTCGATCATTCGATCGGAGGAGAGGCTCGAAGCCGAGGTCAGAATACTGGTAACCGCGGCGTTGTCGGCCACGAGCTTGGAGGGAGCCGTGATGCTCCACTTGCCGTCGTCGGCCTTCGTGAGCTTCAGCGCGTCGCCTTCGCGCGGCTTGATTTCGAGCGCCTTGATGTCGGCTTCTTTTAACTCGAGAATCTTGGGCGGAGCATCCTTGGCGGGTTTGCCCTCGTTCGCCGCCTCCTGCTTGTTGGACCACCACAACACGGGAAAG
>JADMIO011222193.1_pt1 | contig 27647 bp, 23 predicted proteins | sample 8958161 | NCBI WGS metagenome assembly JADMIO01 (sample SAMN16585339, study PRJNA669376) | soil metagenome | isolation source: Crop rotation soil | place: USA: Cullars Rotation, Alabama | collected 2011
CGTCGCCCGCCACGGTGTCGGCGAGCCCCGAGAGCATCCGCTGGGAGATCGTCGCCTCACCGGTGGCACCGCTGACGCTCTACGCCAACCTCGACGGGCTCGAGGGCGGCGAGATGGTCTACCGCAGCCGCGACGCCGGAGCCACCTGGCAGGCGGTCGGCGGCGGCAGCATCGCCCCCGGCTCCTTCGGCATCCGCGCCCTGACGGTCGATCCGCACGACCCGCGGCGGTTGCTCGCCGGCACGGCCAAGCGCGGCATCTTCACCTTCACCGAACCGTAGGACCTGCGACGCGGGTCGAATGGATGAACGGATAGGTCGGTCCCGCGGTGAGCCCGGAGCCGTCGTTCAGCTCCGGGCCCGTGTCGGGAGTTGAAACCCCTCTCCTTCAGGAGAGGGATGGGGGCGAGGTCTCAGATCTCAGGTGGGGGAGGGGCTCCATGCCGGTCTCGCCCAGGAGCCCGTCTTCAGGCGCGGGTGGACGGAGCCGGGTGATCTTTACGATGCCCTTCTCCTTGAGCGCTTCCAGGAAATCGGGCTCCGGCTCGAGCGCCTTGAGCTCCTGCACCGTGCATGGGCCCTGGCACAGCGCCGAGAGCAGAGCGCCCGCTTCGATGGGGAGGAGGGCCTTCTTCTTGGTCACGATGTCGATCACCAGGATGACTTCCTGGCCCTCGTACGAGAGGGTGCGGACCGCGGCATAGGGAGACAGGCACACCTCTTCGGCCTTGGAGACGTCCCTTTCGTAGAAGCCCGGACGGACCTGGGGCACCGTCCGGCTGGGGTAGGAGAGGTGGAGGGCTTCGATCTTGCGCAGGAAGGCCTCGTGCGTATCGCGATGGAAGAGGACCTCGGAGTGGCCGTCCGAATCCGCGAGGTTGAGGCTGAGGACGTCCAGCGTGGCCTCGTACTCCGCCTTCTCCTGATCGGTCAGGATGAGCCCGTGGGAGAGGCCCGTTTCGCTCTTCGCGCGTCCGAGGTAGACCCCCTTGCCGAGCGCCAGGATGTCGAGGCTCTCGGCTGACCAGGACTCCCCGTCCGCATAGAGGAACAGGTCCGGAGAGTTGTTCCGCTGGTGCGAAGCGGTCACGGTGCGGGCGATCTGGTACTCACCCAGCCGCTCCATGCCCTGGTTCGGTCCCGTGACGTGGCAGAAGACGTCCTCCGTCAGGTCCCGGAACTGCGGGGCGATGTCGAGGTACTCCGCGGGCCACTTGTGCGCCTCCAGGCCGGAAGCCGAGAGCTGGTTGTAGATCGGCTGCGCGGGCGAGATGATGAACGGCTCGACGTTGACGCGGAAGGTGTTCGGGAACTCCCGCCGGATGTCGCTGAGCACCAGCGCCGTCTTGAGGAAACGGTCCCGGGTGTCGCCCGGGAAGCCGGGGATGAAGCCGGCCACGACGTGCCGGAGCCCCGCGCCGAGGAAGGCCCGCAGGGCCTGGACGTTGTCCGCCTCGGTCCGCCGCTTGTTCATCAGGCGCAGGGTCTCGTCCGACAGGGACTCGACGCCGATGAAGACGAAGTCGCAGCCGGCCCGCTTCAGCAGGGCGGCGGTCTCGGGATTCATCTGGGCGCGCATGAACCCTCCCCATTTGATCTTGAGGTTGCGGCGCAGGACCTCCTCCGCAAAGGCCTGGAGGGGCTCCATCTTGGCGTTGAGCAGGGAATCCATGAACCAGATCCGCTCGGCGTTGTAGCGGCGTGCGATCTCCTCGAAGCCGTCGGCCACGTGCTGCACGTTCCCCAGCCGCATCCGCTTCCAGAACACCCACTCGCTGCAGAAGGTGCATTTGTCGGTGCAGCCGCGCGAGAGCTCGTAGGTCACGGTCCGCAGCTTGTGCTCCTGCGACCAGTAGGAGGGGAGGGGCATCTTATCGAAGGCCGGCACCGGAAGGTTCGAAAGCCGCAGCAGGGGCCGCTCCGAGGTCTCGAACCGCCCGTCCGCGACCTGGCGCATGGTGCCGACCACGGCTCCCGAGGGGATGCCCCCCTCCTCGCGGAAGGCCTCGTAGAGACGCAGGAGGGTCTCTTCGCCTTCCCCCTGCGCCGCGAAGTCCGCGAGACCGGCCCGCAGCGCGAGCTTGGCGGAGGTCTGGCTCTCGGTGACCTGCGGCCCTCCCAGGACGATCAGCGGCGGATTGGGGCGCCGTTTCAGGTGCGCCGCGGCCATGAGCGTGGTCAGGAGGTTCGAGCTCCAGACCGTGAACCCGATGAAGTCGATGTCTCCGAGCTGCGCGAAGAAGGAGGCGAGGAAGCGGTCCATCGACACCAGGTAGTTGTGTAGGGAATGCGGATTGATCCCCCGTTCCAGGCAGTAGCGCAGGAACAGCTCGTCCATCTTCGGAGTGAGGTCTCGCGCATGGGTGAAGTTGTCCAGAAGCTTCAACACCAGGGGGAAATCCGGCACGTCGAGGACATAGGTCTCCCCGAACGCCCCACAGGGGTTGTAGGTGGGAGCGTAGGCGTTGGGCACCCAGAGCCGAAGGTCCAGGAAGTCGAAGTCGTTGCAGCCCTGCGCGCGGAGGTAGCCGAGCAGTGCCGCAGGCCCCAGGGGCGGAGCGCCCTTGGTGAGGTAGGGAGGGACGATGCAAAGGAGATTCGGTTTCAGGGAGAGCTGTGCTTGTGGCATAAATTTGCGAGTCCTGGTCTCTGCGACGCGATTTTTTCGGATCTGCGGTCCGGGTGACCTGTTCAACCAAGTCAGGACAGAATGCCCCCTGGCCCGAAGTGGACACTGAATCGCCAACTTAGAAGGTGCAGCGTAGGATCGAAGATGAGACACACGGGTGCAAAGAATCCATGATTCAGCGCAAGGTGAGATTCTCCGATCGTCGCGCGGAAGCCCCGGCCCGGCGGCTCATCGCCTGCTCCGCAGTGCTGTATGGAACGGTGACGGTCGGCGGGAGCTTCTTCCACCAGGCGGGCTTCTCGCTCTACGAGATCGCCCTCTACCCCCTGGTCCTCACCTTCCTGATCCTCCTGCCCGTCCTGGCGTGGGGAGAGAGGTACGCCGTCCGCAGGGAGAAGCTCCCGCTCTTCGCGGTCTACGGGCTGATCGGCGCGCTCGCCGAGCTGTCGCAGTTCGGCGGCGTCGTGCTGGGAGTCCCGGTGGCCGCCGTCTCTCTCCTCCTGTACACGCAGCCCCTCTGGACCAGCCTGTTTGGGAAGTGGTTGCTCAAGGAGCGGATCACGCCGCGCAAGGCGCTGGCGATCAGCCTGGCCTTCTGCGGTGCCCTGGTGCTGATCCAGGGAGAGACGCGGCTCGGCGGCGACGTCCGGGGCATCGTCTCTGCCGCCCTGGGCGGCGTCTTCGTCGCCCTCTGGGTCATCTGGGGGAGGAAGAGCGGGCTCCACGACCAGCATCCGGTGACGACGACCGTCGGCTGGGCCGGTTTCTCGGCCGCCTGGCTGATCGTCCTGTGGCCCCTGTTCTTCGTCTTGACCCGGGGCCGGACCCTGTCGCGCCTCTCCCTGGATTTCCCGTTTCGCTACTGGCTCCTCCTGGCCGCCTTTGCCCTGATCGCAGGCGTCCTGCCCAGCCTGCTGCTGTTTCGCGGCCTGCGGACGGTCTCCGCCTCGACCGCCGGCATCATCCTGCTCCTGGAGCCCGTCAGTGCCAGCCTCCTGGCCGCCCTATGGTTCCAGCAGCGCCTCGGCTGGCACATCCTCTCCGGCGGGCTCCTGATCCTGCTTTCGAACCTCCTGCTGCCGGCGGACGCATGAGGTTCTCCGCCAGGTGTCAGAGGTCTCTCGAAGGAGGGCGCTCAGAAGTGACCGAAGTCTGGAGATTGGGACGTGACGTAGAGACCTCTGGCCCTCTGACTCTCCATCGGGTCTCTGTCCGGGCACACCTCTCCCCAGGCGAGCCCACGAGCTTTCCAGGCGGCCCTCCTTCGGGCAGGCGACTGTCAAAGATCAGGTCGCGGGCCCACTATCCCGTCACGAAAGGCAAGCCCGGAGGGAAGCTCCCGACCGGAAAACGCGCCTCGCGATCGCCTTGCTTCAACTTCTCGGCTGCCGAGCGGAAGGCCCCTACGAACCAGGAGTACATCTTGTAGAAGGCTCTCCTCGCCGCTTTCGTCGCGGCGTGCACGAGCGGGGCAGGGGAGCGAGCCAGCTCGGCAGGGCGATGCAAGGGATCCCGTACGAGGATCGACTCCACTCCTTCGACGGACCGGCCCGTGCGGCTCCGCTCCAGCGCCGCGTCGGAGATTACCTTGTCCACCAAGGCTTGGATGCGAGCGCGGTAGGCCTCCGGCGGCAGGTGCGCCCAGCAGGGAATTGGCGTCAGCTCCACGGTCTCTTCCGTGGCATAGCGCAGACGGTCGAGCTTCTGCCCTTGAATGCGGGCTGCGTACTCCCGGCTGCGATCGAACCAGTGGCCGGTCATGGGCTCACCATCGAGCAGGGCGTTGACGCAGTGCACTCCCGGCCAGTCCTGCGGGCGGTCGACGAGGCCCTCCTTGACGGAATTGCTGAGGATGTAGAGAAGCCTCTCGATCTGCGCCCCCTCCTCGTCGGTGACCACCGCCGAGTCATAGCGGCGCGCGAAGACCGTTCCCTTCCAGCCCGTGAGGCGGTTGACCTCGGTCGCCAGCTTCGATTTCAGGTCTCGCATGAATCCCGCCAACTGGCGAGCGTCTTCGACGAGAAGGAGGAGATGGAAATGGGACGAGAGAACGCAAAGACCACAAATCAACATCTGGTACCGTTTCTGTACGCGTCCGAGGATCCCGAGAAACGAGTCGTTGAGCTCGGGGCCGGGCCGGAAGAGATAGCGCCCTTGGAGGGTCCGGCAGGTGACGAAGACGAGAGTGGGGGAGAGGGACGAGTTGATGAAGCGAAGTTTTCTGGCCATGCCCGACAAAGGCGGAAAACCTCGCTCCAATCTTACAAGGGCTGATTTGATGTCTGTGAGAAATCTTTGTGGCCGGTATTGAATCCGTTCAAAACGACAGGAGAATGGGTACAGAAACGGGTCTCTGCAAAGCCTTGTGCCGCCGGCCGAGGACCCAAATCCGGGTCCGTCCGGGGCGGCCGGAGCCAGAGCCCAGGGCTCCAGCCACCCCGGAGGTGGGCTTCACATGTCCTGGGGGCACAACTGCTGCACGGCCCGCGCGCACGGGACGCTGCAGTCCCCGTTGATGCTCCCCACGCAGACCACGGTGCCGTTCGGACAGCCGCACATACAGAAGGTTTCGACGGGCGAAGTGCTGATGGCACCTTCGGCTCCCGTCAGGGCGACGAGGCCGAGCACTCCCACCAACGCCAAGAGACGGACTTTCTTCCTCATGCTTCCTCCTTTCCCACGGGTCCACTGAGATCCAGCCTGGATCATACCCCAGAAAGCGGAGCTCCCGTGCGAGGCACGTCCTGAGGCGAAGTGAGACGATCGTGGCTACGCGGCGGCGGGCGTGGCCACGAGGGCTCCGCGCGTACCCTGGGTCTCGTCGAAAGTCACGTCGAACCCATTGGCCTTGAAGAACTGGTTCACTGGGACGAGAGGATTGTCCGTCCCGGCTGGCGCGGGCTGGCCAATGGCGGCCAGGAGGCTCTTCAAGCGGGCGAACGCCATGTTCTCCCGCAGCGTCACCCGTACGTCTTTGGGCACGCCGGCTACAATCACCAGCATTACCTCGGAACCGAGATCGAACTCCCTTTGCAGGATCTGCTCGCATTCCTGCTTCGTCAGGGGCTTCGCGATCTCGAAGTGCATCCCGTCGGGGTTGGTGAAGTTGCCGCCCCAGGCGAAGCCGAACAGATCGAGCACTTCTGCGACCTCATGGAGCGAGCCCTTCTTCCCCCTCGCCGCTATGGGCCGGTGGAAGGGGTTCTCGTCAGCATTGACGTCGAACGCGATGGCGAAGGTGTGCCGCGAGACCCGGTTCGAGTCACGGATCTTGCGCGGGTTGAAAGAGCCCGAAAAGCTCAAGACCTTGGGAAGATGACCGGCTAGCTCGACCCCTTGGAAGCCGGCCAGGAGCTGAGGTATCCCCAGCTTGTGGAAGGTCAGCCGGCCGGTGAACGGGAACCCGTCCCCGGGCACCCCCACCAACTGCGGGACGAGCACGGTCCGCAGGTTCTCTCGATCCCAGCCATTGGTGATCTTGAACTGGTTGCCCGGCAGCTCCTGGAGCACCGGCTTCCCGAAAGCGGCTTCCACCTGATCATCGCTCAGCGCCTTCAGTGCCATGACGGCCTCCTCAGCAGATCGCCTGCGTCCCGAAGACTTGGACGGACGAGACTTCCATTTTCCTCAGATCACGAAACCGGTGCCGCAGACCCATGCCTCCCTGGACGTTGACGTATTGATAGCTCGGCCCCGCGGTGAGCCCCGTGCCGTCGTTCAGCTCGGTGGACATCAGGCTCACCGCTTCGATCCGCAACGCGTACATGAGCCCCATCGCGACGTTGATGTTGTCCGGCTTGCCGTTGAAGGATTCGTGGAGGGCGTTCAGGAGGCTCGAAAGGAATCCGATCCCCGCCGTAGGCGTAGCCGGTCTTGGTCTTGATGATCTTCCGGCCATGGTAGATCTCGCCGAACGCGTAGTAGTGCGGGGCCTTCTGGAAGAATGTGGCAATCCTATGCCGAGTTGCTAAGGCTCGTCAATACCGTCACCTCCCATCTCGACTCCCTCCTCGCGGCTTGCCCCCGCCTGGGGCCCGTGGGACAGCCGGACTCCTTCTTCGGCGCCTACTACGGGCTCGCCGGGGTCCCCTGGCTTTCAACGGCTCGCCTGAGTGCGGTGGGGAAGGAAGTGTCGACCGGCCTTTCCGACACTCCTCCGACACTCCTCCGACATTTCCTCAGTGTCGTGTACGCCCCTAGACCGTCCTTCCTCTACCGGAGAAGAAGGATGGAGATCTGTGGCATAGGGGTTGCTCTTTTCCGGTGCCACACTCTGTCTCCAAGGAGGGATCCATGAACGAGAGAAATCGCAGTTTCAGCAGCTCGCCCTTGTCAAAAGGTTTTCGTTGGATGATCTTGCTGGCAGTGGCGCTCTGCGGCGCGGACGTCTGGGCGCAGACCCCCGTCTGTGCCACCAGCGCAAGCCCCGCACCGGCCTGCAGCCCGGGTACGGGCCAGATCTCGACGACCAGCGGGCAGGTCTGTGGTCTACAGTCCCAGGTTGCGGTCAAGGGGACGAACGTAACGGTCAACAACTTCTGTGGCATCCCCTACGCCCAGGCGCCGGTCAACGGCTTGCGTTGGATGTCACCAGCCTCTCCCCCCTCGTCGTGGCAGTCGAACAAGGTGGTTGCGACCCGATTTGGCAATGTCTGCCCGCAGCTCCAACAGCCCAATCCGAAGGCGGCCTGCTCTCCTGATCCACAGATCATCGGTAATGAGGACTGCCTTTACCTGAACGTGTGGGCTCCGCAGGGAGGCGGAACCGGTCTGCCCGTCATGGTGTTCATCCATGGCGGCGCTTTCATCGAGGGCTCGGGCTCCGCTCCCCTCTACGACGGCTCCTTTCTGGCAGCGAGCAACAACGTCGTCGTGGTGAGCTTCAACTACCGGCTGGGCGCCCTGGGATTCCTGGCCTATAAGAATCCGATTAATCCGAGCGACCAGTTGACCGGCAACTATGGCTTTCTGGATCAGCAGTCCGCTCTCGCCTGGGTGCAACAAAACATCAGACCTTTCGGCGGCGACCCCACCCGGGTGACGATTTTCGGCGAAAGCGCTGGCGCCATGTCCGTCGGTCTCCACATGGTTGCGGCGAACTACAGCAATCCTCCATTCCAGGCCGGCCTCATGGAGAGCAACCCCATGGGAATTCCTTACAAGACTCTGGAGGTCGCCCAAGGACCGATTTACGGTCAAAGGTTTGTCAATCAACTCACCACAGGCACTTCCTGCGCCAATGCGTCCGGCGGTGTCGTCAGTTGTATGCGGGCTAACCTGTCGCAGGACCAGATCCTGCAGGCGCAGCAGACTTTCCCCCCCTCCCCATCCTCCTCCCCTCCAAACTGCCGTCCATCTCCACCTGGCAGGGCTTTGGGCCGAGCCTGTCTTGGACTCCGGTCATCGACAACCAGGTGATTTTCGGCGAGCCCACACAGCAGATCCAGACGGCCAGTAACCTGAAGGGTAAGGCGTTACTCCTGGGGACCAATAAAGACGAAGGCCTCCTGTTCGTCGATCTGTTCCTGCAGCGCTTTGGCCAGAAGCTCGGCCTGAGCCAAGGCTTCAAAACTCTGCCGGGCATAGGTTATAGCTCGGCCCTTATTATGCTCTTCGGTTTGGACAAGGCCAAGACCATCCAAAGCTTCACACCCCCGGGATCCAGCGGCCGACCCTACGCCGCGGTGAGCGGCGACAACACGCCGGTCCTCGCCAAGGTCTTCACCGATTATCTCTTCACCTGCGCGAATCGCTATTTTGCGGGGAAGGCGGCGGGAGCGGTTCCTACCTTCGCCTACCAGTTCGACCAGCCCACGTCGTTCCCCGTCCCCGCCTGCCCGCTGGCGCTCTCCTGTACCAATCCTCCCTGCCCGGCGGCCTGCGCGGCCCCGGAGGTTTGTCACGGCGCGGAGCTCCCCTACGTGTTCCACTCAGCCAGCGACATCAACAAGACGTTCACGCAGGGTGAGGACTCCGTGTCGCGCACCATGGTTGGATTCTGGGGTAACTTCGCCACACTGCTGAACCCCAACGGCGCGCAGGGGAGCCAGTGGCCGAAGCTCAACGCCCAGACCGGGCCTTACATCGTCCTCGATTCGGGGGTCTCCCAGGCGAGCTCGATTCCCAATCCTGTCTGCGCCTTCTGGGACACGATCGGTTACAATCTGATCCCCCCTCAGATGTCGTCTCTGTAACGAAGGTCGGGAATTAGGTGTCTTGCGCCAGGCCGAGCCTGGGGAGGGAGCAGCATCACCTGCCGGCTCAAGACGAAGTGACTCGGATGGGGCGCGGCTTGCCCGCGCCCCGCTCCCGTGCTAGCCTCTGTATCCAGTTCAATCCTGAAACAAGAGGGGTTCCCCATGTCCTATCTCGACGTTCCTCGTCTGGTTTTTGCCGGCAAGTTCCAGGCCGATCCGTCCACGGTCAACAACGATCCCGAGCATTTCGACTCCGAGGAGTTCCGCTCCAACTATCAGGTGAGCGGGTCCGGGGCCACCAACGGCTGGTGGAATCCGCGGGGGACGGGCGGCTGGCGGCTCTTCGACTGCACGGTCCGAGCGGTCGCCTATGAGGACGGCACCTGGTGTGACGATCCGTCGCTCGATCCGGTGGTGGGCCTCTCCGTCACCGGCGCGGACGCCCGGGTGGAGGCCAAGCTCGTGGATCTCGATCCCGAGCAGCAGATGGTGTCCGAGATCTGGGGCCTCCAGATCCTGGTGCAGAGCGCCGCCGCCGGCATCATCTTGCGCGGCGACTTCGAGGTATCGCCTTTCGCCGACATCTGGACCCGCTTCCCTGCGGGCCAGCCGGACTCCTTCTTCGGCGCCTACTATCAATCGATCCTCGCCGGAGTCCAGTGGCAAGCCCTGCAAGGCTCGCGCTTCCTCCAGGAGATCGGCGATCCCGGCGAGCTGAGCATCAAGTTCAACGTCGACGGCTATCAGGACGACTCCACCTCGCAATGGTTCACCTTCGGGCGGATGGTGGGCGCCATCGGCCGCGCCACGCCGGGGCAGCCGAAACGGTTCGTGCCCGGCCGGCGTCTCGATCCCGCGGGGGGCTCCATCACCAACTCCGCCGGCCAGACGACGGCGGTGCAGAACGCCATGGTCTGGATCGCGGGCAATCGCCTCACCGTGGACCTGGGCAACAGTCTGCCGACCTCCTCCGCCGGCGGACCGCTCCAGGACCTCGGCAATCTCAAGATCGTTCTCCTCCCGGCCAGCGGCACGCCGGTGGGCCTGGGAGAGGTGGACTATCAAGATCCCCGCTGGTACGAGCGGCGGGCCGGCATCGCGGCCTTCGAGCTCACCGCCGAGCAGGTGACGATGGCGGCGAGCACTCCGCTGGCTCTTATCCAATCGACTGCCAGCGGCCCGGTGACGCTCCTCGCGGAGAATGCCAACGGCCAGTGGATCCGCGCCGATCAGTTCGTCTTCCGGCTGGACTCCCACGCCTCGGCCACCACGCGCCTGTGGGCCACGGAATTCGGCCAGCCGCTGGCCGGGCAGCCGGTGGCCCTCGCCTTCGACAATACCTATGTCGAGCAGCAGGTGACCCAGGGGCCGGTCGCCGGTCCGCCCGTGGGCGTGCCCGCTTCGGGGCTCCACTTCGAAGCGCCGGGAGTCACGGATGCGGACGGCACGATCACGGTGACCTTGACCGGCAATCTCGATAGCAATCCGCGCGTGTACATCGACGGCCAGGTCTACGGCGTGACCTACGGCCTGGGCATGGTGCCGCCCGCGCCCGGCAGCCGCGGCCTTTCGGACCTCCTGAGCCCCCTCGTCTGGAGCCCCTACGCGGTTCCCGAGCGTCCCACCTGGCTCGACGACGTGGAGCCCATCTTCCAGCAGTACGCCAACCTGTATCCGGTGATGCGGCCCATCGTCGACCTCGCCAACTTCGGCAGCCTGGTGGAGAAGATCGGCCTCCTCAAAAACGTTTTCAAAGCGCCGGTCTCGGATCCCAACTACATGCCGGTGACGCGCGATCTCTCGGGACCGAAGCGCGAGATGCTGCTGCGCTGGCTGGCCCACCCGCGCTACATGCGCAACGATTCCAAAGCGGATCTGCTGCGCGCCTTGCAGCAGGCCGTGGAATTGGAGCACGCCACGATCCCCCTCTACCTCACGGCCCTCTACTCGATCCGGCCGGGAGCGAACGTCGAAGTGGCGTCGCTCATCCGCAGCGTCGTGCTGGAGGAGATGCTCCACATGGGACTGGTCTCGAACCTCATGGTCGCGATCGGCGGCGCGCCGGACATCAACTCTCCGGGCTTCGTGCCCCGCTACCCCGGTTCTCTGCCCGGCGGCCTAGCCGCCAATCTCACCGTGCGCCTGCGCCGCTGCTCGATCGCCCAGATCCGCGACGTCTTCATGGCCGTGGAGCAGCCCCAGAAGACCGTCGAGCCGGTCGATGGCGAGGTGGACCCGGAGGATCCCGAGCAGGCGTCGCTCTTCACCATCGGCTGGTTCTACGATCGGATCGAGCGCTCCCTGGATCGCCTCGCCGCCCAGGGAGAGATCACGTTTGGACATGAGGACCGCCAGGTCAAGGCCCGCATCGGTCCCCACCGTCTCTACAAGATCGACTCGCTGGAGGATGCCCGCCGCGCCATCCGTGAGATCAAGGAGCAGGGAGAAGGAGCGTCGCCGGTCGATCCCGCGCAGGTCCAGGGCCGGGAGGAGCTGTCCCACTATTATAAATTCGCCGAGATCGCGAACGGTCATCAGATCGTGATCGCGCCAGACGGCTTCTCCTACAGCGGCCCGGCGGTGCCTTTCGATCCCGACGGCGTCTTCCCCATGATGGACGATCCCGACACCTCGACTCTACCGGCGGGATCGCGGGCGCGGATCCTCTCGCAGCAGTTCAATCAGACGTATCAGGCGCTCCTCAACGCGCTCCATACGACCTTCAACGGCGATCCGGGCCACTTCGGCGCCACCGAGGGGCTGATGTATTCGCTGGAGCTCCAGGCCCAGCAACTGATGCAGACCCCCTCCGGCCGCAAGGACGGCACCACCGCGGGACCGAGCTTTCAGCTACCCTTCCCCTTATGAGTTCTTCGCTGCTGCTCACCCTCTGGCTTTTCACGACGGGCACCGCCGATCCTCCGGCGGTGCCTCCTCCGATCACACCCGCCACGCCCGTGGTCACCGTCTATGCCACCACCACCGTGCGCGAGCGGCCGGTCGAGTCGGCCACCGCGGCGGTGACCGTGCTCGAACGCGAGGAGATCGAGACCTCGGCGGTTACCACGGTCCAGGAAGCCCTGGCCTTCGTGCCGGGAGTGACCCTGGTCTCCGGCGCCACCCGCGGCGGGCTCACCGCCGCCCAGATCCGCGGCGGCGATCCCAACTTCACCCGCGTGCTGATCGATGGCGTGCCGGTGAACGACGGCACCTATCAGATCGGCGAGGTATTCGATCTCGAAGCCCTGCCGGCCGATGCCGCGGAGCGGATCGAAGTGGTGCGGGGTCCGCTCTCGGCCTACTACGGCTCGACCGGACTCTCCGGCGCCATACAGGTGATCACCCGCCGCGGCGACGGCCCGCTCAAGAGTGAGATCGAGGCCGCGGCGGGCAATGCCTCCTACCAGCGGGCCGCAGCCTCGCTCGGCGGCGGGACTGATCGCGCGGGGGGCTTTGTGAGCCTCCTGGGCGAAGAGGAAAAGGAACGCATCGCCGCCGAACGCTTCGGGCTCACGCACTTCCAGGGGCAGGGCCGGCTGCGGCTCACCGACGGCGCCAGCCTGCGTCTCTCGGGCCGCTTCGCCTCCTGGAGAGGCGACGACTATCCCGACGCCTCGGGCGGCCCCGTCTATGGCTCGGGCGAGCTGCGGCGCGCGGATCACGAAGAGGGGAGCCTCGGCGCTCAATTCGTTCTCGATCGCAGCTCGGGGCAACTCCACCAGCTCTCCTTATCTCTCTACCGGCACGACCTCGACCGCGACAGCCCGGCCATCGGCTTCGCGGTGCCGGCTTCGGTGGAATCGACACGCTTCACCCGCAGCCGCGCGGGATGGGTCTCGAGCTGGACCCTGCGATCGCCAGGGCTGGCGGAGGATACCCAGCTCAGCCTCGGAGCGGATGTCGAGCGCGAGGAGGGAGAGAACCGGAGCACCCTCTTCCTGCCCGACTTTCTGGGCGGCGACGTGGCCGGGGATTATGATCGGACGCGCACCACTCCCGGCGTCTACTCCGAGCTGATCGCCCTTCGCGACCGGCTGACCCTGGAGATGGGGCTCCGCGCCGACTTCCCTGAGGACGCCGGCCGCGAGCTGAGCCCCCGGCTGGGGCTCGGCTACCGGCTGGGATCAGGGGACACGCGTCTCCGGGCCTCGCTCGCCCGGGCCTTCAAGCTGCCGAGCTTCTTCGCCCTGGCAAGCCCGCGCGCCCTGGGCGGCAATCCGGACCTCAAGCCCGAGACGTCGTGGGGAGGCGACCTCGGAATCTCCCACCGCTTCCCCGAGACCGGCGCCGACCTCGACGTCACCCTCTTCCTCCAGCGCTACAAAGACCTGGTGGATTTCGACTTCGAAACCTTTTCCCACGTCAACCGCTCACGGGTCCGCGCCCGCGGCGCCGAGATGGCCTTCGCCTGGCATCCACGGACAACGCTCAACGCCGCGGCCAACCTCACCTGGCAGGAAGTGGAGGACGTGGATACCGGCCAACCTCTTCGCCACCGTCCCCGCTGGTCCGGGAGCGTGCGCGCCGGTTGGCAAGGAAAAGCCGGCTTCGACCTCGCCGCCGATTTGCGCTTCGTCTCGTCGAGCGTGGACGAGCAGATCCCCGTGCCCGAGCGCCACGAGGTGGATGGCTACGCCCTCCTCGGTGCCGCCGCCACCTGGCACCTGAGGCCGAGCTGGCGCCTCACCCTCCGCGCCGATAACCTTACCAATAAGTCCTACGAGACCCTCATCGGCTTCCCCGGCGCCGGCCGCTCGGGGCGCCTCAGCCTGCGCTGGACGTCGGGGGCACACCCGTGAGAACCTATTGGATCCTGATGCTGGGCATGGGCGTCGTCTTCCTCGCCCTCTTCGGCCTCGCCGAAGCGCTCCACGTGCCACTGCTCACCAATCCCCAACCTTTTCTCGACCGGGCCGGCCTCTGGGGAGCCGCGGCCATCGGCGCCGGGCTCCTGATCGCCGACGTCTTCCTGCCCGTGCCCGCGAGCCTGGTGATGGTGGCGCACGGCGCCCTCTTCGGCATCGTGGGCGGCACCCTCGTCTCACTCATCGGATCCATGGGAGGAGCTGCCCTGGGCTTTGCCGTAGGACGGTGGGGGAGCGCCTCCCTCCACCGCTGGGTGCCAGCGGACGAACGGCGCCGGGCCGACGAGCTGCTCCGGCGCTGGGGAGACCTCGCCGTCATCGTCACCCGACCGGTGCCCATCCTGGCCGAAAGCGTCTCCATCCTGGCCGGCACCTCACCCCTGGGTTGGTGGCGCTTCCTGATCGCCTCCTTCCTCGGCAACCTCCCCGCGTGCATCCTCTACGCCGTCACCGGAGCCACCGCCGCCCGCCTCGACAACGCCTTCCTCATGTTCGGCCTCGTGATGGCCGTAGCCGCGATCGTCTGGTTCGCCGGCCGCCGCCTCCGCCGTCCCGCGCCGGGTGAATGAAACTGCGTCAATAAAGGTTCCCCTCATGGAGATCGTCTTCGACGTTGCCTCGACAGACCAACACTTCGAGCAGATCCTACAACTGCAGAAGCAAAACCTGTTCAGTACCATCAGCGAAGAGCAACAAGCCCAACAGGGCTTCGTTTTCGCAGAGCACACCGTCCCGCTGCTGAAAATGATGGCTGCCCATCTGCCCCAGGTGATCGCGTTGAGCGACGGCAAAGTGGTGGGCTACAACCTGGCCATGCTGAGCTCGATGAAAAACGAGATGCCGCGCCTGGTGCCGATGTTCACGGAGTTTGAACGCAGCAGATACAAGGGCAAGCCTTTGTCAGAATATCGTTTCATGGTAGGAGGACAGGTCTGCGTAGACAAAGCGTTCAGAGGGCAGGGGCTGCTGAGCCGGCTCTACCACGAAACCAGGAACAGGGTGTTCCCTGGTTATCAACTCTGCGTTACCGAGGTCTCCGTGCGCAACAGCGTATCTCTGAAGGCGCATCTGAAGATGGGGTTTGAGGTGGTGAGTTCTTATCATGATGGAAAAGAGCTGTGGAACGTGGTGGTGTGGGATTTTGAAAGGGCGGCTGAGTAGGTGTCAGAGAATCCAGCCCGTCAGCTCAATAGACAGGTATGACGGTGCTATACCCTGTGCAACGGGCTGTTACTCAGATCCTGACTACTCGGCGCCGACGAGAGACCTGTATTGAGGATGAACCATGATACAGCTAAACCACTTACGCCGGCGCTACGCGCAGTTCGACGATGAATATCTGCTCGAGCTTGCTAGCGAAGCAGACACCTTGACGCCAGAAGCTCTTAGAATACTTCAAGATGAGATAGCCAGTCGAAAACTGGAAAAGAGAGATCAAGAAGTCATGGCCGGCCAAGCCGATGACCTTGCGATCCAGCACACAGAACTCATCGCGCCTGAACTGCCGCCTACCGCCCACGACGTCGTGCATCCAGTTCGTCCAGAAGGAACTCTATTGAGAGCGTTTAAAAAGACCTTGGTTCTGTCCAAATTAGCCACGGCTGCTATATACATTGTACTGGCGCTCTGTACTATGCGTGAGATATGCGTGGGTCCTAATGAGCACGAAGCCAATCTACTGACTGACTTAAACAAATATAAGTCATGGCAGTTAGCATCACTTTCTGCCGCTATCACTCTCACGACTTGGGCTTTCCTCGCTTTTCGGCTCGTGAAGAGCTCTGGAAGGCCGATCAGTCTGGATGGTATAGCGTTTATTTGCATTTCATATACTATGACACTTTCACTTCTCGCTTATTCCGATTTCATCACGCATAGCAAAAATCATGAATCTAAGTCGCATATTGAGGAGGTGTTGTATAAAGAGTATAACGAGAAAGTTGAGGGTGAATTTGAGGCCAGATTTCATATTAAGGGTAGGTTGTATGTGGCTGGGGTAAATATGGCGATATTATGGTGGCTGCTCATCGCACGCCTATTGCAGGTCAAATTTGTAAAGTCGCGTGACCTTCCTGGTTCTGTCCTGGGGTTTCTTCTGCTTCGGTCATTTCACTTTGACAAGCTAAGAAGCAATGATTCGCTCAACCTGATCTCGTCTTTCCTATTTACTTTGAATGCAGGTCTGCGGTGGATTCCGTTTCTGGGTGAGATGTTCTTAGATCTGACTTACGACTTTCGCTACGCCTGGACATATGAATCCTTACTGCGTTCAGGGCTTGAAGGCCACAGAGGATCGCCTATGGCCGCGTCTCTATACAACCCGATATGGAAAGGCCTGCCGCCAGTTAGTGGGACCTTTATAAGAGTGGAGCGCAGTGAGGACTGGAGATCTGTGGTAAAAATTTCTCTCAGATGCTCGCAATCGGTCATTGTGCTACCGGGGGAATCTCCTGGTCTTTTAGAGGAATTACGTTTCATTCGCTATGGCGATCTGCCGGCAGGCCGTGTTCTTTTGTTGATCCCCGAGGACACGCCAGAAGTCTTGCTGATGACATTCGCCGAGATACTACGCGGTCTTGAGTGTGACCTTTCTGGAGTTATGCTCGCAAGTGGAGAATTATATGTTTTCAACTCGGATTGGGCTGTTCGACCGATAGCGCAAGGCCTCGAAGCCTACAGAGATGCCGTACTGGAAATTCAGGCTTGGTCTATCTTTGGTGATCAACCTGGCACTGCTTGGTGCGAGTTTGATGATTGCCAGGTACGATCTACGCCAGCAGGGCGTTGCCCAAGCTGCGGACTCGTTGTAGACCTCAATCGGAACAGCGCCGTCGTACCCCCTGACCGAGGACCTGGATTTCTGCGTCCCGCCTTTCCGTTTCCTGAATGGGAACCCCTGCCTTGGATGGATGCACTATATAATGACGCCAGAGAGGCGGTGCCAGAGATCTAGAGAGGCTCCTCGAGAAACCAGGAGCGCCGGGGACGCGGCGTCAGCGGTGCGGCGATCCGGAGAAAATGCCCGCAGCGTGCCATCCGAGAGCTCCTCGACGCTGAGTGGACGTATTCGCCTTGCTCCAGAAGGTCCGGGAACGCTACTTGATCGGTACCCTGAGCATGAGCGCGCCCACCCTACGGCAATCCCGCCCGCCTGAGACCCCCCTCGCGAATTCTGGCTCTTTCCTGGCGAAAACTCGCGAGGGCAGAGCCCTGGTTGCTGAGGGCCCGCCGCGATCCGGCGGGGGCAAGCCTCCTGGTTCCAGAGGCTTGCGAGTCGGCGGTGGGGGAGAGGCCGCTGGTGGGCGGGCCCTAGAAACAGATGTCGACGCAGTCGAATCGCGGGTCCGAGATGCAGCAGTGCGTGACCGGATCGTACTTGGGATGGCACAACCCTGGGAGACCATCGCAGGGGCTCGATGCGAGGGCTTGGTCCAAACCCAGAACCGGGACCAGGGACAGCAGGACAACGAGCAACAACGCGAGCTTACAGAGCTTGGTCTTCATCGTGCACTCCTTCTCCAGGGAGCAGGGTCTTTCCATGCTCCGTAAATCAAGGTGCTCGCGGGCCCTCCAGGCGCGCCTGGAAGCGATGCCTCTGCCACCCAGGACTCACCGTTCCGGCCAATGCCAGGGAGGCTGATCCAGCAGGCTTTGACCCACGATGCGGGTCTCGCCGAGCTCCTTCTCCAACACGATGGACCGGCAGTCCGGGTCCTCTTCCAGGGCGGCGATCAATCGTGAGGCATGGGAGACCACCCAGACCTGGGTGTGGCGAGCCGCATGCCGGATGAGCCGGGCGAGGGCGGGGAGGAGGTCCGGGTGCAAGCTGGTTTCCGGCTCGTTGAGGACCATGAGCGCCGGGGGACGCGGCGTCAGCAGCGCGGCGATCCAGAGAAGCCCCCGCAACGTGCCGTCCGAGAGCTCCGCGGCGCTGAGCGGACGCAGGAGACCCTCCTGATGGAGCTCGACGTCGAAGCGGCCGTCCTCGCAACGGATCGACAATCGGGCTCCCGGGAAGGCGTCGTCGATCGCCTGGTCGAGCGCGGTTCCATCTCCGATCTCGCGGATGGTCTGGAGCGCGGCAGCCAGGTCGCGCCCGTCGTGGGAGAGGACCGGCGTGCGGGTTCCGAGCTGGGGCTGACGCGCAGGCGCTTCGACATCCGCGCGAAAGTGATCATAGAACCGCCAGGACCGGATCTGCTCTCGCAGCGTGAGGATTTCCGGCGCGCGCTCGGGGTCCGTGACCTGCGTCAACAGACTGTCGAACGCGGCGAGGCTCTGCATCAGGACCTGCCAATCCCGTGAAGTCTTGCGGCTGCGCACGAGCGGTCCACGCCGATCGATCAGGAGAGAGGCCGGCCGGAGGTGCGGACCTGCCCAGATGCACTCGCGCTTGATTTCGGGATCCTTGGCGAACGCCGATCTGCTGGGAGCCGGCAGGCCGAGATCGATGGCATAGCTGAGCTCGTCGCTGGCAAACCCGAGCCGCAGACTGACCCGGTCCTGGCGCGGACCACCTTGCACTGGCACCTCGCGTGAGCGCATGGCGCGGGAGATCGACTCGGGCCCGGCCCACAAAGTGGAAGTGAGACCACCCTCGCGGGCCAGAGAGGATACGACGCCGCCCTGCGCCGTCTCGGCCAACAGGCGCAACGCGCGATACAGGTTCGATTTGCCGCTGGCATTCGGACCCAGGATGAGGTTGAGCCGGCCGAGCGGTACGACCAGTTGACGGAGCGAGCGGTAATTGGCGATCGCCAGGGTGTGAACCATGGATGCAGACTCTACACCGCGAGGGCGGACGACGTAAGAATCTCCTCCCTGCGTCGTTCTTGGCTCCAGAGGCCGCGAGGCCCCGCATCTTGGGAGAAGGCTGATGGGCTCGTTTTCAGGGATTCTTCGCCATGAGGCCAGCATGTCCCTTCGCCGGAAGGGACTGTGGATCGCCTATGGTCTGCTGTTCGTGTTCCATACCGTGCTGCTGTTCTCGCCGCCTCCCATTGGCGAGATGGTCAAGGGGGAGGTCATTGCGCGGCGCGAGGTCTGGCAGGTGGCGGGGCGGTTTCTCCTGGCGTGCAACGTGTTCTTTCCGGTGGTGGCGGGGATCCTGTCGGCGGATCGGGTGCGGCGCGATTTCCGGCTGGGGGTGCGGGAGCTCCAGGAGAGCACCCCTCTGAGCCGCCACGTCTACGTGCTCGCGAAGTATCTGGGGTCTCTCGCTTCGTCTCTGCTTCCCCTGTTCCTCTGGGTGATGAGCATCGCGGTCATTCTGACCGTCGTCGGGCGGGCGCACGCCAGCATGCTCTACGCGGTGCCGGTGGCGTTCCTTGCCATCACCGTGCCGGCGTTTGCTTTCGTCGTTGCGTTCTCCCTGGCCTGTCCCATGGTCATGCCTCTCAGCATTTACCAGATTCTTTTCACGGGCTATTGGTTCTGGGCGAACTTCATTCCTCCAAAGCTCTTCCCGACCCTCAATGGAACGTTGTTGACGCCCAGCGGGATGTTCGCCCAGGAAGGATTCTTCGGCGGCCCGGTGTCCAAAGCTCTCCAGGGCGCCGTGCAACACACCCCGGCCGACGCCGTGGCGAATCTGACGGTGTTGGGGCTGTGCAGCGCGGCGATCCTGTTCCTGCTCGATCTCTATCTCGGCCACCGGGCCCGGCGGGCTTGAGGATTCGCGCTTGAAGGAAAGATCATGAATGGCGCTGGTCTGAAGTACTCCTGGCTGACCTATCGCCGCGATTCGTTGTGGTTTCCTTTGGCGTTTTTGGCGCTTTTCATCGTCATCCTCCTGATCCTGCCCCGTCCCGCGGCCCGCTTCAGCATTGCGCGCGCCTATCTCGGATTTATCGTGCCGTTGATCGGCGGCATTCTGGCGGCCTACGGCGTGCTCGACGATCCGGCGCTGGAGCTTCGCTTCTCCACGCCGGTCCGGGCCGAGCAGACGCTGGTGACACGCGTGGGGTTGATCCTGGCTGTTCAGATGGTCTGTGCGTTCGCCTTTCAGATCTTCGTGGCCGCGCTGGGCATAGAGCTCTCACCGCTCGGGGGATTCTTCAGCGTGCAGTTGGTGTGGTTTCTGCCAACTCTTGCCCTGGCTGCCCTGGGATGCGCCGGAGCTCTGGCGGCGGCCCAGACCGCGATGGGCGCTTTCCTGGCCGGAGCGGTCTGGCTGGTGCAATTGATGATGAACAGTTGGCTCAAGCTGAACGCCTGGTCCGTGTTCCTCTTCCTGGGCGTGCTCGCTCCCGGCCATCCGGACCTGACCCTGAATCGAATCGTGCTCTTCGTGGGATCGCTGGCGCTCCTGCTGATCTCCTGGGCGCTGCTGCGTCGTCAGGAACGTTATCTCTGAAGGGGAGGTTTTGTGATTGACGGTTTTTCGATCGAAATCGCGGGTCTCGCCAAGACCTACGGCCGTGGAGGCAAGGCCGCGCGGGCTCTGCGCGGCATCGACCTGCAGATCCCTTCCGGAATGTTCGGGCTGCTGGGTCCCAATGGCGCGGGCAAGACCACGCTGATGCGGATCCTGGCGGGGATCGTCCATCCGAGCCGCGGCGCGGTCCGCGTGGCGGGGCACGACCTCACGACGGAGAAGGGGAGGCGGGGGGCCAAGGCCATTCTGGGCTATCTGCCGCAGGAGCTGGGGATGTATCCCGAGCTGACCGCCGCCCAGTTCGTCGATTACATGGCGATCCTCAAAGGGATGGACGAGCCGCGCCAGCGCGCGCGGCGCGTCGCCCAGGTGCTGGAGATGGTCGCGCTTGAGGATGCCGCTCAGCGCAAGATCAAGGGATTTTCAGGCGGCATGAAGCGGCGCGTGGGGATCGCTCAGGCGCTGGTCAACGACCCGCAAGTCCTCATCGTGGACGAGCCCACGGCGGGCCTCGATCCGGAAGAGCGTATCCGCTTCCGCAATCTCCTGGTCCACCTGGCCGCGGACCGGACGGTGATCCTGTCCACTCACATCGTGGAGGATATCGGGCAGACCTGCCGCGACGTCGCGGTACTGGCTCAGGGACAAGTCCTCTTCCGTGGCAGCCCCGCCGAGCTCACGAACGCCGCCGGCGGTCACGTCTGGACGGTGATGATGGATCGTCTCGCGGAGCCGGAGCGGGGACTGACGATCGTCTCCATGCTTCACCTGTCTGACGGCATTCAATACCGTCTCGTGGGACCTTCCGCGGCGGGCCATCCCACCGCCGAGCCCGCCCGGCCCAGCCTGGAGGACGGGTACGTCTGGTTGATGAAGGGCGCTCCTGGATCGGCACCCTGAGTGGCGCAGAGATCAGTCCCGGAACACGTCCTGAAGACGCTCGGCCGTCAGAACGCGCTCGCCCCATTCCAGGAGGCGATCCGCATCGGCGGACCATACCCGGTCCTCGATCGTGGACTCGAGAGGGCCGAACTTCAGGCGGAGCTGCCGAAGCACCAACCGGGCTTCGCCCTCCTGGCGGCCCTCCTGCCGACCCTCTTGGCGGCCCTTTTCCAGGATCTCACGGTTCCAACGGTCGATGCTTTCAGCCAGCATGGTGTCGAGCTCCTCCAAAGTGAGTGTGGCGGCGGCTTCCTCCCGGGACAGACACATCGAGGGGTCGGGCTGAGGTGAGGTCGTGCTGGCCCACGATTTTTCCGCTGTGGGCCGACTATAAGACCGGTAGGCGCGATGTCAACAGTGCCCTGCCCGGGACCGGTCTCCCGCCGTGTTATCCTCTTGAACTCCGCGCTGAAGCGCTACGCAGGGAAACCCAACGCCATGATCGACCTCAAGAAGGCCCCGCCTGAGCTGTTCGCCCATGTCCTGGAGACGAACCTCCAGGGGATCGGACCGTCGCGGAAGCTGTTTGGCCACTTCGCGGAGGCGGTGCGCATCCGGTTGGGGGCGGAGTGCGTGTGGGTGGTGGGGGAGGATGGCGAGATCCTCGTGGTGCGGGGGGAGGAGGGGCTCTGCGACGTGCCGCGGACGGCGGCGTTCCTGCGCGATGAACGGCTGGCGGCGTCGCGGTCGAGCATCGTGGCGCGGGTGATGGTCCATGGCCGGACGGTGGCGGCCGTGGGGGCGGCGCGCCGGGGGCGGGACTTCGGGCAGGGAGCGCGGCGGACGCTCGACCGTCTCTGCGGCGTGCTCGCCGAGGAGCTCGAGGCTCGGGAGGACAAGCGCCTCGCCAGGGTGCTGGACCGCATCCGCAACAAGATCGTCTCGGAGTTGCGGCCCCGCGACCTGGCGTACCAGATCCTCGACGGTCTGCATCAGCTCGTGGACTACGACCACTCGTCGGCGTTCCTCATGTGGGAGCCCACGGCCGGCGTGTTCCGCATCGAGGCGGAGAAGGTCGCCTGGATGAAGGGTAAGAGCGCGTACGTGGGGCACGAGATCTCCGTGCCGCGGGAGCTGGTGGAGGAGCTGGAGATGGCACCGGGGCTGCGGCGGCTGGCCGGCGACGGCGGCGGCGATCCGTTCTGGGAGATGCTCAGCTATCACCGGGGAGGGAGCATCCCCAACCCCACGAGCCTGCTCTGCGCGCCCTTGTCGTTCGGCGGCGAGTTCCTGGGCCTGCTCAAGATCGCGGCCTGGAAGCGCCGGCCGTTCGATCCCTGGGACGGCACGGTGGTGGAGCGGTTCCTGCCGGCGGCGGCGGTGTCGATCCGCAACGCGCGGCTCAACATGTCGCTCGAAAGCAAGGCCATCCAGGCGGAGCTCAAGGCCACGCTGGTGACGCTCGCCAACGCCGTGGCCCACGACGTCAACAACGCCGTGGGCACCATCCTCCCCCTGGTGCAGCAGGTGCGGGAGGACCTCCACAGCCCGGAGGTGGACTGGCGCGTGCTCGATCGCGACCTGGAGGTGGTGGTGGAGAAGGCCCAGCTCTGCCAGCGCATCTTCTCGAACATGTTGCGCGTGGCCCGCGCCGGCCGCACGGCCGAAGGGCCGGTGGACGTCAATCAAGTGGTGCGCGAGACCGTGCCGTTCTTCCAGGGCCAGGCCCTGCGGCGGGGGATCGAGCCCGTGCTCGACTTGGCCGACGGCCTGGCGCCCGTGCGTTGCTGCTCGCGGCAGGACCTGCAGCACATCGTGCTCAACCTGGTGAGCAATTCGTTGGAGGCTATGGCCGAGAAGGGGAGCCGCCTCGTCATCTCCACCCGCGAGGAGGAGGGCGGCGCCGTGCTGACCGTGATGGACGACGGCCCGGGCATCCGGCCCGACCTGCTGGAGAAGGTGCAGGAGCCGTTCTTCTCCACCAAGAGCGGCGGCACGGGGTTGGGGCTCGCCATCTGCCGCGCCCTCGCCTGGCAGAACGGCGGCCGGCTGGAGATCGAAAGCGCGCCCGATGCAGGGACGAAGGTGACGGTGGAGCTGCGCCTCGCCCATGAGGAGTCGGCGGTCGAGGTATGGGATTGAGCCGCAGCCGCATCCTGGTGGTGGACGACGATCCTGGCCTGCGGCGCACGCTGGAGCGGATCCTCGCGCCCACCTATCGGGTGGAGACCGTGAGCGGCGTCGCCGAAGCCCTCGTGAGGGTGGAGGAGAAACGCTTCGACCTCGCCCTGGTGGACGTGCGTCTCAAGGACGGCGACGGCTACACCCTGTGCAGCGCCCTGCGCGAACGCTGGCCGCGCATGGACGTGATCCTCATCACCGGCTCCATCTCGGAGCCGGACGAGAAGCTCTTCCGCTCGCTGGAGGAGGGGGCCTTCTACTTCCTCTTCAAGCCGTTCGACCGGCGGGTGCTTCTCGCTCTGGTGGAGCGCTGCCTCCAGCTCCAGCAGGAGCGCTTTGCCAAGGAGCGTTACGCCGAAGAGCTGGCCGCGGACCTCGAAAAGGCGCGCCTCTTCCAGCAGAGCCTCTCGCCCCGCGAGCCGGTCGCCGGCGCCGGCTGGCGGGTGGATGGCCGGCTCCTCTCCTGCGATGCCTTGGGCGGCGACTTCTATCTCGCCCAGGTGGTGGACGGCGGCGTCGCCATGTCGGTCTCGGACGTGGTGGGCCACGGCGTTTCCGCCGCCATGTATGCCGGCATGCTGCGCTCGACGCTCGACGCGGCCCGCCGGCGGGGGATCGATCCCGAGCGCGTAGGCCGTGAGGTGCTGCTGGGCATCGACTTCTTCGAAGCCGCGGCCTGCGCCACCATGGTCTACACCCTCCTCCTGCCGGACGGCCGTCTCCGTTATGTCAACGCCGGCCATCCCCCTCTCCTCTGGCTCAAGGGGGACGGCAACGTCGAGCCCCTCGGCTCCACCGGTCCGCTCCTCAACCGCATCTTCCGTGACCGGCCCCTGCCCGTCCGCGAGGTTGCCTTGAATCCAGGAGACCGCGTCCTCGCCTACACCGACGGCGCCTTCGAAGCTCTCAACCCCGCCGATCAGGAATTGGGATTGGATCGCCTGGAGAAGGCCTTCGTGGACCTGCGGGACGAGCCCATCGGCGAGGCGGCGGACGCACTGATGGACTTGGTGCGGGTCCACTGTAGTGGACGGCCGGTGGCGGATGACGTGACGGTAGTGATCCTGGAAAGAGAAGGGTAGGGAAAGGGCAAACCTGTCCATTCATTCCAGACGGTTCTCCCCAATGTAGAGACGCCCGCGGGGAAACCCCGTGGGGCGTCTCCGAGGCGGCGGCACCGTTCCAAAAACAACAGAAATCCCGCGGGCAGATCCACAAGCACGTCCCCACCTTGCTGCTGGAGATCGGTTCGCTACCTGTGCCGATGCCAGGGGAAGGCTGAAGGCGTGGCACTCTTCTGTCGCAACGTCCCGGAGCAGGGCGATGCCGGCGGGCAAATTGTCGCGACGCTGGGTCCGGTCACTTCGCCTGCTGAAGAAATGTCGCAGAGTGGATGGATATGCAGCAGCCTCGATTCACGTTGCTGCATTGTCGATTGACAATGCAGCAATACGAAAAGAGTCTGTTCCCACAGATTCTTGTTCTGTCTCAACCCTCCCGAGGATGAGGTAATTTTGGCGAAAGTGTTCCTCTGTCCAACAAGAATGTCTCGCCTCCCTGGGACGACGGGATGAATCGTCTAAAAATGCAGCGATGTCTGGCGATGTTGAGACGCCGCTTGTCGATTCGTCTCAACATTACTTCGCAATGTCTTAACGGTCAAGGAGGCGGAACAAATCGCAGGAGAAATGTAGCGGAGTCTTGACGCGTGTCTCGACTTCGATTAGAGTTGCGACGTTATTCTTCGGATTTGTTGCGTATTGCTTTCCTGGTGCTGCAAATCTGTTGATTCTGCTACAAAGTGGCGGAATGACGGACGGCGTTGGGCGATTCTGGAACATTGCATTTAGAGGCAGACGTGCGGGAGGTTGTGGCAGCTTTGGGCTCCAGACATTGTCGCGGAATGGCTGAGAGCTGCTGCAGAATCTTTCCCGCCACCCCGGCGGAGCTTCACGCAGAGAGGCGTGGACAGGTTCTGTCGCAGCTTCGGACCAGGCGATGCAGCGCCGATCGCGGTGGGAACGACAGGAAAGGAGCGAAGATGGGCACGGAGCTTTCTGTTGCAGAAGTATTAGCCAATCTCGAGAAGCGGCTGGCGTTTCACCGCGATCAGGAGACGTTGCATCGCCAGCAGGAGACGTTTCATCGCGAGCAGGCGGAGCTTCACGCCGGGGAGAGCGAGGTGATCGCCAAGCATCTGGAGGCGTTCAGGACGGTGGCCCTGCCGGCGGCGGAGATCGCGGCCCCGCCCTCCGCTCCGGCTCCACCTCCTGAAGAGCCTGACCTGGGGGGACGCAAGCTGCTCATCAGCCGGGCCATCACCCGCGTCGCCCTCTCCTGGCCGGTGGGGGAGACGTTCACCGGCACGCAGGTCGCCGCCGAGGTCAACCGCCGGTTCTCGGCGAAGCTGGGCCGGCCCATCGACGCCCGCCTTGCCGCGGCCAACCTCCGGCGGCTGAATCTCGCCGGGAAGATCCAGCTCGCGCGGAAGGGGAGAGCCCACCACGAGGCGCTCTACTCCCGAGTGGGGTGACCGGCTACCCCCGCCACCCCAGGATCTGATCGATCGTGACCTGCGACACCGAGTGGTAGCCCGGCCGGGCTTTCTCGTAGATCCTCAAGCCCAGCTCGGCTCCTTCCGGGGTCTTGGCCAGCTCGGTGTAGAGGGGCTTCAGGTACTTGCGCCGGCCCACGGTGGTGAGGAAACGTTCGAGGGCGGGGTAGGCGGGATCGTATTTGCTCTCCACCACCTTGATCAGCCAGACGCTCAGGATCTCGCTGTTGCCGGAGTCGCTCAGGTGGAAGGTGGCGTCGAGGTCCGCCATCTTGTCCCGGTCGAGGGGCGTGGGTAGGGTCTGGAGGAAGTGGAGCCAGTGGTGGGTGGACCAGCCGGTGGTGGAGATCTGGGAAGCGGGCGCGCCGCCGGCGACGGCCTTCACGGCCTGGTCGACCGGAACGAAGGCCTCGGAGTGGGGCTCGGGAGCGTTCGAGGGCAGGCCCGGCGAGTAGGCCCAGGCGTCGATCTGGAGCTGCTGCGCCTGGGCTTCGTCGCCGCCCAGGAGGTTCTGCTTCAGGTACTGGACGAAGCGCTCTGAATCCATGGACTGGAAGGCGAAGGTGTCGAAGTAGGTGCGCAGGAAGCGATCGAACTTCTCCCGTCCCACGGAAGCCTCCAGGAGACGCAGGAAGAGGGCTCCCTTCTCGTAGGCCACGTCGCCCGTGGCCTCGTCCGGATCGCGGCCGGCGAGCTCCAGGTGGAGCCGGGTGTCGGGGCTGTCCTTGCCCAGCTCGGTGAAGGCGTCCTCCAGGGTCTGGCGGCCGAGCACGGCCAGCATGTCGAAGTAGGGACGGCCGTAGACCGCCTCCATGATCCGCCCCTCGAAGTAGGTGGTGAATCCCTCGTTGAGCCAGAAGTCGTTCCACGTGGCATTGGTCACCAGGTTGCCCGACCAGGAGTGGGCGAGCTCATGGGCCACCAGGGAGACGAGCGACCGGTCGCCGGCCAGGATGGTGGGGGTGGCGAAGGTGAGGCGTGGATTCTCCATGCCGCCGTAGGGGTAGCTCGCGGGGAGGATCAAGATGTCGTACCGACCCCACTTATAGGGACCATAGAGGGCCTCGGCCGCGGCGATCATCTTCGGCGTGTCGGCCAGCTCCCAGGCAGCGCGATCGATCACGGTGGGAAGGGCGTAGACGCCGCTGTTCGATCCCAGGGGTCGGAACTCCAAGTCCCCCACGGCCAGGGCCAGCAGGTAGGACGGAATGGCGTTCGCCATGCGGAAGCGGTAGACGCCGTCGGCGCTCTTCTTCGTGGGATTCTCGGCGCTCATGACGGCCATCAGGCCTTGAGGTGCGTGGATGGTGGCCTCGTAGGTCATGCGCACGCCGGGGGAGTCCTGGCAGGGGACCCAGGTGCGGGCCAGGATGGATTCGGACTGGGTGAAGAGGAAGGGCGATGGGCTGCCAGCCTGCGCCGGAGTGAGCCACTGCACGGCCGCGGCTTCGGGTTTGGTGGAGTAATCGATATTCACCCAGGTGGTGTTGGGGGCGATCTGGACGTCGAGCGCCTGGCCGAGGAGCTTGTCCGGGGTCCCCAGGGTCCACTTCGCCTCGGTTTTGCCGTCATCGAGAGTCACGTGGCGGATCTCCAGGTCCCGGGTGTCGAGGAGGAGATGGTCCACGCCGAGCTTGTTCTTCACCCGCAGACTGGCACGGCCGGTGAGGCGGCGGGCCTGGAAGTCCACGGTCAGATCGAGCTTCAGGTGCTCGACTACGGCCTCCTGGGGCCGGGCATAGGAGTGGGGATCCTGGACCGACTCGCTCACCACCTTGACGGCCGCGGCCGGTGTCGGCGCTGACGGCTTCGCTGGGCTTTCCAGCACAGTGGGATCCGAAGCTTGGAATTCACGTGACTTGAAGTCGCGGCCGCACTGACCCTATAGTGAGTCGTATTAATTTAAATCATACCAACATGGTCAAATAAAACGAAAGGCTCAGTCGAAAGACTGGGCCTTTCGT
>JADMIO011356712.1_pt1 | contig 27647 bp, 31 predicted proteins | sample 8958161 | NCBI WGS metagenome assembly JADMIO01 (sample SAMN16585339, study PRJNA669376) | soil metagenome | isolation source: Crop rotation soil | place: USA: Cullars Rotation, Alabama | collected 2011
CGACAACTTGTCCACGTGGAATTCTAAGCTTAGGATCCCAATGTGCTGGAAAGTCCTCGAGAACCTGATCCGCTTCGAGGTGCTGGCCAAGGAGGCCGACAAGCGTGGCCTCGGGGAGGATCCCGAGGTCGTCCGCACCATGAAGCAGGTCATGATCCAGAAGCTCATGCAGGACGAGTTCGACAACCGCGTGAAGATCGAGGACATCACCGACGCCGAGATGAAGGCGTTCTACGACTCGCACAACAACGAGTACAACCAGCCCGAGCAGGTGCGCGTCAGCGCCCTCGTGGTCAAGCGCGACGGCAAGCTGGCGGCCCGCCTGGCCGACGAGATCAAGGGGCCCAAGGGCCAGGACAACAAGGCTTTCCGCGACATGGTCATGCAGTTCTCGGAGGACGAGGCGTCCAAGGTCCGCGGCGGCGATCTGCGCTACTTCGACGAGACCACGCAGGAAGTGCCGAAGGACGTGGTCAAGGCGTCGTTCGCGCTGGAGAAGGTCGGCGACGTCGCGGGCCCCATCAAGACCGACCAGGGCTTCTACATCATCAAGCAGACCGGGCGCCGCAAGGCGCTGACCCGCACGTTCGACGAGGTCAAGCGCCAGATCCAGAACCGCCTGTATCGCGAGAAGCGCACCAACGTCATGGAGGCCTTCGTCGAGAACCTGCGCAAGACGGCGAAAGTCCAGCTGTTCGACGAGCGCATCGCCAAGATCCAGGTGGACATGACGGGCTCGCTGCCGGGCGGTGACGCGATGGGCTCGGATCCCACCGCGGGCCTGCCCTCGCAGGCGCCGGCGCTCGGCTCCAGCGGCGCGGGCATGATGGCCACGCCCACCGCGACGCCCGATGCGCCCGCTCCCGCCGCCGGCACCCCCGCGCCCGCCGGTAGCGCCCACGCGGTCGACCCCAACGAGCCGCCAACCGGGGCGCACCCGATTCCTCCGATGGGCCCGCGCGGCACGCCGCCGCCGATCGCCCCCGATCACCACCCCCGCCTGCCCGACCCGCGGGGCATGCCCGGCGCCAAGCCGGCCGCCCCCAAGCACCCCGATCACGAGCCCGCCGGCTAGCCAACCCTTTGCGCCGAGAAATGGTCAAACCTGCGATGCGACGCCTGCTTTCCATGTCCCTGGTTGCCGCCTGTCTGGCGGGCGGCGCGACCGCCGCGCGGGCCGAGATCATCGAGCGCATCGTCGCGGTCGTGAACGACGACGTCATCCTGAAGTCGGAGCTCAACCTCCGGATCGTGGCCGCCGAGGAGGAGCTCGATCAGCTGAGCGACCCGGCGCAGATCGCCGCACGGCGCGCCCAGATCTCCGAGGCGCTGGTCGACACCATGATCGCCGAGCAGCTGATCGCGCAGCAGGCCACCGAGCTCAAGCTGCACGTGACCGGGCAGGAGGTCGACAAGGCGCTCGAGGAGGTCCGGCGCCAGAACAAGGTCACCGCCGAGCAGCTCGAGCAGGCCCTGCGCCAGGAGGGCTTCACCATGGCGCAGTACCGCTCCGACGTGAAGCGGCAGATCCTGCGCCTCAAGGTCATCAACGTCGCCGTCCGCAGCCGCATCTCGATCTCGGACGAGGACGTCAAGGAGCACTACGACCGCACGCTGCGGCAGTCGGGCGCGGTCAAGGAAGTGCGCGCCGCGCACATCTTCGTCGAGATCCCCGAGAACGCCGACGACGCCGTCATCAAGGACCGCATGGACCGCGCCGCCGAGCTCACCCAGCGCGCGCGCGCCGGCGAGGACTTCGCCAAGCTGGCCAAGGAGACGTCGGAGGATCCCGCCACCAAGGACGACGGCGGCGATCTCGGCTGGCTGGGCCGCGGCATGCTGCCCAAGCAGCTCGACGAGGTGGTGTTCGCCATGAAGGCCGGCGAGATCCGCGGGCCGCTCAAGGGCGAGACCGGCTTTCACGTCATCAAGGTGATCGAGACGCGCGCCGGCGAGGTGCAGCCCTTCGAGAAGGTGAAGGAGAAGCTGCGCGAGCAGCTGTACCAGACCGAGCTCAAGCGCCAGACCCGGATCTGGCTCGACGAGCTCAAGCGCAAGGCCTACGTGAAGAAGCGGCTGACCCCCAGCAAGACGTCGTCGCCGGCCAAGGACGCGGTCGGCGGTGGGTCGGCGGCGCCCAAGAGCCCGGGCGGCGGGTCGGGTGCAGGCGGTGGGGGCGACGAGGAGCCGAGCGGCGGCGGCGATGCACCGCCGGAGAACCCGTAGCGGCTGACGTTAGCGGACCGCGCGCACCAGCGAGTCGCCCGCCCAGCGCGGGATCGAGCGCTGCGCGAAGTCGCGGAACTCGGCGATGATGGCGGTGGGGCGGCGGTCGAAGCAGGTCGAGCCGAGCTCGACGCCGGCCGACGTGAAGTCGCTGTCGATGGCGTAGCGCATGAGGCACGCGCTCTCGCCGAGCGGCGTGAACGACACGCAGCCGCTGATGCGGATGCCCGAGTCGGGCAGGGTGGTCCAGCGCATCGAGAGATCGCGCTCGGAGAAGAAGTAGCGCAGGCGATAGGTCAGGGTCGCGCGCGGCAGCGTGGCGGTGAACGTCACCTGGCCGGGGCGCTCGAACTTGTCGCGGTCGAGGACGCGCACCGAGCGGATCATCGGCATCCACTCGGGCAGTCGCTCGACGTCGGCGAACAGCTCGTAGCAGGCGCGCGCGGGGCGCGGCACGGTGACCGCGAGCTCGCTGTCGAGCTCGCTCTCGGGGAACAGGTTCTCGAGGTCGAAGGCTGCTTGCGCGGTCATGTCCGGGGGAGATTGCAGGCGCCGTACCGTCGGACCGATCGCGTGGTTTCGGTGGCTTGGCGCGTTTTCGCCTGGCTCCCGGAATGGCCGGCGGCAGGCGGGCTCGCCAGCAAGGTTTTTGCGTAGGCTTTTCCAGGCTTGCGATGCCGCGGCGCGTCGCGGTTATCATGCCGGCCATGGCCGAGTCCTGTCTGTTCTGCCGCATCGTCGCCGGTGAGATCCCGGCCAAGCTGGTCTACGAGGACGATCGCGCGCTGGCGTTTCGCGACATCAACCCGCAGGCGCCCACGCATGTGCTCGTCATTCCGCGGCGTCACATCGCGACCCTGAACGATCTGGGCGAGGGCGACCGCGAGCTCGTGGGCCACCTGGCGATGGTCGGCGCGCGCATCGCCAAGGACCTCGGGCACGATCAGGCGGGCTGGCGGGCGGTCTGGAACGTCAACGCCGACGCCGGGCAGACCGTGTTCCACATCCACCTGCACGTGCTGGGTGGGCGCAAGCTCGGCTGGCCACCCGGGTAGGCTATGATGGGGGGAGTGGCGGCTCCCCGGCAGCGCGACGAGGGCATCCCGTTCGGGGCCTACACGCTGCTCCGGCGCATCGCGCGCGGAGGCATGGCCGAGGTGTTCCTGGCGCGCCAGCGCGGCGTCGAGGGCTTCGAGCGCACGGTCGCGCTCAAGCGGATCTTGCCGCACCTCGTCGAGAGCCGGGAGTTCGTCGATCTGTTCGTGGACGAGGCGCGCGTGGCGGCGCGGCTGTCGCATCCGCACATCGCGCACATCTACGATTTCGGTAAGGTCGACGACTCGCCTTTCATCGCGATGGAGTACGTCGAGGGGATCGACGGCGCGCAGCTCCTGGCCGCGGCCATGAAGCAGGCCATCCCGATCGAGCACGCCGCGCGCATCGCCGCCGACGTGTGCGCCGGCCTCGGGCACGCGCACGCCCTCAAGGACGCCGCCGGGCACTCCCTGAAGGTCGTCCACCGCGACGTGTCGCCGCAGAACATCCTGATCGGCCACGACGGCCAGGTGAAGCTGGTCGACTTCGGGATCGCCAAGGCGGCCATGCACGTGCAGCGCACGCGGCCGGGGATCGTGCGCGGCAAGTACGCGTACATGAGCCCCGAGCAGCTGCGCGGCCAGCCGGTCGACGGACGCTCGGACCTGTTCTCGCTCGGGATCGTGCTCTACGAGTGGCTGGCCGGCACCACCGCGTTCTTCCGCGACGATCCGGTCGCGGCCGGCCACGCCATCTGCAAGGGCGAGCTCGTGCCGCTGAGCGAACGGCGGCCCGACGTGCCGGCGGCGCTCGAGCGCATCGTCAAGCGCGCGCTCGCGGTCGAGCGCGATCAGCGCTACGCCAACGCCGCCGACATGGAGCTCGAGCTCGAGGGGTTCCTGCGCGCCTGGCCCGCGGCGTCGAACCCGATCCTGCTCGGCAAGTTCGTGCGCGGGCGCTTCGGCGAGGCCGCCGGCCCGCCTGCCAATGACGCGCGGCCGCAGGGCACGCGCCCGGTCGGGACCCAGGTGGCGTCGCGCACGCAGCCGGCCGGCACCGAGGTCGTGGCCCAGCCCCGGCCGGTCGGCACCGAGGTCGTGCCCGAGCTGCAGCCCAGCCGGCCGGTCGGCACCGAGGTCGTGCCCGAGCTGCAGCCCAGGCGGCCGGTCGGCACCGAGGTCGTGCCCGAGCTGCAGCCCAGGCGGCCGGTCGTCACCGAGGTCGCGTCGCGGGCCGCTCCGCCCGCCGCCGCGCGGGTCGAGCCGGTCGTCCGAGCCGAGACGCCCGACGTGCCCGACCTGGGCGGGACCGCGGTGGTGCCCGCGTTGCGTCCATCGCGGCGCGGTCGCTGGCTGGTGGCCGGCGCAGCACTCGTCCTGGTCGGCGGTGTGGCTGCCACCATCGCCTGGATCCGGCGCGGTGGCCCGGCCGCCCCGGCGGCGGCGCCCGAGGCCTCGCTGCAGATCGTCAGCGACCCGCCCGGCGCGCAGGCGGTGGTGGACGGCGCCGAGCAGCGCGAGCGCACCCCGATCACCCTGGCCCGCCTCGGCCCCGGCCCCCACACCATCGAGCTGACCCTGCCCGGCTACCTGCGCCTGTCGCGCGCCGTGGACCTGGCCAAAGGCGAGACCCGCACGCTGGAGCTTTCCATGACTCCCGAGCCTGTAGTCGTGACTCACTCGAACGTCCCCCCTCCCGTGCTCCGTCCCGTGCCCGGGCCCGTGCCCCTGCCCCTGCCCGATCCGGCGACAGCGACGGCAACGGCGACAGTGACGACAACGACAAAGGCGACGGCGACGGCGACGAATCCGAGCGCACCGCGCCCGCCCATCCGTACCCCAACCCCCCGCCCGACCCCCCACCACGCCGCGCCCGGCACCCTCAGCATCCGCAGCGTGCCCTGGGCCGAGGTCTACGAGGGCGGCCGCCACCTCGGCACCACGCCGATCGCCGATCTGGCGCTGGCCCCGGGCGCGCACAAGCTCAAGCTCGTGCATCCCGGCCAGCCCGCGGTGTTCCAGAAGGTCCGCATCAGCTCGGGCAAGTCGAGCAAGCTCTCGGTGACCATCCGATGACGCGCACCCTGACCCCCTGGCTCGCGCTGGCCGTGCTCGCGGCCGCGTGCGGACCCGACGGCGGCGAGGTCACCGACGCCGCCATCATCATCGACGCCGCCCCGCGCGAGGCCTCGCTGTATCCCGACGCCGCGCCGCCCATCGACGCCGATCTGACCGACCGCCCGATGCGCGACTATGTCGGCCCGGTGCTGTGCAGCGACGTCTTCGAGTCGGACCCGCAGATCAAGAACGACGACGCCCGTGAGGCCGCGCAGGAGCTGACCCGGAGCTCGAACACGATCAACAACCTCGGGCTGTGCTACGACCGCGACGTCGACTACTACTTCATCGGCACGCACCTCACCGACTCGTTCGCGGCCACGATCTACTTCACCCACTACGACGGCGATCTGGTCCTCGACCTGCTCGGCCCGGACGGCTCGCTGGTGACTCGCTCGGACACCTCGAGCTTCACGAGCGGCAACGAGGCCGTCTTCCTGCCCTCGGCCGGCGAGGTGAAGTACTTCCTGCGCGTCACCAGCAAGCACGCCGACGACCGCGTGCCCTACCGCCTGAAGATCGACTATCTCCACATCGCGCCCTGATTCCGATCATCCGGATCGCCACTTGCTTCGTACCTACCGGCGTGTAAGTGCTGGGCGTCACAGACGTTAGGTACGGTACCCCAAGCTCGTCATTCAACAGTTTCAATGACTTACAAGGAGAGAGCATGCGAAACGTGTCCAAGATTGTCCTGGTGGCCGTCCTCGGACTGGCGGCCTGCGGCGGTGGCTCGAAGGCCAAGACCGGTTCGACCACGGCGCCCGTGACCGACAAGGGCGGCGCCGGCGGCGAGAAGAGCCTCTACGATCGCCTCGGCGGCAAGGATGCCGTTCACGCGGTGGTCGAAGACTTCGTGGGCAACGTCGCGGCCGACACCGCGATCAACGGCCGCTTCGCCAGCGCCGACATCCCCCACCTCAAGCAGATGCTCGAGCAGCAGGTCTGCGCCGCGACCGGCGGCGGCTGCAAGTACGAGGGCAAGGACATGAAGGCCGCGCACGCCGGCATGAAGATCACCGAGGACGAGTTCAACGCGCTGGTCGGCGATCTCAAGAAGTCGCTCGACAAGTTCAAGGTCGGCGAGAAGGAGCAGGGCGAGCTCCTGGGCGCGCTGGGCGGGCTCAAGGGCGACATCGTCGGCCAGTAGCCGACCCACCCCTTTCGCAGGTCAGGCCGGGAGCTGTGCTTCCGGCCTTTCCATTTTCGGCGCGGCCGGCTTGGGGGTGCTGGGCGCGCGCGGCAGGTCGAACCAGAACACGCAGCCGTGATCGCTGCTCTTGACGCCCACGCTGCCGCCGTGAGCCTCGGCCACCCGCTTGACGGTCGCCAGGCCGAGGCCGATCCCACCCTGGGAGGGGCGCAACGCGGTCGCCGGCGCCTGTACGTAGGGCTCGAAGATCTCCAGGCCGACGCCCGGTCCCAGGCCGGGGCCGGTGTCCGAGACCGCGACCCGCGCCGTCTCGGCCGTGAGCATCACCTTGACCTCGACCCGCCGGAGCGGACCGCTGCCGATGTACTTGATGGCGTTGCGCACGAGGTTCGAGACCAGGCTGCTGAGGAGCCCCTCGCTGCACCGCACGGCGCCGGGCGGCACGTCGGCGGCCGTCAGCTCGACCCCGTTCTCGGCGGCGGCGTCCTGCAGCTCCTCGACCACGCCGTGGATGACGTGATCGAGCTCGGCCGTCTTGCCGGCCTCGGGCCGCGCCCCGGCGCGCGCGAAGCCGAGCAGGCCGTCGCTCATCATGCGCGCCCGATCCAGTGACCGTCGCGCCCGATCCAGCGCCGACCTGGTGCGCGTGTCCACGGTGGACGTCAGCTTGACGTAGTCGAGCGCGAGCCCGATCACCGACAGCGGGCTCATGACGTCGTGCGCGACCCGGGCCGCGAACTGCTCGAGCTCCTGCGCGCGCTCCTCGACCAAGGCCTGGTAGCGGCGCACCGCGCGGATGGCCAGCACGGCGGCGATGATCGTGAGCGCCACGCTGACCGCGTCCAGCGCCAGCGCGGTCCACAGCGACTGGTCGGTCAGGCGATCGATCTTGTTCGCCGCGACGGCCGCCTGGCGCACGTTGAAGTCGCTGAGGTGCATGATCGACTGATCGAGCTGATCCGCGCGCGGCTTCACGGTGTGCTCGAGCAGCTCGAGCGCGTCGGCGGGCGTCTTGTGCGTCACCGCCGCCAGCGTCTGCGCGACCGCGTCGTTCAGCGCCTGGGCGCGGTCGTCGACGTCGGTCTGCAGCGTGCTCTCGCCCGAATAGGTCGGCAGCTGCTGGTAGAGGCGGTTCTGCAGGTCCAGCACGTGCCGCGCCGTGTTGACGGCGGACGGGTCGATCGACCGATCCCCTGCCATCGCCCGGTCGACGAGGTCGTCGAGCAGGACCTCCATGTGCCGGAGCTCGGTGCGCATGGCGCCGAGGTGGGCCGAGCTCGGGGCGGCGTTGCTGGCGATGGCGCGCGCGCTGTCGTGGATCCCGAACGTGGCGCGCTCGGCGATGAACGTCGAGCCCACGAAGCTGATCACCACGGCCGCGAACGCAACCAGCAGCACCCGAACGGATGACGGCACTCTCTTGATCATCGACGTCACGTGCAGGCTAGCTACGTGGTGTGAACGTGACGCACGTCCTTGCCCTTCGCAAGGTAGATCGCCTGCTCGGCGATGTTGGTCGCGTGGTCGGCGACCCGTTCGAGGTGCTTGGCCACGAAGATGAGGCCGATCGCGCGCTGGATGGTCCGCGGGTCCTGCATCATGTAGGTGATGAGCTCGCGAAAGATCTGCACGAACAGCTCGTCGACGTGGTGGTCGCGCTCGAGCACGGCGGTGGCCTTGTCGGCGTCGCCGTTCACGAACGCGTCGAGGGCGTCCTTCAGCATCGACTGCGTCGACTCGCTGAGCTTGGGCAGGTCGATGTAGGGCTTGAGCTGCTCGTCGGAGTTGAGCTCGACGGCGCGCTCGGCGATGTTGACGGCCAGGTCACCGCAGCGCTCGAGGTCGGTCACGATCTTGAGCGCGGTCGTGATGAAGCGGAGGTCGCGGGCCGCCGGCTGGCGCAGCGCGACGATCTTCACGCACAGCTCGTCGATCTCCATCTCGAGCCGGTTGATGTCGCGGTCCGATTCGGTGGTCCGCTTGGCGAGATCCTGGTCGCGCATCACGAGCGAGCGCACCGAGTCCGCGAGCCGCTCCTCGACCTTGGCGGCCATCAAGAGCAGCTTGTCCTTGAGCATCTTCAGCTCGCGGTCGAATTGCTTGAAAATATGATCGTTCACTGAGGGTCCCTCATCTTGCCCCGCCCGTCGCCGTACGCAACATATTACCCCCGCTGGCGCTCACCCGTACCGGCCCGAGATGTAATCTTCTGTGCGCTTGTCCCCGGGACGGGTGAAGATCTGGTCCGTCGGACCGAACTCCACCAGGTCGCCGAGCAGCATGAATCCGGTGTCTTGCGAGACGCGCGCCGCCTGCTGCATGTTGTGCGTCACGATGATGATGGTGTACTGCTCGACGAGCTGACGCATCAGCTCCTCGACCTTCATGGTCGCGACCGGGTCGAGCGCCGAGCACGGCTCGTCCATGAGCAGCACCTCGGGCCCGACGGCCACCAGGCGGGCGATGCACAGGCGTTGCTGCTGCTCGCCCGACAGGTCGAGCGCCGTGTGCTCGAGGCCGTCCTTGAGCGCGTCCCACAGGTCGACCGAGCGCAGGCTCTTCTCCACCAGCGCGTCGAGCTCGGCCCGCTTGCGCACGCCGTGGACGCGCGGGCCGTAGGCCACGTTGTCGTAGACCGAGAGCGGAAACGGGTTGGGCCGCTGGAACACCATGCCGACCCGCTTGCGCAGGAGCTCGACGTCGGTGCCCGGCTTGTAGATGTTGACGTCGTCGACCCGGATCTCGCCCTGGGTCGACACGCCCGCGATGAGATCGTTCATGCGGTTCATCGAGCGCAGGAGCGTCGACTTGCCGCAGCCCGACGGGCCGATGAGCGCCGTGATGCGCCGGTTGCCGATCGGCATCGAGACCTTCTTCAGGGCCTGAAAGGTGCCGTAGAAGAGGTTGAAGTCGCGCACCTCGACCCGCGGCGGGGCGGCGGGGGCCTCGGCGGGGTCGCTCATCGCAACGACTCGCAGACCGCCCGTGTCATCCGAAGCGGCCCTCGATGTAGTCGCCCGTGCGCTGGTCGTTCGGGCGCGTGAAGATCTTCGAGGTCGGCCCGTCCTCGACCACCTCGCCCATGAGGAAGAACGCGGTGCGATCGGCGACGCGCGCGGCCTGCTTGGTGTTGTTGGTGACGAGCACGAAGGTGATGTTCGCCTTGAGCTCCTGCATCGACTCCTCGATCTTGTAGGTCGAGATGGGATCCAGGCCCGAGCACGGCTCGTCGAGCAGCACGACCTCCGGCTTGAGCGCCAGCGTGCGCGCCAGACACAGGCGCTGCTGCTGGCCGCCCGAGAGCGCCGTGCCCATGAGGTTCAGGCGGTCCTTGACCTCGTCCCACAGCTGGGCGGAGCGCAGCGACTCCTCGACCAGCTGGTCGAGCTCGGCCTTCTTCTTGATCCCCGCGATGCGCGGCCCGAACACGATGTTCTCGTAGATCGAGCGCGGCAGCGGCTGGGGCGTCGCGAACACGATCCCGACCTTGCGCCGGAGCTTGGCCAGGTTGTCGGCGCCCTTCTTGTGGAGGATCTCCTCCTCGTCCATCGTGATCGAGCCCTCGACGCGGGCGCCGTCGAGCTCGATGCTCATGAGGTTGATCGAGCGCAGGAACGAGGTCTTGCCGCTGCCGGCCGGCCCGATCAGCCCGTGGATGGTGTTGGTGCGGATCTCGAGCGAGGCGTCGCGCAGCGCGACCTTGCCGCCGTAGCTGATCCAGACGCTCTTGGCCGAGATCTTGGTGAGGGCGTAGGTGCCGCTGTCCCCGGACATCTAGCGGAACTTTCGCATGAAGCGGTTCATGAGGGCATAGGCGGCGATGTTGATCGTGAGGATCGTGAGCACGAGGACGGCGGCGGTGCCGTAGGCCTTGGGCAGCGCCGAGGTCTCGCCCTCGGTCACGAGCAGGTAGAAGTGGATCGACATGGTGCGCGCCGACTGGAACAGGCTCGTGGGCGTGTTGAGCGCGATCCCCGACGTGAACAGCAGGGCGGCGGTCTCGCTGACCGAGCGGCCCACGCTGAGGATGACGCCGGTCAAGATCCCCGGCATGGCCGAGGGCAGGACCACGCGCACGATCGACTGCCACTTGGAGGCGCCGAGCGACAGGGCGACCTCGCGGTGGCTGCGCGGCACCGCGCGCAGGGCCTCCTCGCTGGTGCGGATGATGGTCGGGAGGATCATGATGGCCAGCGTCAGCCCGCCCGAGATCAGCGAGTAGCGGAAGCCGAGGTAGGTGTTGAAGAAGGCGAAGCCGAACAGCCCGAAGATGATCGACGGCACGCCGGCCAGACACTCGGCGCCGAAGCGGATGATCTTGGTCAGCGTGCCTTCGCGCGTGTACTCGGCCAGGTAGATCGCCGCGCCCAGGCCGAGCGGCGTCGCGATGAAGACGCCGAGCGCGGTCAGGTACAGCGTCGCGATGATGGTGGACGAGATCCCGCCGCCGCCCCCGCCGCGCGGGCGCGTGGTCAGGAAGCTCCAGGTCAGCTCGCCGATGCCGCGGCGCAGGACGAAGTAGACGATGTAGACGAGGATGATGACGGTGAACGCGGTGAACGCGTACAGCACGGCGCTCGCGATCTTCTGCGCGTTGCGCGGGTGGACCAGCCTGGGCAGCCCCAGCATCAGACCCCCGCCTCCGCCGCGCCCTTGCGGATCTTCTTCTTGACCTGCCGGCGCGCCAGGCCGGCCAGGTAGTTCAGGATCATGATGACGATGAAGAGCACGATCGCGGTCGCGAACAGCGCCTGCTGGTGCTGCTCCTTGGCGTCGGGCATCTCCATGACGATGTTGGCGGTCAGGGTGCGGACGGGCTTCAGGATCGAGTGCGGCATGGCCAGGCTGTTGCCGGCCACCATGATGACCGCCATGGTCTCACCGACCGCGCGGCCGATCCCGAGGATGATCGCGGCCACCAGGCCCGAGCGCGCCGCCGGCAGCACGACGCCGGTGATGGTCTGCCACTCGGTCGCGCCCAGCGCGCGCGAGCCCTCGCGGTAGCTGCGCGGCACCGCCTCGATGGCATCGATGGAGATCCCGATGATGGTCGGCAGGATCATGATGCCGAGCACGATGGCCGCCGCCAGGCCCGAGAACCCGGCGTGTCCGAGCCAGGCCTGATGGCGCAGCCACGGCACCAGGATCTCCATGCCGATGAACCCGTAGACGACCGAGGGGATGCCGGCCAGGAGCTCGATGGTGGGCTTGAGCAGGGTGCGCACCCGCACCGGCGCGATCTCGGCCAGCACGATGGCGCAGGCCAGCGCGAGCGGCACCCCGATCACGAGCGCGCCCGCGGTGACCATGGCCGACCCGACCAGGAAGGTCAGGAGGCCGAAGTGCACGGGCGCCTGATCGGGCGACCAGGTCTTGCTGGAGAGGAACTCCCAGGGGCCGCGGTCGATCAGGACCGGGAGGCCCTTCTGGAAGATGAAGATGGTGATGAGCGCGAGGACGCCGATGGCCGACAGGGCGGCCACGAGCAGCAGCTTCTCGATGATCCGGTCGCGCATCGGGGCGGAGAGAGGTTACCTCACTTGACGGGGACGACGCCGTCCTTCTTGGCGATGTCCTGGCCTTCGGGCGACAGCACGAAGTCGATGAACGCCTTCGCGGCGCCCTTGGGCTCGCCCTTGGTCAGGAACAGGAACGGGCGCTTGACGGGGTAGGTGCCGTTCGACACGTTGGCCGAGGTGGCCTCCACGCCGTTCAGCTTGACCGGCTTGACCTCGTTGGTGAGCAGGCCAATCGAGATGAACCCGATCGCGCTCTCGTCGCCGGCCACGGTCTTGCGCACGCCGCCCGTGCTGGGCTGGACCAGGGCCGCGTCCTCGATCTTGACGCCCTTGCCCATGACCATCTCCTCGAAGGCGCCGCGCGTGCCCGAGCCCTGCTCGCGGGTCACCACGGTGATGGACTTGTCGGGGCCGCCGACGTCCTTCCAGTTCGTGATCTTGCCCTCGTAGATGTCGCGGACCTGCTCGACCTTGAGGTCGGCCACCGCGTTCGAGGGGTGCACGACCACCGCGATGCCGTCCTTGGCGATCTCGGTCAGGACCAGGTCCTTCTTCTCCTCGTCGGTCAGCTCGCGCGAGGCCATGCCGATGTCGGCGTTGCCCTCGTGAGCGGCCTTGATGCCCGCGGTCGAGCCGCCGGCCTGGACCTCGATGGTGCCGCCCTTGAAGGCCTCGCCCAGCTTCTGCGCCAGGGGGCCGACCGAAGTCGAGCCGGCCAGCATCACCGTGCCGCCGCCGCCACCACTGCTGCCGCCGGCCGTGGCCGGATCGCCGCCCTTGGCATCGCCGCCGTCCTTCTTCTTCTTGCAACCAGCGCCGACCACCGCGAACAGGACCAGGGCGCAACCGACCAGCTTCACTCCGTGACGCATCAGCACCTCCGGCGTCAGAAGTAGTCGGCTTCGGTGACAACTGGGTGACAGCCCGGAAACGCGGCGGTCAAGATTTGGAAGGCTGGGGATTCTCGGGCGATTCGGCCACAGCCGGGGAGGGTGCCGGCGCCGGGGGGGCGGCCAGATCGAACCAGAACCGGACCCCCTTGCCGGGCTCGCTGGAGACCCCGACCTCGCCGTTCATGGCCTCGACCAGGTGCTTGACGATGGAAAGTCCGAGCCCGGTGCCGCCCTCGGTGCGCGAGCGCCCGGCGTCGATCCGGTAGAAGCGCTCGAACACCCGGGTCATGTGGTGGACCTCGATCCCGGGGCCGGTGTTGAAGACGATCAGCCGGGTGCGCGCGCCGGCGGAGTCGGCCGAGATCCGGATGGTGCCGCCCTCGGGCGTGTACTTGGCGGCGTTCTCGCAGAGGTTGATGATGACCTGCTCGACCCAGTCGGGATCGCCGAGCCCCTGCTGATCGGTCACCAGGTTCTCGACCTTGAGCTTGCGCGCGGTGAGCTGCGGCGCGAGCAGCTTGAGCGTGCTGGCGATGATGGGCGCCAGGGGGACCGGCTCGGTCGGCACCGCGGTGCGCGGCGCCTCGGCGGCCGACAGGGTCAGGAGGTCGGACACCAGGCGGGTCAGCCGCTCGGCGTGGCGGTGGATGATCTCGACGAAGCGGCGCGCGTTGGCCGGGTTCTCGAGGGCGCCGTCGAGCAGGGTCTCGGCGTACCCGCGCAGGGCGGTCACCGGCGTGCGCAGCTCGTGCGAGACGTTGGCCACGAAGTCGCGGCGGACCTTCTCCAGGCGGCGCAGCTCGGTGATGTCGTGGAGGAGACACACGGCGCCCGCGCTCTGCCCGGCCCGGCGCGGCACCGGCGCGGCGTGGGCCACGAAGGTCCGGCCGCCGTGCGACAGGTAGACCTCACGCGCGACCGCGCCGTCGCCCGCCGCGGCATCGCGCAGCGCCTGATCGAAGTCGGCCGAGCGCAGCGCCTCGAGCGGCAGCTTGCCCACGATCTCGCCCTCGGCCAGCTCGCGGAAGGCGTCGTTGCACAGCGCGATCCGTCCATCGGGACCGGTCACCACGACCGCCTCGACCATGCCGTCGAGCACCGCGCCCAGGCGGCCACGCTCGTCGGCCAGCCCGCGCTGGGCGGTCGCCAGCTCGGCCGTGGTGTCGGCCCGGCCCACCTTGAGCTTGCGCAGCTCGCGCGCGGCGCGCACGGCGGACACCGTGCTGACCAGCGCGACGATCGCGGTCAGGGCCAGCAGCACGAGGAGGAGGGTGGCGGGCACGTGCGTCTTCCGGGCTTGGATGGTACCTTGCGCCCATGCCTCTCGAGCAACAGCTGAATGACATGTTGAAAGACGCGATGCGCGCCAAGGACGCCCGCACCAGCAACGTCGTCCGCATGCTGAAGACCAAGGTCATGGAGCGGCGCACCGCCAAGGGCTTCACCGGCGAGGTCGACGACGCCCTCGTCATGGAGGTCATCAGCGCCTACAAGAAGCAGCTGCAGAAGGCGGCCGCCGAGTTCACGGGCGGCAGCGACAAGGCCAAGGAGCAGGTCGAGGAGCTGACCTGGGAGATGGCGTTCTGCGACAAGTTCCTGCCCAAGGGCCTGTCCGAGGACGAGCTCAAGGCCGCCGTGACCGCCGCCATCGCCAAGCTGGGCGCGAACGACCCCAAGCAGGCCGGCCGCGTCGTGGGCGAGGTCATGAAGGAGCACAAGGGCAAGGCCGAGGCGGGCGACGTCAAGAAGATCGCGGAAGCCCTGCTCGCCGGCAAGGCGTAGCGCGGGCCGACGTCAGCGCGTCAGGCGCAGGTGCCAGTGGCTGGTGCGCTGCCAGGCAGCCCCGGCCGCCTCGTAGATCGTGAGCCCCTGGCCGTCCCAGGTGTAGCCGGTGGAGGGATCGAGCATCACGCCGGCCGGGTGGTAGCTCAGGCCCTGGCACACGTAGAGGTCGGGCGACGCCAGCGTGCTGACGCGCAGGTCGAGGGTCGCGCCGCTGCCCGTGACCACCAGGGTGCCGCCCGCGGTGCGCGCCGCGCCGCAGCTCGACGACCACAGGATGTACTGATCGACGTCGTAGGTGCCGGACGGCAGCACGCCGCCCATCGGCGTCTCGGCCGCGCCGCCCATCGGGCAGCTGACGGCCACCGTCGGGCCGGTCGGCGCCAGGCACACCCCGGCGTCCGAGCCGGCGTCGTTCGAGCCGCCGCACGCGATGCACGCGAGACAGCCGAGCAGCGCGGCCGCACGCAGGCCCATCAGTGCCGCGCCGCGACGATCAGGTAGAAGATGAGCGCGGCCAGGGCGAGGCCGATCACCGTGTAGATCGCGATCCCGGTGTCGTTCGACTTGCCGGTCTTGCCGTTGTAGGCGGTCTGGCAGTGCGGGCAGCGCACGTGGGTGAGGAGCTTGGGCCCGAGATAGCCGCCCCACCACGAGAAGCCGACCCGTGTGGCGTCGGCCTTGCCGCAGCGCGGGCAGGGGACGAAGGTCGCGAGCTCGCTCATGACGCTGTTACTGGTCGCCGCCCCCGCCGCCGTCGCCTTCCTTCTTGGGCGCGACGTGGAACGAGACGCCCTGGGCATCGGCCAGCTGGTCGAGCGACATCGTGGTCTCGGCGGTGGCCGAGCCGTCGGTCACGCTCTTGATGGTGGCGCTGCCCGCGCTCTTGCCGCTCTTCAGGTAGATCGTGCCCTTGAGGCCGACCGACAGGTTCGAGCTCTCGCCCTTGCCGAGGATGAGCACCGTGCCCATGCCGCCCGAGCGCATGTCGTTGATGCGCGCGCGCACCGAGTCGGTCGCCGGCACCGGCTTCTCGGGCTTGTCAGGCTTGTCGGGCTTGTCGGGCTTGTCGGGCTTGGCGACCACGACGACGTGCTTCTTGCCGCCGCCCGAGGGCTTGCGGACCGGGCCGCTGGTGTCCGCCTCGGGGATGGCCGCGATCTTGAGCGGCAGCGGCACGTCGTCCTGCTTGGGCTTGGTCGGGTCGGCGGCGATCACGGGCGCGACCGGCTTCAGCTTGACCTTCAGGGTGTAGGCGCCGGCGTCCTTGACGTCGGGCGCGTAGACGACGACGTAGTACTTGCCGGCGTCGGTGCCCTTGACCACGACCTTCTTGGTCTTGCCGCGCTCGCCGGTCCCGGTGCCGAGCACGTTGTAATAGCTGTCGAGGAGCTTCATCTGGACGTCGAGACCGGGCGCCGACGGCCGGACCTTGAGCGTGACCGTGAGATCGCCGGGCTTGGAAATCGCGAACCGTTTCCAGTCGGTGCGATCGCCGCCCGCATAGCTGACGGTGTCGCCGGTCTCGCCCTCGAGCAGATCGGAGTCGATCTCGAACGGCGCCGCGGCCGTCCACGCCATGTCGGTGCCGCTCTTCGAGTCGGGCGGGATCTGGGCCGCCCCACCGCCGCAAGCGCCGACCCCGAGGGCCAGCACGAATCCCCACTTCATCGTCCGCATACCCGCATCCTTTCGACGGCACTCCCTTTTGTCAAGGCTCGCGCAATCCCTCGGGTTAGACACCCGGCGCGGGCGCGACTTGGGAGCGCTCGACGGCCTCCATCAGCCGCTGGGCCAGGGCGGTCATGCGGACCTTCTGCGGCTGGGTGCGGACCGCGGTCTCGATGGCGCGCGCCTGGCCGATCAGCACCACCAGCTGCTTGCCGCGCGTGATGGCGGTGTAGAGCAGGCTGCGCTGCAGCATCATGTAATGCTGGGTGAAGATCGGCACCACGACCGCCGGGTACTCCGAGCCCTGGGCCTTGTGGATGCTGATGGCATAGGCGTGCGCCAGCTCGTCGAGGTCGCGCGCCTCGTAGACCACGCGCCGGCCGTCGAACTCGCACAGGAGCTCGTCGCCCTCGTCGTCGAGCTTGATGTCGACGATGCGACCCACGTCACCATTGAAGACGTCGCGGTCGTAGTTGTTGCGCACCTGCATGATCTTGTCGCCGACCCGGAAGGTCCGGGCGCCGCGCTGCACCTCGACGCCGCGCGGGTTGAGGCGCTTCTGCAGGACGTCGTTCAGGTTGGCGGCCCCGACCACGCCGCGGTGCATGGGCGCCAGCACCTGGACCTGGTCGAACGGGTCGAGCTTGAAGCGGCGCGGGATGCGCTCGACCACGACCTCCTCGATGGTGGCCAACGCATCCTCGGGCGTCTCGCGGGCGATGAAGAAGAAGTCGCCGCCCTGGTCCGACGGGAACTCGCCGCTGTTGACCTTGTGCGCGTTGGTGACGATCTGGCTCTGCGCGGCCTGGCGGAAGATCTCGGTCAGGCGCGCGACCGCGGCCTGCTTGGAGGCGATCACGTCGGCCAGCACCGAGCCCGGCCCGACCGCGGGCAGCTGGTCGATGTCGCCCACCAGGATGAGGTGCGCGCGCGGCTTCAAGGCGGCGACCAGGTGATCGGCCAGCGCGAGGTCGATCATCGAGGCCTCATCGACGATGACCACGTCGGCGTCGAGCGGATGGTGCTGCCCGCGCACGAAGCTGGCGGTGCGCGGCGACCACTCGAGCAGGCGGTGCAGGGTCAGGGCGCCGCGGCCGGTGGCCTCCGACATGCGCTTGGCGGCCCGGCCGGTGGGCGCGGCCAGGGACACCAGGCGGCCCGCGCGCAGCATGATCTCGAGCACGGCGCGCACCACGGTGGTCTTGCCGACGCCGGGGCCGCCGGTGATCACGGCCAGCTTGCGCGTCACGGCCGAGCGCACCGCCTGGCGCTGGCTGGGCGCGAGCTCGAGCACGCTCTCGCGCTCGAAGCGGGCGATCGCCTCGTCGACCGGGAAGCCGAGCGGCACGGCGTCGGTGGTGGCCAGCGTGGCCAGGCGCAGGGCGGTGTGGGTCTCGGCCTTGTAGAGCTCGACCGAGTACACGCACGGACCCTGGCCCTGGACCTCCGACAGGATGACGTGGCCGGCCTCGACCAGCGCCGCCACGGCGTCGCGCAGGATGACGATGTCGATGCCCAGCACCTGCGAGGCCTGATCGACGAGCTCGCTGCGCGGGTAGAAGACGTGGCCCTCCTCCCCGAGCGTGTGCACGAGGTGCAGGATGCCGGCCTGCGCCCGCCGCGGCGAGTCGCGCGCGACCCCCAGCCGTTCGGCGATGGCGTCGGCGCTCTTGAACCCGATCCCCCAGATCTCGAGCGCCAGCCGGTACGGATCCTCGCGCACCAGCTCGATCGCCTTGTCGCCGTAGCGCTTGTAGATCCGCGACGCGAACGCGGGCGACACGCCGCAGCCCTGCAGGAACAGCATCACATCGGCCACCGCCTGCTGCTCGCGCCAGGCGGCGCGCAGCGTCTCGGCCTTGCGCTTGCCGAGGCCGCTGACCTCCGAGAGCCGCTCGGGGTGCTTCTCGATCACCTCGAGCGTGTGCGCCCCGAAGGTCTCGACGATGCGCTTGGCGAGCACCGGCCCGACGCCGGGCACGAGCCCCGAGCCGAGGTAGCGCTCGATCCCCTCGAGCGTGGACGGCGTCAGCGTGACGTAGGTGCGGACGCGGAACTGTTCGCCGTACTTGGGGTCCTTGACCCACGAGCCGCGCAGGCGCAGCGCCGCGCCGGGCGGCACCTCGACCAGGTTGCCGACGATGGTCGCGAGCTCGCTCTGGCCCTCGACGCGCAGGCGCGCCACCGTCCACTTGGAATCGGCGTTCGTGTAGACGATGCGCTCCAGCGTGCCTTCCAGCGCCGCCGTCTCTTTCGCGTCGCCGTCCGCGGCCCGCTCCACCACGCCGCGAGGCTACTCCAGCCGGATCGGCGGATGGTGGATGATCTGCACCAGGGTGCCGTCGGGCGCGTGGGTGTAGAGCGAGCGCGCCCCGTCGCGGTGCGTCTTCGGCTCGGCCGCCAGCGCGACGCCGTGCCCGCGCAGCCACGCGGCCCAGGTGTCGACGTCCTCGGCGCGCGCGACCATGAGCCCGATGTGATCGAGCCGGCCCGCGCCGCTGCCCAGCTTGTCGGCGGCGACCCGGTGCAGGGCCAGGTTGTCGCCCGCCGAGGTCAGGTAGACGTTGTCGGGATCCGGGCGCCACTCGACCTGGAAGCCGAGCACGTCGACATAGAACCGCTCGGCCGCCGCGAGATCGACGATGTTGAGCGCGACATGCCGGAGCGAGACGCGAGGCGGAGACATGGCGTGAATCCTAGCAGACCGGTCCGACACTCAGCGGCCCGCCTTGCGCGGCTTGACCGCCCGCCGGCCGGGTTTCGCTGCTGGCTTGCGCGCCGGTGCCGCCGCCGGCTTCTGGAGCATGGCCTCGAAGCCAGGCAGGAGATCGCTGCGGTCGAGCGCGGCGTCCAGCTCCCGCAACAGGCCGCGCACGCGCGCCAGGTCGGCCCGATCCTGATGCACGCGCAGGATGCCGCGGGCGTCGTCGAGGTCCTTGGGCCTCCCGGCGAGGATCTTGGTCACGAGGAGATCCTCGACGCTGATGACGGGAACGCGGAGCCCGCCGAGGTCGAGCCGGCGTGACCGCCGCAGGAACTCCTGTTCGAGCCCGGGCCCCGCCAGCACGACGTCGAATCCCATGCCGGTCGCGCGATGGCGGAGCGGCAGCATGCGGGCCTCCCGGACGATGGTCCGGAGCTCGGGATCGGCGGGCTCGAAACCGGCCCGTCGCAGCTCGGCGAGGAGGACCTCGAGCCCACGGGCCGGCGGGTCGATGGTGACGTCGACGTCGCCGGTCGCGCGGGGCCGGCCGTACGCGATCACCGCCTGGGCGCCGAAAACGTACCAGCGCAGACCCAGGCGCGAGGCGACCTTGGCGAACGACGCCAGGAGCTCAGCGGCGGCGGTTTTTTTCTTGGACACGCTGCAACGCCTCGCTGACGCGCTGGTGGGTCTCGCGATCGGCCCGACGCTCGGCATTCCAGGCCGGACCGTGCTGCGCCACGATCTGTTGCCACAGCTGGTCGGCGAGGCGCATGGAGCCCACCACGCCGTGCCGTCGCTTGTGAGCCATCCACGCGCGGTCCTTGGCGCGCGCGATCGAAGACCAATCGCGGGTCGCGAACGCTCTCAGGTGGCTCGGATTTCGCACTTCGGGTGAGACTACGCCTTCCGGTTGCAGGAACAAGGGGGCGCGCGGGTGACAAGGTGGCGAGAGCACACACGAAAGTGACGGCGGTCGGGTTGCCAATTTGTCACGTAGATGCTGGAATCGCAGGTCGATTTGACCGTTTTCTTGGACACTCGCCGCGCCATGACTACTATCGGGCCGGTTGAATCAGGAGTCGAGATGAAGGCGCATAGCAGGCTGCTCCGCACGCTCCGCTGGCTCATTCCGCTGTCGGCCTCGCTGGCTGCCGGAGCGGTCGCCCGCGCCGACAACGCGCTCGACGACGCCTTCACCCCGCGCGCCCTCGGCATGGGTGAATCGCTGCGCGGCGCCGCCACCGGCTCGGCCGCGCCCATGAACCCGGCCGGCCTGGCGCTGGTCCACAACTACTCGGTCGAGGGCAGCTACGGCTACAGCCCGGCCGCGAGCGCCAGCGTGCTGAGCGCCAGCGTCGCCGACTCCACCACCCGGGTCGGCATGGCGCTCTACTACAACCTCCTCAGCTCGTCGAACGACATCACGATCATGGACGGCGCCACCAGCCACAGCGGCACCGCCGACCGCAAGCGCCACGAGTTCGGCGCCGCGACCTCGTTCCCGATCAGCGACCGCTTCGTCCTGGGCCTCACCCCCAAGTACACGAGCTACGACCTCACGCTCGACGATCCGATGCAGACCAAGCAGACCTCGATCAGCTCGCACAGCCGCTTCAACATGGACGTCGGCGCCCTGATCGGCTTGACGCCCACGTTCACGCTCGGCCTGGTCGGCTACAACCTCATCCACCACGACCAGCAGTATCCGCGCGCGCTGGGCGGCGGCCTGGCGTTCGGCCTGAGCAACGCCGCGATGCTGGCGGCCGACGCGGTGGTCGACATGACCTCGAAGACCGACGCCGGCGACGGCGGCAAGGGCAACTCGGTGCGCGCCAGCGCCGGCACCGAGCTCGTGCTGGCCGGCCTGTACCCGGTGCGCGCCGGCGTGATCTACGACAGCCGGGACCGGCAGACCTTCGTGACCGGCGGCCTCGGCTACCTGTCGCCGCGCGTGGGCATCGACCTCGCCATCCGCCAGGAGGTCAAGGGCGGCAGCGAGACGGTCGGCATCATCGGCCTCAAGTTCTTCCTGCCCGACACCACCCAGCCGCAATCCGCGACCGAATAAGCCCGCCGCCCCGTAGTATGTTCGCGGGGTGAACGAACGTCTCCTCATCAAGCGCCTCCAGGAGCGCGACGAGAAGGCGTTCCGCCAGATGGTCGAGGAACACCAGGGCAAGGTGTACTCGCTGCTGGCGCGCATGATCGGCAATCCCAACGAGGCCGAGGACCTCCTGCAGGAGGTCTTCATCCAGGTCTTCAAGTCGATCGACCAGTTCCGCGGCGACGCCAAGCTGTCGACCTGGCTGTACCGGATCGCCGCCAACACCTGCAAGAACCGCCTCAAGTACCTGTCCCGCCGCAACTATCAGAAGACCGACGCGCTCGACCCGGCGGGTGACGGCGATCCCGAGGCGGGCGGCGGCGTGGCGGTGGCGGCGCGCATCCCCGGCCCCGACCGGTTGCTCGAAGGGCAACAGCTGGACAAGATCGTACAGGATGCGATCGCCGAGCTCGAGGACGACCACAAGCTGCTCATCATCCTCCGGGACATGCAGGACCTCTCGTACGAGGAGATCTGCGAGGTCACCGGGCTCAACGAGGGCACCGTGAAGTCGCGCCTGCACCGCGCGCGCATGGCGCTCAAGGAAAAGCTGGAGAAACATGTCAAGTGACCCCGGCGAGCTGACGCATGACCAGGCGCAGGAGCTGTTCAGCGACCGCTACGACGGCACGCTGCCGCCCGACCGCGCCGCCGCCCTGACCGCGCACCTGGCCGGGTGCGACAGCTGCCGCGTCGAGCAGACCCGGTTCGACGACACCATGAAGGCCCTGAAGACGTCGTCGGTGTCGCGCGCGCCGCGCCCGCCCGACCAGAAGGAGTTCACCGCGCGCGTCGAGCGGACCATCGAACGGCGCTCGATGGGCCGATTTTTCGGCAAGAAGTCGCTGACCGGCCGCCTGCCCATCGCGACCGTCTCCCTGGTGATGCTGATCCTGCTGCTCCTGATCGTCATCCTGGCGCGGCGGTCGACCACCGGGTCGCTCAAGGAGCCCATGCAGCCGAAGCCCCATGCCCTCCCCGAGGACGTGCGGCACGAGCTCCCGCGGCCCTGAAACGTGTAAGATCACGCCGTCATGATCATGCTGGTCCTCATCTCGGTGGCGGTCGTCGTGCTGCCGATCCAGCTGTGGACCGACGCGATGCCGAAGTTCAGCGGCGGCATCAACTTCCAGAACGTCATCACGCTGCTCCTGCTCATCGGCTGGAAGCTGTCGACCGCGCGCGAGGGCCGGCCGATGGTGGCCAAGAACGAGCTCAACCGCTGGCTGGGCGCGTACCTGCTCCTGACCTTCGTCGCGCTGTACTACGGCGTCCTGTGGTCGCCGGTCGGGCCGCCGCTGTCGATCTCGGACGAGCGCTTCATCCACTGGAAGGACGAGGCGACCGGCATCTTCATGTTCTTCCTGGTCGCCAACTGCATCCGCAGCGAGAAGCACCTCAAGTGGCTGCTCGTGATCATGCTGTCGACGATGCCGTACATCATCAAGGTCTATTACGACCAGTACCACTCGACCACGGTCCCCAAGACCGAGGAGCTGCAGGCCGACGAGGTGGTCGAGGACGATGAGCTCGGCTCGCTGACCGGCGCCGCGTTCGCGCCCCACATCCGCATCGAGGAATCGCCGCTCATCGACGACGATCACGAGCTCACGGTCACCGACAGTGACGGCAACGACGTCGTCTTCGCGGCCTATTCGGGCAACAAGACCATCCGGATCTACGGCTGGAACCCGAAGTCCGACAAGACGCTCACCGTCCACTACTACCAGGACCAGGGGGCGGGCGGCGCGGCCGGGGCGAGCACCTTCTCGTGGGCGCTCAAGGACCTGAAGGGCGTGTTCACGCAGGTCGGCTCCAACGAGATGGCGGCGTTCTACGCCAACGTCGCGCTCATGATCCTCGGCGTCCTGGTGTGCGTGCGCGGCGTCGGGTGGTGGGCCTATCTGCTGCTCAACCTGGCGTTCCTCGGCTGGGGCATCATCTTCTCGCTGTCACGCGGGGCCTGGCTCGCCATCTGCGCGGGGATCGGCTACCTGGGCGCACGAAAATCCAAGGCCATCATGGCCGTGTTCATCCTGTTCCTGGCGGTCGCGCCCACGCTCGTCGGCGGCGCGGTGTCGGGGCGCGCCAGCGGCGGCATGGACGACTCGGCGGCCAGCCGGCTCGACTTCTGGAAGTGGGCGGCGGTGGCGGGCACGATCCGCTATCCGACCGGCGTCGGCTACCAGTGCTACATCCCGAAACACGAGGAGGAGACCGGGATCAAGCTCGACACGCACAACTTCTTCTTCCGCACCCTGGCCGAGATGGGGCTGCTCGGTCTCACGCTGGTGTTCCTGCTCTTCCGCGGCGCCTTCCGCAACGGCTGGAAGGCGTATCAGAAGGGCAAGACCGGCTTTGCCAGGGGGGTCGGCCTCGGCGCCGCCATCCTTGTCATCGGATCAGCGGTGTCGAACATGTTCGGAGATCGCTTCTCCTACGTCAGCCTCGGCTGCTATCTGTGGGCCTTTGTAGGCATGGCGGCCGCGGTGAACAACATCCAGGCCGAGCAGGACGAGCGTGAGACCGAGGATCTGGCGCGCAAGGCGCGGGCGATCGCCTCGGCCAACGCTGCCGCGGCCAGCGCCGCCGCGGCCAGCGCTGCGGCCTACTTGCCCTCTTCCCAGTAGAACAGCGTGATGGCCAGGCAGTGGAAGGCCTGGTCGGACGACTGCGTCACGATGGTGTCGACGATCTGCGCGCGCGGGTTCTCGCGCAGCCAGACCGTGACCTTCTCGCCCAGGTGGTCGCGCTCCTGCGCCATGGTTGCCGAGAAGACCTTCACCCCGTTGAACTTCAGCTTGTCTGGCATCTTCTGAACTCCTTGATGACCTGCCGGATCTCGTCCTCGGTCAGGATGTGGTCGGTGCTCTTGGCCACCCCCAAGAGTTGCTTCACGAGCGCCGGCTCGGGTTCGATGCCTCGCTTCTTCAGCCAGTAGACGACGTTGGACTCTCCGCTCATGTGCCCGATCTCGATCTCCTGCTCCTTGCCGAAGATCGCGGCGGGCACGCCGGAGTAGATGCGGTCGGCCAGGAACGCGTCACCGCGCTTCTCGGCCTTGATGATGGCGGCGGCGTGCACCCCGGTCGCGGTGCGGAACGCGTCGGCGCCCGCCAGCGGGTAGTTCACGGGGATGGGCACGCGGGTCGCGCGCGACACCGTGTTGCAGAGCAGCATCAGCTTCGACAGATCGCGGTCGGGCAGCTCGTTGAGGAGCTTCAGGTTGAACATGATCTGGTCGAGCGACGCGTTGCCGACGCGCTCGCCGATGCCGAGGATCGTGCCGTGCACGCGGTCGGCGCCGAACTCGATGGCGTGGATCGCGTTGGTGACGCCGAAGCCGCGGTCGTTGTGGCCGTGCCAGTCGATCCCGACCTCGGCGCCCATCGAGTTGATGAAGTTGCGCGTGAACTTGATGAGGTTGCGGATGCCGTCGGGCGTCGCGTGGCCGACCGTGTCGCACAGCGTGAGCCGGTGCGCGCCGTGCTCGATCGCGCAGCGGAACATGGCGCCCAGCACCTCGGGGCGCGAGCGCGTGGTGTCCTCGGTGACCAGGCTGACCGGCAGGTTGGCCGAGACCGCCAGGTCCATCGCCTCGGCGATCCGCTTGAGCATGAGCTCGAGGTTCCACTCCTCGGCGTACAGGCGGATGGGCGACGAGCCGATGAAGGCCATGACCTCGATCTCGAGGCCCGTCTTCTGCGAGATCTCGATGATCGGCTTGATGTCGTTGATGTGCGTGCGCGCGGCGCAGCACGCCTTGATGCGCAGCTTGGAGTCGAGGATCTCGCGCGCCAGCGTCTCGACGTCCTCCTGCGCGCGCTTGCCGGCGCCCGGCAGGCCGATGTCGGTGTGGTCGATGCCGACGTCGTTCATGAGGTGCAGGATCTTGAGCTTCTCGTCGATCTTGGGGTCGACCACCGACGGCGACTGGATGCCGTCGCGCAGGGTCTCGTCCATGAACGTGATCTTGGCCTGCGTCAGCGGCGCGACCTTCTCGACCGAGTTCCAGTCGTAGATGATGTCGGCCTCCGTCAGCTCGGACGGCTTCTTCTCGAGGAAGACGTCGCGCTTGAGCGCCATGGCTACGCCAGCGCCTCGACGATGATGGCGATGCCCTGGCCGCCGCCGATGCAGGCCGAGCCGACGCCGTAGCGGGCGCCGCGGCGCCGGAGCTCGTGCACGAGGTGGGTCGTGATGCGCGCGCCCGACGCCCCGAGCGGGTGGCCGAGCGCGACCGCGCCGCCGTCGACGTTGCTCTTGTCGCGCGCCAGGCCGAGCTCCTGCTCGACGGCGAGGTACTGCGCCGCGAACGCCTCGTTGACCTCGACGAGGTCCATGTCGCCGAGCCCGAGGCCGGCGCGCGCGAGGGCCTGCTTGATGGCGGGCACCGGGCCGATCCCCATGATCTTGGGATCCACGCCGGCGATCCCCCACTGTACGATGCGCGCGAGCGGCTTCAGGCCGCGCCGCTCGGTGGCCTCGCGGGTCGCGACCACCAGCATGGCGGCGCCGTCGCAGATCCCCGATGCGTTGCCGGCCGTGACCACGCCGTCCTTCTTGAACACCGGTGGCAGCTTGGCCAGCGCCTCCATCGTGGACTGCGGGCGCGGGTGCTCGTCCTTCGCGAAGACCACGTCCCCTTTCTTGCCGGGCAGGGTGATGGGCGCGATCTCGGCGGTGAAGCGGCCGGCGGCGTCGGCGGCGGTCCAGGCCTGCTGCGAGCGCAGCGCGTAGGCGTCGCAGGCCTCACGCGAGATCTGGTACTTGTCGGCCAGGTTCTCGGCCGTCATCGCCATGGGCAGGCCGGCGTAGGTGTCGGTCAGGGCGTCCCACAGGGTGTCGCCGAGCTGGCCGGCCTTGCCGAAGGGCAGGCCCCAGCGCGCGCCGCGGATGACGTGCGGCGCCTGCGACATCGACTCGGTGCCGCCGCACAGGACGAGCTCCGCGTCGCCGAGGAGCAGCTGCTCGGCCGCGCTGACCACGGCCTGGAAGCCCGAGCCGCACAGCCGGTTCAGCGTCAGCGCCGGCGCCGGGACGGGCACCCCGCTGCGCAGGCCGACGTGGCGCGCGCAGTAGATCGAGTCGGCGCTGGTCTGCTGCACGTTGCCGACCACGACCTGGTCGATGTCCTCCGGCGCGACCTGGGCCGACGCCAGCGCGGCCTTCGCCGCCTCGACCGCGAGGTCGGTGCCGGTCAGGTGCTTGACCGCGCCGCCGTAGGTGCCGAACGCCGTGCGCTTCGCGCCCAGGATGAACAGCTCTTTTTGAAGCGGTTTCACCATCCAAAGTGCTTACCACGGTGGGCGCTCAGCGTCGATGTGGGACATGCTAAGGTGAATCTCGTGGATCAGCCCCGGAGCGGATATCAGGCGCGTGTCGCGGCGGCGATCGCCGGCGGCGTGCTCGCGGTGCTCTGGCTGATCGGCGGCCTCCTGCCCGCGCGGCTGGGCGTGGCGGTGTACGTGGTTTTCGGCGGCTTCAAGCCCGCGACGTCGACGCTGCTCGTGTTCGTGGCGCTCGAGCTGGCGTTCTCGGCCGGGATCTTCCTGCGCCAGCGCTTCGCCTGGATCCTCGGCGTCGCGTTCACCGGCGCGCAGCTCGCCGCCATGTTCGTGCTCACGATCTCGATCCTGATCGCGGGCGACTTCCTGGTCGGCCTGCTCGCGATCGGCATCTTTGGTGCGGTTTTCGGGCTGCAGCTCAGCGCCTTCGAGGAGATGGCCTCGAACGGCCAGTCGCACGTGATCGCCGCGGCGGTCGGCGTCCTGACGGCCGTCCTGTGGCTGATCGACGGCTACGGGCAGGGCCGCTGGTCAGCCGCCACCCTGGCGGCGTTCGGCGGCCGCGAGATCCCGATGGTCTTCGTCGGCTCGTTCTGCGCGCTCGAGGCCGGGCTGTCGATGGGGATCTACTTCAAGAACCGCGCGGCCTGGGCCTTCGCCATGTCGCTCGCCGCGACGCTGGCCCTGCCCATGGTCATCGCCATCGCGCGCCTGCTCTGGCAGAAGCAGTTCGTGGACGGGGTCTCGGCGCTGTTCCTGCACGCCAGCCTGCTGACCACGCAGGCCATCGCGCTGACCGATCGCGAACCCGCGAGGGCGACATAGTCCGCTCGCTGCGCTCGCTCACAGGGGAAGGGCGCTGCCCTTCCCCCTCCCGAGCTGCGAGACCCGAATTGCCTCCCCAGAACCTGCGCGACGCTCGCGAGCCTCCCCCAACCCACGGCGGCACTCGCCGCCGAACCGCTCGCTGCGCTCGCTAATAACGCTTGAAGTCGTGCAGCTCGCGGGGCTCGGGCTCGTCGGGCTCTTCCGGCTTCACGACGGGCGCGACCACTTCTTCGTCGCAGCAGAAGAAGCCGAGGTTGAGCTTCGGCACCTTGCCGCCGCACACGCGCGACATGATCGACACGATGTTGCGGCGGACGTCGTCCA
>JADMIO012610739.1_pt1 | contig 27645 bp, 29 predicted proteins | sample 8958161 | NCBI WGS metagenome assembly JADMIO01 (sample SAMN16585339, study PRJNA669376) | soil metagenome | isolation source: Crop rotation soil | place: USA: Cullars Rotation, Alabama | collected 2011
GAACGCAAGCGGAATGCGTAAACCGCCTCCGTATATGTATCGGTTGTTGTATGAATACCCCTTGGTATCCTTACTTACTTGTCCCCAAGCTTCAGGAATAATTGAGAGTCTCTTCAGCTTTGCTAAAGTTACTCCCTGTTCTCCCCGAGCTGTCAGGGTGATGTTGTCTCCTTCAAAAGGCGAGATGCCTCTCCCGACAATCCACCAAGCTGAACCTGGTAGAGACGAAAGCATGCTACTGCCGCTTGAGGGTGTTGGCTGGTCGTTTCCAATCCAGCCGTCAGTATAAAACGAGAAACCAGATTTGGTATCTCGAGGAAGACCTTTGCCATGCCGGGTTTCGGAGGCATAGGCCGTTCCAACTGAAGCTATACCATGAGAGAAAAGTTTCTCTGCTCGGACACCAACTTCGCCTTTTTCGCGATTGTTCCAAGGAAAACCTTTTTCATCCTTCACGGTATTGAAAGCCACGTAAGGCTTAAGTTGTGCTCCATTCGATGACGCAAGGATAAATCCTTGGTCAACATGAAAGTAGTTTGTCGGATTATCCGGCTCAAGTGGTTGTTCAAAAATGAACGTGTCCCACATGGAACCCGGGGCCCGCAAACCTGTTGCTTTTGTCTTAACTTCTTCCTTCTGCCAGGTTGTAACTTCCGATTTATTAACTTCGGGAGCTCCTAGAGAAGTTTTCGGTGGCAGAACAATTGCTGGTTCCACCTTTTGTTCGTTCTTCTGTTCTACATTCACCTGAACTTGTGGTGCAGGTGGAATGGGTGCAGGAGGTGCTGCAACTTGCGCTTGCGCAGCAGGTGCGGGTTGCGCAACTGGTGCAGATGCTGGAGTTGGAGCTGGTACCGGTGGGGGAGCAGGTGTTTCTACCTTTACCACTGTCTTTGCCGGAGCCTTTTCCCTCTTTACACTGGCAACTTTTCTGGTTGCCGTCTTTTTTGCCGGAACTTTTGTTACAAGCTCGGACAAGCAGCAGAGTTCAACTTTGCAAGGAATCTTAAGTTCCTGACCCGGATGGATCATCCTAGGAATTGCAAGATGGTTGACTTCTGCGAGGTACGGATAGAGGTAAGCCCTCCCTCGGTACTCTTTTTTGGCGATATTATAAAGATTATCGCCGCGTACAACGGTGTAGCTTCGGTCCGCACATTCGGGAACGCTGGCTTTCACCTGTTGCACGGTTGCGGGTTCAGTTACCACAAGCTTTGCAGCCTCTGGCGTAACTGGAGTTCCGTTTGTTGCCACGACTTCAACCTTAACTGGTGTGTTGTAGTACCAGGGCCTAAGGCTCCAGCCGAGGGCAAACGCTCCAATTAAACAAAACACAACTATGTACCAAACTACCTTAACCATTCGACGCCGTCCTTCCCGAAAGTTTCGGCAAGAAACTTCTATCGGCATTACAGAAGCCACTCCATGTAGACGTCCCCAATCACGGTGGACGAATCACTTTATGTCTTAGTAACAACGACTTTAGTCAATTGCAACCTTCGAGAATTTTTCTTTTGCTCCATGTAGACGTCCCCAATCACGGTGGACGAATCACTTTACAAAGAAAAAGCACGAATGTCTTTTCCACCTTCAACTTACGTTAAAGGTTTAGATGGCGTGTTTCCACGCCATCTCTTCTAAACTAAACTGCTTTGAGCTTGCTAACACCGAGCCGTCTTGCAATCTTGCTCTTTCTTGTATTCCAGGCGATCGGGTCTGGAAGATCTACACCTTCCACATTTACTACTAGTAGCTCTGCTCCAGGTACGACTTGTGCGAAGCAAAGAACGGGCTTTTCCTTCCCATCGATTGTGATGGTAAACGGAACCTTAACTAGGTTTCCATTTTGAATTGCGTATTCCTTCAGTTGATCCGCGCTGGGATCTTGAAGAATTTCGTTCTTTTTTACTTCCTGCGTCTGGTGCAGCGGTACCTCTACGGCTCCGGCTTTGCGTCTTACGACGACAAAACCTGTAATTACCAAACTTGCGAGAATCGCCAGTCCAATAACTACGCCGTAGAAATATTTCCTCGAGGTTGCTGCAACTATACGCGCCTCTTCAGCACGCTCTGTTGCTTCTTTTGCTCGAGCACTCTCGAGTTCAGCAAACCGCTTGGCCTGCTGATCCTCAAAAGTTTTTTTCAATTGCTCGAGTTGTTTCCGCGAATTTTCGCGTTCTGTTTTCAAGCGATCCGCTGACTTTTTGTCAGCAGTTTGAATCGCCTTGTTAAGACGCCCGATTTCCAGGGTCATCTTTTCGAGATCCTCGGAAGAAACAGGATCCTGTTTTTGCTGCGTTGTGACCTGAGCTTTCGCCTTGTCTGCTGCTTCTTGTGCAGATATCGTTGTCGCTCCGACACCGATAAATGTCAGGTTCAAAATCAAAATCAAACATTTCCTCACTGAGGTCTCCTTTTCTGCCATAAAAATGGCTTTTACTTCTTTTCTTCTTTGCTTTTATCCTAATGACGTGGTGAAAAAGCGAAGAAGTCTGTTATTTGACCCATCGCTTTTCGAAACACGTATTTGTCAAAAAACAGACCTATTCTCGCTTCATGAAGAAACAAAAATAGCACTAGTGGAACTTCCACAAGTGAATAAGTCTTATCATGTTTTTTAGCGTTTGTCTAGTAAATTGAAACGTAAATGAGTTAAATAAATTTAGTAAGCCCCCCTTCCAAAAATTTGAAACTTTTTTGTCCAAAGTGCACGCTTTTCTGGAGAGATTTTTTTCATCGGACCAACTTTGCGAATGCTGGTACTAAAACCTGCGAACCAAAGTATTCCATCTTGAATTTCGTTGGTGTTATCTCCTTGCAAAAATCGTGCGATAAGTGGCTGAGAATCCGAAGTGATAAAAACTCGAGCGGTTCTACCCTTTAAAAGTCTCTGCCAGGCGAGTCCACTTGGATAAAACTTAAAAGCAAAACCGGGAAGCCAGACGCGGTCGAAAAGACCTTTTAGTAAAGCAGGCATAGTAGACCACCAGGAAGGATAAATAATCACAAAATGATCGCACCACCTGACATCTTCCTGAAATTTTTTCAGATCTGGCTCTAGATCCTGAATTACTTTGTAGCCTTTATGTAGGATCGGATCAAACTGCATGTCCCCTAAGTTTGTTCTGCGAACTTCGTAGCCACTTTCCATCGCACCCTTCGCATATGCATCAGCAAAATCCCGACACATACTTTCTGAGTCAGGATGGCCAAGGAGCACAAAGATTTTCTTAGAACTCATTATGGTTTTCAATTAACATCTTTTTTAAATATATGTGTTTTAGATGAAGATTACATGAGACCCTTTAATTCCTGCTCATATTTTTTAGAAACTTTCATTGTAGCTGTCATTTGGTCCAGACCATTACTTTTCATCTCATTTTGAACTTCAAGTCCTATCTTTTGAAAGAGCTCCGGATTTTTTTCAAGCATATTAAATATTCTATCCTGCTCTTCTTGAGGTATTCCCTTCATTTTTGAAGCCAGCATCTTCTTCATTAAAAAAGTCTTCATTGACATAGAGTCATTCTACCAATTTATGATTTAATCGTCCACAATTATTGGGGCAAATGACTTAAATTCATTTAAATTATGATATAGTTTTTATATGTCATGGAGAAACACTTTAATATTCTTTTTTCTGTCCTTCGGAACCTTAGTAACAATGGTTTATTACTACAAATTTGACCTATCCGAACTCGCTACTCTCTCCTTTTATGAAAACCTAGCAAATCCTTCCGTTAGAATAGTCCGAATTCCTGAAGGTTTACGAAAAGAAGAGATAGCAGAGGTAATGGCCGAGAAACTGGACTGGAGTGAAAAGGAAAAAGATAATTTCATAAATGGACATTTAGCACTCGACAGTGGAAACTTAGAAGGAAAATATTTTCCAAAAACTTATCTTCTGGATAAAGATGAGGATCCTATCGGAGTTACTGCAACTATGATAAAGCAATTTGCAAAAGAGACTTCCACAATCAAAAAGGAAAAGACAATGCAAGTTGTAAATCAAGATACGGCAATAAAAATTGCTTCAATCATTCAAAGAGAGGCTGCCGGCAAGTCTGACATGAAATTAATTTCCGGAATTATCTGGAACAGGCTTTGGGCGGGAATGAAACTACAAGTTGATGCAACTTTACAATACGCAAAAGGCAGTGAAGAAGACGGCTGGTGGGGTAAGGTTTCTCCAAAAGATAAACAAATCGATTCTCCTTACAATACTTACCTGGAAACGGGCCTTCCTCCGTCACCCATTGCAAATCCAGGCCTTGCTGCAATCGAGGCAGCTTATAACCCGCAAAAAACTACATGTTTGTTTTATTTGCATGATAAGTATAAAAGAATTCACTGTGCCAAAACCTACGAGGAGCACAAAAGGAATATCGCAAAATATTTATAGAGTATTAAAAAACTGATCGCGAAAGCGACCAGTTTTATTTTGCCTCTGAAAACTCCTAAGGCAATTGTGGCACAAATATGCCAGCTGTCATCGAAGACTTGCTTGCTTTGAGGACAGTTTCCAAGGTGCTAAAGAACGCGAGGAGCGTGTTCTGTAGACCAGAAAAGATTTCTGGGGTCAGGAACTTAATCACAATAATTAGAAGTCCAAACCCGACTACTCTTAGTATTTTCATACATTTGTTTTCGAGGTTGGCTTAAAGTTTGTCTCGACAGACAGACTTCTGACTAATTATCAGATTGCCCCCCTCTTCCTTTCTGACCACATTGATCAAGAAGGAAAAAAAGAGGTTCCAATAAGTTAAAATTTCAAAAAACTACCCTTAAATATTATAATAGAACTTTATATTTGTAAAGGTCTATTTTTACAAAAATCCTCTTATAAAACTTATAAAAAACTCCCTAACTCGATCAGTTGTAGGCCTTAATTTCCATTCCTCATATTTAATTTCCTTAGCTTGCTCTAAATCTTTTAAAAACATATTTTTTACATCGACTGCAAAAAGCGGATTATACGTTACCAAGTTTGCTTCATGATTAAATGTAAAGCTTAAGCTATCTAAGTTAAAGCTTCCAACCGTTGCCCAGTTGTCATCTATCACCGCAGATTTTGCATGTAAAAATTCTGGAAGATATCTATAAAATCTAATCCCATTTTTAAGTAATTTTTCTAAAGTAGAATTTGAAGCGCTTTCAATAAGTGGTACATCCGATTTTTCTGGTATTAATATTTTTATATCCACTCCTCTTTCTTTTGCTAGACGTAAAACTCTTGCCAACCTTCTGTCGGGAATAAAGTAGGGGTTAGTTATGTAAACATATTTCTTTGCAGACCTAATTGCTTCGATAAAACTATAGTATAGAAACCTTTTTTTAAAGTATGGATCATTTGTAATATAATTATTTCTCTTTATCTGGTTTCTAAATCTTCTTACCATATAAACAACTCCATGATCTTCCGCCCTCTTCCACATTTCATTTAAGGTATCGAGCATTTCCGTAACTACTTTTCCCTCTACCCGAACTGTTGTGTCTCGCCACTCTGTCATATTGTCTCGTATTCCAAGCCCTCCGGTAAATCCAACAACTCCATCTACAACCAAAATCTTCTTATGATCTCTTAAAAATAGATTTGTAAATTTAAAAATTCGCCATGGACTTACTACATTAAAAAATTTCACCTCAATTCCTTCGCTTCGCAGCATATCTGGAGTTCTGGAATTGTAAAAATCCATAGACCCTATCATGTCGATAAGCAGCCTTATCTTTACGCCCTCCTTATTTTTCTCTCTCAATAGATTAATAAACTTTGAGCCTACAATATCGCCATCAAAAATGTACTGCTCAATGTCTATACTTTTTTTAGCAAGTTTACAGTCAGCAAGCATTGCCTCCCAGGTTTTCGGAGAATCTGTATAAAGGGTCCAAGTAAAGTTGTCCATTCTTCGAATACTAGCACAAAAAAATTTAATTTTTTAAATACTTGACGGTACTAATATTTACATGTAGAGTATTCCTGGATTAAACAAAGGATGGTAGTGATGACTGAAGAAGTGAAACCGAGAAAACCGATGGGCTTTGCAGCAATGGACCCCCTGAAGCAAAAAGCCATTGCTTCAAAGGGTGGAAGAATGGCTCATCGCAAAGGAACCGCAAACAAATGGGACTCAAAAACTGCAGCCGAAGCTGGTCGCAAGGGTGGTCAAGCGAGCAATGGCGGACGCGGTAAGCACTGGAAACCGGGCGATCCTAATAACAAGCGCAGGCTCCACAAAGGCTTGTAAAAGGCCGACTTAAATACCGATCGCGAAAGCGGTCGGTATGTTTTTTTGTGTGAATTAATTTCTAAAAAGAAAAGCCCCGCGCCTTTAGCGCGGGGTCTAGCTCTTAGGAGCCTCCTATAAAAGAAAGGAGATTTTCAGTATTCTTAACAAATTTTTTAGCTTCTTCAATCAGTTCGAGCTTACGCTTCGCCTCTTCAATTTTGGCTTCATAGCGTTTGATATTATTTCGCACCGCTGCTTCTTCTTTGATTAATTGCTTTGCTCTAACATACTTGGTGGGAGGTTTTCTCATAGTTGAATCCTACTCCTATTAGGGTTCGTTTTTTTCTGAATTAAAATTCTTAATCCGCTCAATGATTGTTTTAGCCCTCTCAATATTTGCAAGTTGAGCATCAACATCGCTTAGAGCTTCGATGAGAATCTTACGCTGTGCCAAGATAGCTCCTTCTTTGGCAATTATTCTTTCGTAAGGCTCCAGCACACTATCATTATTATTAGTCACTTGTGGTCTCCAAAAACAAGCCTATCAATTTGTGGTGGTAGTTGCAATTCCGTAGTAATAACAAACTCGCTGCAGTGGCTTGTAGTTAGATTTGAATGTTTGTTCCTTGCTTTCACCATTTGGAAAGAGAACATTGTATTTTACTTCTGAAGTATACCCTATCTGCGGCTTATTTATACATTCCGGATCATTTACATCTCGTGTGGTAGTAGCAACATACCGAGTTGGTGGAAAATCCACCACAGTTAAAATCTCGGGCTCAGTTGTACTTGCAATTCTTCCATCTGACTTTCCATATATTTCAAAAATTGCTCGATTATTTTCTGTACTTCCTTTTATATAAATATCAGCGCCTGTATCATTTTTAAATTTAAGATCTGGCCCTGGGTCAGCGTAAGTGGCATCAAGGCCCACATCATAGTAGGAAACTGTAAATGAATGGTTATGCCTCTCAGTTATCGGAAGCCCAGAATTTAAAGCGCTTTGAAAAAGAGTTGTGGAAACTTGGCATAGTCCGCCGCCAATACTTTTAACCACCTCGCCATTTAAAAATCCCCTCGCCTCTTCGTATCCTTCGGCTTCCGTTGTCGAGCCAATAGTTTTTCTAAATGAAAAAATCTCGCCATTTTTTAAAACTGTGCCGTTTATTTTTGCAATTCCCAGCTCAATATTTTTATTTCTCTCTTTTGTTCCCCCTTCGTACGAAATCGATGCCTTTCCCAATAAATCCAAGCCAAGTGTAGGATCCTTTGTTTCTTCGACGAAAGCAGGTGGAGTAACATTTGTTTCTGCTTTTTTAGGTTTAGCAGAATATTTAAAAAGTAAAAAGCCAAAAACTAAAATGATCAAAAAAGGAATTATATAAATTACTTCAAATTCCTTTTTACGATGCGACATGAATTTAATTGTAGCAAATAGGGCCTTTCTTCGCATCTCGTATTTTTCCTACAACACTAAAATAGCTAAATAAGTACTTTAAGGGTAGTATCATAAAGATGAAAGTAAGATACTCACTTTTGGACGGGCTGCGATTTTTCGCAGCTTTTTGGGTAATGAATTTTCACTATTTGTATAATTAGTCGGGAGACTTGGAATGGTATAGGTATGGTAACCTTGGCGTACAATTATTTTTCATAATTAGCGGCTTCGTTATTGTGCAATCTTTAAGCAAAGAAAAACTGAGTGAATTTGCTAAATCTAGATTCCTTCGTCTTTTTCCGCTTTTTTGGATACTCTGCACCCTTACTTACCTTTTAACTCTACTTATTCCACATACTGAAAATGTAAATTTTACAGAATATCTCCGGAGTATGACTATGTTTGGCGATCTCTTTAATTATATAGTCGGATATACAAGACTTATCGACCCTTCGTACTGGACATTAACTGTTGAACTTCTCTTCTATATTGGTATTGGACTTTTTACTTATTTATTAAGCGCAAAAAATATTCGCTACTTTTTTGGATTTTGGCTTCTGTTTAGTATGGTCGCTTTTAAACTCGGAATCGATCACAATTTTTTTATCAAACTCCTTTTAGTCCGCCATGCATCTTATTTTATTTTTGGCGGCTCTTTATTTTTGCTTTTCAGTAAAGCAGCTCTTACTCTTTTTCAAAAATATTTTGATTATTTTTTGCTTTTTTCTTCTGGAATTTACGCTACCTACATTCATCCAAGGGCTCTCGAGCCTTACTATGTTATAAACAGCTTTGATATAAATATTATTTACTGCCTACATATTTTATTTTTCCTTTTAGTCCCCCTCCTGGTATATTTCTCTACTCAAATTAAAAATCAGAGAGTAGTGAACCTTCTTACAATTTTAGGAGGTATAACATATCCACTTTATTTATTGCATCAAAAAATTGGTAATGCTGTTATAAATTATATTTCTGGAAACTTTAATGTTTCGTGGAGTCACCTTTCAATCGGTTTTGAAATTTTTATTATTATTGTGGCCTTTTTTGTTTATGTAGAAGATAAAAAATTACGACAGTGGCTTAAAGAAAAACTATTTAAGTAATAAGGCTCTCCCGTAAGGAGAGCCTTATCCTAGATTTTGTACAACTGATGGTTTTCAATTTGAATCATTGCCATCATCACTGCTTGTTTCGTAAATTCCAATCTATTGAGTCTGCTCTTTGTGAGTAACCCCACCGCCCCCTCATGGTTCCCAAGATTGTACTTTTCAGTGAGTCCGACTGATTGGAAGGCCTTATTCAAATCCCAGTTATTGGATCGAACGAGTTTTATCACTTTTGGAGGACACTCGAAACCCGAGGAAATCCCCATATGAAATTCTGTTCCTGTGTAAATAGCACAAACACAGAAATCCATGTAACCAGTGTTGGTTCGGGGAACTACAAAAAGTCCGCTCTCAATTCCAAACGCTAAATTACCACCCTTTTCAAAATGATATGCGCTTTTAGCGCGGTTTTGGGCTCCAATGATTGTCTCTTCTTGAGACATTGGTTGATCAGAAACTTCCGATGGGATATTAACCCCAAACACTTCTACCCCGTGAGCAAACATACTGTATAGTCTTAAAGTCTGCCGAACGGCTTCAATCTTAACTTTATTTTCAGAGCCAACACAAACTCTCATGAAACCTCCTGTGGATATATTACTTACTTTTAAGAAATAGAAAAGACCCCGCTATTGTTTAAGCGAGGTCTCATTTTTCTGATCTTGTTAAGTTGCTCTCAAAAAAAATTTGAACATTTTCTTGGCTTCCTCGGCAAGTTCAGCATTCTGCGTCAGAAGACCAATGATGTTGTGATCGTACACCTTCTGTAGTGCTTCGAGCTTAGAAGGAATAGTCGGATAGTTACTCGTTGCGAGAACAAGTCTTGCAACGAAACCATCAAGATTTGTTTTTACACCTGCCGATTCGAGCAGAACAGGATAGTAAAGATCAACGAGATCTTGATCATCGCACATATTAACTAGCCGCTTGAGCATCTCTGAACGCTCAGGAAACGTGTATGTTTTGTCTGTCATATTCTCCTTTCCAGAAACTAAATAGTTGTCCCACCAAAGAAATCAATATTGTTTAATTGCTTTGGAAGGACGGAGAGATTTGAATTTTGTTTCAAATCTCTCCGTATCTAGCAGAAGCCAGGCAGAGTTGTCTTGCGGACTTCAAATTGATCTGAGTGTATTATACACCCTTTAGCTAATTCTGTCAAGTACCTAGATAGTAGTTAATTCCCTATTTAATTTCCAATCTTTTGACATTAGGATTGAATGAAGTATATTTATACCTGGAGAGAAAATGACCACAAAAGAAGTTCTCGAGGATATCGTGAGAAATCCTCACATGCATCAGCACACTCATGCAACACTAATTGTCTGTTGCACTGTAAATGGGAAAGAAATCCCCGCGCTTCGAAAGGCCCATGAAGAAATGAAGGCCAAAACTCGAAGCGAAACTTCCAAAGTTGCCACCGAGAGAGGTATTTGTGCTTGTGGCAAAAGACACTAGATGCTAGAAGGCCCCGTACTGCACGGGGTCTTTTTTAGTTGATATAGTGTGGAGTCAACAGGACTTGAACCGCTTAAAAAGCTATCTTTCTAGGTTCTGGGATTATTATCAATCCAGTCCGTATCTCCAAGAAGTCCTAATAAATGCTTAATATTTAAATAATAAAGTGTACGCAATCCCAGATTCCAAAATCACACCATCTTTTCCCTATCATTTAGGAAAAGATGGTGTGTCCCGAAGGGATCAGAGGGTCGGGTCTGGGGGGGGAGATTTTCTTTCTATTCTACCAGCTAAAATTAGCATCAAATGAATTATAAGTTCATTTGTCATTTGATTACATTCCTCTAATGTTATTTCTCCATGTGCAACTTTATGCCTTAACTTAAAACCTAGAGGTGAAAGTAATACATATTTAACCTGCTCACAAAAATCTCTCCCCCAAGATTTTTGAAACTTTTCATCACTTAAAAGAATTTCAGACATCACCCTAGTACTTGTTGAAGCTTTAGCACTTCTGTTTAGAGCAATAATATCAAATCCCAACTTTTCAGATATTTGTAATAGGACATTTTCAAATTGCGGAATCAAGATATGAATTGAAGAGACAAAATCATTACTAAAATATCTTTCTAAACCAATTTTTATTATAGGAAGAGAATCCTTAGGAAAAGTATGTTTCTCTTCTAAATATTTATAGAGAGTATCCGCAGTTAATCCTTTCTTACTTTTTAATTCAGAAAAGATTCTGGACAAATACAATCCTCCAATCATGCTTTGTGATATCTCGTACATTTTTGCAGTCCAAGAAGCTACAGGATCATCTCCATTTTCTATTACATGTCCGTCCTTAGAGAAAGTGGTTAAATCAACTATATGAAAGGATACGGGCATACTTTGTTTAGCTTGTTTCTCTATGTCATCAATTCTTGGTCTTAAATACGGATGAACACCCACATTTTTAAGAATAATATTTAGAGGATCATTTGTAATTACAGTACTAATAAACTTATCGATTTCTTCTTGAGGTATTTTTTGTTGAACTTCTATAGTTTGATAATCTATATTTTTACTTGAAGAAGTTAGTTTTGATTTTAAGTACTTAATTGTCGCGGAATCACCAATATTTTTTGCTACCTCTAAAGCTTCTTTATACAAAATGGAAGCACCAAGAAGGTCTTGTTTCTTATCACATTCTTCTGCTTCTTCTATTTTTTTCTTCAATTCTCCCATGATATTTTAATAATGCCAGACGCCAATAAATCTTAAAAACTTCCCAACAAATGGATAAACTCCAATAGATATTAAAGCAATTATAGTATCGTCTAATACTGAATTACAAAAAAAATGAAATAAGATTAAAAATACTCCAAGAGTAAAGATTTTGTTAAGTGTAGACCCCAGATCAGCATGAAATAATTTTCTTCTCATTTAATCTACATATTTTCTCCAAGCTTATTCGGAGCATTTTCAGCTATATGAGCAATAGCATCTGCAATCTCATCTAAGTGAGTATCCATGGCCTCGTTTGTAATGTGTTTAGTAAAAAATCCTTCTTTAAATGAAAAATAATCTCGATTTAGATCAGAGATAATTGTTTCTGGTCGGGTGATGTGATGCATTCCATCTACTTCAATATAGAGCCTGTCTTTTGGGATATAAATATCTACATGTTTATGACCATCCCAATGTTCCACTTCTAGTTCAACACCTCTATTTTTAAGAGCGTCTATTAATAATTGGCACTGTTTTGTTGGTGTTATGTTTGGCATAATTACAAAAACTCTAGCACTTTTATAATCAAAAAACTACTAGAACAAATATTGTGGTCAGGAATATTTTCCTCGTCGACACTCGCAAAATTTCACGACCCTGCCTCGCGCCCAAGTCTTCTGACTTGGTACCCGCTCCGGCTTCCACAAAAGCAAAAGACTTTCCGTTCAGGAAAGCCTTTTGCTTTTGTGGACCCGACAGGACTTTTTCCTTACAGGAACTGTACACCTGTTTTACTTTTTGTTGCTAATCGCACAAAAAGTTATCACAGGTCTTCGAGTCCTGACATAAAGTCTCCCAGACTTTATTTCGAGGTCACAAAAACGCCTTTCGGCGTTTATTGTGGACCCGACAGGACTCGAACCTGCCACCCCATCATTGCAAATGATGTGCTCTACCAGATGAGCTACGGGCCCAAATTGCCATAATAAGTCAAACTGCTTTGATTTATTAGGGACTTTTGGGAGCCACAGCCATATTTTGTTAAAAATAGGCGAGGCGGGGTCGCGGAAATTTGTGAGCATTCTGCGAACAAATTATCTGTGACCAGATTACAATATCAAATATAAACTTGATTTACAAGACTTTGGTATTTATATATTCATCGCAAGTAAAAGCACATGGTGAACAAAATCCTTAATCGAAGCTCCTACAGACTTTATCGCAAGAGGCATAATGGATTTTTTTGTCATGCTTGGCAAAGTGCTAACTTCAATAAAATATACTCCTCTTTTTGGGGAAACAATAAAGTCAGAGCGGGAGTAGTGCCGAAGTCCCAAATGTGAATGCACCGCACTTGCAAGAGCTTCAAGTTCCCTCTTTTCCTTTTCTGTAAAATTGCCGGGACAGATTTCCTCACTTTCGCCCTTAAACTTTGAATGTAAATCAAAAATATCTCCGTCTTCAGCCTTTTTTGATTTTTCTCCACCATATCTTACTTCAACAGGTGGGAGTGAATATATTTTATTATTTCGAAAATTATCAATTACTCCGGCACTCGCCTTTTTTCCAGTAACATATTCCTCAACAAGCGCATCAGAAACTTCCGACAAAACATCGTAAAGTGCATTATAAAGTTCCAAATAGGTACTTGCGAGTTTTATTTTCAAAGCTGAACTTCCCTTTACGGGCTTTACAATAAGCGGACTTGGAATAGAACCGAAAATCTCCTTTGCTTTTTCCTTAAGCTCATCAGTCTGACGAACGAGTGCGTAGGTAGGAGTTTTCACACCGATCTGCTTCAAATGCTCTTTAGTTAGCCATCTGTTCATCGCAATTGCTGATGGATACTTTTCGGAACCGGTGTATTTTACACCACTGTGATTCAAAATTTCCTGGATTCTTCCATCTTCGCCGAACTCACCGTGAAGTCCATTCCAAACCACATCTACATTCTTTAGAATTTTCTCAGGGGATTTTTCTACTCCCTGCATGTGCCAGGTTCCATCTTTGGAAATAAAAATATCAATAGGCCTATGTGTCTCATTTAAAACCTCCAAAACATGTGCGCCAGAAAGTAGCGAGGTATCATAATCTTCTCCCGGCCCACCTCGTATTACCCCAATTTTAAGTGACGAAGGTAAAGTTTGCATCTCCGTTATTATACCTTACTCAACATACTTTTTTCTAGTACCAGAATAATTTTCTACTGAAAATTTTCTTTCTACTCACCTTTTCACAGGTTCCGTAGACACTAGAAAAAAGTATGTCTCGACGGAACGTAAAATTCCTGGAGTGAATTAGAACTTAAACTTACACAATTCGTCTTAGTTTTTTGTGATATCCGATTCCATATCTATGCGCCTCAGCATTGGAAAGCAGAATATCACTTTCGTACTTGAGCCATCTTTTGTCACCTAAAATTTCCCTCGGTTTATGTCTCTCATCCTTTACCACAGAAACAACAGGAATATTTTGATGATGTTCTTTTAAAATCTTTTCCATTATTCTTTTCTGGGCTGTGCCGCCATCTACTACAATAAGGTTTGGAAACATCCATTCTAGGTGTCCCAGGCGCCTCGTCAAAACTTCTGCTAAAGCCTTGGTATCATTTACTCCTCGCGAGTCTTTGAGTACTGCTTCGCTTCTTATCTTAAATCTCCGGTAGTCTGACCTTTTTGCCTCGCCATTTTCCACCACAGTCATTACCCCCACCACATTTTGACCAGCCATATGCGCAATATCATAACTTTCTACTCTGAAAATTTCTGTTGGATCTATTCCACGTTTTATGTCATCTTTAATTAGGGATATATCTTGAATATGGTTTAGTGCAAAAAGTGTACGTTTAGCAAGGTCTGCTTCTTCAAACTTTTTTTCCTTTGCAAAACTTTTCATTTGTTTCTCGAGGTTTTTCACTAGTTCCTTTTTATTGCCTTCAAAGAAAAGCACGATGTTTTCTATTGTCTTTGCGTAATCTTCTTTCGAAATTTTTCCAGTACAAACTCCAGGACAAAGTCCTATCTGGCTGCTCCAACAAGGAATCCCGGAAAGTGCTTCGCATTTCTCGTCCCTGTACGGAAACATTCTTCGAATCATTTTCAAAGCCTCACGGAGCTGCCCTGGATGAGTGAAGGGACCAAATGTATGAGCCACTTTAAAAGGAAGAGTACTTATAGGCTTTTCTCCCAAAGAACTCAAAAATAATTCTCTTCCACGCATTACAATCACCCGAGGAAAATCTTCCTTGGTAATAACTACGAAGTTAAAACTTCTGTCGTCCTTAAGCGCTACGTTTGCTTCTGGGTGATGTTTTTTTATGAGGTGTGCTTCCAAAACAAGCGCCTCGAGTACAGAATCAGTGACATAGTGGTCTACCGTTTTAAAATCCTCAAGCATTTTTACAATCAACGGTCCTCTGGTCTTTTCAATGTCTCCGCTAAAATAACTTCTTACTCTGTCCTTAAGTGAAGTTGCTTTTCCTATGTACAAAATCTTTCCCTTAGAGTCACGGAAAAAATACACCCCAGGTTTACTCGGTAGTTTAGAAACAATCACTTTTGATTTATCCTTAACTTGACTTTTCATATTGAATATGATATTATAATAATAGGAGATTAATGATGAGAATAGGAATTTTTATTGTGATGACAATTTTCACAGTGTTAGCTACTTTTGCAGGAGAGGAAAAGCACATGGGAGGGGTAGCGGGCTATTTAATGACTGTAATAATCCTGGGTTTTGCGGAAGTCTGCAAAATTCTGAAGGAAAAGTAACGGCAGCGGGAGAATCTTCTCCCGCAAGCCGTTTTTTTATTTTAGCACATTTTTACCATTGACTTAAATTATTTTTATGATATTAAGATAAGAGGAGAAAAGATGGGAAGAGCCCGCGCTGACGGGATTAAAATTAAGGTAAGCATCTGCTACCAAAGATATGGAGTTGAATTCATACCTGTGGAAAACAGCGGCTACCCTACCGAGCTTACTTTGGAACTTTCAGAGAAGAGCAGAAATTGGCGTGACTTGAATTTGTGGGTAATAAAGCAAATATTACTTGAACTGCACAGCAATAAGGTTGAAACTGATGGACTAGCTATAACATCTACAAGTGTTTATTAAGGCGCCGAAACACCGGCGCTTTTCCTTTACACAATATTCATCTTCCTATATCGTAATTATAGGAGAGACAAATGGCCATAAAAAATGGATCATGGACTCTATTCGTTAAACTCCGTTTTTACAGTAAAACGAAGGGCGAGGTTGAAGCTCCAATTGGGTGCGTAAACTCATTTGAAATGCTGAGGATGGAACCAGTCTCGACTATGACCGAGGAAAAGGTCAATGAAATTGTTTGTACTGAAATAAGTGAGAAAATAAAAACCTGGAAAGGAGACATGGAAGAAGACCAGCTTTCTGTTCTGATATACAGAATTGAAACAATCTTGTGGCCAACTGAATTAATCCACTAAAACACTCTTGAGTGTAAAGCGCCAAAACACCGGCGCTTTTCCTTTACTTTTTTATTATTAAGAGCACAATTATTTCAGAGGTGAAACATGGTCCGAGTAATCATCGGCTATTTCGCTAAGGACACTAGAAAAACTCTTTCCCCTAATTCACCCTTCCCCAAGGAACTTTACATCCCTGGCACTCATTCATTAATCACGGATGATTTAGTAGACAGGCTTATCAAAGACCATTTGATGCCCTATGAGGTCACTTTTCCTAAAGATGTAGGATATTGGTGGGCATTCACTGATAGTAGAATGCCATTTCTGGCTGATGAAGGGTCAACAGTAATAGTGTCAGCACCAAAATTGTCTCGCATTCCCAAAGACAAAGATCACGAATAGCGCTAGGAGAAATCCTAGCGCTATTTCATTTATTTTCTGCATTATTTTCTGTAAGCTCTTAGTTGCTTAAGAGCTTTCTTTAAATATTTTCCTGTGTGACTCTTCTCGTTGTTGGCAACTTCTTCTGGAGTTCCTTTAGCCACAAGCTGTCCGCCACCTTCTCCTCCTTCAGGGCCAATATCTAATATATAGTCTGCGGATTTTATTACATCCATGCTGTGCTCAATAACTAAAACCGTATTTCCTTTGTTTACAAGTTTTTGCAAAATCTCAATAAGTTTTTTTACATCTTCGTAGTGAAGCCCGATTGTAGGCTCATCTAAAAGATAAATTGTTTTTTGTACATGCGGTCTGTAAAGCTCGCTAGAAATTTTCACTCTTTGAGCCTCACCACCAGAAAGTGTCGTCGCTGACTGACCCAGCTCCAAGTATCCAAGCCCCACATCATCCATAGATTTTAATCTGTCATAAATTGCAGGAATATCCTCGAAAAATTTAAGAGCTTCCTCAACTGTCATTTTCAGCACATCATGGATGTTTTTCTTTTTGTAGTGCACTTCTAGCGTCTCTTTCATAAACCGTTTTCCTTTACAAACATCACATGGCACATACACGGTCGGCAAAAAATGCATCTCGACTTCAATCATTCCGTTTCCCTGGCAAGTTTCGCATCGTCCTCCTTTAACATTGAAAGAAAATCTATTTGATCTCCAGCCCCGCGCCCTAGCTTCAGTAGTTTCGGCAAACAAATCGCGAATAAATGTCCAAGCGCCTGTGTAAGTAGCTGGGTTAGAACGCGGAGTTCTACCGATTGGCGATTGGTCAATAAGAATCGCACGACCTAAATATTCTGTACCTGTAAATGACTTACAATTAAAAATTTCTGCTGTTCGGTATTTTTTCTCAAGACGGGCGAGTAGATTTTTGTGGAGAATTTCATACACAAAAGAAGACTTTCCAGAGCCGGATACTCCTGTAACTGCAACAAATTTCCCCAGTGGAATATCGACGTTCAAGTTTTTAATATTAAAAATATTCCCTCCTCTGATCTGGATTGACCCCTTTTCTCCTTCCCTTCTTTCTTCCGGAACTTCCACTACCTTATCTCCTCTTAAATAGTCTAAAGTAACAGAGCCTGATGTATTTTTCTTAGCACTTATGAGGTCTTCCAAATAATCCGCCACCACAACATGTCCTCCGTGAACTCCAGCTCCAGGTCCAATATCTACAATATAATCAGATGCAAAAATAGTATCCTCATCGTGCTCAACCACAATAATCGTGTTTCCTAAGTTCTTAAGGTCAATCAAAGTCTGTATGAGTCTGTCATTGTCGCGGGAATGCAGACCGATAGTAGGCTCGTCTAACACATACAAAGCCCCCACAAGTCCTGAACCGAGCTGCGAAGCGAGTCTAATTCTTTGTGCTTCTCCTCCCGAGAGCGTGTGTGCCCGCCTATCGAGTGAGAGATATTCTATTCCAACATTTATCATAAATAGAAGCCTGGACTCGATTTCTCGCATCACAACTTTTGAAATATTTTTTTCTCTTTCGGTAAGCTTCAACTTATCCATGTACTCATAGGCATCTTTAATAGACATCCCGGTAAGCTCTACGATATTTTTCTTTCCGATTAAAACATGCAAAGCTTCCTCACGAAGTCTCGCGCCCTTACACTTTGGACAAACTTCTTTTCCAAAAAAATGTCTAGTTCCTAAACCGTTACATTCAGGACAAGCGCCGTATGGAGAGTTGAAAGAAAATAGTCGTGGCTCAACTTCAGGATATGAGTATCCATCTCTTGGACAAGAAAGTTTGGAGGACATGAAAAATTCCTCGGGAACATACTCTGTCGAAGCTGACGCCTTATTTGTCCTAGTGCTTGCGCTTCGCTCCAGCCCAGTATCACGAATTAGTATTTTTACCTGACCGTCAGATTCATGAAGAGCCTTTTCCAAGTCTTCTGAAAGTCTCTCCTCACTGCTTTTGTTGTCTGTCTTGAAATCTAAAAGTGAAATGCTATCTACAAGCACGTCAATAGAATGCCTCTGAGTTTTAGAAAGCTCTATTCTATCTCGAAGAGATTTCTTAACTCCATCAACTAAAATATGTGAGTAGCCTTTTCCAAGTAAATCATAAAGTAACTGATAGTATTCTCCCTTTCTTCCCTTCACAACTGGAGCGTAAATTTCAATATAAATAGGAAGAGGAATTTTAGTTTTAGTTTGCTTGATATTTTTTATTTTTTCTAGCACAAAGTTCTTTATTTCTTCGTTAGAAAGTTTTGTTATTTCCTGTCCGCAAATTAAACAGTGCGGATGCCCAACTCTTGAAAATAAGATACGTAAATAATCATAAATCTCGGTAATTGTTGCGACCGTTGAACGCGGGTTATTGGAGCGAGACTTCTGGTCAATCGAAATTGCCGGAGAAAGTCCTACGATCTCATCTACATCCGGCTTTTGCATCTGGCGTAGGAACTGTCTTGCATATGATGAAAGAGACTCGACATACCGCCGCTGACCTTCAGCAAAAATAGTATCGAAAGCTAGTGATGACTTTCCTGAACCTGAAAGACCAGTAAAAACCACCATTTTGTTTCGTGGCATTTCTACTGTGATGTTTTTCAAGTTGTGGGTTCTAGCACCCTTAACTATTATTTTGTCTTGATTTGTTCCTTTCATATTTATTTTGTTTCTTTTGGTCATTCGACCACTGCTCGGCTTCGCACGGTTGTTTTGTCATTTTTGTTATTTTATATATGAAAAAATCGGCCTCGGTGGGTCTATGTGTATGCGTATAGAGGGTCATTATATCATATTAAGCAAAAACCGGCTAACCCTCTGGGCTAACCGGCTTGTTGTGAGTCTCAACTTTTTTTTCAGCTCTGAAAAAGCTGTAAATCCCTTTGTAGCTGATAAAAAGTAAGAGGAATGGAGAAAGTGTGGCAAGTATTAACACACAGGTTTCCATGAAAATTACGTAGGCGATTGCTGCAAACTGGAGTAAGTAATACAGCACTGTCGCTAAGATTTCAAAAACAGAAAGGACAAAGTCCACATTTCCCTACTGTGGATCGAGACTCCAGCCGTTTTTTCGAATGGACTTCAGTACCCAAACGGATGCTCCGAGAAGAAACATTGCCTCTGCAGCGTACAGCATTTCTGCCTCCATTTCTGACCTATTTCGAACAAAATTCTTTTTGAACAATATCGCTTTTTAGGGCATTTGTCAATTACATGAGTAAATCTTTATTTCTCGGATTCTTGGTCATTCGACCACTGCTCGGCTGTGCACGGTTGCTTTTTTTCACTTTTGGTGGAAGCGCCATTTTCTGAAGTTCTAAAATTTCATCACGCAAGATTGCCGCTGTTTCAAAGTCTAAAATCTTAACAGCTCCATCCATCTGCTTTTCTTTTTGAGCAATTAATTTTTGTGGATCTTTGGCAAACATTTTTTGGTCAATCTGAAGAAGCGCATCCACTGTCTTTTTATGCTCCGTTTTCATTTGGTCCGTAATGTCTTGGATCTTCTTTATAATTGTTTTCGGAGTTATTCCATTCTTCGTATTGTATTCTACCTGGAGAGTTCGTCTTCTTTTAGTTTCATTTATTGCGTACTCCATAGAACCCGTCATCCTATCTGCGTACAAAATCACTCGACCATCCACGTTTCTTGCGGCACGACCTATTATTTGTATAAGTGACGTCTCACTTCGTAGGAAGCCTTCCTTATCCGCATCCAAAATTCCAATAAGAGTTACTTCTGGCAAGTCTAGTCCTTCTCGAAGCAAGTTAATACCTACAAGCACGTCGAACTCACCCTTGCGAAGCCTGGTTAGTATTTCAATTCTTTCGATTGTTTTTATATCACTGTGTAGATACTCTGCTTTTATTCCCTTCTCTTTTAAGTATTCACTCAAATCCTCTGCCATTTTTTTAGTAAGAGTTGTTACAATTACTCTGCCACCTTTTTTAATAGCTTTCTGCGACTCCTCTATAAAATCAAAAATTTGGCCTTTGTAGTTTCCTTTCTCAACAATTGGTTTAACATCGATTACAGGATCGATAAGTCCAGTCGGTCGTATCACTTGTTCCACAATTTTTTCCGAATGCTCTTTCTCATAAGTACTTGGTGTGGCTGAAGTATATATTACTTGTCCGATTCTCTCTTCAAATTCATTAAATTTTAGTGGACGGTTATCTCTTGCAGACGGAAGTCTAAATCCAAAATCTATTAGAGATTGTTTTCTAGATGCATCGCCGGCATACATGGCTCCGATTTGCGGAACGGAAACATGCGACTCGTCTATAACAGTCAAAAAGTCAGGACTGCCATCGGCTTTGTGCGGAAAATATGAAAGCAAAGTATCCGGAGCCTCCCCTGGCATCTTTCCGGAAAAATGCCGGGAATAGTTTTCTATGCCGTTGCAGTAACCCATCTCCTTTATCATGGCAAGGTCGTAGGTGGTTCTTCTTTTTAATCTTTCTACCTCGAGTACCTTTCCTTCTTTTTCAAGTTCTTTTAATCTGTCTTTCAATTCTGCTTTGATAGTTTCAAAGGCGCGCTTAGATTGCTCTGGAGTAGAAATAAAATGTTTTGCAGGAAAAAGATAAAAAACTTCTTCTCTTTTTATAATCTCGCGAGTGATTGCATCGATAACTAAAATCTCATTTATTTTTCCTTCTAGAATTTCTATCCTGTAAATTACTTTTTCTGAAATAGGCATGATCTCGATCATATTTCCGATAGATCGAAACATTCCCGGTGTTAAGTCCGCCGTAGTCCTTTCAAAATGAATATGAATAAGTTTTCTTAAAAATTCGTTTCGGGAAATTTCCTGACCAACCGCTATTTTCATGTTTACTTTTTCGTATTCAGTCGGTGAACCCAGGCCGTAGATACAGGAAACCGACGCTACGATAATTACATCTTTCCTTGTAAGCAAAGCTTGGGTAGAAGCATGGCGAAGTCTCTCGATCTCCTCATTTATCATCGCCTCCTTCTCTATATATGTGTCAGAAACCGGCATGTATGCCTCTGGCTGATAGTAGTCGTAGTAGGAAACAAAGTAATGCACGGCATTCTCCGGAAAAAATTCTCTGTATTCCTGGGCCAGCTGAGCAGCTAGAGTTTTGTTATGAGCAATTACAAGAGTTGGCTTTTGGACTTCATTTATTACATTCGCGATAGTGTAAGTCTTGCCCGATCCAGTCACACCTAAAAGAGTCTGATGTTTTAGACCCGACTTAATTCCTTCCACAAGCCCCTTTATTGCCTTTGGTTGGTCTCCGGCTGGCTCAAAATCTCGCTTGATCTCAAATTTCATAAGCCTAATCTACCATAAATTTCATAATTTTTATATTAAAAAGCAGACCCCACGTTTTTGTACGTGGGGCCTAACTTATTTTTCCGTTACAGATGGTGATTCGCAGGATGGTCGCCAGAGACTATCTTCGTATATTCTGATACGGCCACCTGCAGTACGTATATATTCGATCTTGTCGGCCTCTATCCAGTTGTATATAGTTCGGCGTGAGACTGCAGCAAGCTCGCAAGCTTCCATAATAGAAACTTTTCTTCTTTCCATTTCCACACTCACCTCCAGATGATCCAGACATAAGAATATACCGAAAGATAGAATAGTCAACAAACAAAAAAGCGACCCCTTGCGAGGTCGCTACTGTCCGTTTCGGTCATCATAGCCAAGAAGCTTTGATGTTAGTATGCAACTGAGCATCGTTGCCATGTTTCGTACAAGGCAATAAGCTTTTAAAAATGGGGTGGCTACCCCTGGAGAAGCAGCCACCCCTACCGGCTGCACCGACGGGAGAAGATAAAATGAGGCAATCTCATTTCTGTCTATAGAGTATCAAACCTATAAAAAATTTCAAGGTTTCCGAAGGTATTCTTAGGAATTATATTTTTCTAGAAATTCCTGCTTATATTTTTGAAAATCACCATGTAGGATTTCTTCACGCATTTTAGAAACCATATGGGAAATAAAATAAATATTATGTATAGATATCAAAGTTGAAGCTAACATTTCTTTGGCATGAAAAAGATGAGCAACATAACTTCGGGTGAAATTTGAGCATGTGTAGCACTTGCATTCGCTATCGACAGGTGCTAGGTCTTCCCGAAACTTCTCATTGAGTAAATTAATTTTGCCACAGGTAGTATATGCCCCACCATTTCGAGCAATTCTAGTTGGTGCGACGCAGTCAAACATATCACAGCCCTTCTCTACTGCCATAAACAAATCCTCTGGCTCGCCTATTCCAAGGAGGTGCCGCGGTTTTTCCTTTGGTAATATTTCATTTACCCATGCCACCGCTTTTTCCATATCTTCTTTTTCAAAGGAACCTCCTATGCCAAAACCATCGAAAGGGAGACCTCCTATAAATTCTGCGCTTTCTTTTCTAAGTTTTTCGTTTCTCCCACCCTGAACTATTCCAAAAATTGCTTGCTTTTCTGATATTTCTTTAGACTTATGATATTCCAAACTCTTTTTCGCCCATCTATGCGTCCTGTCCAATGCCTCGGCCTGATAGTGGTCTGACTCTGCTGGAGATGTACACTCGTCAAAAGCAAAAATAATATCAGCACCCAGATTGTGCTGAATATCCATGGATTTTTCTGGAGTGAAATAATGGGCGTCGCCACTTATATGGTCACGAAAAGTGACCCCATTTGGATCAATCGAAGCTATCTTCGGTACTGTCGGAGCTTCGCCCTCAGATTGATCATAGCCTCCGGCGGGAAATTCAGGAAGAATTAACTCATTTTCTTTTTTCATTATCTTACTCATACCCTTTTTTCCAAAAGCAGCGCCAAGCGAAAAAACTTGGAATCCTCCTGAGTCAGTAAGCAATGGCCCATTCCAATTCATGGCCTTATGTAATCCTCCCATTTTTGCTATTTGTTCATCGCCGGGTTCCAGATACAAGTGGTAAGTATTTGCAATTATTGTTTGAACTCCAGTTTCTTTTATCTGCTCCGGAGTTAGAGACTTTACAGTTCCCTTTGTTCCAACTGCCACAAAAACCGGAGTAAATATCTCTCCGTGCGGTGTAGTTATTTTCCCCACTCTTCCCAAAGAATTTGGAAGTTCTTTTTCAATCTCAAAAGAAAATTTATTCGCTGTATTATTCACTCCGATACATTAGCATTTAAAATTAGAAAAATAAACAAAAACTTCCTGTCTTCAATCTGGAAAACCAGACAAAAACAGGAAGTTGATTTAAATTTTTGCTTTTTCTTCTTTTTCTTTTTTCCACTCCCTCTTCACTTGGTCGATAACGGATGGAAGTTGGATAAATAACTCGATGGGACGCAAGAGACACAAGACAACAAACAAACACGCCTCAGCGATAGAGTGAAAGAAAATGGACAACCACATTTCGTAGGTGCCATAAGTCCAACGTTCTTCAGCTTGCGCAGCAATTTCTTGAATCCCCCATATTAAGATTCTCTTGAAATTTGCAACAAGCAAAATCAAGAAAACTCCCAAGTAGATCGCGAAAAGCAACCTTTCGATAATTACGTCCAAAGATACCATACCCCACCCCCTCTTTCCCAAATCTATACAAAAAACGTTAAAAAGTAAAACTCCCGAGAAGTCTCTCGGGAGTTTTACTTTTATTCCACTTTAAGGAGTTCTACCTCAAATAGTAGTGTCGATCCTCCTGGAATTGGTCCGTAATCGCTAAATCCATATCCAAGCTCTGGTGGAACAACTAGAAGTCTCTTGCCGCCAACTTTCATTCCTACAATTCCTTGATCCCAACCCTTTATTACCTGTCCGCTTCCGAGAACAAATTGAAACGGTTCGCCTCTATCTACTGAACTGTCAAAAACTCTTCCGTCCTGAAATTTTCCAGTGTAGTGAACCACTACCCTCTTTCCTGGCTCAGCTGTATCCCCTGTTCCGATGACTAGATCTTGTCCCATAAGTTGTGATGTTTTAGCAATACTTGCGCCTTTTGTTTTATTAAATAATGAAATCAATCCCTGACCAAAAACGAAAAAGAAACCGACAACGAACACTGAAACCACGACCGCTATCCACTCATTTTTGCTTAATTTTTTCATGTGTTTTATTGAAGCCTACCAAATATTTAATTTTTTATATGTTTATAGTATATACTGTAGTATAGGAAATGCCAATGAATAAAAAAACTCACAAAAAAACAGAAACCCCTCCAGACACTTACCCGATGAGGATAAATAAATATCTAGCACGCAAGGGGCTTGCTACTCGAAACGGTGTCGATGACTTGATAAAGAGCAATAAAATTTTGATAAATGGAAAACTGGCAAAACTTGGCGACAAAGTCTTAGAAAGCGATGAAGTCCAGGTACGAGGAGTCCACAACAAGAAATACTTTTACCTCGCCTACAACAAGCCAAAAGGAGTTGTAAGTACAAATCCGCAAGGTGATGAAAAAGATATTTTGCATACTCTAAATTTAACTGACAAAAAGTATGCAGGAGCATTCCCGGTGGGGAGGATTGATAAAGAATCTAGCGGACTTATGTTACTAACAAATGACGGCCGAATTACCGACAGGCTTCTAAACCCAATTTATGATCATGAAAAAGAATATGTTGTAAAATTAGATAGAAACTACACCCCGGGCTTTGTGAGAAATATGCAGAATGGAGTCGAAATTGATGAGGAAATGACCAAGCCTTGCATTATAAAGAAAATAAATGAAGATACTTTTAGTATTACCCTTACAGAAGGCAGAAACCGCCAAATACGCCGAATGACAGAAAAATTGGGCTACACCGTCCGGGAGTTAGAGAGAATAAGAGTTCAAAATATAAAATTAGATAAACTCTCCTCCAATGCCTTTAGAGAAATTGTGGGAGACGAAAAAAATGAATTTTTAAAAAGTCTTGGCTTAGAATAAACGGATTTGCCACTGGCTACCTTGATGATACAATAGACCCATGACTGAAAAAGAAATAATAAACACGCCGCCTAAAGATTCACCGATCGAAATATTAACCCGCCAGGAACTCCATGACACTGCCGTAGAAAGAGTTCATTTAATATCCAAGGAGTTTACAGATGCCTTTAATTTTCTCGAAAAATACCCGAAATCTGTAACTATTTTTGGGGGTACTCGCTTTAAGGAAGGAAATAAGGAATACGACAAAGCACGTCTCGTCGCCTCAAAGATTTCACAAGAGCTTAATTACTCAATATTTACAGGTGGTGGCCCTGGAATAATGGAAGCTTCTAACCGTGGTGCATTTGAATCTGGCGGAGAATCTTTGGGACTTACGATAGAACTTTCAAATCACCAGATAAAAAATAATTACTTAACTGATAACTTAGATTTTTATTATTTCTTTAGCCGAAAGGTTTGTTTGTCGTTTTCTGCAGAAGCTTATCTCTTTTTTCCAGGCGGCTACGGTACACTCGATGAATTTTTTGAAATCGTAACTTTAGTTCAAACTAAAAAGATAGAAAAGGTGCCGATTATTCTTGTAGGCAGTGAATTCTGGAAGCCACTCGACCAATTTATGAGAAATGAACTTCTCGGAAGAAACACTATCGACCCAGAGGACTTGGACTTATACAAAATTATAGATGACGAAAACGAAATAGTTGAAATAATAAAAAATTCCCCTGTTAGAAACGGTATTAAATTCCTACACAAAGCAGAACCAGTCGAGGAGTTTTAATTATTTCAATTCAATAGACTTTTTTATCTCCTTAAATTCGTTTTCAATTTCAGAAAGCCTCTGTCTTGAGTCTTTTATTAGAGAGGCGCCCTCTTTTACATATTCCATTCCCTTTTCTACATCAAGTTCTGACTGAGATTCAAACCACTCCACAATATTGCCTAGTTTTTTAAGAGTTTCATTTAAATTTGTCTTTTCGCTAGATTTTTCTGATTGTTTTTTAGGTGTCATATTATTTGTGATTTTATTATACCGTCTGTTAATGTTATGTCGAGCTTTTCTCCCTTTATTGCATTCTTGCTGCTTTTCAGCACTTTGCCGTTCATTCTAACAATACTGTAACCTTGGGCCAGCTGTCTTTCAGGGTTTGAAATCGCAATCAATTTTTCTGAATTTAATAAAGTATCTACAAGATTACTTTTAACATTTTCAAATCCAGATATTAGATCTTTAGCATACATGTTTATTATCTCCTTTAACCTAGCAATACTTCCTTCTATCCTGTCGACTGCACGCAAAAGTGTATCTTCGGCCCGACTAAAGGTCTCAAAAAGAGCTGTAAAATTTGAGAATATTTTTTCTTCAAACATATTTACTCTGTAAACTGCCTCGTTCCAAGTTGTATTTAGCAAGTTTGCAACTGCAGTGGGAGTTGAAACATTTCTGTCAGAGGCCATACTCACCAGAGGCAAATCCTTGTCATGCCCAATCCCGGTTAACACTGGAACAGGAAAATTCCTGACCGCCCGAACCAATACTTCATTATTAAACGCCTGAAAAGATTCCAGTGAGCCTCCTCCTCGCATAATTACGAGCACATCAATGTCTTTGGTTTTTAAAGTTTCCACAGCTGAAAGCAAATCCTTCACTGCATCTATTCCCTCCACTTTAGAGTCTACAAACATAATTTCAAATCCGAATTTTCCTAAATTCGTATTGAAATCATGAATGACTGCTCCACTTTTAGATGTGATGACACCGATTCTATGAGGATATTCTGGAAGTTCCCTTTTGTTTTCGATATTAAAAAGCCCTTCCAGTTCAAGTTTCTTTTTTAATTTTTCATAGGCTTGCTGAAGTGCTCCCTCACCTACAAGCTCAATACTCTCCACCTGTAGTGAAAGGCCGCCATTTGGCTTATAAACGCTCGGATAGGCAGTCAGAATAACTTCGAGGCCTTCTTTCAGCTGCACTCCTGAAATAGTGAAATCTCTCTTCCACATAAAGCATTTCATTGTGCTTCCATCTTTGCCATCCTTAATAGAAAAATACAGGTAAGATCTGCCGGGATATTCTTGAATGCCACAAACTTCGCCTAGGATTTTACCTCTCTCTGCTTTTAGAGACGAATTTATCCTGTCTAGATATTGGCTAACCGTTATTACTTCTTTATTAATTTCCATTTCTATTTCTTCTTTTTTTAAGCATCTTGTTTACAAACTCATATATAGCAGGTGCAAATGAAACTAGTATGATAATGATTACAATCGGAGTTATATATTTATCTGCATCTGGAATTACCTGTCCCAAATAATACCCAATCGAGGTAAGGCCTCCAGTCCACAAAAATCCGCCAATTAAAACCATCTTGAAAAACTGCTTATAGTTCATGTCGACAGCACCAGCAAGAGTCGGGTTGAAGGATCTTAC
>JADMIO011638383.1_pt1 | contig 27642 bp, 22 predicted proteins | sample 8958161 | NCBI WGS metagenome assembly JADMIO01 (sample SAMN16585339, study PRJNA669376) | soil metagenome | isolation source: Crop rotation soil | place: USA: Cullars Rotation, Alabama | collected 2011
CGCGACAACTTGTCCACGTGGAATTCTAAGCTTAGGATCCCAATGTGCTGGAAAGAGAATCCATCTCCGGGATCCGCGGGCAGATCGTCGTGAAGATCTACGGCGAGGACATGCAGCTGATGCAGGACCGCCTGGAGGAGGTGAAGCACATCCTCACGAACATCAAGGGGTCGCGCGACATCGAGGTCTATCGAGCGGGCAAAGCGCAACACATCGTCGCCGACATCGATCGCGACGCCACGGCGCGCGTCGGTATCGAGGTCCGCGACGTGGAGGACGCCATCGAGAGCGCCTACGGCGGAAAGCTCGCGACGAGCATGTGGGAAGGCGAGCGCAAGGTGGGCGTCCGGGTGAAGCTTCCGAGCCCGGCAGCCGGCGACACCTTCGCCCTGGCGCGACTGGACGTCCCCGCGGGCGGCGCACGCATGCCGCTCTCGTCGTTCGCCAAGGTTCACGTCGACGCGGGGCGGACGCAGATCAACCGCGAACAGGGCGGGCGCTTCCTCGCGCTGAAGTGCAACATCGAAGGCCGCGACATGGGCTCGTTCGTCCAGGAGGCGCAGAGTCGCGTCAAGACGCAGGTGAAGCTGCCCGAGGGCTACTACATGACCTGGGGCGGCGAATTCGAGAACCAGCGCCGCGCCATGCATCGCCTGGCGATCATCGTCCCGATTTCGGTCTTCGTGATCTTCCTGCTCCTCTACTTCACGTTCGGGGCGGCGCTCCCCGCGGTGGTCGTACTGCTGGACGTCCCGTTCGCGACCGTGGGCGGGGTCTTCGCCCTTTACCTCACGCACACCGTGCTCAGCGTGTCCGCCGCAGTCGGCTTCATCACGCTGTTCGGCGTGGCGACGATGGACGGCGTTCTGCTCATCACTTACATCCGCCAGGCGCGGGACAAGCACGGCGGCGAAGCGAAGGACGCGATCCTCGAAGCCGTATCACAGAGGCTCCGCCCGGTCTTGATGACCGCGATGCTCGCGTCGCTCGGCCTCTTGCCGGCCGCAATGTCGCACGCGATCGGCTCCGATACACAGCGGCCATTCGCCATCGTGATCATCGGTGGGCTCGTCTCGTCGACCCTTCTCACCATGTTGCTCTTGCCGACGCTCTACGAGCTCTTCGACATGTGGTTCGGCTCGGGACGCCGCAAGCGCCGCGGCGAGCCGGAAAATCCGCCCCCACCCCCGCGCTCACGGAGATCGTTACCGCCCGAAGAACCGCTGCCCCATTCCGGAAGGACGATCCCGTGACCCCGAGACTCGTCTTCACCCTGGCGGCTTCGACCGCGTTGCTCGCGCTGGATGCCGGCGCGGCTCCGCAAGCCGCGTACCCCGCGGCAACGGCGCCGGCGACGCCGCCTGCCGCCCCGGTAACGCCTGCACCCGAGCCACCCCCGCCACCCGAAGCCGCGCTCACGATGGACCAGGCCGTCGCCATCGCGCTGCAGCGCAACCGCGACGTGATCGCGGCCAAGCTGCAGATTCGCGAAGCGGAGCTCGATCGCATCGAGGCCGGCCTCTACTGGAACCCGCAGCTCTCCTACTCGATGAGCAACATCGTGGTGGGCAAGGGAAACTACGGCAGCGAACCGGGCGCCTTCTCGCAGCTGGTGCACAGCGTCGGCGTCAGCGAGGTCATCGATGTCTGGGCGAAGCGCAGCGCGCGCATGCACGCCGCGGATCTCGGCATCGAACAGCGGCGCCTGGCGGTACAGGACGCGCTCCGCGACATCGTGTACGACGTGCGCTCGGCGTTCGCCGATGTGGCGCGCGAGCAGTCGGAGCGCGACTTGACGCGCGAGACGCGCGACCGCTACGCCGATACCGTGCGGCTGTCGCGCTCGCGCTTCTCGGCGGGCGAGATCTCCGAGGCCGAGCTCTCGAAGATCGAGCTCGAGGGCCTCAAGTACGCGAACGCCGTCATCGACGCCGAGCAAGAGTACGACCTCGCCCGCCAGAACCTCGCCGCGCTGCTCGGGATCGGAACGGAGCTGCCGTTCTACGTGTCGTTCCCCGTGCCGCGCGACACCAGCGTTTCCGTGCCGGCCCTCGTCAACGAGGCGCTCGCCCACCGTCCGGATCTCCTGGCCTCGAAGGCGGATCAGCGCCTAGCAGGAGCGTCATTGACCGAGGCGAAGCGCGAAGCGTTCCCGGACATCTCGCTCGGCGTCGGCTACACGCACAGCGGTTTCCAGATATCCGGCGACAATCCGAACACGGTGTCGTTGAACGTCTCGGCTCCGCTTCCGCTCTTCGATCGCAATCAGGCCGGAATCGGTCGCGCGGAGCTGGCGCGGAAGCGCGCCGAAAACGAGTCGGCGCGGCTCGAGCTCGTGATCCGGCGGGATGTCACCGAGGCCGTGCGGAAGGTGACGCGCGCGCAGGCCTTGCTGGGCGTCTACGAAGGCGGCGGCATGCTGAAGCGATCGGAGCAAGCGCTGACCGTCGCGGAGAAGTCGTACAAGGCCGGTGCGATCTCGCTCCTCGAGCTCCTGGAAGCGCGCAGAACCTACATCGATACCCAGGCCAGCTATCTGCGTGCCCAGCACGACCTACGTCAATCCACAGTCGACCTCACTCACGCGGTCGGGGAAAGTCCGAAATGAAGAGTCTAGCAGGGGCAAAGCCCCGCCCGAGAAGACATATGGGTCCTGGAAGAAAAGATCACGATTTCTCAAGCCGCCTACTCGCGGCAAGTATCGTTCTCCTCGTCTCTGCTTGCAGCGAAGGCCCGACTCCTCTCATCGGAGAGGCCACTGCGGCGTCGCGAGACTCCATTCAGCTCGCGCCGCAGGATCCGAAGCTCCCCTTCCTGAAGGTCGAGACGGTCGCCGAGAGCGACTCGGGGCCGCTCTTGAATCTCACCGGTCGGATCGCGTTCGACGAAGATCACACGCAGCGTGTTTCTTCCCCCATCGACGGGCGCGCGACGAAGCTGTTCGTGAAGCCGGGCGACGTGGTGAAGGCCGGAACGCAGCTCATCTTGTTGACGTCGCCGGACGTGGGGCAGCTGCAATCCGACGCGCAGAAGGCCGCTCAGGATCTTTCGGTTGCGCAGAAGGCGATCGACCGCGCCCACAAGCTCCAGGCCGACGGCGCGGTTTCGGAGAAGGAGGTCGCGCAGGCCGACGCTGATTTCCGCAAGGCGAAGGCAACGTACGCCGCGAGCGGTTCACAGCTCTCGGCGCTCGGCATTTCCCCGACCGATCCTGCCGTGACGGTGGCGCTGCGCTCGCAGATCGCCGGCAAGGTCGTGGACCGCGGCGCGCTGGTCGGTCAAGAGATCCGCGCCGACGCAACGACCCCGCTGGTGACGATCAGCGACCTGAAGAACGTCTGGGTGTTTGCCGACGTATACGAGCAGGACTTGAACCTCGTCCGCGAGGGAGGCTCCGTCTCGGTCACCGTCCCCGCCTACCCCGATGAAAAGTTCCCGGGCGTCGTTTCGCACGTCGGCGACGTCGTCGACCCGATGAGCCACACCGTGAAGCTGCGTTGCAACGTCTCCAATCCCGACGAGCGCCTCAAGCCCGACATGTTCGCGCGCGTGGAGCTGTCCCACGCAAGCGGCGCCAAATCCATCGCGATTCCCGCGAAAGCCGTGCTCTCGGACAGCGAACACTCGCGTGTCATCGTGGACACCGGAAATGGCGTCTTCAAAGCGCGCATCGTGTCAGTCGGTCCCGAGATGGACGGCATGGTCCGCGTGCTCGGCGGCATCAAGCCGGGAGAGCGCATCGTGACGGAGGGCGCGCTTTTCCTAAAAAACGAGATGGAGAATCAATAGGTTCTTGCTCGCCCACTACGCTTTCTGACTTGGCACATTCGAACAGAAGTTTTGCCTTGTTGGTCTTTCGGGGTCCCAGCCCCGAAAGACGGCGACCTGAAGCCGTATCGTGAAAAACGGAAACGGCGACCTGATGCCGTGACGCTCGCGGCGCAGGTGACCGCGTACGCCGTCAGTCGCTCGAGTGTCCGCTTCTGGGGGTGTGGGGGATGGGAGGCAGCCCCCACTCGAACAGTGACGCACTGTCCCTCGAGCGAGGAGCGCAGCCGGAGGCGAGCACCGCAGCGAGGGTTCAGCTCCGAACCACGACGAAGAACAACAAAACCCACGCCGAGCATCGCCGTCACGTCGCACCTGTCCGTCAATCGGTGAGTGCCGATGTCACCGCCGCACGAGCCGGCTCGCTCCAAAGAGCGGCTGAGCCATGCCTTCACGCAGGACGTCCTTCGTCCCTTCCGGGCCGGTGATCGTGAGCTGTGCGAACCCGTGCTCCGCGCGAATCTCCAGCACGAAGTCCAGGAACGGACAGCAGCGGCGCTCGAGCACCACCCACTCCGCGACGGCGGAGAGCACAGCCGACTCCATCGCGAAGCGAAGGGCGAAGCCCCGGTCGAGCTCGTCGACCTGCCCCATCGCGCCTTGCACCTGGGCCCGCAGCACGTCGTAGCGCTGCCGCTCCATCGGCGTGAACGCGCTCGGATTACAGACCACCGCACTGGGCATGCGTCGCTCCTATTCCCGCCCGCCGGCGGACGTCAGCTCGATCTGCGGGTGGCGCACGCCGGTGACGCGCGCCGCGAGGGCGTCGAGGCGCGACCGCTCGGTCGGTGATAGCTCCATCGTGGCGGCGGCGACGTTGTCTTCCAGGTATCGCGCGCGACGCGTACCCGGAATCGGCACCACCGAGATGCCCCACACTGCGGCGCGAGCATGCACCCACGCGAGCGCGATCTGCGCGGCGCTCACTCCGCGCGCTGCGGCGACCGCCTCTACCTCTCGAACGACCGCGCGGTTGTGCTCGATGACCTCGGGTTGAAGGCGCGGTTGCGCGCGCCGGAAATCTCCCGGTTCGAGCTGGTCGAGCGGAGGCAATCGCCCGGTGAGAAAGCCGCGCCCGAGCGGCGAATAGGAGACGAACCCGACGCCGAGCTCACGGCAGGCGGGGACGACGCTCTGCTCGACGTCGCGACTCCATAAAGACCACTCCGACTGCACCGCCGCGATGGGATGAATGGCGTGGGCACGGCGCAGCTCGCTCGCCGTCACTTCCGACAACCCCAGGTGACGGACTTTGCCTGCGCGCACCAGGTCGGCCATGGCCCCCACCGTCTCTTCTATCGGTACGGTGACGTCGATGCGGTGCATGTAATAGAGATCGATGACGTCGGTGCCGAGGCGCTCGAGGCTCCGGTCGCAGGCGGCGTGGACGTATTCGGGATCGCCGCGCACGCTCTTGGCGGTGGTGTCGCCGGGGTTACCCACGATGCCGAACTTGGTCGCCAGCGTCATGTCGGCTCGGCGTTCACGCAGCAAGCGTGACAGGAGTCGTTCGTTGGCTCCCTGTCCGTAGAAATCCGCCGTGTCCCAGAACGAGACGCCGAGATCGAGCGCGCGCCGGAGCACGGCGAGCGATTCGTCATCGTTCGACGTGCCGTAGGCGTGGCTCATCCCCATGCACCCGAGGCCCTGCGCCGAGACGAGAAGCCCGGAGCTCCCCAGGGGCACCTTGGCGAGCGTCGTCATGACCTCGACCTAGTACCCCTGGGGTCTCGCGTCGACCCCTACTGGACTACGACCAGCGCTGGACCGCTGCCGCTTTCTTTCGACTGCATGAGCACGCGCGCACTCGTCGCCGATGGATCATGCAGCGCGAAGCTGACGACGGCCTGACCTGCGGCCTTCTGCGCGGCAACGTAGGTCGTCACGTCGAGGTCGTAGGCGACGTACGAGTCGGTGGTGACGCTCACGCTCGCGAGCGGTGAGCTTCCGCGCGCCGGCTTGTTGTTCCAGGTGATCGACGATTCGCTCCAGCTGGTGTCGGCGACCGGGTACGCGGCCATGGTGAGCGGACCTTCGCTCGTCGAAGTCAGCGCTGCCTTGACGCGCAACTTGGCCGACGTCACCGACGCTACGGCGCTGACGTCGAACTTGACGTACGTGTCGTCGTTGTACCACGCCGTCGCGTTCGTCGCCGAGAACAGGTTCGCGGCGCCACCGAAGTTCGACCCGGGATCGCTGAGCTGCACGTACGAGTCGCCGAGCACCGAGAGCGTCGTCGTCGTTCCATTGCCGCTCGGCGGAGGCGGAGGCGCAGGTGACGGCGGAGGTGCACTCGGCGCCGGCGCCGTCGACGTCGTGGTCGGCGGTGGTGGCGGCGACGAAGACACCCCGGAAGCCAGCTCGTACGCGCCGACGTCGATCGCCGACGCGATGCTGCGCGCAACCGGCGTCGCGAGCACGGTGTGCAACGGCGGCTCGTACGCAGGCGTGACCAGCGGATTCGGGAACGGGTGACCCGACGGGCTCGACGGCGCCGACACGCCGGCGTTCACCAGCGCACAGGCGCTCGTGAGGTGGACGTTCTTGCCGGCCACGTCGGCGAACCCCGGCGACGAACCCGTGATCGTGCCGGACCAGGTGCTCGGAATCGACGCGGAGCCGCTGGTGACCCAGTTCTTCGTTCCGCCGATGACGCGTCCCGCCGACGTCCACGTTGCGTCGGCATCGGTGTAAGCCGTCACCGGCCCGCCCCCGAGACGGAACAGCACGTTGTCGTGCATCTCGATGCTCTCTATGCCGTCGAACAGCTGGAACGCCGCGCTCGTCGTCGCATTGCCCACGACGATGGTGTTGCTCACGAAGCGATACCGGCCCCAGGTCTGTCCCGTGCCGTCGCCGCCGGCGCGAATGGCCGGGTGCGAGCGATCCGTGTATCCCTGATAGAGCACGTTGCCGACGACGTCGGAGTCCTCGCGCGCGAGCGACTCGTCCTGTCCGTCGGGACCGATGAGCTCGAGCTCGCGATAGTACGCACCCTCGATCCAGTTGTAATAGATCTCGTTGCGCTCGGCTCGGCTCTTCACGTTGTTACCGCCGAGCCCGTCGTGCACGTAGCAATTCTGCATACGAAAGACGGAGCCCGGATACGCCGTCTCGTCCGTGGCCATGTAAATCTGATGATGCGTGTCGCCCGAACCGCAGTGATGCACCTCGGACGAGTCGAGCAGCAGCGATCCAGAGTCGCTGTCGGCGCCGAGCAAGCCGTGGGTGGGGCAATGGTGGATCACGGTGCCGCGGATGGTGATGTCGTCGGCGTGGTGGAACACGCAGCGAGTAGATCCGGCGGTGACGTCGAAGTTCTCGAAGACGTAGTGATTGGCGGCGAACTCCACCGTGTTGGTGCCACCAGAGAGCACGGGACGCGCACCGTTCACCGCCACACCCCTGATGGTGATCTTCGCCGACGCGGTGCCGGCGCGCGTGAAGCGCAGATTGCCGGCGTACGTCGCGCCGCCCTGCACCTCGACGACGTCGCCGGGATTGAGCAGCGACGCGACCGCCTGCAGGTTCGCGTATTGCTTGCCCGGACCGACCTGATACGTCGTCAGCGCTTCCGTGGCGCTGCCATAGCGAGCATCGTCCTGTGACGCAGCGCTGCACGAAGCCGCGAGCGCGCACGCGGAGACGCCGGCGAGGCGAGCCCAGGGGCGTGGAGAGGTGAATCGTGTGGTGCTTCGGATGGACGTGTCCTGTCTCATTCGCTGGCCTCCATGCCGGACCCGCAGCCGGCGCGGTTTTCGGGCGGACGTGCGCTACGGAGCTGCGCGTGTGTCGCGCGCCGCAGTGCGTTCTCTCCGTCGGCACCATGTCGCCAATGGCGACGGGCGACTCCGGAGAATTGATGGACGGCTACTTATCGCATCCGATAAGCGAATGCGCGGCCGAATTTCGCGGCTTTCACCGCAGCGGATCCTTGCACGGAGTCGTGCACCGCATCTTACGGTGCTTAAGAATTCTTTTCCCCGCCGCGCCCCAGTCGGAGCGACGCTTCACACTTTCTTCGCGTGGATGCTCAGCTTGATCAAGACTTCGTCTTTGATCAGATCGTCGGGCATGCCCGGGTAGACGATCCCGAAGTCCTTGCGGTTGATCGCGAACTCGGCCTCGGCGTTCGCCGTATCGGGCGAGATCTGCACCTTCGCCGGGAAGCTGATCGACTTCATCACCCCGTGCAGCGAAAGGTTGCCGGTGATGGTGTGCGTCGCCCCATTTTCGCCGCCGGGCTTCACCGAGACCGAGACGAAGGTCGCCTTCGGAAACTTCGCGGCGTCGAAGAAGTCCGGCGTTTTCAGGTGATTGGTGAGCTTCGGTTCGTCCACGGTGAGCGACGCGATGTCGATCTCCGCGATGATTGCCGAATTCTCCGGCTTGCCGTCGGGCGACTGGATCTTCCCGGAGAACGTCTTGAACGAGCCGTCGTGCTTGCGGGTCACCTTCGCTCCGACGAACTCGATCTTCGAGCCGTCCTGCGAAAACTGATAGACGGTGCCGCCCGTGGCGGTGGTGCCCGGCGACGGCGCCGATACCGCCTCGGCCACCGTGGCCTTGGATTTGTCCTTCGACGGATCGGTGTTGCAGGCGACGACCGCCGCGCCCTGTGCCAGCGACAGCGTAAATACGAAAGAAACGAGCGATGTCCGCAGCATGCCTGGCAGTATGCAGACGGGCTGCGGTGAACTCCAGCGGTCGCGGTAAAGTAGAGGGCTATGTCCTATTACGACGACGAGGCGCCTCCCCGCCGCAGTCGCGGGTGGCTCAAGGCCATTCTTGCGACGTTCGTGCTGTTGCTCGGAGCAGCGACGTGGCTGTCATGGAAGCTCTACAAGGTCGCCGATCAGGACCTGGTGGCCGCGCGAGTGAAGCTCACGGCCGCCGAGTCGAACGGCAGCGTTCTGAAAAAGAAGCTCGCGACGGCCGAAGCGGATCGGGATCGTCTGGTGCAGACGAACAGTGACCTGGGGGATGCGAAGACGCGCCTGGTGGCGGCCGAGTCGAGGCTGGGCGAGCTCGAAGCGGAACACGCGGAATACGGAACGCGCATGGCCGAATTCAAGGAGATGAGCGAGAAGTTCAAGAGCCTGATCGACGCCGGAACGCTCCAGATCACTTTTCGTCGTGGCCGCGCCATCGTGACGTTGCCGGCCAGCGTCCTCTTCGACTCCGGCAGCGCGGAGCTGTCCGAGACCGGCGCGAAGACCGTCGCCGAGGTCACGAAGGTGCTCCGCAGTGTTCCGAAGCGCCGATACGTCGTCGCCGGCCATACCGACAACGTGCCCGCCGTGAAGGACTACAAGAGCAACTGGGCCTTATCGACCGCGCGCGCCGTCACCGTGCTCGAAGCGATGGTACGCGCCGGCCTGCCGCCGTCGGAGCTGTCCGCGGCCGGATACGCCGAGTTCGATCCGGTCGCATCGAACGGAAGCGCTCAGGGCAAGCAAAGGAATCGCCGGATAGAGGTCATTCTGGAGCCGTTTCTGTCGGCACCGCCGAACCAATAGCGGAACGAACCGAGAGAGCGGTCCATTCAGTCCGGCCATTGTTCGGTTCAATTGCCGACGCCTTCGCAATCGCTTTCAGAAGCGGCTCAGAGAGCGAGCTTCATGATGCTGCCGTTGGCGGTACTGTCATCCCCGGTGTTGGACCAGTAGAGCGCGTTCTTGGTGACGACGATCTTGTAGGGGTTGTCGACTGAACCGAGTGACTGCGCGGTGCCGCCTGTCTTCTTGACGCGGTAGATCTTCGAGGTGTCCGCAAAATAGACGTAAGTCTCGTCGACCGCCGGCGGACAATCGGCGAATACGGTCATCGCCGGCGTCACTGCTTGCACCGATCCGGTGAAGGCCTTCGCGGTTCGCGAAATCCCGGAGCTGGCCGGCGAGAAATACAGATACGTGTCGTCCACGGCGATCGACTTGATCCCGCCGATACCGAGCTGGGTCGGCGTTCCCGAACCATCGATGGCCGTTCGATAGATGTCGAAGTACGCGGAGAAGACGTACGTCGAATCGATGGCGATGCCGTAACCGCCGGCCTGCAGCTCCGGGAGCAACACCGTGCCGCCGGTGCCGGATTTCGCCTTCTTGTAGGTGCCCGCCAGACCGCCGTCGACCCAGTAAACGTTGCTGGCGTCGATCGCCATTCGTGTCGGCACGTTCAGCGGCTGGTTCTTGTCATCGGCTATCGCGAAGTCTTGCCCGAAATCCGAGCCGGAGACGACGCGACGAATCGTCGAGCTCGACCAGTACACGTAGTGACCGTCCGAAACGACGTCCACGGAGTGGTTCTCCACTGATTGCAGAGGCGTCGCGCCGCTGCCGTCCAGCCCGCTCCGGACTACCCTCGCGCCGGAACCGCCGCTGTCCGCCCAATGCACGTACGTGTCGTCCACCGCAAAGCCGAGTGGCTGATGCAGCGAGGACGCGATCGCGAATGGCGCGCACTGCTTCGCCGAGCACGCTCCTCCGAGACAGCTGTGCCCGCATGCGCCGCAATTGGCGACGTCGCTCGTCAGGTTCGCCTCGCACCCATCGCCGCTGACGTGATTGCAATCTGCGAATCCCTGCGGACACGTCGGGGCGCCACCGGCACCACCGAGCCCACCGCCGCCGCTCAACCCACCGCTACCGGCGCCGCCACTCAGCCCGCCGCTGCCGCCGACTCCAGCGCTGCCGCCGGCACCCGCCGTGCCGCTCGCACCTGCCGCACCTCCAGCGCTCCCGGCAGCACCACCGTCGCCCGAGGACGAGCCCCCGGACGACGCGGTGCCGCCGGCAGATGCACCGCCGGACGACGCGCCGCTCCCGCCGGCAGACGCGCCGCCGGAGGATGCGACGCTCCCGGAGGAGGATGCGCCGTTTCCACCGGACGATACGCCGCCGCTTCCGGCGGTATCGCCTCCCGACGCGAGGCCCGCTTCCGAATCTCGCGCGCCGGCGTCGCGTTGCGCGCACCCGTTCGCCGTCGTGCAATCGCTGAACGAACCGCGGCAGCCACCGACGCCGAGCAACGACGCGGCGGCGACGACGAGACGGCAAACCTCCACGGGGCGCCCTCCGCCCGCAACGAACTCTTTAAGGTTCTTCACTTTTCCTTCGAACCGTTCCCCTGACCCACCTCGTCCTTCACCCCCCGGGGCCTAGCATAGCGCGCGGGTGACGCACCATGGCGTTCATCGAACGAAGGGCCGAGGCCCTGCTCCCGGCGCAGATACTGGCGAGCCTCGCCGTCGGCACGACGGCTCACATTTTCGACCACCTCACTGGTCATATGCGCCACGGGTTTACACGGTTCGCATGAACGCTTCGAGTCGCGTCAGGTGACGCCGTCCCGGCGCGATCTCGGCAGGATCCATCCGGGATCGAACGTCGGCGAAGTTTTCTCGCCTCGCCCGATCCACCGCCCGCGGTGCCTGTCGATCTTCGCTGCGGGTACGACTCAACGTCGGTTGGACACTGCGATCGGAACGGACGTGCAGCAGGGCGAGCTCGAAAGGCCTCGAACGCCTCAGGCGATGTTCCATCGCGTCGCGCCTTACTACGATACGGTAAACTCGATCCTGAGTCTCGGTCTCGACCGGCGCTGGCGGCGTGAAACCGCGAGAGCGCTGGATCTGTCCCCGGGCGCTCACGTTCTCGACGTGGCGACGGGCACCGGGGCCCTCGCGGCGGAGATCCATCGCACCACCGGCGGCACGGTGTCGATCACCGGCTGTGACGTGAACGACAGCATGCTCGCCGTCGCGCAGAAGCGCACCGCGGCACGCGACACGTCCATGGCATTCGTGAAGTGCGACGCGACGGAGCTACCGTTCCCGGACGCGAGCTTCGATGCGATCACGATCGCCTTCGCCATCGACGACATGCCGGATCGCGATCGCTGCGCTGGCGAGATGTGGCGCGTGCTGCGCGACGGCGGACAGCTGGCGCTGCTCGAGCTGGGCCAGCCCGAAGCTCCGCTCCTCCGAGCGCTCTACCGGCTTTACCTGAAGCTGTTCCGGCTCCTTCGACATGCCCGGCTCGACGGCTACGGCCATCTCGAACGGGAGATCGTCACGTATCGCGGGGCGCAAGCCGTGGAGCGGCTGCTCACGTCGGCCGGCTTCGGAGCTTACCGGCAACGCAGCCTGACCGGCGGCGTCGCTCGCCTGCACCTCGCGCGGAAGGCCGTCGCCTCTTCGCCGGAGAACGCCGCATGACCGCCGTCCAGGTCGAATCGCGAGACGGCGACACGACACCCAACGCCGCCCCGCGCTTCACGCTGCGCGACGTCGTCCACCAGACATGGCTCGTCGTCAAAGGCGCGTATCACTTCGTCCGACATGCCGAGTCCCGTGAAACGTTCACGGCGCTCTCGGAAGCTCTGGTGCGCTTTCGCGCCAACCGAGACGCGGTCGCGTTCATGTTGAGCGATCCGCGTGTCGCCGCGCTCTGCAAGGAGCGCTACGTCGGAAGCTCCTATGACCCTGCGGAGCTCATCAAGTATCCGCCCGGCTCCCTAGGACACGAGCTCGCCGCTGCGGTGATCGAGCAGGGCTACGATCCCGAGTTTCACAAGGACTACTACGGCAGCGAACCGCCGAAGTTCGCGACGGACGAGGAGTACCTGCGTTTCAGGGTGCGGCAGACGCACGACATCGTGCACGTCCTCACCGGATTCGGCATGACCGAGTTCCCAGGGGAGCTCGGCATGCAGGCCTTCCATGCCGCGCAAACGCGACGACCGTTCAGCATCGCCCTCGTCGGGTTCGGCTTTCTGAGGATCATCCTGAAGCCTGCCGACGTGCCGCGCACGCTTCATCAGATCGCGAAGGGGCTGGCCATGGGTCACGCTGCGCGCACTCTCGTCGGAGAGCGCTTCGAGGACGACTGGTCGAAGTCGGTGGAACAGTGGCGGACCGAGCTCGGCTTGATCCCGGAGAGCCGCTTCGACTTTTCGCGACCGGACGTAGCGCGGCCGGCGAAGGACGCTCCCCGAGCTCGCAACGATGCGAGGCGTCCATGAATCGTTCGAGCGGGGCGCGGGGCCCCGAACCCGACCGCGTTCGTACCGAACCGGTGTCGCAGGTCCGCGCGACGGAGCGCGACGCCTTCCTGGCGCTCGCACCCGAGGCGATGGCGGACTCTGCGCGCCGGGGTGTCCTGACATCGGCGAGCCTCGCCGATCGCGTCCGCCTGATCATCACCCTGGGCCGGCCGCGCACGTGCGTACCGGGGTTGCTCGCTTACGCTCTCGGCCTGAGCTACACCGGCGCCGCACCCTCGTTTCGCGTCGCACTCGGCGCGATGCTCGCGTTCGCGATCGGCTTCCTCGCCAACCTGCACAACACCGCGACGGATCTGTCCGAGGACAGCCACAATCTGCCGGGGAGGGTCTTCCTCGTCGCACGCGTCGGATACGCGGCGCTCCTGCGTATCTGCGGCGTGCTCGGGGCGTTGATGCTCGCCGGGGCCATCGCGCTCGGGCCGCACTTCGCGGTCTTCATGGCAATAGCGGTGGTCGGATTGCATCAATATTCCGCGCCCCCCGTTCGCAGCAAGGGCCGTCCATTCCTCGGGCTGTGGGTGTTCGCTCAGGCAGTCGTGTTTCCCTTCTTGTTCGGGTGGACCACTGCGCCCGGGAACATGTTGTCGACACTGCTGCGCGCCGTGTTCGCCCCGCTTCTCGGCGATGCGCCATCGCCGGATGCCGCCCTCCGCAGCTACCGCTACCTCGCAATGTGGTTCTTTCTGACGCTCTGGTTCATGGCCAAGGGCACGGTGAAGAACGTGCCCGACTTCGAGGGAGACCACGCAGCAGGTGTGCGTACTTCGGCGACGGTGTTCGGCACCCGCCGGGCCGCCGCACTCGCCGCAGTGAGCGCGACCGTCGTCGCCTACGCGCTGCTTCCGGTGCTCGTGGCGCTCGGTCTCGAAGCGCCGCGAGTCGCCTTCGCGAGCGCATGGCTCGTGCCCGCGGGGTACAACTGTTCACGATTGGTGCAAGCGGATCGCGAACGGGCGAACGGCGTCCTGAAGACCGACATGCTCATCTCGAGCGGGTTCATCGCGACGCTGCTGCTGCTCGTCGCCCCTGCCTGGCTCAGCGTTGCATTCGTTCTCGCCGGTGCAATCGCGCTGCTGGCGAGCGACGTGCTCGGCCTGGACTCGCGACGAGCAAACGACGTTCGGCAATCCCGGCCCTCGGCGGGAGCAATCGTCGGCGCGGACGGCATCGTGAACATGGATCTCCGAGCGAACGCGTCGATCCCGTTTCCCGCCGCGACCGTCTTCGCGGCGTTCCGCGACGACGTCGGGGCGCTCGGGAAATATCTGCCGCACGTCCGCAGCATAGAGGTCCTGTCGCGCGTCGAGCGAGGCGACCTCGTGGAGACGGCGGTCGAATGGCGCACCGGCGCGAACGTCCCCGCCTTCGTGCGTTGGCTCGTCGGCAAGGACGCCTTCGAGTGGACCGACTACGCGACGTGGGACGCGACCACGCAGTCCGTTGAATGGCGCAGCCACGGCGGCCCGCTTCGCTGCGCAGCACGCGACGCGTTCATCCCCAGGGGAGCGAGCGCGACGGAGCTCGTCCTCTCGGGAACGGTGCGAGTCGACGCCGCGGCGCTGCCTGCCGTACTGGGCCCCCTGCGGCCGGCGATCGCGCGCCGCCTCGCCCGGTACGTGGTCGACGACATGCCCCGCAGCGTGCAGCGCATTGCCGCGGCATTCACCGAGCATCTGCGGCGGCGGTGAATTAGCCGCCCGTCGCAAGTGCGTCCGTCACGAAAGCCGCGCAGCGAGCTCACGAGCGACGGTTCCGAGCAACGTCTTTCCCTGGCTCGGCGGCAGCGACTCGAGCGGGTGCAGCGCCCTGGCGGATTCTGCCCGGGCCAGTGCTCGAACTTCCTCACATGCGCCGGATCGTCGGACCGCCTCGGCCACGCGAAGCGCAGCCTCGACGTCGCCGGCCCGGCTCGCGCTCAGTTCTGCCCGCAAGCACGGATCCCTGGCCAGGGTCCGGATCAGAGGGAGGGTGAGCTTCCCTTCGTTCAGGTCGGCGAGGAGCGACTTTCCTGCCTTGCGCGCGTCGCCACAGTAATCGATGGCGTCGTCGACGAGCTGGAAGGCGAGCCCCATGCGCGCACCGAATTCGCCCACGGCATCCCGCCCCTCGGGCGTCGCGCCTGCACACACGGCTCCGGAGCGAGCTGCCCACTCGAAGAGAGACGCCGTCTTTCCCCGGACGATTTGAAAATACGTGGGCTCGTCGACCTCCAGGGTCGCTCTGCCCGCCAGCTGGAGAATCTCGCCGTCGACGAGCCTGCGGAGCGTCGCAAAGAGCTCCGCAAGGACCTCCGCGGGCGCCGACGATGCCGTGCGCTCGAGCGCTTGCGTCAACAGCATGTCCCCGGCGAGAACGCTCACTGCGTTCCCCCATATCATTCGCGCGCAAGGTTTGCCGCGTCGCTCGGTGCCCTCGTCGATGACGTCGTCGTGGAGCAGCGTCGCCACGTGCACCAGCTCGGACACCACTGCGATGGTGAGCACGCCCGGTGTGATCGAGCCGAAGCATGCCGCCGAGAGAATTGCGGTGAGCGGACGGACGCGCTTGCCGCCGGCCTCGAGCAGATGCGTCGCAGCATTGGTGCCCGGCGCCGCGCCGGAGCGAGCCGCGCGCGCAAGCTCTATCTCGACGGCTTCGATTTCTGCACCGTAGAGCTCACGTATTTGCGAGAGTCGTTCTCTCACGCCATCGGGAGCAGTCACCGCGCGCGACGATTCCAGGCACGCCGAGCAATGTTCGAGCATGAGGAGATTCTTCGCGCCTATTCGCACGCGAGCGCTTCGGTGATGGCGAGACGAGCGGCATTGCTCGCAGGGTAGTAGCTCGCGAGCGCGGAGCCCGCTGCGACGAAGAGCGCAGTCTCGGCGATGCTCCAGATCGAAGGACGGAACGGCAAATACCAGCCGGTCTGGGTCACGTTGATGTACCCGAGCAGCACCTGACCGATGACCAACCCGAGCGCGACGCCACCGACGATACCCATGACGCCGACCAGCCATCCCTCCCAGATCACCATGCGCACCACCTGACGGCGCAGCATGCCGACCGCGCGGAGGATGCCGAGCTCGCGCACCCGATCCAGCACGTTTGCCAGCATCGCATTCACGACACCGAGCACGGAGATCACGATGGCTACCGCCTCCAGCAGGTGCATGACCGCGAACGCCTGGTCGAGCATCGAGATGATCTCGTCGCGGAATTCGTGGTTGGTGAGCACGAAGAGGTCGTATCGCTCGGCGAAGCGCTCGTTGATCGCGCGCCGCGTCGGTTCCGGATCACTGCCCTTCGCCAGGTACAGCTTGTACGTGTCGACGCGCTGGTCTGCGAAGCTCGCGACGTAGGTACCGCGGTCCATCATCAGCATGCCGGTGTCGGTCGTGTAGTCCACTATGACGCCGGCCACGTCGAACCATCGTGCGCCGCTCTTGGTCGTGAGGGCTATGCGACTGCCGCGATGCACGTCGAAACGGCGTGCGAAGTTCTCCGCCACCACGACGGCGCCTCCGAGCATCGCACGGAGCGCGTCGTCCTGCGTCCCTTCGAGCATCATGAGCTTGATGCGTGGTCCGGCCGCTGCGAGATCGGAGGCGACGAGCTTCACCGGGAAGCCGCGATATTCGAGGTCGTCGAGGCGGACGCGCTCGACGGCCTCGACGGCCGGCAGCGTCGCGAGCACGTCGCGCAGATCGTCGCTCATCGGCTGCGCGTCGCCGCCGCCGGCCACGCTCCCGGCACTGGTGATCCATAGATCGGCGGGCAACGTCTGATCGACCCACTCCACGGTGCTCGACTCGAAGCTCCCGACGAAGGCCGCGAACGACGTAGCCATGGCGACGCCGACCATCAGCGCGGATACGGTGGCCGACGTCCGGAAGATGCTCCTCGGCAAATTCTCGAACGCGAGGCGCGCCTCCGTCCCGCTCGACGCGAACATCGCCCGCGAGATCGTGTGCGTCAGCTGGACCAGGCGAGGCGACAGGAGCGCAGCGGCGGCGACGAGCATCACGCACGAGCCGGCGGCGCCGACTGCGACGCCGTGCACCGGTGGCACGCGCAAGAGCAGCGCCGCCGCGACGACGGCTCCCAGCGCGGCTGCGTCTCGAGCGAAGGACGCGCGCTTCGTGGTGACGCTGGCGACGGCAGCGCCCTTGCGCAGCGTTTCCGCGGGACGGAGACGCCCGGCCTGTCGCGCCGGCAGCGCCGCAGCGAGCGTGCTCGCGAGGATGCCGGCGAAGGTAGCCAGGACGACGAGCTCGCGCCCGGCGTCGACCTGCGTCGCAGGAATGGCGACGATCATCTCGCTGACCGATTGGGAGATGCTGACGAGGAGGCCCTTCGCCAGCAACAATCCGAAACCGACGCCGAGCAGCGAGCCGACCACGCCGAAGAGCAGCCCCTCCAGCGTGAACAACAGGAGCAGGTCCCTGCGACTCGCGCCGAGCGCCCGCAGCGTTCCGATCTCGCGGCGCCGCTGCACGACGCCGATCGACACGGTGTTGTATATGAGGAACATCCCGACGACGAGCGCGACGAAGCTCGCCATGGTCAGACCGTTGCGCAGCGACGCGAGCATGTACCCGACGCGCTCGTTGCGGTGCGAGGGACGTTCGACCGTGAAACCTTGGCCGAGCCGCGCACGGATCGCTCCGATTACCGTCGCCAGATCCTTGCCCGGGGTGACCGCCACGTCGACCCGATCCACGTTCTTGCCGCGATCGAACGCGACTTGCATGGCGCCGTAGTCCATGACCGCCACGGCGCCGCCGAACGCGCGCCCCACTCCTTCGTCGCCGAGGAATCCCCAGATGTCGAAGTCGTGTCTCCCCTGCGGCGTCTGCAGGCTGATCCGGTCGTGGAGCTTGTAGCCGAACCTTTCGGCCACCGAGCGGCTCAACACCAGATTGTAGGGTGAATTCATGAACGCGAACGAATCGCGCTGTATCGCCGAGACCTCCGCCGACGAGTAGGTGCGAAAGTAATCGTCGTCCGCGTCGAGGAAATCGACGCCGAGCACGAGCAGCCGCTCGCGCCGTCCACGCGGATCGCGGCTGCTCACGGTCTGTTCGACGACCGCGGCGACCTTGTCGACGCCCGGAACGCCGCGGATGACGTCGACGAGCGAATCGTCGATGCCGCTCGCGCCCGCGCTCACCTGGAGGTCCGCCTTGCCGGCGACGTCGTCGATCGTGTGCGCGACGCTCCGGATGATGGAGCGGTTGACGACCGCCACCGCGACGAGAACCGCGATACCCAGCGCGATCCCGAGCACCGTCAACGACGTGCGCACGCGGTGCTCGCGAAATCGCGGAATGCTGACCATCGTGAACAGACGCCCGATCCGGAACGGCGCGATGAGAAGGGCCGCGGCTCGCAAGGCGGCCAGGACGCCCTCTCCGGCGAAGCGACCGACGGACTGCAAGGCGCGACGTGCGCTCATGATGGCATTCCGGCGGCAGCGTCTCGCGGCAGCTCGCGCTCGACGCGGCCGTCTCTCATGAAGACGACGCGGTCGCCGATCGCCGCCGCACGAGCGTCGTGCGTCACCATGACCACCGTCGCGCCGCGGCTGCGACAGGCACGGGACAGGAGCTCGAGAACGGCGTCTCCAGCCTTGGTGTCGAGATTGCCGGTCGGCTCGTCGGCGAGCACCAGCGCGGGCTCGTTGATCAGCGCCCGCGCGAGCGCGACCCGCTGCGTCTCTCCTCCGGAGAGCTCGGTGATACGATGATCGCGCCGCGCAGAAAGACCGACCTCGTCGAGCAATCGCTCGGCGCGCCGGCGGTCCTCGGCCGTCACCCTGTGCTCGAGCATCACCGGCACGAGGACGTTCTCGAGGGCGTTCAAGGTGGGAAGGAGGTTGAACGACTGGAAGACGAGCCCCACGCGCTTGCGGCGGAACGCCGTCAGCGCGTCGTCGTCGAGCGCCGCGATGTCATTGCCGTCGACGACGATGCGGCCGGAGCTCGGCGTCTCGAGCGCGGCGACGATGTTGAGGAGCGTCGATTTGCCGGAGCCGCTCGGCCCCATGATGCCCACGAACTCGCCCGACCGAACGGTGAGGTCGATCGCCGCGAGGGCATGGACGGCGGTGTGTCCCTCGCCGTAGGTCTTGCTCACGGACGAAAGCTCGATCACGACCCCCGCGAGCTTACTACGCGTTCGCTCTCTCGCGATTGCGGCCGTCAGTCTGCGGCGACGGCGGGCGTCTCGCCGACGAGCGGATCCACGCGCGGCCCGAAATGCCGGAGAATGGCGGTCTCGTGGGCGCTCTTCGACTTCACGTCGAGCCGCACCAACCCGACTTGCGGACAGTAGACGGAGGTCGTGGTGGTGGACGTTTGACTGCGATCGTTCTCTTCGACCCGGATGCAGCCCTCGAAGTGGCCCGCCGGAACGGTGAGCTCGATGTCCTTCGCGGCTACCCGCGCAATGCCGTATCGCCCGTCCCAGGTGTTGTCGAGCGACAGCGGAGCCTTCAGCCAGTAGCCGCCGTCCGCATAACGGACCCCCGCGGGGCTGACGAGCAGCGACTCCCGGCGCCCTCCGAACTCGACCTCGACGTGCTTCCTATCCATGTTCTCGATCTGGATGGTCATCATGCCGGGCCGTCCCGACGACCCCTGCGTCGCATATTCGAAGACCACGCCGTCATGCAGCGGCAGGTACCGATCTACCTCGCTGCGTTCGCCTTGATGAAGGCGGACCGTATCCGGAGGAAGTCCGCCACCCGCTGCGCAAGCGGTCGCGAAGGCGCTCAGCGCCAGCGCAGCATGCATTTTTCGACCCATCCGCACGCACGAAGCATAGCTGCGACCCAAAAGACGGTCGAGGCGCCATCCGGTCGATGGCCGCGCTCTTCGGAAGCCGCCGCCCGGCCGGCGCCGATGACGCATGCTACCGTTCGTCCGCTGCGTCGCTCGGAGGGTGTTCATGCTCGAAAGACTTGGCCTTGCGTTCGTTTTGATAAGTCTCTGCGCGTCATGTGCGAACGACGCACGCAGTGGCGACGGAACGTCGCCTCCCAACACGAAGAAGGACGTGCCCGGGGATGCCGCGACGCCGGACGCGGGCACGAACGTCGTCCTGACCATGGACGGCTTTGCGGTCCCGCCCGGGGGCGAGGCTTACCGCTGCCAGAACTTCGCGAACCCCTTCGGCGGTGAAGCGGTCGACGTCGATCGCTTCGAGGCGCACATGCCCGAGGGCGCGCATCACATGATCGTCTTCTTCGTCGACGGTATCACCGACGGGGCGCTCGAGGAGTGCTCGGGCTCGGAGTTTCATCCGAACGTCTTCGCCTCGCAGACGCCGGACAGCGTGATGGACATGCCCGCGGGGGTGGGCGTCGCCATGCCGCCCACCAGCGGGCTGCGGCTGCAACTCCATTTCATCAACGAGACCGATCACGACGTGACCGCCGGAGTCACGACTCGCTTCCACGTCGCGCCGGCGGGTTCGATCGTCAACCATGCCGGTCAGCTCTTGTTCTCCAACGAGGACATCGACGTGCCGCCTTCGGTCCCGACGAAGGTGACGAAGACGTGTATGATGCCGAAGGACGTCTCGCTGCTCGGCGCGAGCGCGCACGTCCATCGTCACGCGGTGAACTTCCTGGCGACTGCCGCCGATCGCACCATCTACGAAACCAGCGGCTGGTCCGATCTGACGCCGGCGCGCTTCGATCCGCCGATGGCTCTGGCGGAGGGAACTCCCGTCACCTTCACGTGCACCTACGTGAACGACACGACGACCACCCTGATGTTCGGCGAGTCCGCGCTGACGGACGAGATGTGCATCCTCGGGGGCGTCTACTACCCGGTCGACGACACCGCGAATCCGAACATCCTCTGCCTTTGAAGCCTCGGCCGCGGCGGTCGCAAACAGGGTGGATGTTTCCGGTGACCCCGCTCGTGAGCCCAAAGGGTAGCGCGCTCTCTCCTTGTAACGCGCGTTACACGCTGCGCGACGCGAAGGTCCGCTGACCTCCCGTGGCAGTCTTTTGGCTGCGTCCGGTAGACGGCTGCGTGGAACACTTCCCGGACCGTGGCCATCGACGCACCGAATGGATCCGGCCACATGGGTGGTCATACTTGGTCGCCGCGCAGTGCGTGGCGATTGCTGACGGCGAGCTCGACCTTGCTGTGCGCCGTTCCGCTCTTGCTCGGCGCCTGTCAGGGAGCCGAGTCGACGCCCGGGTACGTGCCGAACCCCGGCCTTCTCGGCGTGGCGGGCACCGGCGGCGTCGCCGGTGCGGCGGGAACGCCCGTGAGCGTCACCGGCGGATCGGCGGGAACGCCCGCGGGCACGATGCCCCCCGCGCTCGGGGGCGCCGCCGGACTGCCCCCGGCTGCGCTCGGCGGTGCCGCGGGCGTCGCGGGGGCGTCCGGCGGAGCAGCGGGCAGCGCAGGCGCAGGCGGCACGTCATCCATGGGTGGCGCAGCGGGCGCGGGCGGCATGGCGCACGACCACTGCATGGACGGCGAGCTCCCCGACCCGTCGGACGCGATGCTGACCGGCATGCCCGACGAATGGACGGCGACCACGGGCGAGATCGATCTCGTCGTCCCGAAGCCGGTGCTCGGCTGGATGGGCGCGCGCCTGTGGGAAGTGAGCCACGACGCCTGGCACAACGTGCGGCGTTGCAAAGGCGGCGGCGCTCCGCCGACGAGCACGGCCATCTGCTCGCACAAGGAGCTCATCCCGGCGCATCAGGAATGCAGCGACGCCGAGGACGGCTACGAGTTCCTGGTGACGCACCGGCACATGATCATGCAGCTGAAGCAGGCATTCCCGCAGCACGCCGATCTGTTCGCCGGGTTCCCGCATTTTCCCTTCAACGCAACCGACGTCCCCGAACAGTGGCGCGGCCGCTGGGGCACGGGGTGGTCCGCGCAGATCGTCTCCACCGCACAGACGCTCGAGGCGATCGAGAACAACCTCGCCCAGTTTCCGACCGAAGGCGACCTCGGCAAGTTCATCCAGTGCGGCGGGATGGCGACCGGGGCGAGCAGTATCCACGGCGCTCTGCACTTCAAGTGGGTCGTGAACTCGTCACCGTATTCGCTGGGCAAGCAGACGGTGAACATCGACAACTACATGTTCTGGAAGCTCCACGGCTGGATCGACGAGATCTGGGAGCGGTATCGCGTCGCCAAGGGCCTCGCTCCCGACGAACCGAAGCTGATGGACGCTCTGATGGAGCAGTGCCGCGAGATGCAGGCCCTCGGACAGGCGGTCAAGCCGTCCGCGCCGAACACCGCTCCGCTCCCGGTCGAGCACGGCGTGTTCGTCGACACCGTACGTCCCATCCTCGAACGGGTGTGCAGCGGCTGTCACAGCGAGTCGAGCCCGGAAGCGAACATGTCGCTCGGGGGTCACATCAGCAACGCTGACGTGGTGAAGGGTCTGGTGAACGTCCAGTCGGCGCACGGAGGACAGTTCATGCGCATCGTTCCGGGCGATCCCGACCATAGCTGGCTCTACCTGAAGGTGTCGGGCCAGGCGATGAACGCAGGGTGCATGGGCACCACCTGCAACGCCGAAGTGATGCCGCCCACGGGTCAGGTGACGCTGAGCGCAGCGGATCTGTCCAGCATCAAGCAGTGGATCCAGAGCGGCGCACCAGCGCCCACGCAGTGACGTGCAGGCAGCGAGCATCCCGACGGCGGGTCGAGTCCGCCGTCGGGTAGCCCCGCGACGCCTGCGTTCACGCGACGATTCGTGCCGCGGTCACTTCATGTCGAGGTGGCCGAACAGGCCGTTCGCCTCGTCATCCGGACCGGCGCTGAACCACAGCTGGTGCGAGCTCACGTCGTCGGCGTCCGGCGCGAAGACGAGGGCCCACAATCCGTCGATCGCGAGCGGCTGGGTCTTGCTCGAACCGATGGCGCCCTCGAACTCCGCATGTAGCGCACGACCGCGCCCTTCGAGCTCATAGGCATGGATCATGCCGTCTCCGAAGTTCCCGACCAGGAGACGCCCCGAGACCGCGCCGAAGCCCGAGGGCGCGATCGCGAGCCCCCACGGCGAATTCAGCGCTCCGCGAGAGATGAGGCGCTTCAGGAAATGCCCTTCGGTGTCGAACAGATCGACGAAACCGTGCCCGGCGCCCGCCTGGTCGTCCTCCTTGTCCGGCAGCTTCTGCTGCGCGTAAGTGACGATCAGATTTCCGTCGTGCTCGAGGATGTTGAACGGCGCGTAGTCGCGGGGCAGGAACGGATCGACGAACCGTCCCGCTGGCTTGACGGACATGTAGTTCGTGTCGAACACGTCGATGGCCGCGTTGTGGAAATCAGCGGCAAAGATTTCCATGCCCGCTCTGGCTTTCGCGATCGCGAACCCCTTGTAGATGGAGTCCTGTGCGGACTGATCGACTCGCAACGTCGTCGCGGTGCCGCTCTGCCAGCCCGAGATGGTGCCGTCCTCCGTCGAGATGATGAACTTGTCACCCATGAACTGCGTGGCGTCGCCGTTGAAGAACTGTCCGGTGGGCTTGGACGGCCCCTCTTGCCCCTTCGGCGGCGCGACGGTGACGCTGAGCAGGATGTTGCCCTTCGAGTCGTAGACCTGCGCGAGACCGGTGCCGTTGGCCGACACCCAGGGCCTTCCCGTCGGAGAAAAGGCGATACCCCACGCATTCTGCAGCTGTGGATCCGTCGCCAGCGCCTTCCCCGCGCCTCCGTCGGCCGAGCTATTGGTTACGACGTTGGTCTGCACGAGTACCTCGGCGATGCGCGGGCGTACCGCGCGCAGCGCTTCTTCCGCCGAGGAGCTCGTGGCCTCGCCGTCCATGGGCGCGCCGCTGCTGCACGCAGTGGCGATGCCCGCGAGCACAATTCCCGTCAGAGCTCGCCCGGTCGCCTTGGCCGGTCCGGCCGCGAGCTCACGTTCCCTCTTTCCGATGCGTCTGATCATCATCGCTGTCTCCCCATTTCTTCTCGTGCTCGGCGCTGGGTTCGAAGACGAACTCAGCGCATCATGAAACTCGGGTAGGCAGCACGCGGAGAAAGGGTTACCCCGACTCCGTCGCATCACGAAAAGAGTCACGCAGCGACGATGGGTGAACGATCCTTGAACGTCGTCACGCGGAGTTCACGGACGCGGATCGAACGAATGCTCGGACCGGTCGACGGACCACCCCTTCATCCGCGCGAATCATGGATGTCAATTCCACGCGGTCGTGGGGATGTTCGCCATCACCGCCTGGATCATCATGATCTTCGAATCGACGACCTTGAAGAGCTCGCCTACCACTAGCGCGGACGCTCCCGGCGTGAACGGGAACATCCCCCAGACGAGGCCCATCTCCTCGTCGAAGACGAGATATCGCGCGGTGACGTTGAACATCCAGTGCTGGAGCTGAAAGCTCGAAAGACCGTTGGCGGTCTCCACGCCATTCTCGAAGCGCGCGCACATCGAATCGAAGTGGACGCCGGACGCGTCGGTCTTGCCATCCAGGTAATCTATGTAGTGAGCGACCTCGGCCTCGAGCTGATCGCGCGTCATCCGCTTCCCGGGATCGATTGCCTGAGTGAACACCGCCTGCGGCTTCATGTTCATCGGAGAGAAGAACCCGTTTGCGGCGCCCGCCTGGCGCACGGTCATGCTCTCGATCTCCGTGATCTGATCGCTGACGACTTTCAGGCGCACCTGATAGATGACCGGCGTCGTCCCGTTCTCGTCGATCACGAGCTGGCTTCCGACCTGTCCGGTGAGAGTATCGGCGAAGTCCATTCGCTCTCCGGCGACGAGCTGCGACGCCGTCTTCCAGAGACCGTCGCCAAGCTTCGCGGCGACGCCGTTGTCGGTGTACTTCAACGTCGGGGCAGCCGGCACCTTGTCCGGTGTGCGCGCCGCGAGCGCGTCGAGATAATTCGAGAGCACCTGGAGCAAGCAAGCGCGGTCGCACGAAGCCGAGCCGCCGTCGGGCGACGTCGCGCCGCCGGCTCCGCCGTTCGCGGACGCACCTGCTGCGCCGGGCGCGCCACCGGCACCGGTCGTGACCGTCACTCCACCTCGTCCGGCCGCGCCCCCCGAAGCGACGGTGAATCCGCCTGCACCGGCGGGCACGCCGCCGGTGCTCGGCGACTGCGAAGCGCCGCCGTTCGCGGAGCTCGCGCCACCGGAGGCGCTCGATGCGCCGGCGCCCCCGACGCCGCCAGAGGCGGCGATCGTGCCACCCGCGTTCGCTGCGGTAGCACCCGCGGCTCCCTGAGCATTGCTCGAACCTTCTTCGCTGCAGCCCGCGACGACCCGCGACAGGCTCGTGGTGAGGGCGAACAGCGCGAGCACACTTCGTCTCGTCGTCATCGTCGATAGCAAAGCGTCCCTTCGCCCGACGTGACTATCCCGATACGCAGGAACGACTAGCCAGGGCAGCCGACCGCATGCGTCGCGCTCCACGATGACCGCCGTCGACACTGGACATGACCGCTAGCCGCTCACGTCGCGACTTGCAGGTGCCGAGCATCCGCGGCGGCGAGCGCACGCGCCGCGAAGATCGCGACGATGGCGAGCACGATGACGTGCGCGATCTGCAACCCGAGCTCCGCCCGCGGAGCAAGCTCGATGTGATCCAGGTGCGCGCCGGCGTGAAACGCGATCGCGACGGCCATACCGCGCCGGGCGCGCTCGAACACCCAGGCAACCAGCAACGAGTAGAGCGGTAGTTCGACGACGGCCAGGACGAACGCAATCGCGTCGAAGCCTGCGGCTTGCGGGGTGACGCTGTACATCAAGTGCCACACGCCCCACCCGAGGCCGAGCAGCAGGGACCCTCTGACCAGACCGTAGCGCGCCGCGAGTCGCGGATGGGCGAAGCCGCGCCAGCCGAACTCCTCGCCGAGCGGAAATACCACCAGCGCTGCGAGCTGCTCGGGTGTGGACGGCGGATGGAGCCACGCCGACGGCTGGCCGCCGCACACCGAATACAGCACCGTCGCGACCACGTGGATGGCCATCGGCGTGAGGAGCGACCCGACCACCAGAACGGGGCTGGCCCAGAATCGCTCGAAGAAAACTCCGCGTTTGCCCCAGATGCGCGAGAAAAAGAGAGCGGCAAGGAGTGGCCCGAAGGCGCTGAGCCCGGCTCCGACGAGGGCATACGGAGGCGGCGTGGCGTGCCGCATCCACGCGAGCGCGGTCGGGAATGCGAGCAGCCAGGTGAGCGTCCACGCCAGCAGAAAGAAGCCGAAGGTGCGGTTCTCGCGCGCGGGGTCGGAAGGGGTGACGGCGATTCTGGGATGATATGCGTCCATGCTAGGCGTGGGACACCCGAAGTCGTCCCGAGTTCGTCGCTGGCGCGCCATGACAGCTTTCGGGCGCGCCCTGTCACCGCGGCACCCCTAACCATCCCCATTCGGGTATAGTGGCGGGGTCATTCACGCGGCTTTGAGGAGGCCCTGACCAGCACCATGCTCGTCAAGCGAATCGGCATCGCCATGCTCGCGATTGCGAGCGTCGCCTCGTGCGGCGGTCGAACCGACATCACGCCAGCGTCGGTACGACTCGCTGATTTCCCCACGATGGGAGCCCAGGCATTTTGCGGCAACGCCGGTCACTGCTGCACCGACGCCGGTCGACAGTTCGACCAGGCCGCGTGTCTGCCGAAGGTCGAAGCGGCGCTCGAAGCCGAGTTCGAACCAGTGCCCGGCTCCCCGGCGACTCCGAACACGACCGTTCCCGAAGCGTGCCTCGCCGTCATCGCGACGGCGGCCACGCAATGTCGGAGCTGGTTTGCCTGCGCGGAGATCCTCGAAGCGATCCAGAAGCACGGCGTCGAAGGGCAGCCGTGCTCGGGGACCTGCAGTCGCGTCGCCGGCACCCTCAGCTGCGAAGGGGGCGACGCCACCACCCCCGACGGGAGGTTGCCTTGCTTCGCCAGCGACGGCCTCTTCTGTAGCCCGGCGACCGGCTCGTGTCAGCCACGTGCCGCGCTCGGCCAACCCTGCTCGAGCGATCTCGGTTGCGAAAACGGTCGCTGCGATATGAACAGCATGACCTGCAGCCCGTTTCTCGGCGAGGGCAGCGCCTGCAGTCAGGAGATGCTCGGTTGCGGCGAAGGTTTGATTTGCGCGGCTCAGCCGTCGACGGTGTGCATGTTGTTTGCGCAATCATGCACTTGCACGAGGACCCTACCCGACGGCGCCGCCTGCGGCGACAGCCGGCAATGTGCTTCTTCGCCCTGTAACGACGGGATCTGTCAGGGGGGGTCGCTCAACCCGGCCCAGCTCGAGGTCTGCGCCGGATGATCCCGAGCTCGCGCACCTCGCGCAATCGCCGCTCGAGAAAACGGCGTTCGCTGTCGTTGCCCACCAGCTCGAGCGCACGACGATAGCCGGCTTCCGCCTCTTCGAGTCGATCCAGTCGCCGCAAGAAGTCGGCGCGCGCGGCGTGCAGCAAATGGTAACCGTCGAGCGCGCCCTGATTCGCCAGCTCTTCCACGATGGCGAGCGCGGCCTCGGGGCCTTCGACCATGGCCACGGCGACGGCGCGATTCAGCGCGACGACGGGCGACGGCTGGACCCGTTCGAGCCGTTCGTACAACCGCACTATCTCCGCCCAGTCGGTGTCTTCTTTTCGCCGCGCGCGCGCGTGCACCGCGGCGATCGCCGCCTGGAACGCGAACGGGCCCGGTTCGCCGCGCAACGCCAGGCCGACCAGAGGCAGCGCTTCGGCGATCTGCTCTTCGTTCCATAGTTTCCAGCACAGTGGGATCCGAAGCTTGGAATTCACGTGACTTGAAGTCGCGGC
>JADMIO010930481.1_pt1 | contig 27640 bp, 1 predicted proteins | sample 8958161 | NCBI WGS metagenome assembly JADMIO01 (sample SAMN16585339, study PRJNA669376) | soil metagenome | isolation source: Crop rotation soil | place: USA: Cullars Rotation, Alabama | collected 2011
GCGTGGAGCAAGGTGAGCGGTCCGGGGACCGTCACGTTCGCGAACCCGGCCGCGGCGAGCACGAGCGCGTCGTTCGATCAGGCCGGGCCGTATGTGCTGCGGCTGACCGCGAGCGACACGCTGCTGAGCGCGTTCAGCGAGGTGACGATCACCGTCAACCCGGCGGCGCCGGTGAATCAGGCGCCGGTGGTGGGTGCCGGCGCGAACCAGACGATCACGCTGCCGGCGGGCGCGGCGCTGAGAGGCACTGTCACTGACGACGGCCTACCCGTCGGGGCGGCAGTAACGACCGCGTGGAGCAAGGTGAGCGGTCCGGGGACCGTCACGTTCGCGAACCCGGCCGCGGCGAGCACGAGCGCGTCGTTCGATCAGGCCGGGCCGTATGTGCTGCGGCTGACCGCGAGCGACACGCTGCTGAGCGCGTTCAGCGAGGTGACGATCACCGTCAACCCGGCGGCGCCGGTGAATCAGGCGCCGGTGGTGGGTGCCGGCGCGAACCAGACGATCACGCTGCCGGCGGGTGTCACGTTGAACGGGTCGGTGACCGACGACGGCCTGCCCGCGGGGGCCGCGCTCACGATGGCGTGGAGCAAGGTGAGCGGTCCGGGGACCGTCACGTTCGCCAACCCGGCCGCGGCGAGCACGACGGCGACGTTCGAGCAGCCGGGGACATATGTGCTGCGGCTGACCGCGAGCGACACGCTGCTGAGCGCGTTCAGCGAGCTGACGATCACCGTCGACCCGGCCGCACCGATCAATCAGCCGCCGACTGTCAACGCCGGCGACGACCTGACCACCAAGTACCCGAACGGCGTGACGATCAACGCCTCGGCGGTCGATGACGGCTTGCCTGCCGGTGCCCCTCTGACGCTGACGTGGATTCGCGTCAGCGGTCCGGGTACGGTGACGTTCGGCAACGCCAGCGCCGCGGCCACCGATGCGAACTTCAGCTCGCCGGGTACCTACCTACTCCGCCTGACGGCGAACGACTCCGTGCTGCAGGCGAATGACGAAGTCACCGTCGTCGTACAGGAACCGACGCCGCCGCCCCCGCCCGTCAATCACGCGCCGGTGGCCCGGCCGGGCGGGCCGTATACGGGCGAAGTGAACGCCCCGCTGTCGTTCGATGGCCGGACATCCTCGGATCCGGACGGCGATGTTCTGACCTATCTGTGGGACTTCGGCGACGGCAAGACGGGCACCGGACCCGCGCCCGATCATGTCTACGACCACGACGGCGAATTCGTGGTCACGCTGACCGTCAGCGACGGCCGCGGCGGCGTGCATGCCGCGTCTGCCGGTGCGGCCGTGGCGCCGCCATCCGACAGGTCGCCGCCGATCGTGACGCTGACCGCGCCGCGCGAAGTGCTTCCGGGCGCGAACGTAAAGGTCATCGCCGACGCGATCGACAACGTCGCGGTCACGTCGGTGACCTTCACGGTAGACGGTGCCAGCGCCGCCCCGATCGCGGACCCGCCGTACGAGCGGATGATCGCGGTGCCACCGGTGGTTGCGCCCGGCTCGGCGATTCGGGTGCGCGCCGTGGGCCGGGATGCCGCCGGCAACACTGGCGCCGCCGAAGCGACGCTTCTGATCGGCGCCATTCCCGACACCGAGCCGCCGACGGTCTCGCTCGCGGTCCCGCTCAACACCTCGCCGGGCGCCACGATTCACATCAGTGCAACGGCGCAGGACAACGCCGGCGTCAAGCAGGTCGAGTTCCTCGCCGGCTCCACTCTCATCGCCACCGACGCCAGCGCGCCGTTCGAAGCCGCGTTCGCGGTACCGCAGTCGGCGCCGATCGGTTCGTCGCTGCCGTTCACGGCCAGAGCCGTCGATTACAGCGAGAACAGCGCGACCGCCGAGCGGTCGGTGCTGGTGGTCCAGGCGCCCGACACCACTCCGCCGGCCGTCACGCTGTCCGCCCCCGACACCGTCGTCAGCGGCGGCCGGCTCTCGTTGACGGCGACCGCGGCCGACAATGTCGGCGTCGCGAGCGTCGCTTTCTACGTCGACGGCGTGCGCGTGGCGATCGACACCGAGGCGCCGTATCAGACCGAGTTCGCCCTGCCGGCGGGACTCGCGCCCGGTGCCCTGGTCGCGGTCGAAGCCAGGGCGACGGATTTCACGGCGCTGACTGCAAGCGATTCGCGCACCGTGCACGTCACCGGCGCCGGTCAAGGGCTGATCGTGGGCGAGGTCTACGACGATGGCAGCGGTTTGCCGCTGGCGGGCGCGTCGCTTGCACTGATCGGCACCGATGGACAGGGCGCGCAGTACTCCCAGACGGCGGTGACCGACGCCAGGGGCCGCTACGCGCTCGGCGCGAGCAGCGGTCAGGGGCTGCTGCGGATTTCGAAACCGGCCTGGACCAGCGTCGATCGCGCTGTCGCCATTGCGGCGGGGCGAACGGTCGAGCCGATTGATGCGCGCCTCACGCGGCTTTCAGCAGCGACGGCGGGGATCGCGCCCATCCTGGGCGGCACGCGCGAGCTTGCCGGAGCAGCGTACCGCAGCGTCTGGTCGCGCGAAGCGCGCCTGACCGGTGAAGCGGGCGGCACTGCGACCGCGGCGTCGAACGTCGCGGTGATCGTGACGCCGGGAGCGCTCGGCGCGGAAACGGCCTTTGCCCTGACGCCGGTCAGCCGTCAGGGGCTGCAGGGGCTCACACCGCTCGGATGGTCGCCGGTTGGCGCTGTCGATCTGACGCCCCACGGCGTCTCCTTGTCTACTCCCGCGACGCTGCGCGTCCCCGCCGCACTGGCACTCGCGAATCGCCCAGTGCTCGTGGCCAGCTGGGACGAAGAGGCTGCCGCCTGGCGGGCCGTGGGCGTGCCAGCGCCCGCGGCGGACAGCCTCACCGCGGACATCGTCGCGTCGGGGCAGTATGTCTGGCTGGTTGCCGACCTCGTGCCGATGGTCCCCCCGCAGCCGCAGCCCGGCGCCGTAATCGGCGGGGTGAACGCGTCAGCGGTGCCGGACAACGTGACGGCGGTGGTCGATCCGCAGCCGAAGCTCACGTTCTACAAGCCCGACGTGCACTCCGAGGTCCGTGGCCTGGTCACCACGCCGGTGCCGCTGCCCAGCGGCACGCCGGTGCTGGCCAGGATCAACGAGGCGTATACCAATGCCGGCGCCGAAAGCCATCCGGATCCGTTCACGCTGGATCTCGTTCTCCATCAATCGTCCGCGGACGGCCTCAGCCTCGGCGCTTCGTACATCGTCAGCCCGTCGCTGGCGTTCGATCCGCTGACCTTCGAGCGCGGGGTGATCGGGGTCGAGCTGCGCGCCGGCCAGAGCGACGCGCCCGAGCTGACGGTCGTCGGCGTCGATGGCGCCACGATTGCGGCGCCCACCGGCGAGTCGTTGGCGGTTCCAGCCGGCGCCGTTCCGGATCGCCTGGCCATCTCGATCCAGGCGCTGACGGCCAGCGAGGTCGGGTTCACGTTGCCCGAAGGACTCGAGCTGGTGAGCGCCGTCTCGGTCGAGATCACGGGTGGGATTTTAGGCAGCCCGGCGCGGCTGTCGGTGCCGCGGCCGCCGCAGATTTTCGACGGAACCGGCTTGCTTCTGGCGCGGCTAAGCCTGGTGGGCGGAGCCAGCCGCCTCGTTCTCGTGGCCGTCGGCAACGTCGCTGGCGACCGCATCGTGTCGGCGATCGCCATTCCGGGCGTCGGTCCTGTTCTCGACGGCGTCCGCACCAGCGGCCGTTACGTATTCGTTCGCGCGACGAACCTGATCGGTTTTGCGTCCGGCATTGTCCTCGGCACGACCGGCTCGCCGTTCAACGGCGCGCTGATTACGGCCGGGACACTGCCGGTCGTATCGCTGTCGGGTCCGTCGGGCGCGTATGTCGCAGCCGCACGAACCGGTCACGTTCTGCTCGAGGCGCGTGACGTGCTCAGGTCCGATCGCGGCAGCGGCGAAGGGCAGATCGCGGGCGCCGGTGCGGTCATCGCAGTCGACCTGCGCCTGCTGTCTGATCGTCCGCGCGTGTTGACCATCGCGCCGATTGACGGCGCGCCGAACGTCAGCGTGGCGACGCCGATCGTCATCACCTTCTCGGAGCCGATCGATCCGGCATCGGTCACGGGGGCGAACGCCGGCAACATCTCGCTGGCGATCGCCGGCGGCTCCAGCGTACCCGGCGCGATCAGCGTGTCAGGGACGCAGACCATCGTCACGTTCCGCCCGGCGGCGGCGCTGGCGCCCGATGCGTCGTACACCCTGACGCTGGCTGCAGGCATCGCCGATCTCAGCGGCACCACGCTCGGCACACCGGTCGTGTCGCATTTCGACAGCCTCGATACCAGGCCACCGCCTCCGCCCGCCGCCGGCGCGCTCGCGGCGACGATTCCTGGGGCCAACGGCCTCACGACGGTGACCGGCACGCAAGGAACGGCGGCGCTGCAGGACGAGGTGCGAATCGCGAACGTGACCCGCAAGACGTTCACACCCGTGCTGCTGGACCCGAACGGCGGCTTCAGCGTCGGCGTGCCGGCCAGCCTGCTCGACAAGCTGCAGGTCGAAATCATCGATCGTGCCGGGAACAAGACGATCGTGGCGCTGCCGCGATTCACGCGCGTCAACGCGGACGGCAGTGTGTCGGCTGCCGTGGACGCCAGCGGCGGGCGGGTCGATGGCCCCGGCGGAGTTGCGGTCGATGTGGAGCCGGACACGTTCCTCGAGGGCGCGATCGTCACCATCAAGACGGTGAGCGAAACGGCGTTCCCGATAAAGCTGACCGCGGATCAGCGCAAGTTCTTCAGCTTCAGCGCCGGCTTCTCGCTCGATTTCGGCGGCGCCACACCCAATCACGATGTACACGTCTCGATTCCGGCGTCCAGCGAGGATACGCCGCAGGACCGCTGGGTCGTCGGCGGCATGCAGCAGGTCGGCAGCCAGCAGATTTTCGTCGTCGCCGACACCGCGCGCCTGATCGACGGACGCATCATCACCGAATCGCCGCCCTGTCCGGGCGTTCAGGCCGCCTCGGTCTACGGCTTCCTCAAGGGCCTGAACCCGCTCGGCCTGGTGTTCGGCGTCATCCTGGCCCCCGGCGGATCGGCGGTCGCGCCAATCGTGAGCGTCTCGCAGCCGCTGCTCGGAGCGGGCGGCGGCATGGTGGGCCTGCCGTATTCCGTGCTCGCATCGCCGAGCGAAGCCTCACGGCTTCAGTGCCTGCCGGTGATCACCGGACGCGTGACCGTGACCCCCAACAGCCAGCAGTTGGTGATCGCGGCCGACCAGGTGACGCCGGCGGACCGGGAGATCGTGGTCCGCAACAAGAGCGCGGGCAGTGAATTCCACTATCCGCGCAATGTCGTCGAGTACCGGTTCCGGATCGCCGGAAGCGAAACCGATCGCTATCAGGTGGAGGTCGTGACCGGCGGAGCGCTCAAGCCGGTCCCGTTCGAAGTCAACGGCGCGGCGCCCGGGTTCGTGAACATCCGCGTGGACGTGGACCGCGTGCATGTCTCGGTCAGCGAAGTGGTCATTCACAACCTGACCACACAGCCTCCGGCGGAGACTCGCATTCCGCGGACCAACGCCGAGGCCCGGATCAGCGTCGCCGGCGGCAGCAACGATGTCTTCGAGGTCGTCATCATCAATGCGGATGGCGAGGCGCGCGGCGTGACGCCGACGCCGGGGACGCCTTCGAGCCCAGGAAATCTGGTGATGCGCGCCAGGCCGGCCACCATCGATCCAGGCACGAGGGTGTTCCGGGTCGACTCGGTCGACCAGAGGATTGACTCGAGCGATCCGAATGTCGAGATTCCGGCCAACCTGATCGTCGACGGCGGGTTCGTCCTTCCGTTCGACGGCGACCTGACACACTTCTCCGGGATCGAGGTTCGTTACCCGATCCGGCCGTCGGAATTCGTCACGATACCGATGGTGCGGGCGGTGATGACCAACAGCGTCACCGGCCGCGTCATCCGCACCTTTGATCTGCCGGTGCCGCCAACCGACGAACCGTTCAGCCTGGGCACGATCAGCGGCGATACCGAGCCGCCAATCGTGGTCTCCGGTCCGCCGCGACTCAACAGCTTCGATCCGACGGGGGTGCTGGCTTTCGAGTTCTCCGAAGGGGTTGACAAGCAGAGCGCCAAGGACGGCATGGTGCTGTTGGACGAAAAGGGCGCGCGGGTCAGCGGCACCGTCGTCTTGACCAACAGCCAGCGGACGGTCACGTTCGTCCCGACGGCGCCGTTGACGATGGGCTCCCGCTTCACGCTCAAGCTGGACGGGATCAAGGATGGATCGGGCAACGCGATCGCGCCGCTCACGCTGGCGATCAACACGTCCGCTCCCCGCGAGCTGGGTCCGTTCACGCCCGAGCAGGTCGGCTTCGTGCGGGACGTCGCGCTGCTCAAGAACAAGAGCGACGGGCATCCCTACGTCTTCACCGTTTCCAACGATCCGAACACGCTGATCAGCTTCGACGTCAGCGATCCCTCGCACCCGTCGAGAGCGCTGGGGTTGATCACCGACGGGAAATCCGCCCGCGTGGCGGTGCTGCAGGGCGCGAAGAACGTCGTCCTCGACCGCGAGAGTCCCTGCGGCGGCGGCAAATCGTTCTCCGGAGACCTGGCGTTCCTGGTCCGGACGTTCCAGAAATCCATCAGCGACATCATCGACTCGTATACCAACACCCTGATGATGTTCGACGTCACCAATCCGGCGGCGCCGTGCGAGCTCGGCGTGAAGCTGTTGACACAGGGCGGGTCGCACGAGCCGGTGCCGGCGAACGTCGTGCAAGGCAAGGGCAACGCGCTGGGCGTCACCGCCGTCGCCACGGCGCAGGGGGTCACCTCGTACACGGCCGTCGCGCAAATCGGGTTGATGGCGGCGGAAGTCCGGAAGAACATCGGTCCGTTCTCGTACGACGGCCAGATGCGCGAAACGCTGTACCCCGGCGACTACTTCGACGTCGCCGCGATCGGCAACCATCGTCTCGCGGCACTCGAGTACACGAACCAGACGCTCGATCTCTTCGACCTCAGCCTGTCGCTGCAACAGAGCATCCCGATCCAGATTCCGGGCCGTCGCCTCGCGGTCGCCGAGGCCTTCCCGATCGACTTGAACGGCAACGGCGTGATCGACGACGGCGAGCTGCGCGACCTCGTGTTCGTCGGCGGCGATGGCCTGCGGATCGTCATCGTCGACGTGACCGAATCGGGAACCCCAGGCGTCATCGGCGACATTCCGGTTCCGGCCGGGATCACCGAGATCGCCGTCGACAGTGCGAAGCGCCGGTTGATCGCCGGCGGGGTTCGGCCGACCGCGGGCAACGACTGGGGCCTGTTTCTCATCGATCTATCCGGACTGAAGGGGCAAGTGCGCGTCGATCGAAACGGCGACGGCCTGGACGATCGCGTGGTCTGGCAGTCGAAGCAGGGCCTCTACGCGTCAGGCAGCTATCGCGCCCTGCGGTTCGATGCCGAGCGGCGGCTGGTCTATGTCGGCGCCGCCGCCGGCGCCGGCGGCGCCGGGTTCGACACCTGGTCGCTCGACAGCCTGTGCTGCGATCTTGGCGTCGAGATGGTTTCCGCTCGCCGCCGGGCAGGCAGCAGCGGCCGCGAAGATGACCTGGTCCGGGAAAAGACGGCGCTCAAGCAGGCCCTCAGCGCGGGACTGACCGCCGCCGAATTCGGCGCCTCCGGAGCGCTCTCCTGCGGCGTGCCGGTCGCGAGCGTCTCCATCCTCGAACAGGGCAGCGGCGCGTGCCTGTGGAAAGGCAACGACCTGCTGAACCAGTGTTCGGCGTCGTACCTGCCCGGCGTCAGCGACCACGATTTCGAGGTGTTCATCCCGCGCGACTTCTCGGCGAAGGCCACCTGCGTGGCGAAGGCACTCAACGATCAATTCGTCAAGGAAGACGGCTCGCCCAGGGAAATCGTCGTCGATGGCGTTGGCGTCACCTTCGACGACGTCACCTTCTTTCCCGTCATCAAAGAGGACTTCGAAGGCGGGCAGTTGAACATCGAGCCGCCGACCTCGAGCGGCGGCGATGCGACGGGAGACCTGGGCCTGGGACGGCAGCAGCTGCTGCTCAAATGGCTGCTCGAGGGCGAATACGTCGAGGCGCCGCCGTACAACGTTCGGGGCAAGTCGCTCGACGACATCCTCGAGCTGCTGAAGACGAACGGGATCCCCGGGCTCGAAGGGTTCGAGTGGAGCACGCTGCAGCAATACAACATCACCAAGTCGAAGGCGTTCGTGCGCTTCAAGGGCGCGGCGGCTGCGGGCTCGGCGATGCACGACCTGTACGTGAAACAGCTGCACGATGCCGGGAAGGCCGGCATCCGCGCCGTGCTGGCGCAGATGGTGGCCGACGCCGCGGCGCGTGCCATCGTCCTGAACGTGCGCCGGACCAACTCCTCCCCGGGGGACGGCGTGGTCTACGCGACCAGCGGCTGCCTCGACATTCATCCGATCCGCGCGCCGTCGCCGCCGTGGACGGCGAAGCCGTGCGGCACCTTCGAGGAGTACGTCGCGGCGGCCGCCTCCCGCACCACGCTGTTCACGACGGCGCAGATTCGCGATCTGGTCCACAAGTTCTTTCGCGTCAAGGCCGACATCGAGCCACGCATCGCCGGCGAGGCCGAGGCCGACCGGTTCGTCGCCGACGCCGCCAACTTCATCGACTCGGTCATCACCAGGACGAAGGACGCGTACGACTCGACGATTGGCGCCGATCCGCAAAGTGCCAGGCGGGTGTCGAACCTGGCCTCGGCGGCGACCGCGCTGGCGAAGGCCAAGAAGGTCACCGTTCACATCGTGCCGAAGGTGTTCAACAAGGGCTTCCGCCTGTCTGACAACCTCGACGTCTCGATGTATCGCGGCGACACCGCGGGGCTTGGCGTGCTGGTCAAGTCGACGCGGGTCAGCCTCGCCGGCGGCGACGAGCGGTTCCTCGATTTCGACCCGAGCCCGGCGCCGCTGCCAGTCAGCGACCTGACGCCGGACGACCGCAACCTGCTCGATCTCTCGCGGCTCGATTCGAGCAGCCGCACGCCGTTGTTCGTGCTGGGACAAGTCGGCGACGCCACCAACGAGCCGGTCGACGTCGACGCGGCACGGGGACAGCTGCGGTGGGTCACCTTCACGATCGACTTGCTGCAGCGCAGCCAGAAGGAAGCGCTGCGGGAGAACAACTACAACGGCGTGTTCTATTACGTGCTCGACCGCGCCAATCCCGTTCCGCCCGACGCGGCGGCCAAGCCGCCGTTGCCGGTGCTCAACGTCGGCGGTACGGTGCTGCAGCCCGACGCGGAGTGCCTGACCAGTCCGAAGCTCGAAATCAGCCAGTCGATCCTCAAGTCCGGCCTGCCGCCGTTCGACGATCTCGCGGTGCTCGAGCAGGGCGAAACCGTGTCGCTCGAGCTGCACGTGCTCAACGACTCCGGCGGCCCGGTCGAGAACGTGCAGGTATGCAGCAGTCTGACCGGCCCGTGCCGGTTGCTCGGCGGCATGGCGCCGTTCGCGTCGCAGGACGTCTCGATGCCGTACACCGCCCCGCTCGAGTCGCGGACGATCGATGCGACCGCGACGGTGTCGTCGCCGCAGGCCGGCCTGTTCGCCGCCCCACCGCTGCGCGTCATCGTCGGCTGCGAGCCGTTCATGATCGTCGGCCCCGAAAGCGATCCCAACCTGCCGGCGCTGGACGTCATGCGCGGCGGCCTCGTGCTGCGGCATTACCGCGTCGTCAGGCGCGATGGCGGCGCGGCGGTCGCCGGCGCGCCGGTCGTGGCCACGCTGCGCGGGCCCAACGGCGTCACCACCGCCACGTTCACCACCGATGCACTGGGGAACGTCACGACCGGGACCGAACAGGGGCTGGCGATTCCCATCGAGGCCGGCTTTGCGGCGGGCGATGTCGTCACGGTCAGCCTGACCAGCGTGAATGGCAGTCAGGTCTACTGCGACGGCGGGCAGCGGTTCACGATCAACGTCGCCGATCGCGTGTTCACGAAACTGTGGACCGGAGGCGCATCGGTTGGCGTCGAGGGCGCGATTGAGCTCGGCCTGCAGGGCAAGCTCGGAGCCGGGCTGAGTTTCTCGTTGACCGAGGCGGCGGGCAAAGGCCATCAGCTGGTGTCATTCGGCCGCACGTGGAACGCCGCCGTCGGGGTTCTCGAAACCGTCGCCGAGACCGGAGGACGGATCGAGATCGGACCCGTGAAGGCTCAGGCGCTCGCTTCGGTCAAGGCGGGCTTCACGGTGCTGTGGGTGGGCAGCGACGCCCACGACTTCAAGTTCAATCCCGACGGGGCGACGCTGCCGCCAGCGAGCAACGCGGCACTGGGACGGCTGCTGTTCCAGACCGTCGGCCGCGGCGATCCGAGCGCCACCAAGGGCCAGGTTCCCGGGGCGGCCGGTCCGCCGATTACCGCGCCATTCAAGTCGTCGGAAAAGGACGTCATCGGCGTCGAAGGGACGTTCACGCCGAAGCTCGATGCGTTCGCCGGGTTCCTGCTCGGTCCGCGCAGCCCCGGGCAATCCGCCGGCGCCGTCAACTACGGGTTTGAACTGGGTCTTGGCGCGAATGTGAAAGCCGGCGTCGAGCTTGGTGTCGAGGACAAAGCGCTGACCCGCGAAATCGTCACGAGCTTCGAGCTGAAAGGGACGGTCGAGTTGGGCGCCGCGCTCGGTATCGGCACCGGCGAGGAAGGTCCGCCGCCGAAGCCGGAAGACAAGATCCAGTTCAACAAGCTCAAGTTCATTGACAGATTCAAGCTGGCTGCCAAGGGCGGGGCCGTCAGCTCGATCAAAGCCTCACTGACGCAGCGGATCGATACCCCGGTGAACGCTGCGGCGAAATACGTGCCGGTGAAACTCGAGCTCGCCTTTGCCGGCACGAAAACCGGTGGCTTGACGGTCGGTCCGAAAATTGGTTCCCCGGGACAGAAGGAATTCGTGTCGATCGACGGCGGCGCCGGTGTGGGAGCCAAGCGCACCATCAAATACACGATCACCGATCCCGCGATGCTGAAGGCAGTGCTCGGCAGCCTGGCATCGCTGACCGGCCTTCAGACCACGATTGATCCGACCGACGACATCCTGCCGTTCAAGCTTGGTCCAACCAACATGCAGGCCGAGGCCTCGCGCCTGCTCGATATGATTGCGGCCGGGTTCAAAGAGGGCAACGTCCTCAGGGGCGCGAACCTCGAATACGAGATTTCCGAAGACGCGACGGGTGTCGTGAGCCTGCCCCTCGGAGGAAATCTGTCCCTGGTGGGGGTCTCGCTGGATCTCGCCACGGCGCTCACCCTGGAGCGCACCGTGAGCTCCACACTCGAAAAAGGTGTCATCCGCGACGGCAGGCTGTTCCCGATCCAGAAGTACGCCCGGGAGCCACTGGTGCCGAGTCTTCCGGACGTCCTCTCGGACGACTTCAAGCAGGTCGCCGACATCGCAATCGCCGCGGTGCTGACACCGGTGTTGGGACGGTTCGACCCCGTGGTGCGGCCGAACGCGGGCGTCCCGCTGCAGGTGCGCTCGAATCACACCGCGCAGCTCGACATCGACGCGACCAATGAACCAGTGCCGGAGTTCGGGGTGGTGTCGTACACCTACGACATCGTCCCGGCCCCCAGCCGTCCGTTCGCGATGCGGCCGCAATCGGTCTTCGGCCCCGCCGACAAGCCGCACTACGGTATCGGCGGGTTCCACGAGTTCACGCCGGCGAAGCACGTGTTCGTGCGTCCCGCGACGCTGACCATGTTCTACCGGGACGACGAAGCGGCCGGGCTCGGCGAAGCCACGCTGGGAATCTACCGCTGGAACCAGGACCGCCTGGACTGGGATTTCCTCGGCGGCGTCCGCGACCTGGCGGCGAACACCGTGACCACGACGGTGGATCGCACGGGACTCTACACGCTGGGGCCGGCGATGCCCGCCGGCAAGATGACGCTGACCGCCCAGTCCACGCCGTCGGGCGACCTGCTCAATCCCAAGACGGTCGTGACCTACACCAGCAATCCGGTCGCCATGAACGACGGTCAGCCGATTGCGGAGGGCACGCTGTTCACGGTGATGGGTCTCCAGCCGTCGTCTGACGCGACCCCGTTCGGCACCATGGTCTCCGCCGACGAAGACCCGGCGGCGCCCGGCGTCCAGGTCCGCGCACACAACGGCGTGATCCAATTCACCATCGAATACCCCGCTGCGAACGGACTGGCGACCGCCGTCGCGTTCTCGAACGAAGGCACCGCGCTGGCGATCGAGACGCTGCCGCTGCGTTGATGACACCGTGACGCACCTGGCTTCGCCCCGAATCGTGCGCTCCGCGGTGGCGCTGCTGATCGTCCTCGGGACGATGGGCGCGCCGCTGCAGGCTCAGCGGAGCGGCCGCTTCCTGGCCCGGGAGGACATCGTCCTGCTCGGCCTCGGCCTGACCGTGACGCCAGCCCACCAGACGGTGCCCAAGGACATCGCCACCATCGTCAGCACGTTTCTCGGCGCGGCGAACCAGCCGGGCAGCCTGCCGCCGTTCGGTCCAGATGCGGTGATCAAGGGCACGCTGCGCGGGCCCAGCCTGCCCGCTCCGCTCGAGCTGTCGATCTCGCCGGGCTCGACGGCGCTGTTCAACATCCCGCCGCTGAGCGTTCCGGGGATCCACACCCTCGACAACATCCGGTTGGAGAGCGGCGGTCAGACGCTGCTGTTCGGCTCGCCTGAGACGGTGACGATCGAGGTGATCGAGAAGCTGCTCGTCACCCAGGTGACGTCCCGGCCGTTGACCGCCGCCGAGATTCGCGACAAGGGCATCGTTTTCGACAAGTCGAGCTTCCAGGCCTACAACTTCACCGCCGCCTTCGCGATTCAGGATCATCCCATCGTCATCGACTTTCCAGTCGTGCTGCCATCGCTGCAGGCGCCTGGAGATGTCGCGGCGAACGCGGCGACGGTGCCGCGGGTCGACCCGCCGGGCCTGCGCTCGCTGAAAACGATCGTGCCCGACACGCTGAGAATCCAGACCCAGGTGCCGAACCTCAGCGTCATCGGATTCTCGCTGACGCTGGACCTGCCGGTGGGACAGCAGCTGCTCAGCTTCGCGATTCCGGGCGTCGTGATCGTGCCGGGCAACATCGGCTTCCTGAATCAGTTCTTCAGCGTGATGTTGATGGTCGGCAACGTCGCGCCTGCCGGCTCGAATCTGGTCGTGACCGATTTGAAGGCGGACATCATCCTGCCGCGCGGACAGGACGGGGTGGTCGGCTCGCCCGACGATCCGTTGAGGATGGCGCGGAACGAGTCGGGCGAATCGCCGCGGACCCGGGCGATCGTGCAGCTCGGCCCGGATGGAAAGCTCGGCACGGCCGACGACATCGCATCGCTCGCACCGGGCGACAGCGGCAACGCCGAGTATCTGGTCGAAGGGCGGCGTGAAGGCACGCACGTCGTCGAGATGGAGATCTCGGGGACGCTGAACGGGCTGCCGATCGGCCCGGTGCCGGTGCGCGGGCGCGCGGCCGGCTCCGTGCTGGTGCGGAACCCGACGTTCACGCTGACCTTCACGCACCCGGATACGGTCGCCGCCGGCGAGCCGTACACGCTCGACGTGACGGTCACGAACACGTCGCAGTCTCCAGCCAACTTCGTCAGCGTGAACCTGTTCGCTCACAACATCAGCGGCGCAACCCTCACCGGCGAGGGCAGCCGCGACATCGAGACGATTCCACCGGGCGACTCAGCGACCGTCAGCTTCGATCTGGTGTCGCGGATTACCGGCAAGGTCACGGCGGCGACGCTCGACGACAACGTGGCCGGGCGATTCGCGCTCAAGACCGCGGTGGGCGAACTGGGCGTACCGGTGTCGCCCGATTCGCTCATTCTGCCGGCGGAAGCACGCACGCTGCCCAAGCCGCTGCTCGAGGCGGCGGTCGGCCTGCTCGGCAAAGCGTGGGCGGTGGCGACCGCGCCGGCGGGCGCCCTGCCGCCGGCGGTCAGCCGCATGTCGAAGCAGGTCGTCCTCGACCGGGCGGTCGAAGTGGCCGGCGCCGGCTTCCGCGTCAGCCTCCACGAGCCGATTCCCGACAGCGCGGCGCAGCTGGCGATGGACTTCATGGGCAGCGATTTCGCGCGCCTGGCGCAGCTGACCAAGCCGCTGGACCTGCCGTTTGTCACCGCTGACGTCCTGGCCTTCGACGAGCTTCGCCGGACCTCGGTTCGAGGCGACGTGTTCGCCAGAGCCGTCGGCAACATCCTGCGCGACCAGGTCGCCACACTCGGCGTCTCGACCTTTCACCGCGGGCTCGCTGAAAAGCTTTCGTACCGGCCCGGGCACATGGCCGTGCTCGCGGCCGGCGACGGCGGATTGCTGCCGGTCAGGGTGACGATCCTGGACGCCGCCAATCGCCAGCTCGGCGGCGCCGACGCGAAAGGCAAGATCGCCAAAGAGATTCCGTTCAGCGACTACCTGCCTTTCGAAGACGGCGACGGCGCGCGCACCGGCGAGCTGGCGATCGTCGCGGCGCCCGAGCCCGGCCAGTTCATCGTCCGCCTCGAGCCGGTTGCCGGTGCGGCGGCCGCCGCGACCTACACGGTCAGCGTGATCCTGCCCGACGGTGCCGGTGGTCTTCGCCAGATTGTGTATGCGAATCTCACCGCAGGATCGCCGCCCGCGCCAGTGAGCGTGCCGGGTTCGCCCTTCAGCCTCGTCTTCCAATTGGCCGGCGCGGGAGGATCATCGTCGCCGGCGCCGGCATCGAGCAACGCGGCGATCGTCAATCCTCCGCCGCGGCTGCTCGGCGTCGTGCAGCAGGCGAGGGCGGACATGCTGCAGTGCGGGCCGGATTTCCCGCCGATCTTTCCCGGGCGGATTGTCGCGGCGCTGTTCAGCGAGGAAGTGACGCCGGAGAGCGCGCAGGACAAGCGTGCCGCCATCGACGTCACCAGGTACGGCGTGGATGGCAATGCCGTGGTCGGCGTGGCGCTGCAGCCCGGGCGCCGCATCGCATTCCTCGCCCTGCGCGATCCGATTGGTCCGTTCATTCAACGGCAGCTGACCGTATCGGACGTCCAGGACGGCGCCGGTCAAAGCATGTCGGCGCAGACGGTCGCGATCGAGTCCACGGTCACCAAGCCGGGCGGTGTGGTGTCGGGCCAGGTGCTCGACGCGACCGGCACGCCGGTGTCCGCAAACGTCCGGCTGTTCTACTACGTGCCGTGCCAGTTCGGCATCAGCGCGATGAACACGGATGCGAACGGCCGGTTCAGTTGGGATTACGTCCTGCAGGACATCAACGCCGCCGAGGTCCTCGCCGTGAAGCTGGACGGCGACGAGGCGCGCCGCGTCCCCTTCACCGTCCAGCGCGATGGCCAGCGTCTGACCGTCAACGTGGTGCTGCTCGGGCGAGGCACCCTCGCCGGCCGGACACTGTCTGAGAGCGGCGCCCCGCTGGCGGGCTCGAAACTGAAAGTCACCAGCCTCACCGACCACAGTCAGTACGGCACGACCACCGACGAGAACGGCCGCTTCACCATCGGCAACATCCCGGTCGGCAACGTGTTCGTGGAGGCGGTGAACGTCGCGGCGCACGCGCAGGTCAACCTCAGCGAGAACATCCCGCTCGCGGGCGGCACGACAGTCAAGGACGTCGTCCTTCTCGACGTGGACACGACGCAGGTGACGATCAAGACGGGCGCCCTGTCGGGGCACGTGCTGCGTTCGAACGGCGCGACGCCTGTCGCCGGCGCGCCGGTGACCGTGTTCTATCGTCACCTGAGCCAGCCGAAGGTCCAATGCCCGTCAATTGAAGGCGGCAACGGGACCGACTGTCCGATCGCCGTTGGCAAGACCGACGACGCAGGACGGTTCGAGTTTCCGTCGATCACGGCCGGCGCGCTCAGGATCGAAACCTTCGATCAGGCGACGCTGCAGCAGGGCGAGGCCGGTGTCGTGCTCGAGCCGGATGGCATCGCGTCCGCCACCGTGCTGCTCGGCGCCGGCCTGGGGACCGTGACCGGGGCGGTGCTCGACTCCGCCGGCGCGCCAATCGAAGGGGCGCGAGTCGGCGGCGGCCTCACCCTGACCACCACCGACGCGAGCGGCGAATTCGTCCTGAAGGACGTTCCGGTCGGCAAACGCGAGATCGTCGCCGTGAGCGACGCGCTCGGCGCCCGGGGCAGCACCACCATCGACCTGGTCCGGGACGGCGAGACGGTCCGCGCCACCATCGTCCTCGACGCCCACGGATCGGTGGCCGGCCGCATCGTCCAGGCCGACGCGAATACTCCCGCGCGCTTCCTGAAGGTGTATCTGTTCAAGGCGTGCGACCCGCCGTTGCAAGGCATCTGCATCATCGCGACCGCGACGACCGATCTCGACGGCGCCTATCGGATGGACAACATCCCGCTGGGGATCTACACGCTGTCGGCGTTCAATGCCGGGCTCACCGACGGCAACGTCGCGGCGGTGGCCGTCCGGTTCAAGGGCCAGGTCGTGAGAACGGACGTTACGTTCAAGGGCGGCGGCGGTCACGTCGTCGGCACCGTGTTCGACGATGACGGCGTCACGCCGCTCAAGGCGAGGGTGGCGATTTCCGGCGAGCGCATCGTGACCGCCGGCGGCCTGGTGGGAACGGGATTCCGGCGCGTCACGAACTACGCGATTGTCGAGAGCAATTTGTCGACCGGGCAATTCGCGTTCGACGATCTGCTGGTCGGGCCGTTCACGCTGAGCGCGGTGGGCCAGTTCAGTCCTGATCCGATCGGTCTGGAAGGCGCGATCCCGGCGGCCGGCGCCACGGTCACGATGAACCTGCGTCTGCAGCCGACCAGCGTCATCGGCGGCACGGTGTTCGCCTCCAACGGTGTCACGTCCGCCGGCGCCAACGTCATCGTCCGGTTCAAGTCGGACGCCGTCAGGGCCATCTGCACCGAAGATGCAGGGGGCGTGGCCTCCTGCAAGGCGATTCCGCAGGGCATTCAGGAAGAGGTCGTGGCGACCGATGCGCAGGGCCGCTATCTGCTGCCGGTCGTGAACGCCGGACCGTTCACGATCACGGCGGAGGACCCGGTGACGGGAAAGGTCGCGCAGACGCACGGCACGATTCGAGCGGGGGAGACCGCGGACATCGCGATCCGGCTGCTCGGCGTCGGCGAGCTCACGGTCCAGGTTTTCGCCAGCGACGCCGCGACGCCGATTCCCGGCGCCCGCGTTCAAGTCTCGCAGCTCGATTTCCCGAAGCAGAAGCGGACGTTCCTCGCTGATGCGCAAGGCAAGATCACCTTCCTGGGCGGCGATGCCTTTACCGAAGGCGAGGTCGTGATCGTCGCCACCGACCTGCGGAATGGTTTCGCGGGCAGGGCGTCGGCGACGCTGCAGTCGGACGGGCAGAAGCTCGCCGTCAAGGTGTTCCTGTTCAACGCGACCGGCCGCGTCTCGGGCACGATCTTCCAGTCCGACGGCCTCACGCCCGCGCCCAACACCGAAGTCACGCTGAGCAACTGCGTGCCGGACCTGTTCGCCGGCTGCTCGAGCGGCGGTCCGCTGGCGTTCCTCGTCGCCGATGCGAACGGGCATTACGACCAGGAGCAGATTCCGCTCGGCAACTTCACCGTGGAGGTCTTCGACGCATCGACCGCGAGACGCGGGTTCGCCCCCGGACGGATCGACTTCGCCGGGCAGAGCGTGCCGGTGAACGTCGTGGAGGCGGCGCTCGGGCTGGTGACGGGCCATCTTCTGGCCGGCGGCACGCTGGCGCCGCTCAAGGGCGGAGAGGTCGCGCTGATGCAGCGGTCGCAGGCGGGACGCGCGCTCCCCACGCTCAACGGCACCTCCAGCGTCGATGGCAGCTTCGCCTTCCCAGGCACCTCGATTGGCCCGTTCTCGATCGACGCACGCGTGCGAAGCCCTGAACCTGGCGGCTTCAAACAGGTCGAGAGCGCGATCGTGCGCGAAGGGGAGACCGTCGATCTGCCGATCGTCATCGACATCCCGCGGCCGATCTACGGGACCATCGGCGGAAGGGTGATCAATCCAGACGGCACCGCCGCGGTGAACAGCCGGGTCGAATTGTGCCACCCCGGCATCGGCTGCGGAGTCCCGCTGCTGCTCACTGCGGATGCGGACGGACGATTCGCGCTGGCACACGTCCCGATTGGCCGCTTCCGCGCCTCGGCCCGTTCGCAGATCACCACCGATACCGGATCGGTGGACGCCGAGCTGGTGTTCGAAGGCGAAACCAGCGACGTCACCATCGTGCTCGGCGGACTCCGGCAGGTCAGCGGCACCGTCTACGCCTTCGACACCAACCAGCCGGTGCCGAACGTCGAGGTGGTGCTGAGTGGACTCCCGTCGAGCGGCTGCAGCAACGGATGTACGACGTTTACCGACGCCGGCGGACAGTTCTCGTTTGTCGATGTGCCAGCCGAGACGTTCACCGTGACCGCGCGGAATCCGCTGAACGGCCTGAAAGGCGCGACGGGCGGCAGCCTCAATCCAGGCGAGCACAAGATCGTCCGCGTCGTACTGCAGGCGACGGCCAGCGTCAGCGGCCGGGTGCTGTTCGCCAACGGTCAGCCGGCGCCGCGCATCATCGCCGAGCTGGTGCTGCTCGAGCCCGGCGGCGGGGTGCGTGAAAGCCTGTTCAGCGAAACCGCGGTGGATGGCACCTTTACGTTCCCGACCGCAGCGGTCGGGCCGTACCGGCTGGAGCTGCAGGACGCGATCGGTCCCGGAATCGGACGCCGCCTCGGCACTGCCAGCGGCGCCGAGCAGCTCGGCGACATCGTGCTCGACGAGCAGCCGCCGGCCGTGGCGTCGACCACGCCCGCCCCGGGCGCCACCGGCGTGCCTCAGGACCAGACTATTCAAATCCTGTTCTCCGAGCCGATCGATCGCGGCACGATCGTCGGCGCGAACATCAGCCTGACTGACGGCACGGCCGTGGTGCCGGCGCTGTTGAGCGTGGCGACGGGTGATGCGTCCGTCGCCCTCACCCCTCTGAGCCCGCTCCAGACCGAGCGGCGCTACTCGATGCGCGTGCACGGCGTGAAGGACCGGCTGGGCAAGGCGATGACTGCGGACTACGTCCTCACCTTCACCACCATCGACATCAAAGCGCCGGAGGTCGTCGCGATTTCGCCGGGCGCGGGCGCCGGCGGCGTCCCAATCGAGTCCACGATTCGCATCGCGTTTTCGGAGCCGTTCGATCCCACCAGGCTGCGCGCCCCTCCGCTGACGGTGAGCGCCAGCAGTGGACCGATTGCCGGCCGCCTCGATCTGCTCTTCGGCAACACCGTGATGGCGTTCACCCCGCTCCTGCCGCTCGCACGAGGCGCGTCTTATCGGGTGCTGGTCCCGGCCGTTACCGATCTCGCCGGCAATCCGCAGGCGGCCGATCTCGACTACGCCTTCTCGACGACGGACGGTTCCGCACCGGAGCTCGCCGGTCTGGTGGCGTCGAACAACGGCACGGTGATCGAAGGCTCGGCCAGCACCGTCACGGCGAACACTGGTACGACTCACGACATCGCCGTCGTCGATTTTTATCTGAACGACATCATCGCCGGCAGCGATCGGACGGCGCCGTTCGAGCTGAGCTTTCAGGCGCTCGCCGCGCTCGGCGGCGTCGGCAGCCAAATCAAGGTGTCGGCGCTGGCGACCGACACGTCGGGGAACCGGGGCCACCTCCCCGCCGTGACGTTCGTGACGGTCACCGCCGACCAGCCGCCGGCCGTCACCATTCTCGCGCCGGGCAATGGCACCGCGGTGAAAAACGGCGATCGCATCGTCGTGCCGGTGCGGACCGTCGACGATCTCGGCGTCGCGAACATCGGCTATCGCGCCCAGACCGGCAAGCCGCAGGACGCGGCGACCCGCCTGGTGTCGCCGGCTGCGACGGATCGCACCGAGTCGTTCGTGTTCTTCGTGCCCGAAGACGCGGCGCCCGGAGCGACGATTCGAATCGAGGCGTCGGCCGTCGATACGAAAGGGCAGGTCAGCCAGGCGGCGCCGGTCGAACTGACCGTGCTGGACGCGGTCCCACCCGTGGTGACGATTACCGGGCTCGCGTCTGGCGCGAAACTGCGCCCGGGACAGCAGGCGACCGCCGTCGTCTCCGCGCAGGATCTCGGCGGCATCGCCAGCATCACGTTCAGGAGCTCCGGCGCCACGGCATTCGAGCAGACGCGAACCATCGACCCGGCGCTGCCGTCGGTCGCGGCTTCGTACTCGTTCACGATTCTGGCGAGCGCCCGGCCCGGCGACGTCGTCAACCTCGACGCGACCGCCGTTGACAAGGCGGGCAACTCGACCGCGGCCGCGCGCCTGATTCTGCCCATCCTGGACGAAACGCCGCCGACTATCCATCTGCGGACGTCCACCGGCAGTCTGGACCTGACGCCGGGAAGCCAGGTCACGGTGATTGCCGATGTCGAAGACGAAATCGGCGTCACGCGCGTGGACCTGTCCGGAGAGGGTGCCTTCACGCTGACGGACGCGAAGCAGATTACGCCGCCGCTCGGAAGCGCGCAGGCCAGCTTCACGGTCAACGTGCCGGCGGCGCTCGCGGAGGGCAGCGTCCTGAACCTTCGCGCGACCGCCACCGACATTTCGAACAACGTGAGCCCTCCAGCCACGCTGAGCCTCACCGTCCGCTCGGTCGCCACCGTGTCGCTGCCGCCGTCGGTGATCGTGATCGCCGGCGACAGCGTCGACGCCGCGATCCAGCTGGCGTCGCCAGCGCCGGCCGGCGGGTTGACGGTGACTTTCGCCAGCCGCAATCAGGACGTGGCGCAGCCGGAGGCGTCGGTCCACTTCGAGGACGGCGAGACCGCGGGCGTCCTGCGCATCGCCGGCCTCTCCGGCGGCATCACCACCATCGACGCGTCCATCGCCGGCGTGCAGCGGGCGAGCATGACGGCGACCGTCCGCGGCGGCATCGTCACCGGCCGCGTGCTCGATCAGTTGCTCAATCCGGTGGCCGGCGCCCAGGTCACGATTGTGGACGCGTTCGGCGACCCGCTGGCCGCCACGACCGATGGCGCGGGCGAGTACTTCATCGAAGGCGTCAACCGCGGATTCTCGTTCGTGGGCTTCACGATCAAGGCGCTGAATCCGGTCAACGGCCACATCGCTGCCCAGTTCGGTCAGCTGAGCCAGGCCGGCGGATTCGCCCGCCAGAACCTCGTCGTCATCGCCGCCGGGTCCGTTCACGGCGTCGTGTTCCAGGCGGACGGGCAGACTCGAACCGGCACGGGCGTCATCGTCCGCATCCTCTCCCCGAACTCGCCCGACCCGCTTGGCACGACGTTCACCAACGATGCGGGCGAATACGAGTTCCCGCTGGTGACGCTCGGCAGCTACGTGGTGGAAGCAACTGCGGCGGGCAACAAGGGCCGTGCGTCGCTGGCGCTGCTGAACAGCGGCGATACCCTGGAGGTCCCGATCACCTTCCTGGGGCGCGGCACCGTGGTCGGCAAAGTGCTCGACGGCGGCAGTCAACCGGTCGGCAACGCGGAACTGCGCTTCACCACACGGACGGTTTTCGGTCAGAGTGCCCCGACCACTCTGAACGCGCAACCGGATGGCACCTACCGGTTCGAAAACGTGCCGGTCGGCGAATTCCAGATCGAGGCGCGCGACGCGGTCACCGGTGCCGCCGGATCCGTTTCCGGACGGGTCGACAGTCACCTGCAGGAGGTTCGCAAGGACGTCGTGGTGGCGGCGTACGGGACGCTGACAGGAACGGTTTACCGGTCGGACGGCGTGACGCCGGTTCCCAATGCCGACGTCTCGACCGGCTCGTTCGGTGCACTGTTCACGCAGACCGACGACCAGGGGCATTACCGGTTCGACTTCCTGCCGCTGCGCACGACACGGGTGGACGTCTCCGACCGGGGAACGGGCGGACGCGGGTTCGCCGTGGCGAATCTGACGACGAACGGGCAGACCGTCGTCCTGGATGTGCAGCTCGCCGGCCAGGGAAATATTCGCGCGACCGTCGTCGATGCGCTTGGTCATCCGGTGACTGGCGCGATCGTGGAAATTCGCACGGCGAATCCGCTGTCGTCAGGGGAGTTGCTGTACGAGCTCACCGGCACCGACGGGACCGCGCTCATCGAGCACGTGCTGGTCGGGCCGTTCCGGGCGCTGGCCTGGTCGAGAGGCCTGATTGCCATAGCGGACGACACGCTGGCCGACAACGAGCTGCGGCAAGTGACGCTGCGCCTGCAGCCGACCGGCGCGATCGCCGGCATCGTCTACGAGCCTGACGGCCAGACGCCGGCGGCGTCCGGCGTGGTCTACGTGCACGACGGCGGCGACTTCACGTTCGCGCCGTATTTCCCCATCGCGACGGCGACGCTGAACGGCGACGGCGTGTTCAGCATCGACAACCTGCCGCTGCGCGGCTACAACCTCAGCGTCCGCGACGGCCAGGGCCGCTTGCGCGCGGTCGCCAAGGACATCGTCCTCGCCTCGCCCGGACAGATCGAGACCAGGAACCCGACGCTGATCGGCCTCGGCAGCGTCAACGGCCGGGTGCTGAATCCCGACAGCTCGAGCGCGCCGAATCTCGACGTCGAGGTACGAAGCCGGACGCAGTACTTCGGCACGACCACCACTGTCAGGACCAACGCGGCCGGCTTCTATCAGGCGCAGGACGTCGCCGCCGGCGGATTCACCGTGTCGACCGGCGATGCCAGCCGGCAGCTGCTCGGCGAGGGCAGCGGGCAGATCTCGCATCACGGCGAGACGGTCACCGTGGACGTGCTGCTGCAGAACAACGCGGTCACCCTGCCGGTGACGAAGTTCGACGGCAACAACCAGTATTTCCCGGTCCGCGCCGACGGCGCGATTTCTGGAAACGGTGGCGACCTCTTCAGCCGCGAGTTCCAGGGCAGCCAGGGCGGCATGCTGCTCGACCTCGTCGTGAACGGATCGGCGAACCGCTTCACGGGCGCGGCAATCGGCACCGTGGAAGAGGCGGGACGCGAGGTGGTGACCAGACAGCAGGGCCTTGGCGGCCTCAACGTCACCCGCAAGGTCTTCGTGCCGCTGACCGGCTACTTCGGCCGGTATCTCGAAATCCTGAGCAACCCGACGGCTGCGCCGATCACCGTCGGCGTGCGGCTGTCGAGCGTGCTGCCGCGCTATGCCGGGAGCGACTTCTACCGGCTGGTCGCTTCCTCGAGCGGCGACAACCTGCTCGACGTGTCGAGTACGACGGCGCCGGATCGGTGGGTCGTCTTCGACGATGACGCCAGTGGCAGCGCGGCGACCGCGTTCGTCTTCGACGGACCGGAGGGTGTGCAGCGTGCCGGGACGGCGACCGTGCAGCCGAACCCCGATCCCAACTGCCAGTTCATCAGCTTCTCGGGCTGCTACTCGCAGAAGCTCGTCTACGAGTGGACCGGCGTGACGATTGAGCCGGGCGCGTCGGTCGCCTATGTCCACTTCCTCGTGCAGCAGAAGACGCAGATCCGCGCGATTGCGTCGGCGCAGCGGCTGGTCCAATTGCCGCCCGAAGCGCTGGCCGGCCTGAGCGCCAGCGAGCTGGACGCGATTCGCAACTTCGCCATGCCGCCTGGCGGCAACAGCGTCGTCGCGGCGCTGCCGCCGGTGACGGCGACCATTTCGGGTACCGTCTTCGAGGGCGACGGCGTCACGCCGGTCCGTTCCACGATTCAGGCCGTTCGCTTCGCGAGCGCCAGTCCGTTCTACGACCCGGACCTCCGCGTGAACAGCGATGCGTCCGGCCATTTCACGATCAGCGGATCACTCAGCGAAAACGGCAACAGCATGCTGGTGCCGGCCGACGGCTTCACGCTCGTCGCCCGGCATCCCGCTACCAACCTGTTCTCGCCGGCGGTGACGGGCGCATTTGCCGCCGACACCGTGACGACGACCCAGAATGTCGTCTTCACGAACCTGGCTGTCGCGAAGGGCGTGGTGCGCCGGCATACCGGCGTCGTCGTGCCGTCCGGTTTCCTGACTGTTTCAGGTCCGGGGTTCTTCGTGCAGTCGCTGCCGGTGGCGGCCGACGGCAGCTACTTCGCCGGCGGGCTGGCGGCGGGCGCGGTGACGGTGACGGCGACGCTGGCGCATCCGCAGGGCTCGCCGCTGACGGGCGTGACCCAGCTGGAGACGACGCCGGGTCAAGCCATCACCCGCGATCTCGTGTTCCCGCCAACGGGCTCGCTGACGGGCGTCGTGCGCACCGCGACCAACGCCGTCGCGCCGAACGTCACCGTGCGGATCTCCCAGCTCGCTCAGCCGGGGTTCATCCGTTCGACGGTGACCGACACGTCGGGAACCTACCTTCTCGCCGACGCGCCGGCTGCCGGCTACCGCGTCGAAGCGATCGATCCGGTGACCACGGTTGCGACGCGGACCGATGTCACCATCGCCCAGGATCAAACCACTGTGCAGAACCTGCAGCTGGTCGGCAGCGGCACGGTGCAGGTGGACGTCGCGTTCGCCGGTGGCGTGCCGGCGCCGAACGTGTTCGTGCTGATCGTGGACTCGGGCGGCGTGCAGCGCAGCTTCACGACCAACGCCGCCGGGCGCGCGACGATTGGCAACGTTCCCGTCGGCGCGTTCAGCGTGGACGCCCGCCATCCGCTGCTGCTGTCCGCGAAATCCAGCGCCGCGGGCGTGCTCGCCGCGAACGGCGACACGGTGCCGGTCTCGGTCACGCTGCCGGCGCTCGGCAGCGTGCGCGTGCAGGTGACGTTCGCCGGCGGCGCACCCGCGGCGGGAGCGCCGGTCGAGATGTCCGTGGCCGGATCGCCGTTCTTCCAGGGCTACGGCAACACGAATGCCGCGGGGCAGCTGACCATCGACAACGTCGTCGGAGGCACTGAAACCGTTCGCGTCCACCATCCGCTCTCGCCCGGAACGACCGTCGAGAGCTCCGGCGCCCTGACGACCGAGGGCCAGCTCGTGACCATCGCGGTCAGCCTGCCCGCGGTTGGCTCGATTCAACTGCAGGTCAATTCTTTGTCTGGCGCGCCAGTATCCGGCGCACAGGTCCTGGTCCGTGACGCGTCCGACACGTCGCAGCGGCCAGCCGGTACGACCGACGTCAATGGCCGCCTGACGATCGGCCTGGTGCGCGGTGTCTTCGATGTTCAAGCCAGCGACCCGGCCAATCAGCGGTTCAACCGTCATGCCGGCGGCATCGTCCAGATCGAAGGCGCGGTCGTGCCAATCACGATCGTCCTCGGGACCCGCGGAACGGTCAGCGGGACGGTATTCAACGATCGTGGACTGCCGATCGGCAACGTGTCGGTCAGCCTGATCAGCGAGAATCCGTTCCTCACCTTCAACCAGTTGAGCGCCGCCGACGGCAGTTACAGCGTCGCCGATGTGCCGACCGGCCGGTTCCGCGTGAAGGCGACGACCTTCGGCGCCGCCGCCGGATCGGCGTACGGCGCCGTCGCACAACACGGAGACGCCGTGGTCGCCGACGTGCACATGACCGAGGTGCTGCTCGGGACCCGCCTGAACGACGCCAACGAGTTCAGGTACGACGTTGCACAATTCGGATCGGTCAGCGGCGGCCTGATCGCGGGTGCGCAGCAGTTGTCGGTCGGGCCCGCCAACGACCTGCAATTGTTCGCGGGCGACTTCATCGCGGCGGCGGAGCTGGGCGGCCGCCAGCTCGCGATCGTGAACACGACCCGATCCGACGGCGGTTTCCCGGCACCGCTCGCCGGGCTGACCGCCACGCGAAAGGTCTACGTGCCGCCGGCGGGCTACTTCGTGCGGTTCCTGGACGTCCTCGAGAACCCGGGACCCGCGCCGGTGACGGTGAACGTTCGGCTCACGGGCTTCCTGGTCGAGACTTTCGGGCTTCAGACGGCGGCGACCTCCAGCGGTGACCAGATGTTGACCACGGCGGATCGGTGGCTGATCGCGCGAGACACTTTCCAGACGTCGCTGCCCGCCGCGGCGTTCGTGTTCCAGGGAGCAGGCGCGGCACAGGCGCTCGCCGAGCCGACCACCGAGGTGCTGCCGATGCGCCCGTTCGTCGGCTGGAAAGCCGTGCGGATCGAACCGGGCAGCCGCGCGATCTTCATGCACTTTGTCCTGCAGCACACCGACCTGGCGGCGGCCCAGGCGGCGTCGGAACGCCTGGCGCAGATGCCGCCGGAGGCGCTCGCCGGCATCGCACCGTCGGACCTGTCCTCGATCCGGAACTTCGCCGTGCCGCCAGATGGCGCCAGCAGCGTGCCGCCGTTCGGCACCGTGAGCGGCCGTGTGCTCACCGGCGCGTCGACGCCGGTTCCGAATGCCCTCGTGACGATCGGCGGCAGCAGCGCGCCGATCTTCAAGCCCGTCATCTCGGTGCCCGCCGATGCCGACGGCCGCTACTCAGCCAGCACGCTCGACCAAGGTCCGTTCACCGTTCAGGCCAAAGATCCGGTGCTCGGGAGCGTGACCGCGCTCGCGTCGTTGACGCTCGCGGCGGGTCAGACGAGCGTCACCCAGGATCTCGTCTTTGACGGCAGCGGTACGTTGAGAGGCATCGTGCGGCGCGCCAGCGGCGCCGCCGTGACCGGCGGCCAGGTGCGGATCACGGGAGGAACGCCGCCCCTCGACATCACGGTGCCGATCGCATCGGACGGCACCTACGCGGTGAACGTCCTGACGCCGGGCACCTATAACGTCAACGCCAGCGTTGCGGATCGCTTTGGCACCGCCGCCGGCCGTGTCGTCGTCGCCGGCGCGACAACCGTCGCCGACATCGACCTGCGGGCGCTTGCCACTGTTCGGATCACGTTGAACAACTCGGCCGGATCGCCGCTTCCGGGTGTGACGCTGATCCTGACCGACAACGTGTTCTTCCGTCCCCAGGTCGTTACCGACGCCGCCGGCGCCGCGGTGTTCGTGAGCGTTCCCGATGGGACGTTCACGGTCCAGGCGTACTCGGGCAGTCTGCTTGGCACATTCCAGGGCACGGTGCGGCCGGCCGACGACGGGAAGACGCTCGATTTCTCGTTCGCCGTGGCCACCAGCACGATCTCAGGCACCGTTCGACTGGGGAACGGCACGCCGGCGGCGAGCGGCCTGGTTCAGATCAGCCCCGACGGCTTCAATACGGTGGCGTCGGCCAGCATCGCCGCCAACGGCACGTACCAGGTCTCGGTTGTTCCCGGCAGCTACAAAGTCTTTGCGACGGTGTTGGGACAGGTCATCTCTTCGGCGTTCTTCAGCGTGACGACGGGTCAGCAGGTCGTCGTCGACCTCAAGTACCCGGCGTTCGCCACCGTCCGGCTCACCGCCAGACGTCTCGACGGCAGCGCGTACGCGGGATTGCAGGCGACCATCGACGACAGCGCCGGCAGCCGGAGCGCCGGCGCGACGGACCTCGCCGGGCAGCTGCAAATTCCTGGCGTTCGCGAGGGCGCGTTCACGGTCACGCTGTCCAACAAGAATTCCTCGTTGCCGGTCGGAACCGTGAGCGGCCAGGTTGCCGCCGCCGACGATGGCCGCATCGTGGACGTGGTGTTCGAATCGACCGCGGGGACCATTCGCGGCCATGTGTTTGCGGGCGACGGCGTGACGGCGCTGCCGCAGATCTACCTCGAGCTCTATGACGGCGGGTCGGGCCCCTTCCTCGGCTTTCCAGCACAGTGGGATCCGAAGCTTGGAATTCACGTGACTTGAAGTCGCGGC